>MRWG01000663.1_pt1 | contig 32234 bp, 26 predicted proteins | sample 1013341 | NCBI WGS metagenome assembly MRWG01 (sample SAMN06117577, study PRJNA244670) | biofilm metagenome | biome: Water; feature: Cathode Biofilm; material: Biofilm; isolation source: microbial consortium enriched at the cathode of a solar microbial fuel cell | place: USA: District of Columbia ... | reverse complement strand
CGCTGGCCGACAAGCTGCAGGGGCGCGAGCGCGTCACCGCCTGCTTCTTCGGCGAGGGCGCGGTGGCCGAGGGCGAGTTCCACGAGAGCATGAACCTGGCCGCGCTGTGGCAGCTGCCGGTGCTCTTCGTCTGCGAGAACAATCTCTACGCCATGGGCTCGGCGCTGGACCTCACGGAATCGGAAACCGACATCCACAAGAAGGCCGAGAGCTACCGCATTGCCTCCCACGTCGTCGACGGCATGGACGTGGTGGCGGTGGAGGCCGCCGCGCAGACCGCGGTGGAGGCGCTGCGGCAAGAAGGCAAGCCGCAGTTCCTGGAGTGCCGCACCTACCGCTTCCGCGCCCACTCCATGTTCGATGCCCAGCTCTACCGCGAAAAGGGCGAGGTCGAGGAATGGAAGGGCAAGGGGCCCATCCTGCGCTACCAGACCTGGCTGCGCGAGACCGGCATCGCGCACGAGAGCGATTTCGAGGCCATGGAGGCGGAGATCGCCAAGGAGGTCGAGGCCTCGGTCGCCTTCGCCGAGGCAGGGACCTGGGAACCGGTCGAAAACCTGCTGACGGACACCTATGCGGCCGACGGCAGCGATGCCGCGGTCAGCGTCGGCGCCGCGCCGCCGCCGGAGATGACCTACCGCGAGGCCATGCGCGAGGCGCTGCGCGAGGCCCTGACCCAGGACGAGCGCGTGTTCCTGATGGGCGAGGACGTCGGCCACTACGGCGGCTGCTACGCGGTTTCCATGGGCCTGTTGAAGGATTTCGGGCCGGAGCGCATCCGCGATACGCCGCTGTCGGAGTCCGGCTTCACCGGCGCGGGCATCGGTGCGGCCATCAACGGCCTCAGGCCCATCGTCGAGGTGATGACGGTGAACTTCAGCCTGCTGGCCCTCGACCAGATCCTCAATTCCGCGGCAACCCTGCGCCACATGTCCGGCGGCCAGTGCGGCGTGCCGCTGGTGATCCGCATGGCGACCGGCGCCGGCAAGCAGCTGGCGGCACAGCACTCGCACAGCCTGGAAGGCTGGTTCGCGCACATCCCCGGCATCAAGATTCTGGCCCCGGCCACGGTGGCCGACGCGCGCGCCATGCTGGCCCCGGCGCTGGCCGATCCCGATCCGGTGCTGATCTTCGAAAACGTCATGCTGTACAACCGCAAGGCCGCCGAGGAGGCGGAGGTGGCGGCCTCGCCGGAAAGCGTCTGGCAGGCGGCGCTGCGCCGGACCGGCAAGGACGTGACGCTGATCGCCTACGGCGGCGGGCTGTGGCGGGCGCTGGCGGCGGCGGAGGAACTGGCCGGGGAGGGGATCGAGGCGGACGTCATCGACCTGCGCGCCCTGCGCCCGCTGGACGACGCCACCATCGCCGCCTCGGTCGCCAAGACCCGCCGCGCCGTCGTCATCGACGACGGCTGGCGCAGCGGCAGCCTGGCGGCGGAGGTCTCCGCCCGCATCACGGAAAGCTGCTTCTGGTCATTGGATGCGCCGGTCGAGCGGGTCTGCGGCGCCGAGGTGCCGATCCCCTATCCGCAGCATCTGGAGCAGGCCTCGATCCCGCAGCCGGGCGAGATCGCCGCGGCGGCCAGGCGCGCGCTGCATAAGACATGAGCCCCCGGACATGAGCGACTTCCGCATGCCCTCGCTGGGCTCCGACATGGAAGCCGGAACCCTGATCGAATGGCTGAAGCAGCCCGGCGACGCGGTGCACCGCGGCGACATCGTCGCCGTGGTGGAGACGCAGAAGGGCGCCATCGAGATCGAGATCTTCGAGGACGGCGTCATCGAGGAACTGCTGGTCGAGGTCGGCCAGACGGTGCCGGTGGGCACCGCGCTGGCGCGCCTCAAGGGGACCGGCGAGGCGGCGGCGCCCGCGCCGGCCGCGCCTGAGCCTGAGCCTGAGCCTGAGCCTGAGCCTGAGCCCGCGCCGGCGCAAAAGCCCGAACTCGCGGCAAAGCCCGAGCCGGCACCGGAAATGCCGCTGCCGATGCCGGCGGCGGCGCCGGCCGGCACTGGCGCCGGCGCCTCTCCGGCGGCGCGCAAGCTCGCGGCGGAACGCGGCCTCGATCTCGCGGCGGTAACCGGCAGCGGGCCGGGCGGTGCCGTGGTGCTGGCCGACGTCGAAGGTACGGCCGCCACGGCGGCGCCGCAGAAGAAGCCGCGCGGGCTCGACCTCGACGAGATGCGCAAGGCGATCGCCGCGGCGATGAGCCGCTCCAAACGCGAAATCCCGCACTACTACCTGTCGCACGAGACCGACCTTGCGGTGGCGACCGCCTGGCTGGAACAGACCAACGCCGCGCGCGAGCCCGCCGGCCGCCTGCTCATGGGGGCGCTGTTCCTGAAGGCCGTCGCCCTGGCGCTCACCAAGCACAAGGGCTTCAACGGCTTCTACCGCGACGGCGCCTTCGCGCCCAGCGAAGCCATCCACGTCGGCGCCGCCGTTGCCATCCGCGGCGGCGGCCTGGTGGCGCCGGCGATCCATGACACCGACGGGCTGGAACTCGACGCCATCATGGCGCAGATGCGCGACCTGGTCGCAAGGGTGCGCGCGGGCACGCTGCGCTCTTCCGAACTGGCCGATCCGACGATCACCGTTTCCAGCCTCGGCGAGCGTGGTGTCGAGGGGATGTTTTCCATCATCTATCCGCCGCAGGTGGCGATCCTCGGCTTCGGCAAGGTGACCGAGCGGGCCGTCGCGGTGGCGGGCGACCTTGTTGCGCGTCCCGCCGTGACCGTGACGCTGGCGGGGGATCACCGCGTCAGCGACGGCCACCGCGGCGCGCTGCTTCTCAACGAGATCGACCGACTGCTGCAGGAGCCGGAAAAGCTATGACACCAGACGAAGCCCGCCGTCTGCTCTTCGAGGAGCTCGCCAACATCGCGCCGGAGTGGGACCCCGCGGAGATCGACCCCAAGGAGGACATCCGCGAGGCCATGGACGTCGATTCCATGGACATCCTCAACCTGGTGATCGCGCTCCACAAGCGCAGCGGCATCGACATTCCGGAACAGGACTACGGCAAGCTGGTCACCATAGACGGCGCCGTCGCCTACCTGGCCGCCCGCAGCAGCAGCTGAACCGCGCGCCCATGTTCACCACCTCGGCGGATGCGCCGCGCGCGGATTTCCAGCGCAACCGTCTGCTGCAGGGGCTGACCGCCGGCTATGTCGCGTGGTGGCTGCTGCTCGCCGTCGCGCCCTATGACCGCTTTGACTGGCTGCTGGAGAACCTGCTGGTCTTCGGCTTCGTCGGCCTGCTGGCGGCGACCTACCGCCGCTTCCCGCTCTCCGATCTTTCCTACCTGCTGATCGCGGCTTTCCTGGCGCTGCATGCGGTGGGCGCCCACTACACCTACTCCAAAGCGCCCGTCGGCTGGTGGATGACGGAGCTGCTGGGCTGGGAGCGCAACCACTTCGACCGGGTGGTGCACTTCCTCTTCGGGCTGCTCTGCGCCTATCCCCTGCGCGAGACGGTGATGCGCGGCACGGGTGGTACCGGGTGGCACGCCGGCCTGCTGGCCTTCGCCGTGGTGCTGGCCTTTTCCAGCGGTTACGAGATGCTGGAATGGGGCGCGGCCATGCTGCTCGATCCCGAGGCGGCGATGGCCTTCCTCGGCACCCAGGGCGACGTCTTCGACGCCCAGAAGGACACCACGCTCGCCGCCGCCGGCGCGCTGCTCAGCCTGGCCGCCCTGCCGCTGCTCGAGCGACGGCGGCGCTGAGGGGGAGGCGGCCCTGGCGGCGCTGCACCCCTTCCTCGTCGATCTTACTCGTTCTCTCTCGTGCTGCTGCCGGCACCGGGTGGGGAGCTCTCTGCGTGCCCGCTCATGCTCTTAGTTCGCCGGGGCCGTCGCCGCGCCGTTCACCGCGCCGGACTGTTCGGGTTCTGTATCCGAACCGTATCGGACGTTGAAGAAGACGCTGTAGATCACCGGTACGACAAGCAGGCTGAGCACGGTGCCGAGGGCGAGGCCGAAGGCGATGATGCAGGCCATCGAGTAAAACAGCGGATCGTGAAAAACGATGAGCGGCGCCACGCCAAGGATCGTCGTTACCGCCGACATGAGGATCGGCCGGCAGCGCGAGACGGTGGCGTCGATGATGGCCTGAAAGGCCTGGGTGCCTTCCGCCCGCATGCCGTCGATGCGGTCGATCAGCACGATCCCGTTGTTGATGATGACACCGGCGAGGCTCAGCAGGCCGAGGATGGCAAAAAAGTCGAAGGGCGCGCGCATCAGCAGCAGGCCCACCATGGAGCCGGCGAAGGCCATGGGAATGGTCAGCAGGATGATGGACGGCCTGCGGAAGGAGTTGAACTGCCAGATCAGCAGCAAGACGATGAGCAGGCCACAGACCGGCAGGTTGGCGAAAAGCTTGGCGTTCGCCTCATTGCCTTCCTTGATCTCGCCGCCGATCTCGACCCGATGGCCCGGGGGGAGGTCCAGACTGTCGATGACCGGTTGCATGAGGGCGACAAGCTCCGGCGCTTTCAGATACTGGTGGCGCGCCTCGACCATCACCTGGCGCTCCTGGTTGTCGTGCGCGATGCGGCTGTACTGCCAAGTCCCCTTGATCGTGGCAATCTGAGTCAGCGGCACGTTCATCCTGCGCGCGCCGGAGTAGACATTGATGTTCCAGAGGTCGCCCACCGCCTGCCGCTCGTCGTCTTCCGCCTGCAGAATGATCGGGATGGAGAGGTCACCCTCGCGGTAGTCCGAGATCGTGGCACCGTCCAGAAAGGCGCTGAGCGAGGTGGCGACCTCCTGGGAGGACACGCCGGCGCGCCGCGCGCGCACCTGGTCGACATTCACGTCGACCCGCAGGACGCGGTTCTCCCAGTCATTCTTTACGTAGTCGATGCCCTCGGTTTCCAACAGCGCACGGGCCAGGACATTCCCCTTCTCGTAGAGCACGTCGGCGTCCAGCCCCTTGAGATTGAACTCCACATAGGCAGGCTCGTTGGCGCCCAGCCACATGCGTTTCAAGCGGGCATTGACGTCGGGAAAGTTCGCCAGCAGGTACTGCTGGGCGCGCGGAATGACATCCAGGACCTGCTCGGCCGTCTCGGTGTTCACCACCGCGAAGGCGACATGCGGGTCGGGGTCGACCGGCGAGAGGGAGAGAAAGAATCGCGGACCGCCGGTACCGACATAGAAGATGCTGCTGGTGATCTCCGGATTGACCTCCTTGTCCGACAGCCAGGTCGAGAACTCCCGCACCGCTGCATCCGTCGCGGTGATTCGATATCCCGCCGGAAGGTCGAAATAGACCAGGAACTGGTTGCGGTCGCTCGGGCCGAAGAACTCGCGCACCAGGAAGGTGGAAAGGAAGCCGGCGCCTATCAGCAGAGCAATTGTCCCGGCCAGCACTATCGTCCGCGCCCGCAGGAAGCCGACAAGCGTTTTCCGGTAGTATCGGTAGAACCGGGTGTCGTAGGGATCCTTCGCCGGGGCATCGCCTTGCGCCGGAGCCTTCACCTTCATGAACCAGAAGCACATGGCCGGCGTCATGTACATGGAAAGGAACCACGATCCGAGCAGCAGGATCAGGACCACCATCGGCAGGGAGAAGACGTACTCCGCCGTCGAGCCCTTCATCAGCAGCATGGGCGCAAAGGCCAGGATCGTGGTCAGGGACGAAGTCAGCAACGGCACGCAGAGCGACTCGCCGGCCTGCATGCAAGCCTCCCGGCGCTCCTGGCCGCGCTCCAGGCGGCTGCGGATGTCTTCTGCCACCACGATGGCATTGTCCACCAGCATGCCCAGGGCGACGATGGCGGAGAGGATCGACACCCGCTCGAGCTCGATACCGAAGTAGCGCATGATAATAAGGCCGAACAGCATCGACATGGGCACGAAAGAGCCGACGATGAGACCCGTGCGCACGCCGAGAAACAGCATGACCACCACCATGACGATGGCGAGGGTCTGGTAGACGTTCGACATGGCGCCATCGACAGCCGCGACGACCAGGTCCGGCTGGAAGGTGGCATAGTCCAGCACGTAGCCGATCGGCAGATCCGACTCCAGCTCGTCCAGCTTGCGGGTCAGGCGCTCGCCGAATTCCACGCTGTTCACGCCGGGGGTGATGGATACGGATATGACGATGCTCGGGTGGCCGTTGAAATAGGCAAGCGGATCGGGCGGGTCCGCGTAGCCGCGCTCGACGACGACGACATCATCGATCCGCACCACGCCCTCCACCCCCGGCAGGGCGATCAGGGAGTTTCGGATTTCGTCCACGCTCTTGAAGTCGCCGGTTGGCGAGACGATGATGTTCTGTCCGGAAGTATCGATGCTGCCGCCGGGCAGAACCACGTTCTGCTCAACCAGACCGGAAAAGATCTCCTGCGGCGAGAGGCCGAACTGCGAAAGCTTGGTGTTGGAGAACTTCAGGCGGACCTGCTCTTCCTGCACACCGTACAACTCGACCTTCCGAATCCCGCGCAGTTCGTAGAGGCGGTCGCGTACGTCGCGGGCGACGATGCGCATCTCGGCCATGGAAAAGCCATCCGACCAGAGCGCAATGGTCGCGACGGCAGTGAGGCCGAACTCGTCGTTGACGAAGGGCCCTACCGTGCCGGAGGGAAGCTGCGGCTTGATGTCCTCCATCTTGTTGCGCAGACGTTTCCAGATTTCCGGCAGATTGTCGTATTCGTCCCGGGTTTCCGCATGAATGATCGTCTCGCCGGTCTTGGTATCGGACCAGATGTTGTCGATCTCCGGCATGGTGCGGATCTGCGCCTCAAGGTGCCGGGTGACCAGCTCCTCCATCTGCTCGGGCGGCATGCCGGGAAACTGCGCGGTGACGACGGCCTCACGAATGACGATCGGCGGGTCTTCCTGACGCGGAAATGTCAGGAACTGCGCGATGCCGACGATAATCACCAGCAGAATGAACGCGATGGTGACCCGGGATCGGCTGAGGGAGAATCCGGTAATATCAAGCATAAAAGAAAGGTCTCCGCTCGCTCAGATCACGCGGCATTACTCGGCCAGCAGCTTTACCTGCTGCCCGTCATGCAGGAAGCTCACCCCGGCGACCGCCACAACGTCGCCGGCACTGATGCCCTCGCTGATCAACACCTGATCATCGCGCGCGCCGCCGGCACCCTGTACGAGGGTCTTGCGCACGGTGGATGTCGCCTCGTCGAATACGAACACGTAACCTTGTTGCGGCTCCTCTCCGGGCGCGATCGCGGTGAGCGGCAGGAGGAAGCTGGTTGGGCCCGTCTCATCGCCAAGAATCAGGGCGGCCTCCGCCGTCATGCCGGGGCGCAAGGACTCAGGGGGGGAGGCCAGGGTCACCTTCACGATGAAGGCATTGGCCTCGGTGGCGACTGCACCCACTTCCGAGACGCGCCCTTCCTGAGACGGCACATTCTCGTCCGGGAAACTGATGCTGGCAGGCAGTCCCAGGTGGACCTGCTGGATCGAGGTCTCAGGAACTGTCAGCCGGACCTGCATAGCGCCTTCAATATAGATATCGAAGATCTTCTCACCGCGCGCGACCTCCTGGAAGGGGTCGGCCTCGCGCGCCGCGATCACGCCGTCGAAGGGCGCACGGAGTTGCGTTTTCTCGAGGTCGCGACGGGCGAGGTTCAGTTTCGAAGTGGCATAGGACACCTGGCTGAGAAAGCTGTCGTAGGCGGCCTTGGCCTGGTCCCAGGCGGCCTTGCTCACCCAATCCTTCTTGTAAAGTGTGTCCTGACGGTCGAACTCGGTCTTCTTCTCGGCGAGGTTTGCCTTGGCGCGGCTGACCTCCGCCTCTGCGGCTTCGACGTTGAGTTGGAACGGCGTGTCGTCCAGCGTCGCGAGAACCTGGCCCGAGGTGACGCGGTCACCGACATCGACCAGCAGCTCGCGGGTGTTGCCGCCCACTTCGAAGCTCAGGCTCGAGGTATCGACAGCCTCGATGATGCCGGGAAAGCGGCGCGACTGACCGGCGCCGCGGTCTGCGACGACGGTCGTCTTGATGGCGCGGATCTTCTCGACGGTCGGGGGCGGCGGCTCTTCGCAGGAGGACAGCAGGAAGGCGCAGAAGAGGAGGCCCGTAATGCCCGTCAGGGAGCGCGTTCGCATGTCGTGTCTCCTCGCTATGCCCGCCGTTCAACCTGGATCTTTCGACCGTATCTGGTTTACCACCGTTCCGGCGCGATGACGATCTCGATTTCGAGTTCGGCGATCAGACCTCGGTACTCGATCGCGCGGGGCTCTCCTGTCACCTCAGTGGACTGTTCCAGGAGCTGCAACGCCTTGATTGCGTCGATCATGTCGGATCAGGTCCAAGGCACAGTCTCTTGTCCGTCTAGTGAAGCGCAGCCGTCTCCAGACCGCCGCAGGTATCCGGGCCGCTTCGAGACCCGAGGCAGGCGATCGGCCCGCTTCAACTGCTTCTGACATGCGGGGCAGCGCGCCGAGGCGGGAACCGTGACCGGCCCGTGAGGGCACTACGGTTGCGCAGGGACCGGAGCCGGCCTTCAACGACATTGACAGGGTCTCAAGACGTCTCACATTATCGGAAACGATCTTGCAATGCAGGAATTGCATCGGAGTCCGCGGGCTCTTGTCGAGCGTGATGGCGCGCGGGAGAACTGGCGGGCGACCAGGCGGGTAACGAGCCGGACGGAGATCTGCCGGCTGAAGCCGATCTGATTGTACCGGGCAGCGGGGCGGGTGGACTTACCGCTGCGCTGACGGCGGTTCACTGTGGCCTCTCGGTTCTAGTGTTGGAACACACGCCGGTGATCGGCGGCACCTCGCTGATCCGCGCGCGACGCTGATGTTCTATACGGGCGTGCAGCTCGGTCCGTGTGGCTCTAACCCGACCTGAGATGGCGACCTGCGATCTTCGGTGCGCTCATTCAACAGGTCCTCTCCAACCGGACTTCGAGGCCGCTTTATCGCCCGGAGAGACAGGCTGCGGCTGCTCAGTCGGCCTGCGCGCCCTCCGCCGCCGGCCTCGTGCGCCGCCGGGAGCGGCCGGCGAGGATGCCAAAGGCCACCACGGCGACGGTGAACAGCAGGATCGTCAGGGACACGCCCCGTTCGACGAAGATCAGCGGCGAGCCGCGGGAAATAAGCAGGCTCTGGCGTAGCGTTTCCTCGGCCATCGGGCCCAGGACGAGGGCCAGGACCGTTGCGGCGGGCGAGAAGCCGTAGAGCTTCATGAAGAAGCCCACGATGCCGGCGGCGAACATCAGCCACACCTCGATGATGCTGCCGTGCACGCTGTAGGTTCCCATGGTGCAGACCAGGATGACGGCGGGCGCCAGGATGCGGTAGGGCAGCTTCAGCATCATCACAAAGATCGGTATGGCGAATATGTTGATCGCCAGCAGCGCCATGTTGCCGAGGTACATGGAGGCGATGAGGCCCCAGGCGAATTCGGGATTCTGCTCCATCAGCAGCGGCCCCGGCCGCAGCCCCCACAGCAGGAAGGCCGCCAGCAGCACCGCGGTCGAGGCGGAGCCGGGGATGCCGAGCGTGAGCAGCGGAATCATCGCGCCTGAGGAAGCCGCGTTGTTGGCGCACTCCGGCGCCACGAGCCCCGGCATGGCGCCTTTGCCGAACTTTTCCGGGGTCCGGGAGGACGACTTTTCAATGGAGTAGGCCATCAGCGAAGCCACCGTCGCGCCGGCGCCGGGGACGACGCCGATGCAGAAGCCCAGGATGGAACCGCGAACGAAGGCCATGCGCGATTGGATCCAATCGCTGACGTTCGGCCAGAACTCCCTTTCCTTCTGGTACTGGATGATGCCGCCGCTGCCTACGCGGTGGAGCCCCTGGTAGAAGGCGTAGAAGAGTTCACCCAGCCCGAAGAGGCCGATCGCGATGGGAATGAACTCGATGCCGCCGATCAGCTCGGCCGAGCCGAAGGTGAAACGCTGCATTCCCGTCTCGAGATCGACACCCACGGTGCCGAGCGCGAACCCGATCAGCGCGGAGATGGCTCCATAGCGCCAGTTGTCGCCGATCAGCACGACCAGGGTGACCATGCCCATCATCACCAGCATGAAGAATTCCGGCGGTCCGAAATTGCGGGTCACCTGCGCAAAGAGCGCCGCCAGGACGGTGATCAGGATCACGCCGACCGTGCCGCCGACGAAAGAGGCCACCGCCTGCATGACCAGCGCGGGTCCGGCGCGGCCCTGCTGCGCCAGGGGATAGCCGTCGAAGGTCGACGCCACGACCGCCGATTCTCCAGGCGTGTTCAAAAGGATGGACGTTATGGTGCCGCCGTACATCGCGCCGTAGTAGATCGCGGCGAGCATCATGATGGCCCCGGTAGGGTCCATGCCGAAGGTGAGAGGCAGAAGGATCGAGAGCCCGGCGGCCGGTCCGAAACCGGGAATGATGCCGATGACCATGCCGATCAGCGCACCCGCCAGGAGATAGAGAATGTTGATCGGCGTGATGGCGACCCAGAGGCCCAGCAGCAGGTTATCGAATAGTTCCATTGAGCAGCCTCAGGAATCGGACACTGGATGGCACGCCGGAATCTCGTCCATTGCCTGCCGCGTGGTCATAGCAGCGAGTCGAAAACGCCCGGCGGCATCGCAGCATTCAGCCAGAAGCGGAACAGTGTGAAGAGGCCGACGGGCAGGAGAACACCCACGAGCAGGTTCGTCACGTGGCGCCCCCGATTGAGCACGGAGAGAGCAAGCAGCATGAAGATGATCATGCCGGGCAGCGCGCCCAGCAGATGAGACACCGCGATGAGCAACACGAGCATCGCCGCCACAACAGCCGTAATTCCCCAGTCCAGGGAGACCCGCTCATCGCTGTCCCGGCGGCGGAACTCCAGGATCGAGGAGTAGAGTGTGAAGGCGACCAGAAGCGTCGCGATGATCTGCGGAAAGAACCCGGGAGCGATGCGGCCTCGCGGGCTCAGGAAATTGAGATTGTTGAAGGCAAGCGCGGCATAGAAGACCGCCAGCAGGAGCAATGCGACCAGAAATACGAGCCTCATGGCGGCACCCGAGTGGAAATTCGCGGTTCAATTGGGTCTGGGCGACCGGTAAACAGGCGCACCTGGATACTGCGGCCAGCACGCCCACTTGCAAGTCCCGGTCCGGCGGACGATGCACGGCCCGCCCGGCCTGAGCACGGGCGGGCCGGGGATCGCTCTTGCAAGTCTACTGAATGACGCCCTTTGCCTTCAGGATGCGGCCGAACTCGTTCTGGATACCGGCCAGGAAGCTGCTGAACTCTTCGCCATAGAGGACGTTCTCCGTCAGGTCGTGCTTCTTGACATATTCGGCCCACTCCGGCGTCTCGACGACCTTCTTCATGGTCGCGATCCACCACTCCTGTGCTTCCTTCGGCGCATCGGGAGGCAGCACAATACCGCGCGGCGCGGAGATGTTCATCTCGTAGCCCTTCTCACCCAGCGTCGGCACACCCGCCAGAGAAGCCGGGGTCTTCTTGCCGGTGAAGGCGATGGCCCGCAGGTCACCGGACTCGAGCAGCCCGGATACTTCGCCGGGGTTGACCACCATGGCGTCCAGCGCCCCTGAAAGGAGGGCGGTGGTCAGCTCGCCCTGCTGGTTGAAGGAGACATATTCGAACTCGTAGCCGGCCTTCTCCGCCAGAAGCGTCGGGATGATGAAGTCGACGTTGACGGCACCCATGCCGCCGACGGCGGGCGACTGGGCCTTGGCCTGGGAAATCCACTGATCGAAGTCCTTGATCGCCGAGTCGCGATTGACGACGAGGATCAGATCATCGGCGGCGAGCAGGGCGACCGGCGTGAAGGAAGTCGGACCCCAGGGGGTGTCCGCCTTCAGCGGGGTGGTGATGAAGCTGCCCGATGTCGAGGAGATGTGATAGGGGTTGCCCGCCTGGTTGAAGAGATGGCCCCAGCCAACGGCGCCACTGCCGCCCGGGCGGTTCTCGGCCACGATCTCACCCGGATAGAGCTCGTACTTCTCCAGGATTGAGATGATGGTGCGGGACATGATGTCATTGCCGCCACCGGGGCCGAAAGCAATCGTCCAATTCAGCCGTTCACTCGGGTCCGGGTAGGATTGCGCCGATGCGACGCTGGATGCGAGCGCGGCCACTGAGACCGCGCAGGCCAGGGCAAGGGCCTTAAATGGCATGGCAATAGAATGTCTTGACTGCATTGGGCTTCCTCCGCTGTTCGTTCCGCAACCCGCTTGTTTCAGGCATGAACGCGGGCCGCTTCTTTGTTATTTGGTTGCGGGCCTTTAGGCCTTCTTCGATTTGGTCGTTTGCCGCTGGGTCGTTCCTTCGGCAGCGGACGGGCAAGTTGTGATCGCGGTTGCGGGCCGCGCGCTACTCTTCGAGCGTCGCCTCCCACCGGCGGCGCCCGGACACAGCGTGCGCTTCGCCGAGTTTGCGCGCCAGTTCTGCATCGCCCGCCTTAAAGGCTGCGATAAGCGCTTTGTGTTCCTTATTCGATTCCACCATGCGCTCCTGCGTGTGCAGCGCGCGCTGCCGCGTGAGATGGGTCTCGTTGATCAAGGTCCGATAGGTCTGCTGCGCGCAGCCGTGGCGCACATAGAGAATGCTCGCCTCGTGGAACTGAAGATTGAGCCGGTAGTAGGTGGTGGGGTCGTTGGCCGCGATCGCGGCATCCATCTGCTCGACGTATTCCTGCAGCTTGGCGATTTCCTGTTCGGATATCTGCCCTGCCAGGCGTCCACAGATGAAGCCGTAGACCACCGCGCGCACATCGTAGACCTCGGCGGCTTCTTCGGATGAAAGTTCGCGTACGAAGAAGCCCTGGTTGAGGCGTGTCGAAACCAGCTGAGCGCGCTCCAGAGCCCGCATGGCCTCGCGTACGGGACCACGGCTGACGCCGAACCGCTGCGCCAGGGTCTGCTCGTTCAAGCGGTCTCCGGCGCGGAGTTCACCGCTCACAATCATGCGCTCGAGTTCTTCCTGAACGATCTCGGTCAGCGATCGGGCGCGGCGCAGGGCGATTGCATCAAGGACTTTGTCGCTCATCGGGCTATTAGCGGTCCCGCCCCTTTGATTGTCAACGATTTTCCGTAATCTGTATTCGGTTGATCGTTGACAATATACCAGAAGCGGGTCAGCTTCGCTGAAAACTCCGGAGGAAGCCCATGCCGTTCACGCCTGCCTCGTCTGCTCTCTCGCGGTTCACCGTGTTGGATTTGACCAGAGTCAGGTCCGGGCCGAACTGTGTTCGCCAGCTGGCGGACTGGGGCGCGAACGTGATCAAGATCGAGATGCCCGAAACGCTCGACGCTGCCGAGAGCCCCGGCGGTCCCCGGCATGGTCCGGATTTCCAGAATCTTCACCGCAACAAGCGTGCGCTGACCCTGAATCTGAAATCGGCGGAAGGGCTGGAGGTCTTCAAGCGTCTGGCAGTCGAAGCGGATGTCATCGTCGAGAACTTCAGGCCGGACGTGAAGAACCGGCTGGGCATCGACTACGAGAGCCTGAAAGCCATCAATCCGCGCCTGGTCTATGCCTCCATCTCGGGTTTCGGACAAAGCGGCCCCTATGCCAAACGTCCCGGTTTCGACCAGATCGCCCAGGGCATGGGCGGGCTGATGTCGATTACCGGTAAACCCGGCGAAGGGCCGATGCGGGTCGGCATCCCGATTGCCGACCTTTCCGCCGGCCTCTATTGCGCGTTGGGCGTTCTGGTCGCCTTGCTGGCGCGCGAGGAAACGGGCGAGGGCCAGTGGGTTCAAACCTCGCTGCTGGAAGCCCAGGTGGCGATCCTCGATTTCCAGGCGGCCCGCTGGCTGATCAAAGGGGAGGTTCCGCGCCAGGCGGGCAACAATCATCCAGTGTTCATTCCCACCGGCGTATTCGAAACGGCAGACGGTCATATCAATCTGGCCGTCACCGGTCAGACAATCTGGGAAAGATTCTGCCGGGTCGCGGGAGCCGAGCATCTCATCGACCATCCCGACTACAGGACCGCAGCGCTTCGTTCCGACAACCGCGACGCGCTCGGCGAGGAAATCAACGCCCTGCTCAGGAGCGCGGACAGCGCCACCTGGATCGAGCGGTTCAACGGAGCCGGGGTTCCCGCCGGTCCGATCTATGCTATCGACCAGGTCTTTGCGGACCCGCAGGTGCAGCACCTGGATATGGCGAAGTCGGTAACGTCGGCTAAACTCGGCGAACTCACTCTGGTGGGGCAGCCGGTCAAAATGAGTGGCACCCCGAGTTCAATGAAGCTGGCGCCTCCCGAGCGCGGCGAACACACCGATGAAGTGCTGCAGGAGTTCGGCTTCTCCGCCGCCGAGATTTCAGGGCTGAGAGCATCCGGCACAATCTGAAGCCGGCCTCGTTTCCCTTCCATCCACCTGCACCGCGTAGTTTCAAATACTCATAAAGGAGTGCCTGTTCATGTGGAAACCTCCCGCCGTCAGCGTCGATGCCGCGCTTGCGGGGCAATGCGGAGACGACATCATCTATGAGATTCGGGACAGCGTCGGCTTCCTGACTTTCAATAGGCCTGAGGCGCGCAACGCCATGACCTTCGCAATGTACGAGCGTCTGGCCCAGATCTGCGCGGAGGTGAATGAGAACCAGGAAATCCGTGCGCTCGTGCTGACCGGAGCAGGGGAAAAGGCCTTCGCGGCAGGGACTGACATGTCCCAGTTCCGGGCCTTTGACAAGGAAGAGGATGCCGTGGGCTACGAGGAGCGCATCGACCGCACCCTTGGGGCGCTCGAGCGCTGCCGCGTGCCCACGATTGCGGCGATCAAGGGCGCCTGCGCCGGCGGCGGCGCCGGCATTGCCGCCTGCTGCGACCTGCGGATCGCCGCGCGGAGCTCGCGCTTCGGCTTTCCCATCGCCCGCACCCTCGGCAACTGCCTGTCGATGACAAACTTCGCCCGGCTGGCCGACCTGATCGGTACGGCGCGCGCCAAGGATCTGATCTTCCGGGCCCGCATGATCGACGCCCCCACCGCGCTCGACTATGGCTTCATCACCGAGATGGTCGAAACGCCCGAAGAGGTCGCGCCGCACGCCGAGGAAATGGCGCGCCAGATTGCGACTTACGCACCCTTGACCCTGCTGGCGGCCAAGGAGGCTCTGCTGCGCCTGCGGCCGCAGCTGCCGCCGGGCGGCGGCCGTGATCTTCATCTCATGTGCTACATGAGCGAAGATTTCAAGGAAGGCATAGAAGCATTTCTCGGCAAGCGGCCGCCCGCTTTCAAGGGCAGGTAGCAAGCCAGCCGGGTCTGCCGACCGGAAGTCCGCCGCCGTCTCATATCCGCCGGCGAACAGCGGCAACTGCCAGGCGCGAAAGGGACTTGAAGTATGCGCATCGTCGATATCAAGGAGTTCACCTTGAACACGGGCGAAAAGCGCGCAAACGCCGTCATGGACTTCAGCGGCATGACAACCGGATTCGTCGCGCTGGTCACCGATGTGGTCCGGAACGGAAAGCCGGTCGTGGGATATGGCTTCAGCGGTACGGGGCGCTACAGCCAGAACGCCATCTGCCGGGAGCGCCTGATCCCCCGTCTCTTGTCGGCTCCGGCCGAGACGCTTCTCGATGAGACCGCGGACAACTTCGACCCTTTCCGTGTCTGGGACTGCATGATGCGGAACGAGAAGCCGGGCGGCCATGGCGACCGGGCGATTGCGGTCGCGACACTGGACATGGCCGTCTGGGATGCCGCGGCCAAAATCGCCGAAGAGCCCCTTTACAGCTTCCTGGCGAAGCGGCACGGCCCCGGCGATCCGCCCGCCCGGGTTCCCGTCTACGTGGGGGGCGGCTACTACGGCCCCGGCCGCGACTACGGTCTGCTGCAGGACGAGGTCCGGCGCTACCTGGACGACGGCTTCACCGTGGTGAAGATCAAGTTTGCCGGCGCACCGCTGGAAGAAGACCTGCGTCGCATCGACGCCCTGCTGGAGGTCTTGCCGGCCGGCCGGCTCGCAATCGACGCTAACGGCCGCTATACGCTGGATGAGGCGCTGGCCTGTGCTGAAAAAATTGCACCCTATGGGCTTCGTTGGTTTGAGGAACCCGGTTATCCGCTCGACTACCAATTGCTTTCGCAGGTCGCGAAGGCCTACGAAGGCCCGCTCGCCGGTGGCGAGTGTCTGCTTTCCAGCTGGGACGCTAAGAACCTGCTGCGCTATGGCGGCATGCGGCCCGACCGGGACATCCTGCAGTTCGACTGTGCGCTCAGCTACGGCATTTGCGAATATATCCGCACGATCGCTGTGATGGAGGAGTGCGGCTGGTCGCGCAGCAGTCTGTTTCCGCACGGCGGCCATCTCCTCTCGCTGCATATCACCGCGGGCCTTGGGCTCGGCGGCACGGAGGTTTATCCCTACACCCACCAGCCGGTCGGCGGCTTCACGGACGGCCTCGAAGTCGCCGACGGTTCTGCGGCACTGCCGCAGCTGCCCGGGCTCGGTTTCGAGGGAAAGTCAAATCTTCACGAACTGCTTTCGCAGCGGTTCGGGTGACCGGGAAGAAGCGCTTTGTGCCGGCGTAGCAACAGGTTTCATAGGCGACAAAGATGAAGCTGCTTTATCATCTGCAGTGGGAGGGTGAGGCCGTTGCCGCCCGCCAGGCTCAGCATCCCGATGTGCGGTTCGTGGAATCCACCTCCGCCCAGCAGACGGCGCGGGAACTGGCCGACGCGGACATTCTCGTGGTCGCCGGCCCCTACTATCCGGGTGAGATAGCAAAAGCCGCGATCAACGCGGCGCCAAAGCTGCGTTGGATTCAGACGACATCTATCGGCACCGACAAATTCGAGGAGGCGGGCGTACCGGAACGGGTTGCTTTCACGAATGCAGCAGGCCTGAAGGGCAGGACCGTTGCCGAGCACACGATGGCGCTTCTTCTGGCGCAGATCCACGCGCTGCCGCAAATGGAAAGGGCGAGGGCCGCGGGCCGTTGGGCGCGCGTCGAGCTGAGAGCACAGGTCTCCAGCGTCGAAGGCAGAACCATGCTGCTTCTGGGCTACGGCTCGATCGGACAGGAAATTGCCCGCAAGGCGAAGGCTTTCGATATGAAGGTCGTGGCGCTCAACCGCCGCGGCGAAGGCGGCCCGCCCGCTGACGTGGTGGCGCCGATCGCCAAGCTGGATGAGTGGCTTGCCGAGGCGGACGTCGTGGTTTGCGCGCTGCCGCTTTCCGAGGAGACGCGGCATCTGATCGGCGGCCGGCAGCTGGCAGCCATGAAGCCGGATGCCTTGCTGGTGAACGTCGGGCGTGGCCCGATCGTCGATCAGGCCGCCCTTGCGGAGGCTCTGCAGCAGGCGAAGATATCCGGTGCTTGCCTCGACGTTTTCGAGGTGGAACCGCCGCCTGAAGACGACCCGCTGTGGTCTCAGTCCAATGTGATTCTCTCACCGCACGTGGCCGGAACCGGCGGCCCGCTGGCCCAGCGCTTTGCGGAGCTGGTGTCCGAGAATCTCACCCGCTTCAAGCAGCAGCGTCCCCTGATAAACCGGGTAACGCTCGGCGCGGCCCCGCAGAATGACTAGAGGAAACTAACATGCAGAACGACAGTCCTGAACAGCGGCCGGGCTCTTGGCGGCTTTTCCGCCCGGCGCAAGACGGCATGGCGCGGAGGGCCTCGTGAACGGAAAAGCAAAGCGGATCGATGCCGAGGCGGCGCGCGCGCGGTTCGAGCAGGCGCTGGAGTCCCATGAGCAGGCCTTTGAGACGTTCTTTCTCGCCCGCTTCATCGGGCTTGAGTACAGCTATCTTCCGGAAGAGGCCCCGGATCCTGAGAAAGAGGTCTGCCGCATCGAGTTCGACGCGGTCGAGATGCTGATGAACCCGCAGGGAACGCTTCACGGCGGCGTCATTGCGACCGTGATGGACATCTCCATGGGCCATCTCGTCAACCGCATTGCCGGTCCAGGCGCGACGATCGAGATAAAGATCCAGTTCATGCGTCCGGTCAGCGCTGGGCGTGCCGTTTGCGAGGGTCGCTTTCTGCGCCGCGGACGCAATCTCTCCTTCATGGAAAGCCGCTTCTACGGGCCTGACGGCAAGCTTGCCGGCCTCGCCACGGCCACCTGGAAGACGCCGGAGCGCGCGTCCTGACTGCATCGGAAAGAATTGCGAGAAGATCCTGGAGGAAGATGACGCGATGACCAGCAAAGTACTTACCGGCAAGACGGCTCTCATCACCGGCTCGGGCCGCAACATCGGCCGTGCCATTGCCGTTGAGCTCGCCCGGATGGGCTGCAACGTCGTGGTGAACGGCTCACGGGACCGGGCGGCCTGCGAGGAGACCGCCGCGGCGGCCGCGGCCCTGGGCGTGGAGACTCTTGTCGCCATGGGAGACGTCAGCAAAGTCGAGTCGGTGACAGCCATGGCCGGAGAAGCGCTCGGCCGCTTCGGTGCGGTCGATATCCTGGTCAACAACGCCGCCATCCGCCCGCACAAGCCCTTCCTCGAGATGGCCGACGACGACTGGCAGCAGGTGATCGATCTCGACCTCACCTCCGCCTTCTACTCCGCCCGCGCCTTTCTTCCGGGCATGGTGGCGCGCGGCTGGGGGCGGGTCGTGAACATTACCGGAATGAAGGCGATCCGCGGTTATGCGGAGGGCGCGCCGATCTCGGCTGCGAAGCATGGCCTGTGGGGCCTCGCCAAGGCCCTCTCCACGGAGTTTGCCGGGCGCGGCATCACGGCCAACGCCGTCTCGCCCGGTCCGACCCGGGTGGACGGGCGCACCGGCGATGACCCGAAGCAGTTGGCCGGCATTCCCGCCGGCTATATCGCCGAACCGGAAGACATTGCCGCCGTGGTCTGCTTCCTCGCTTCGCCGGCCGGACGTTTCGTAACGGGCCAGATGATCAACGCAAACGGCGGCGGAGCGACCTGACCGCCACGCCCGAAAGCCGGGCGGTCGAGAGATCCTCAGCCGGCGAAAGTCCCGCCACCGGCATGTCTGGCGCGTCCGGCTTGCGATCCACCGTCACCTGCGGAGGGGTGAGATAGCGAACGATTCGTGCCACGGATTCTCCGCTGCCACGCCCCCCGCCCTTTGGCCGCGCCGACAGAATTGCCGCCCCGGCGTTCTTTGCAATGGAAATTTTGTTCCAAATGCGCTCCCCTAGGGGCCGATTCCCCGGGGTGGGCGGAGGGACAGTGGTGGCGGAAAAAGCGGTCAAGTCAGTGGCGGCGGGGGCGGCGAAGGTGCCGCAGGATTTTGAATCCCTGCGCAGCCTCATCGTGCTGCGCCGCGAGGAACTGCCCCGGCGCCTCGCCCAGGTCGCCGAGTTCGCCCTGGAACAACCGGACAAGGTGGCCTTCGGCACGGTGGCCGAGCTGGCGGGCCTGGCCGGCGTGCAGCCCTCCACCCTGGTGCGCTTTGCCCAGACCCTGGGGTTCTCGGGCTTTTCCGACCTGCAGGAGATCTTCCGCGCCCGCCTGCGCGAGCGCTGGCCCGACTACGGCGAGCGCCTGAAGCGCCTGGAGGCGCGCGCGCAGTCCGGCGGCTCCCTGGCGCTGCTCGATGGTTTCGCCGAGGCCGCTGTCGCCTCGCTGGCCCGCCTGCGCGAGGACGCCAGCGCCGCCGACCTCGACAGGGTGGCCGGAATCCTGGCCGGCGCGCGGCGTATCGGCCTGCTCGGCCAGCGCCGGGTCTTCCCGGTCACCTCCTATCTCGCCTATGCTTGCGCCAAGCTGGGCATCGAGGCCCAACTGCTCGACAACCGCGGCGGCCTGCTGGCGGAGGAGGCCCGCTACCTCGCGCCCGAGGACGCCCTCCTGGCGGTCAGTTTCACGCCCTACACCCCGGAAACCCTGGAGGTCGCCGCCGAAGTCGCGGGCCGCGGGGTGCCGGTGGTGGCGATCACCGATTCCGCCTTCAGCCCGCTGACGCGCAGCGCCGAGGCCTGGATCGAGGTGGTCGAGTCTGACTACGGCGCCTTCCGCTCGCTCAGCGCCACCATGACCGTGGCCATCGCCCTGGCCGTCTCGGCGGCAGAGCTGCGCCGTGCCGGCGGGCGCAAAGAGGCCGCCAAGGGGGCGGGACTCTGAGAGAATGAATGTTCCTGTTTGACAGTTCGATAGAATTTTTGTTTCGTTATGGCGACGCGAACGACGTCGAACCCTGTCCCGGCCTCCCGATGGCCTAGCGAAGCAGCCCCAAGGCATGACCGGCGCACCCTCGCTCGATGTAATCACCCTCGGCCGCGCCTCGGTCGACCTCTACGGCCAGCAGATCGGCGGCCGGCTGGAGGATATGGCCAGCTTCGCCAAGTCAGTCGGCGGCTCGCCCACCAACATCGCCATCGGCGGCGCCCGCCTGGGTCTCAGGACCGGCCTCGTCACCCGCGTCGGCAGGGAGCAGTTCGGCAGCTTCATCCTGGAACAGCTCGCCCGCGAGGGCGTCGCGACGCGCGGCGTGACGGTCGACCCCGAACGCCTCACCGCCCTGGCCATCCTCGGGGTGAAGAGCGACAGCGAATTTCCCCTGCTGTTCTACCGCGACAACTGTGCCGACATGGCGCTCTGCGAGGCCGACATCGACCCGGCCTACATCGCCTCGGCGGCGGCGCTGCAGATCTCCGGCACGCACCTCACCCGGGACGGCGTGCGCGCGGCCAGCCTGAAGGCGGTGGCGGCGGCCCGTGCCGCCGGCCGCAAAGTCGTCTTCGACGTCGACTACCGGCCCAACCTCTGGGGCCTCGGCGGCCACGACAGCGGCGCCGAGCGCTACCGGGAGTCCGGGGCGGTGACGGCGGTACTGCAGCAGGTGGTGGCCGACTGCGACCTCATCGTCGGCACCGAGGAGGAGATCCACATCGCCGGCGGCAGCCGCGACAGCGGCCAGGCGCTGCGCAATCTGCGGGCGCTGACGAAGGCTGTGCTGGTGTTGAAGCGCGGGCCGATGGGCTGCCTAGTGTTCGACGCCGCCATCCCCGACGACCTGGAGGACGGCATCCAGGGGCCCGGCTTCCCGGTCGAGGTCTACAATGTGCTGGGGGCCGGCGATGCCTTCATGGCCGGCTTCCTGCGCGGCTGGCTGCGCGGCGAGGCGCTCGCGACCTGTTGCAGCTGGGCCAACGCCTGCGGCGCTTTCGCGGTCTCGCGCCTGCTGTGCTCGCCGGAGAGTCCGACCTGGACCGAGCTGCAGCATTTCCTGCAACACGGCAGCGCACACCGCGCCCTGCGCCACGACCCGCAGCTGAACCACCTGCACTGGGCGACCACGCGGCGCGGCGACTGGCCGCAGCTGCTCGCCTTCGCCATCGACCACCGCATCCAGTTCGAGCAGCTCGCCGAGCGCTGCGGCGCACCGCCGGAGCGCATCGGCACCTTCAAGCGGCTCGCTGTGCAGGCCGCCGCGCAGGTCGCCGCCGGGCGGCCCGGCTTCGGCATGCTGCTGGACGGCACCTACGGCAACCAGGCGCTCTACGAGGCGCTCGACCATGGCTTCTGGATCGGCCGGCCGGTCGAACTGCCGACCTCGCGGCCGCTGGCCTTCGAGTGCGGCGATCTCGGCTCCGCCCTGGCCGAGTGGCCGCTGGCCCATACCGTGAAGTGCCTGCTGTTCTACCATCCCGACGACGACGTCTCCCTGCAGCGCCGCCAGGAGGCGCAGCTGCTCCTGCTGCACCAGGCCTGCCGCCGCCTCGGCCGCGAGCTGATGGTCGAGATCATCGCCGGCAAGCACGGCAGCCTGGAGAGCGATACGGTGGCGCGCGTGCTGCATACCTTCTACGCTCTCGGCATCAAGCCGGACTGGTGGAAGCTGGAGCCGCAGCCGGATGCCGCGGCCTGGCACGCCATCGACCGCGTGATCGCCGAGCAGGACCCTTATTGCCGCGGGGTCGTGCTGCTCGGCCTTGAGGCGCCAGAAGATCAATTGGCCGCCGAATTTGCCGCCGCCCAGGCTGCGACTTGCGTGCGCGGGTTTGCCATCGGGCGCACCATCTTTGCCGAGGCGGCGGAGCGCTGGCTGCGCGGTGAGGTCGACGACGGCCAGGCGGTGGCCGAGATGGCCGCGCGCTTCGGCAAGCTGGTGGCACATTGGGCCGCGGCGCGCGACGACAAGACGCTGCTGCGCCAGGGGAGTCTCTGAGTGAAAACACGCCGCCTCACCATGGCCCAGGCGCTGGTGCGCTGCCTCGCGGCGCAGCGCTGCACCGTCGGCGGGGAATCGCTGCCGCTGTTTGCCGGCGTCTGGGCGATCTTCGGCCACGGCAACGTCGCCGGCCTGGGCGAGGCCCTGGCGCCGCTGCGCGATGAACTGCCGACCTACCGCGCGCACAACGAACAGGCCATGGCCCATGCCGCCATCGCCTTCGCCAAGGCAATGCGCCGCCGCCGCATGATGGCCTGCACCACCTCGATCGGCCCTGGCGCCACCAACCTGGTGACCGCCGCCGCCGTCGCCCATGTGAACCGCCTGCCGGTGCTGCTGCTGCCCGGCGACGTCTTCGCCAGCCGCGCGCCCGACCCGGTGCTGCAGCAGGTCGAAGACTTTGGCGACGGCACGGTTTCGGCCAACGATTGCCTGCGCCCCGTGTCGCGCTATTTCGACCGTATCACGCGGCCCGAGCAGATCCTCACCGCGCTGCCGCGCGCGCTGGAGACGCTTACCGATCCGGCGCGCTGCGGGCCGGTGACCCTGGCGCTCTGCCAGGACGTGCAGGCCGAGGCCTTCGACTGCCCGGAGAGCTTCTTCGAGCCGCGCGACTGGCACCCGCGGCGTCCGGCCCCCGATGCCGGCGAGCTGCAGGAGGCGGCGCAGCTGCTCGGCGCGGCGGAGAAGCCGCTGATCATCGCCGGCGGCGGTGTGCACTACGCCGAGGCCTGTGCCTGGCTCGCCGACTTCGCCGCCCGCCGCGGTATCCCGGTGGCCGAAACCCAGGCCGGCAAGTCGGCGCTGCCGGACGACCACCCGATGAACCTCGGCTCGATCGGCGTCACCGGTACCTCCGCCGCCAACAAAGCGGCTGCCGAAGCCGATCTCGTCTTCGCCGTCGGCACGCGGCTGCAGGATTTCACCACCGGTTCCTGGGCGCTGTTCCAGAATCCGGCGCGCCGCCTGCTGTCCTTGAATGTCCAGCCCTACGACGCCGCCAAGCACCGCGCCGCGACTCTGGTTGCCGACGCGGCGGTGGGGCTTGCGGCGCTCGACCAGGCGCTCGGCGACTACCGAGCCCCGGCGTCCTGGGGCGATGCGGCACAGCAGGCCAAGGCGGCATGGCAGTCGGCGGCCAAGGCCGCCACAGCGGCGAGCAACGCGCAGCCGCCCAGCGACGCCCAGGTGATCGGCGCCGTGCAGCGCAGCGCCGGGCCCGACAGCGTCGTGGTCTGCGCCGCCGGCGGCCTGCCCGGCGAGCTGCACAAGCTGTGGCAGGCGGCGGCGCCGGGCAGCTACCACCTGGAATACGGCTATTCCTGCATGGGCTACGAGATCGCCGGCGGGCTCGGCGTGAAGCTGGCGCGTCCCGAGGCCGAGGTCATCGTCATGGTCGGCGACGGCAGCTACCTCATGCTGAATTCGGAGATCGCCACTTCGGTCATGCTCGGCCTGAAGCTCACCATCGTGGTGCTCGATAACCGCGGCTTCGGCTGTATCAACCGGCTGCAGCGGGCGACCGGCGGCGAGACCTTCAACAACCTGCTGGCCGAGAGCACGCACCAGGAGCTGCCGCAGGTCGATTTCGCGGCGCACGCGGCCTCGCTCGGCGCCGAGGCGGTGCAGGTCGCGAGCCTCGCCGACCTGGAGGCGGCCATGCAGCGCGCGCGTGGCGCGGCGCGCACCAGCGTCATCGTCATCGAAACCGATCCCGTCGCCGCCACCCAGGCCGGCGGGCACTGGTGGGACGTGGCGGTACCGGAAACCTCCGAACGCGCCGAGGTAAAGCAGGCGCGCCAGGACTATGAGAAAGCGCGCGGCAAGCAGCGCCCGGCCGATTGAGGAAGCGGACATGGCGGTGAGACTCGGTGCCAATCCCATCGGCTGGTCGAACGACGACCTGCGCGAGCTGGGCGCCCACATTCCGCTGGAGACCTGCCTCTCCGAGGCGCGCGCGGCGGGCTTCGCGGGCATGGAGCTGGGACACAAGTTCCCCCGCGAAGCGGCGGCCCTGCGCCAGGTACTTTCGGCCCACGGCCTCGACCTTGTCTCGGGTTGGTACTCGTCGAACCTGCTGGCGCGCAATGCCGAGACAGAGCTGGCGGCGCTGGAGCCGCACCTCGCGCTTCTTGAGTCGCTCGGCGCAAAGGTACTGGTCTTCGCCGAAACGACGGGCGCGGTGCACGGCGACCGCAGCCGGCCGATCTCCTCGCGCCCGCGTCTCGCCGCCGACGACTGGCCGCGCCTCGGCGCGCGCATGACCGAGGTGGCCGAGGCGGTCGCCGCGCGCGGCCTCGATCTCGTCTATCACCACCACATGGGCACGGTCGTGGAGACGGCCGAGGACATCGCCGCCCTCATGGCGGCCAGCGGCCCGGCGGTGAAGCTGCTGCTCGACACCGGCCACGCCACCTTTGCCGGCGCCGATCCCGTGAAGCTGGCGCGTGATTACCGCCAGCGCATCGGCCACGTGCACTGCAAGGACGTGCGCACGGCGGTGATGCACTGCGCCCGGCAGGAGGACTGGAGCTTCCTCGACGCGGTGGTCGCCGGCGTCTTCACCGTGCCGGGCGACGGCGACGTCGACTTCCCGGCGGTGCTGGCCGAGTTGCCGCGCTATGCCGGTTGGCTGGTGGTCGAGGCGGAGCAGGATCCCGAAAAGGCGCCGCCGGCCGCCTATGCCCGGCTCGGCTACGACAACCTGAGCGGCTACGCGCAGGCCGCCGGTCTTCTGTGAGGAATTTGACGATGACGGATCTTCTGGTGAAACCGCACGCGCGCGACGCGGAGGGCTGTGTGCTTTCGGTAACGCCGGAAAGCGCCGGCTGGCAGCACGTCGGCTTCGAGGTGTTCCGGCTGCAGGCGGGCGAGAAGATCAGCCGCCACCTGAAAGCGCGCGAGGCCTGCATCGTGCCGCTCTCCGGCCGCGTCGACGTCACTGCGGGCGATGAGAAGTTTGCGAAGGTCGGCGGCCGCGTCTCTCCCTTCGACGGCAAGCCGCAGGCGGTCTACGTGCCCGCGGACCTGGCCTTCACCCTGGCGGCAGGCGAGGGGGAGGCCGAGGTGGCACTGTGCAGCGCGCCGGGGCAGCCCGGCAAGCGGGCGCCGCGCCTCATCGCCGACGACAAAGTGAGCTTCGAGGAGCGCGGGCAGGGCACCAACCGGCGCCTGGTCTCCAACATCCTGCCGGAGACCGAGCCCGCCGACAGCCTGCTGGTGGTGGAGGTGATCACGCCGGGCGGCAACTGGTCCTCCTACCCGCCGCACAAGCACGACCGCGATGCCTTGCCCGAGGAATCCTTCCTGGAGGAGACCTACTATCACCGCCTCAATCCGAAGCAGGGCTTCGCCTTCCAGCGCGTCTACACCGACGACCGCGCCATCGACCAGACCATGGCGGTGGAGGACGGCGACTGCGTGATGGTGCCGCGCGGCTACCACCCCGTCGGCGCGCCGCACGGCTACGACCTTTACTACCTGAACGTCATGGCCGGGCCGAAGCGGCAGTGGTGTTTCAGGAACGATCCGGCGCACGAGTGGATCGTGAAACCCTCCGGGAGTCGCTGACCTCTATGGACCGACAGTCGCTGCAGGACCGCTATGCCTTCGCCCAGGATCTCGCGCGCGAGGCCGGGCAGCTCGCCTACGACTACTACAAACGCCGCAACGAGCTCGCCATCGAGAGCAAGGGCCTGCAGGACGTCGTCTCCATCGCCGACAAGAAGGTCGAGGAGCTGATCCGCGCGCGCCTGGAGGCGCGCTTTCCGGAAGATGGCTTCCTCGGCGAGGAAACCGGCGCCAGTGAAGGCGGCGCGCCGGGCCAGGCGGTCTGGGTCGTCGATCCCATCGACGGCACCTCCTGCTTTCTCGGCGGCATGCCGACCTGGTGCGTTTCCATCGCCCTGGTGGTGGACGGCGAAATAGAAATCGGCGTGATCCACGACCCCAATGTCGACGAACTCTACGCCGCGCTGCGTGGCAACGGCACATTTCTGAATGGCCAGCGCCAGCCGGTACCGGCGGCGGCCAACCTGAAAGACGGTCTCTTCGGCACCGGCTTCTCGCACCGCTCGCCGCCGCAGGACATCGTGCCTTTCATCGACGCGCTGCTGAAGGAAGGCGGCATGTTCCTGCGCAACGGATCGGGCGCGCTGATGACCGCCTACGTCGCGGTCGGGCGCCTGGTCGGCTACTACGAGCCGCATATCAATTCCTGGGACTGCCTCGCCGCCCTGCTGCTGGTGCGCGAGGCGGGCGGCTGGACCTGCGATTTCCTGGCCGACGACGGCCTGACCCGCGGCAACGTCTGCGCCGCCGCCGCGCCGGGCGTCGCGGAAAAGGTGCAGGAACTGATGAAGGCCACGGTGCCGCAGCCGCACCGGCCCTAAAGAGCCACCGCCTGGCCCGTCCTCAGCGACTCGTTCGCCGCTTCCGCCAGTTCCAGCGCGCGCAGGCCGTCGGCGGCGGCGACCTTCGGCTGCTCCTTGCCGGCCAGGCAGGCCAGGAAGTGCGCCATCTCGGCGCGGTAGGCCTCGGCGTAGCGCTCCAGGAAGAAGTAGAGCGGCTTTTCGCCGGTGACGCCGGCATCGCTCCAGGTTTCCAGCGTGCGGGCGTCGCGGTTGCCGGCCAGCAGCAGACCTTTCTCGCCGAAGGCCTCGATGCGCTGGTCGTAGCCGTAGGCGGCGCGCCGCGAGTTGATGATCTGGCACAGCACGCCCCCGGCAGTCTCCAGCACCACCACGGCGCTGTCGACGTCGCCGGCCTTGCCGATGGCGGGGTCGACCAGCACGCTGCCGCGCGCATAGAGCCGCACCGCTTCGGCCCCCAGCAGCCAGCGCGCCATGTCGAAGTCGTGGATCATCATGTCGCGGAACAGCCCGCCCGAGCGCGCGACGTAGTCGGCCGGTGGCGGTGCCGGGTCGCGGCTGGTGATGGTGAGGTTCTCCAGCTTGCCGATCTTGCCTGTGTCGAGTGAATGCTTGAGCCCGGCGAAGGAAGGATCGAAGCGCCGGTTGAAGCCGATGAACAGCGGCACGCCGCTTTCTTCCACCACCTGCAGGCAGGCCCTGGTGCGCGCCAGGTCCAGGTCGATGGGCTTCTCGCAGAAGATCGCCTTGCCGGCGCGCGCGGCCAGCTCGATGAGGTCGGCGTGGGTGTCGGTGGAGGAGCCGATGATGACGCCCGCCACCTCGGCATCGGCGAAGACGGCGTCTTGCCCGGCAGCTTTCGCACCGACCGCGGCGGCCAGCGTCTCGGCTGCGCCGGCGTTCACGTCCACGATGTATTTCAGGCGGCCGCCCTGGCTGGCGACGTTGCGGGCGTGGATCTGCCCGATGCGTCCGGCGCCGAACTGCGCGAGTACGGTCATGCTGTCTTCATCCTTGCGATTACCGTGGCGGCGCTCAGTCGTAGGCGCCGATCACCATCTGGTCGTAGTCGATCACCGAGCCGGTCATGATCCCGGAGCCCGGGCCGAGCAGGAAGAGCGTCGCCTCGGCGACGTCCTCCGGCTTGATGAGGCGGCCGAAGGGCTGCGCCGCCTCGGCCTTCTCCAGCCAGTCCGCCGGCTGGCCCTCGGCAAGCTGCACCCTGTGCTCGTTGGGGGTCTCGGTCCAGCCGATGTTGAGGCCGTTCACGCGGATGCGATCGCGGCGCAGCGCGTGGCCCAGGTTGCGGGTCAGGGTGGCCAGCGCACCCTTGGAGGCGGAGTAGGCCGTCAGCTTGGGCTGCCCGCCGTGGCTCGACATGGTGATGATGTTCACGATGGTGCCGGCCTGGCGGGTGCCGTCGATGGGATTGCGCCGCATCAGCTTCACCGCTTCCTGGCTCAGGAAGAAGGGCGCGCGCACGTTGACGGCGAAGAGCCGGTCCCACAGCTCCGGCGTGGTGTCGTCGATGCCGCCGCGGTCGGTGATGCCGGCGGCGTTCACCAGGCCGTCCAGGCGCCCGAAGCGGCTGGCGCAGCTGTCCACCGCAGCGCGGCAGTCCGTCACGTCTTCCAGTTCCGCCAGGGCCAGCTCGGCTGCACAGCCCAGTGCCTCGATCTCGGCCCGCACCGCTTCGCCCCGCGCCGCGTCGCGGCCGACGATCAGTACGCCGGCGGCGCCGGCCCGCGCCAGGCGCCGGGCGATGGCGGCGCCGACGCCCTGGGTGCCGCCGGTCACCATGAAAACCTTGTTTTCCACCGCTTCTCCGCGCCTCCCGCGCTGCCTGCCCCGGCCGGGGCGCGCCGCCCATGGCCTGGATATTCCATTTTCTTGAAAGAATGAAATACCTGTTCGATTATCGTAATTCTATGATATTTTCATTTCATGGGCTCTGGCGAGTTGGCGGAGAGGTTTCCGGCGGCCGCGGAGTGAACCTGAACGAAGAGCTGCGGCGGGCCGTCATGCGGACCGACCAAGCAGCGCCACAAGGGAGGAACGAGATGATACCTGCATGGCACAGGACCGCCTTCGCCGGCTTGGCATTCGCCATAACCCTCGGCGCGGGCACTGCGGCGCAGGCCGCCGACCGGCTGACCCTCTACTGCAGCCCGCAGATCGAGTGGTGCCAGCTGATGGTCGAGGCCTTCACCAAGGAAACCGGCATCGACGTCGCGATGACCCGCAAGTCGTCGGGCGAGACCTTCGCCCAGATCAAGGCCGAAGCCTCGAACCCGCGCGGTGATGTGTGGTGGGGCGGCACCGGCGACCCGCACCTGCAGGCGGCCGAAGAGGGCCTCACGGCGGAGTACCAGTCGCCTATGCTGAACGACCTGCTGCCCTGGTCGCAGGGCCAGGCCAAGGCTGCCGGCTTCAAGACCGTCGGCATCTACGCCGGCGCGCTGGGCATCGGCTACAATGAAGAGCTGCTGAAGGAAAAGGGCCTGCCGGCACCGAAGTGCTGGGCCGACCTGACGGATCCCGTCTACAAGGGGGAGATCCAGATCGCCAACCCGAATTCCTCGGGCACCGCCTATACGACGCTGGCGACCATCGTGCAGATTTTCGGTGAGAATAAGGCTTTCGAGTGGCTGAAGGGCCTGCACAAGAACATCAACCAGTACACCAAGTCGGGGTCGGCGCCGATCAAGGCGGCGGCGCGCGGCGAGACCACCCTCGCCATTACCTTCATGCACGACATGGTGACCCAGGTCGTCGAAGGCTTCCCGATCAAGATCGTCGCGCCCTGCGAGGGAACCGGCTACGAGATCGGCTCGATGTCGATCATCAAGGGCGCGCGCAATATGGAAAGCGCGAAGAAGTTCTACGACTTCGCGCTGAAGGCCGATGTGCAGATGCTGGCCGAGCAGGCCAAGGCCTACCAGGTGCCGTCGAACGCCAAGGCCTCGCCGCCGCCGGGTGCGCCGAACCTCGACGAGATCAAGCTCATCGACTACGACTTCACGAAGTACGGTTCGTCCGACGAGCGCACGCGCCTGCTGAAGAAGTGGGACGACGACGTCGGCTCGCTGCCGCAGTAAGCGCAAGGCGAGGCACAGCAGTCCGGAGACTTTCGAGGCCGGCATGGTGAACAGGACCCTGGCCCTGTGGCTGGCCGTGGGCTGGATCGGCTTTATGATCCTTCCCTGGTACGGCATCGAGTACGGCTTCTGGAACTTCGAGTGGGTTTTCGAGGGGTATCCCCTCGACAGCTACTCGGCCCCCGGCCTGCTGCAGGTCTTCCTGGGGGGCAAGCCCTGGCTTGCCCCCCTCGCGCTTTTCCTCGCGGCGCCGCTTGCGGCGGTGACGCGGCCCAAGAACGATCCGCTCTTCGCCCGCATTCTGTTGCTGGCGGGCGGCGGCGGTCTTGCCTACCTGCTGCTGCAGGCTTTCGCCATCGGCCTCGGCGGCTGGCAGTTCGGGTTCCTGGAGTTTCTCTTCGGGCCTCTTGAGACCCAGCAGTTCGGCCTCGGCTATGGCGCCCTGCTGGTCGCGGCGGCGCTTCTCATGTGCTTCACCCAGGGCCTCGCGGCGCGCGGCGCCGTGAAGGGTGATGTCTTCGTCGTCAGCTCGATCGGCGGCATCATTGCGCTGGTCGCGGTCTTCGTGTTCTTCCCGGTCTTGAACATCCTCACCTCGGCGGTGCGCGACGGCGACGGGGCCTTCGCGCCGGCCGCCTTTATGCTGCGCTTCATCGATCGCAAAATCTGGGGCCTCGACTGCCTGGTCGGCGCCTATTCCTGCGGTGTCGCCTGGAACTCGCTGCTGCTGGCGATCCTCACCGGCGTCTCGACAACGGTGCTGGGCCTCGCCTTCGCGCTCATTGCCACGCGCACCGACTTTCGCCTGAAGCGCTCGCTGCGCGTGCTCACGGTGCTGCCGATCATCACGCCGCCCTTCGTCATCGGCCTTGCCGTCATCCTGCTGTTCGGGCGCTCCGGCGCGGTGACCCAGTTCCTCGACATGGCGCTCGGCATTCCCGCCTCGCGCTGGGTCTACGGCCTGCCCGGGGTGTGGTTTGCCCAGACGCTCGCTTTCGCGCCGATCTCCTTCCTGGTGATGATCGGCGTCGTCGAGGGCGTCAGTCCCTCGATGGAGGAGGCCGCGCTCACCCTCAGGGCCGATGCCTGGAAGGCCTTCACCACGGTTTCGCTGCCGCTTATGCGCCCGGGCATCGCCAACGCCTTCCTGCTCGGCTTCATCGAAAGTCTCGCCGACTTCGGCAATCCGCTGGTGCTCGGCGGCCGCTTCGGCGTGCTGTCGACGGAGATCTTCTTCGCCATCGTCGGCTCGCAGTACGACCAGGGGCGCGCCGCCATGCTGGCGATGATTCTGCTGACCTTCACGCTCGGCGCTTTCTATGCGCAACGTCGCTGGGTCGGCCGCAAGTCATACACCACGGTGACCGGCAAGGGCGATTCCGGTATCTTCGCGCCGCTGCCCAAGGCGGTGAGGTTCGGCGCCTACGGCCTGGCGCTGCCCTGGGCCGGTCTCACCGCGGTCATCTATGTCATGATCATGTTCGGTGGTTTCGTCCAGACCTGGGGCCGCGACCACAGCTTCACCCTGGAGCACTACATCGGCGCTTTCGGGGTGACCACCGGCGAATTCGGCCTGGTGTGGACCGGGGCGGCCTGGAATTCCTTCTGGACGACGCTGTCCATCGCCACCATCGCCGCGCCGCTGACCGCCGCCGTCGGCCTGCTCACCGCCTACCTGCTGGTGCGCCAGCGCTTCGCCGGGCGCGAGGCCTTCGAGTTCGGCACCATGCTGAGCTTCGCCATTCCCGGTACGGTGATCGGCATCAGCTATATCCTGGCCTTCAACGTGCCGCCCATCGAGCTGACCGGCACCGGCGTGATCCTGGTGCTCTGCTTCGTCTTCCGCAACATGCCGGTCGGCGTGCGCGCCGGCGTTGCCGCCATGAGCCAGCTCGACCAGAGCCTCGACGAGGCCTCCCTCACGCTGGGCGCCAACACCTTCGCCACGGTGCGCCGGGTCATCCTGCCGCTGCTGCGCCCGGCGATCATCGCGGCGCTGGTGTTCAGCTTCGTGCGCGCCATCACGGCGATCAGCGCGGTCATCTTTCTGGTCAGCGCCAACTACGACATGGCGACCTCGTATATCATCGGGCGCGTCGAGAACGGCGACTACGGCCTCGCCATCGCCTATTCTTCGGTGCTGATCCTGGTCATGCTGGCGGCCATCGCGGTGGTCCAGCTTGTGGTCGGCGAACGGCGCCTGGGGCGCAAGCGCGCCGAGGCGCGCAAACCCGCAGCGGCGGGAGGAGTGGTAACGTGACGATCCGTTCCAAGGCGGCCCGCGTGGTCTTCGAAGAGGTGACCAAGTCCTTCGGGGCGGTGACCGCGGTCAACGCCGTGTCCTTCGCCATCGAGGCGGGCACGCTGGTGACCCTGCTGGGTCCCTCGGGCTGCGGCAAGACGACGACGCTGCGCATGATCGCCGGGCTGGAAATGGCGAGCGGCGGACGCATTCTCATCGGTGACCAGGACGTGACACAGTTGCCGGCGACCGACCGCGACGTCTCCATGGTGTTCCAGTCCTATGCGCTCTTCCCGCACATGACGGTGGCGGAGAACGTCGCTTACGGCCTCACCATGAGCGGCTTCGCCAAGAACGAGGTGCGCGAGCGCGCGGAGGAGGGCCTGCGTCTGGTCGGCCTCGCCGGCTACGGCAAGCGCCTGCCCAGCGAGCTTTCGGGCGGCCAGCAGCAGCGCGTCGCCGTCGCCCGCGCCCTGGTGCTGGAGCCTGC
>MRWG01000661.1_pt1 | contig 32302 bp, 27 predicted proteins | sample 1013341 | NCBI WGS metagenome assembly MRWG01 (sample SAMN06117577, study PRJNA244670) | biofilm metagenome | biome: Water; feature: Cathode Biofilm; material: Biofilm; isolation source: microbial consortium enriched at the cathode of a solar microbial fuel cell | place: USA: District of Columbia ... | reverse complement strand
GGTGGCGCGGGCCAGCTCGGCCATCTTTCCGCGTTCGCCTTCGGCAAGCTCGGTGATGGTCACGCCAGCGGCTTCATGCTTTGCGCGCACTTCGCTGGCCCAGTTGTTGACCCAGTCCCTGTTCGCTTTCTTGCCGGCTGCGAGGGCAGCGTCGATCTGGCCCTTTTCCTCATCACCCAGCGATGTGTACCAGTCTTCCGAAATCAGAACGATGCGCGAGGACGGCGTTATGTCGGCGGGCGTGAAGTGCTTCAGAAACTCGGTGTGGCCGGTGCGGATGGCCGAGTTCGGCGGGTTGAAATAGCCATCGGCAACGCCGGTCTGGATGGCGTTTGCCACTTCCGACCAGGAGACGATCGTGCCGGTTGCGCCCAGCGCTTCCTGCAGTGCGATCTGCTCGCTGTTGAGCGCGCGGAAGCGCAGGTCGGACATGTCCTCGACCTTGGCGATCGGCTTCTTGGAATTGTGAATGCCGATATCCATGCCGATGTAATTGACGTCCACGAAACGCACGCCATTGTCGAGAAGCGGACCGTTCATCTGCTCAAGCATGTCCGTTTCCGAAAGCACGGCGTCGATCTGTTCGCGGTTCTCGAAGAAGAACGGGAGCTGGACGCCCTTCATCAGCGGTGACATGCCGAAACCGGTGGAAAGGGCGGCGAGATTGACCTCCAGAAGTCCCTGGGCAACCTGGTCGAAACGCTCTTTTTCCGAGCCCAGCGTGCCGGACGGGAAAATGGAGACCTCGAATTCGGTACCCTTGAGCGCATCGGCAAAGCCGTGGGCGAAGGCTGCTTCCGGGTTGGTCGCAGTATCGTCGGCGCCGTTCATGGCGATCTTGATGTCAGCGGCCTGTGCAGCGGCGGTCATGAGCGCAAGCGCCGAGATGGCGAGGGCTTTGGATAAAAACTTCATTTTTTCTCCTCCGTTTTGTTTCGTTTTCCGTCAGGCGAGCCCCAACAGGCGTGGAATGGCCAGAGAAATCTCCGGGAAATAGGTGAGCACCAGCAGCAGCGCGACTTCGGCCAGAAAGAAGGGCAGGGTGGCGCGTATCAGCCGCCAGTAATTCATGCGCACCGTGGTCGCGAGGATCAGCAGAACCCCTCCGAGCGGCGGCGAAAGAAGGCCGGTGGTGATGTTGAAGCAGATCACGATGCCCAGATGCACGGGGTCGACGCCCATGGCGATTGCGACAGGTGCGAAGATCGGCGCGAACAGCGCCACGGCGGCCTTCACATCCATCGCCATGCCGGCCACCAGAAAGATCAGGTTGATCAGCATCAGATATTGCAGCGGGCTGAGGTTCCAGTCTTCCACCGTCGCCTTGATGGCCTGCGGCCATTGCAGAAGTGCGGCGATGTAGGAAAAGGTTGAGATCGCGCACAGGATGATGAAAAGCCCGCCAAGCATCACCGCCGTGCGTTGCAGGCTTGCGCCCACCTGGCTCCAGGTGAGATTGCCATGGGTGAAACCGACCACCAGAGCCGCAATCACGGCCACCGCTGCCGCTTCAGCCGGCGTCATGAAGCCGAACAGCGTGCCGCCGAGAATGATCACCGGGAGGGTCATGGCGGGCAGGGCCCTCAGGAGCGAGGGGAAGAATGCAGGCACGTCCTCGCCTGGGCCGCCGGGGTGGTTGTCGCGATGGGCGTAATAGGCGTTGATCGCCATCAGAACGCCGGCCAGCAGCAGGCCGGGCAGAATGCCGGCGGCGAAAAGCGCAGTGACGTTCGTCTCCATCAGCGCGCCATAGAAGATCAGGATGGACGACGGCGGGATGATCGGGCCGATGATCGACGATGCGCCGGTGATGGCCGCGGCGTAGTCGAGCGAATAGCCGCGCCGGCGCATCTCGGGCACCAGCGAGTTGCCGAGTGCGGCGGCGTCGGAGACCGCCGAGCCGGATACGCCGGCAAAGAACACCGAAGTCATCACGTTGACATGGCCCAGGCCGCCCTTGAGGCGTCCGAGGAAGGACATGCAGAAATCGATCAGCGCGGTTGCCAGACCGCCACGGTTCATCAAATCGCCCGCGAAGATGAACAGCGGCATGGCCAGAAAGGCGAACACATCGAGCTGGCTGAAAAGCCGCTGGGGCAGCACCGCCATATACATCTGACGGTCGGCCGCAATGAAGGTCAGGATCGCGGAAGCGCCAATGACATAGGCAATGGCGGCGCCGGCCATGAGGCCGAAAACGGTGAATGCGATGATAAGCGGCGCCTGCATGGCTCTTGGGTTCCCCTCCCCGATGGCTCACACAAATCTGGCGAAAGCGCTTGCGTTAGAAAATAGAAAAGTTTTCACTATTCCATAGCGTTTCTCTATGGAGTGGCGGAAAAACGGGGAGGCAGCGCGGCCATGAAACCATTGACTTTGCAGCGTTTGCAGGTTTTCTGCGCGGTCTACGAGCGGCAGTCGATTACGGCGGCGGCACGGCAAATGAACCTGTCGCAACCCACGGTCAGCCGCCATCTGCGTGACCTCGAAGCGGCCATCGGCCTGACGCTTTTCGTGCTCGACAAGGGGCGCGTGATCCCTACCGTCGAGGCGGACGCCATCTACAATGAGAGCCGTTTTCTCTATGACGGGATCAGCCGGCTGGAGCGACGCATCGACTCGCTGCGAAAGGGCGTCGGCACACGCCTTCTGGTGATGTCGGTCGGGCTTTTCGCGCCCTATTTCGTGCCCACCGCGCTGCGCAGGGTGCTGGATGCGATGCCGGGCCTGCGCGTGGCCGTGGATGTGGGGACAGCGCAGCAGCAGGTTCAGGCGATACGTGCGGGCATGGTCGATGTAGGGCTCGTCATCGGCAGGTTTCAGGCTGACGACATATCCACAGAGCCGCTGGGGCGTGGCCGTCTGGTGGTACTGAGCCCAAAGGACGGCCCGCTGACCCGGCTGGACCGTGTCAGGCTGGAGGATCTGAGCTCTGTGCCGATGCTGGGACTGACCCCGCGTGGCCCCATCGGGCGTGTGCTGAACGAGGCGCTTCTGGAGCGCGGATTGCCTTTCGACAATACGGTGACGGGCAACACACTGGTTTCCGTACCCCATCTCGTTCTGGCAATGCAGCGTTCTGCGGTGGTCGATGAGTTTACCGCCGCCTTTCACGGTCTGGATGGGCTGGTGACGCTGCCGCTGGAGCCCGACCTGCCGCTCGATATCCAGTCGATTTCCATGGGTGCAACGGCGAGCAAAGTGGCCAGCCAGCTCTTCCTCAAGGAAATACGTGGAATGCTCGCAGACTGGCGGGCAGGGAAGATGCAGTTTTAGGAGCGGGGCGCGTCCTGCGCGCTTCGGCGTGGTGTGCTTTACGTCGGTGGATGTCCCCATTGCCCATGATGCTGTGCCGTTGATCAGGCATGGACAGAATCTCCGTGGGAAGGTTCCCACAAGCAAGGGCTCATGCTAATGAAGAAGATGAGGAGGACAGAATCAGAGTGACGGATAACGCCGCTTCCCTGACCATTATCGACATTGCGCGGCTCTCTGGCGTGTCCAAGAGCACCGTGTCCCGTGTGCTGTCCGGGGCGGAGAATGTGTCCGAGGAGGCGCGTCGCAAGGTGACCGAGGCCGTTGAGGCATCCGGCTTTCGGCGCAACGAGCTTGCGCGGTCCCTGCGGTCCGGGCGCACCGGCATGGTCGGCCTTCTGATCCCTGATATTGCCAACCCCTTCTGGGCCGAGGTTGCCCGTGGCGCGCAGGATGCGGCTACGGAAGAGATGGCCTCTGTCCTGATCTTCAATTCTGACTGGGATCCCGAGCGGGAGCGCCGGCATCTCATGGCGCTGACCCAGTCGCGGGTCGATGGCGCGATTGTGAATCCGGTCCAGAACGGGCTGGATGAACTCTCCCGCAGCCAGGTTCCGCTGGTGCTGATCGGCTCGTCGGCCGAACGGTTTCCGGAACTGCCTTCGGTCGGCAGCGATATTACGCAGGGTGTGCAGCTCGGGCTTGAGCGACTTGTTCAGGCCGATCTCGGAATGCCGGCCCTCTTGGTCGGCGATCCGCATCGTACCGCGCGGGAGCGGTTCGTTGGCGCTGTTCGCGAGTTTGGCGCGGCGCAGGGCTGGCCGGTCGAGGGGCTGAGGCTTCAGGACGGTCACTACACCATTGAGGGTGGTCGCGACGCCATGAAGCGGCTGCTTCAGGGCGGTGTGCCGCGCGTTGTTTTCGCGGCCAATGACATGATGGCGCTGGGCGCGCTTCATGCCGTCCGGGAGGCCGGGCTGAACTGCCCGGAGGATGTGGCCATTCTCGGTTTCGACGGAACGCCGGCGGCGGAGGTCTCGATGCCGGGACTCACAACGATCATGAAGCCTTCGCGCGATATTGGCCGGCGGGCATTTGAATTGCTGAGCCGGAAGATCGCTGGTGATGAGGATGTTCCGCACATGTCGCTGCCCTGTTCGCTCGTTGAGCGGGGGACGCTGCCGACAAGAGAAGGGCCGCGCGTCGTTCGCGGGGAGGGGAGGACAGCGACGTGACAAAGCACGACAAGGCAGGGGCTTTTTCGCCCGAAATTGGGAACGTTCCCAATCGCGCACGGCCTCGACAGGCTGATGCCTATAACTCGCGTGGTGCGAGACTGCGGGACGGGGTGCGCGAATGGTGGCCCTATTATCTGATGCTGGCGCCAGGCCTGATTTACTTCGGGCTGTTCCATTATCTGCCGATCTGGGAGGCGCGGCTTGCCTTTGAGGATCTGCGCATCATCGGTCCGAATGTCTGGGTCGGCACCAAGCATTTTGCGCAGCTGTTTGCGTCGCCGACCTTCTTCGAGGTCCTGAAGAACACGCTCATCATCAGCGCGATGAAGGTCGCCTTCGTCTTCCCGCTTCCGATCATCCTGTCTCTGCTTTTGAACGAGGTGCGCTCGGGACGTTTCCGGCGCGGCGTGCAGTCGGTGATCTATCTGCCGCATTTCCTGTCCTGGGTCGTGATCGCGGGCATTTTCATTGCAGCGCTCTCGCCGTCCAATGGCGTGGTCAATGATTTGCGCGACTTCGTCGGTCTTGACCGTCGCAGCTTCATGACTGACAGCGGATCGATCCGCTGGGTGCTGGTCTGGTCCGAGGCCTGGCGCAGCGCCGGCTGGGACAGCCTGCTCTATTTCGCCGCCATCATGGCCATTGATCCGGCGCTCTATGAGGCTGCCGAGATGGATGGTGCATCGCGCTGGCAGAAGATGCGTCACATCACGCTGCCGGGCATTGTGCCGACGATTGCGACGCTCTTCATCCTGCATGTCGGGCTCTTCCTGAACGCGGGCTTTGATCAGGTCTTCAACCTGTCCAACGACGCCATCCGGGACAAGATCGACATCATCGACACCTATGTCTACCGGCTCGGTATCACCGGCGGGCAGTTCTCGCTCGCCACGGCCGCCGGCCTCTTCAAGGGCGTGATCGGGATGATCCTGATGATCGGCGCGCACACGCTGTCCAAGCGACTGACAGGCAAGGGGGTCTGGTGATGGCATCCAGCAACAAGACCCGGATGGAGCGGCTCGAAGAAGCGATTATCTATTCCGTCCTTATCGCCATCGTCGTGGTGACGGTGCAGCCGATCCTGAACCTTCTGGCGATCTCGCTCTCCGATCCGGCCCGCGTGCCGGGGATGAGCGGCATGGATATCGTGCCGGACGGGTTCTCGATCGATATCTGGAAACTCCTCGCAAGCCACCCGGCGGTGCAGCGCGGGCTGATGAACTCGATCTTCATCACCCTCGTCGGGGCGATCCTCAACGTCACGTTTACCGCCATGATGGCCTGGGCGCTGTCACGCAAGAAGCTGCCGCTGCGCCGGACCCTTTTTGTGCTGATCCTTGCGACCATCGTGTTCGAGCCGGGGATCATTCCCGATTACTTCGTGATGCGACGCCTCGGGCTGATCGACAGCTATGCGTCGGTCATCATCTACAAGCTCGTCAACGCCTGGTACCTCATCATCCTGATCCGCTTCTTCGAGGAGGTTCCGGAAGAGCTCATCGAGGCGGCGACGCTTGATGGTGCAAATGCGTTTCAGGTCTTCTGGCGCGTGGTGTTGCCGCTCGCCAGACCGGCGCTGGCGACCATCACCCTGTTCTATGTGGTTTATCACTGGAACGATTTCCTGCGTCCGATGATCTATTTCAACGATCAGGACATGTGGCCGCTGCAGGTCGTGCTGCGCCAGTTCGTCGTGGTCGGCGACAAGGCCGCCATCGTCGGACTTCAGGCCATGAACAATTACGAGGGCGCGAGCCAGATCGATCTCCGGGCGTTCCGCGCCGGGATGATCCTGTTCACCATCCTGCCCGTCCTCGCGATTTACCCGTTCATCCTTCGCTACTTCACCAAGGGAACCATGTCCGGTGCCCTCAAATGACCGCATATTCAGGGAGGAAATGATGAAAGACCTAACCATATCCCGTCGCGCCCTGCTTGCAGGGCTTGCCGCAACACCGGCGCTTGCAATGCTGCCGGGCAGGGCAATGGCCGCAAGCGGCACGATCCGGATCGTCATGAAGGATCTTCTGACGAGCAACCCGGAAGATGTTGCCCACGTCGCACGCATTGAAGAGGCTCTTGCCGCGCGTGGCCACGATATCAAGATCGAGATCATCGATCTGCCGTCCGAAGGCTATGCGGAAAAACTCAACCTGATGCTGCTCTCGGGCGACGTGCCGGACATCATCTATTTCCAGGGCGGTGACGAGCAGATCGCGCAGCAGGGCGTCCTGATGGATTTGAACCCGCTGATCGCCAAAACCGAACATTTGAGCAAGGCGCTCTGGCCGCACAATACCGCGCGGCTCGGCAACTACCCGCATCTGCTCTATGTCTATCCGGCACGGACCAAGGCGCCGGTGATGCGCAAGGACCTTCTGGAAGCGACCGGCCTTTCCGTGCCGACCTCGCTCGAGGAATGGGATGCGCTTCTGCGGGCCATCCCCGGCACCGAGATCGGCGGCAAAGCCGTGAAGCACGGCATCATCGCGCCGAACAACACAGCCGAGTTGGACGCGATCTTTGATCCGGCCTTCGGTATCGAACAGACCTGGATGAAGAACGCCGATGGCGAGCTGATCCACTCGCGCATCAGCGAGGGTGAGCGCGCCAAGCTCGCCTGGTACGCCAGCCTTTTCGCCGACGGGGTGCTCGATCCGGAATTCATCACCTCGAACTGGGAAGTGAAGGAAGACAAGTTCTACACTGGCCAGGTCGGTGTGGTGATGGGCACGGCCGGCCCGGTCGTGGGCATCTATGAAGCCAAGATGGCGCAGGTGAACCCCGGCGCCGAGCTGGTGCTTCTGACCCCGCCCGCTGGCATTCAGGCCGTTGATGTCAGCAAGGAAAGCCGGGGCTTCGCCATTCCGGTCACCACGAAGAACACCGACGCCATCATGGCCTTCTTCGATTTCGTGGCTTCCCCGGAAGGGCAGCTTATGGAGCGCCTCGGCTTCGAGGGCGAACACTACACCCGCGAAGGTGACACGCTGACCGCGACCGACAAGCTCGGCGCCTGGTATCCGCGCTTCATCTACGCAAACCCGAACTACCACCAGCCGCCGCTCAGCCCTCTGTCGCCTTTGGCCCAGAGCGCGCTTCAGCAGGGCGTCGACTTCTTCCGCGCCGACAACACCTTCGTCTGGTCCCCGGATCTGGCGGCGGCCGTGGACGGGGCGGAGACCTACTACCGCACCAATGTATTCCGCTTCGTCTCCGGCGAATTGTCGACCGAAAACGATTGGGATGCCTTCGTTGCGGGCTGGCTGGCCGCTGGTGGGCAGGCAATGACTGATCATGCAAGGACCGTAATGTGACACAGCAAGGACAAGTCGGAACCTCCCCGTTCCGTGGTCGCGTCCGGGCAATGGTTCATGGCGTCGCTTTCGGCGACGCCATGGGCGCCCCGGTCGAGAAACTTTCTGCAGCCGAAATCCGCGAGCGCTATGGCCGGGTGACCTCGCTGCGCACCGCGTGGCATCGTGACGGGCAGAGCGAGGATCAGCGCAAGGGCAGGGTTCGCGGCAACGGGATCACCACCGACGATACGGCGATGACGCTTTCGCTGATGCGGATCTATGAGCGCGAAGGCCGCCATCTGGACGCCTGGGACATGGCCGAGGGCATGGTGCGCGAGATCGCGTGGGAAAGCCGCTGGGTGCCAGAGTTGCAGCGCGAGACGCCGCTGATCGAACGCCTCTTCTATCCCGAGAAATGGATTTTCCAGCGCCTGCAGCTCTCGGCCTGCGATCCGCGTCAGGGCGGCGTGGGCAACATGGTGAACTGCGGTGCTACGATGTATATCGCGCCGGTGGGCGTCGTGAATGCGTGCAACCCGCGCGCGGCCTATGACGAAGCGATCAATTTCGCCGAGGGTCATCAGCAAAGCTACGGCCTTGAGGCCGCCGGTGTGTTTGCCGCTGCGATTGCACAGGCTTTCGTGCCGGGTACGACGCTCTCCGAGGTCGTTCAGACGGCCTATGATCTCGCCCATGACGGAACCCGCACGGCAATCGGCGAGATCGTTGCAGCAGCCGGGGAACTTGCCCGCAAGGGAGCCGAAGCCGACGAGGTCACCGACACGTTCCACCGCCTTATCGCGCCGTTCTCGCCGATGGGCGACAACGTTTCGCACGGACCTGAGAAGGCAGGGGTGGCGACCGCCGCCTACCAGCCCTCGCGTCTGCTCTCGATTGAGGAATTGCCGCTGGCGCTGGGGTTCTGCATCACCGCCGGCGGTGATTTCCGGCAGGGGGTGATCGACGGGATCAACTCGGGCCGGGACACGGATTCCATCGGTGTGATGGTCGGTGCGATCCTCGGAGCGATGCATGGCCCTTCGGTGATCGATGAGGATGACGCCGAGCTTCTGGATAGCGCCAACCGGTTCTGCCTCTCCGAGAGCGCAGACCGTTTCATCACCGCTGCACAGGCGATCATTCAGGGGGATGAAGAGGCTGCGCGCGCAAGGGCTGCGCAGCGTGCCGCAATCTTTGCACAGGACAAGAAGGAAGCTGCCGAATGACCCCGGAGAGCATCCGCGAAAAGATCTATGCCGGATTGATCGGCAAGGCCGTCGGCGTGCGCCTTGGTGCGCCGGTCGAACCGACGGTCTGGACCGAAAAGCTGATCCGCGAGGTCTATGGCGAGATCGATGACTATGTGCGCGACTATCGCAATTTCGCGGCGGACGACGACACCAATGGACCGCTCTTCTTTGTGCGCGCCCTCTGGGACGAAGGCGATGAGCTGACCTGCGAATCCGCCGGGCGCACATGGCTGAACTATATCGGTGACGGCCACGGAATGCTCTGGTGGGGCGGGTTCAACATCTCCACCGAGGAAACGGCCTATCGCTATCTTCAGGACGGTGTCACCGCGCCGACCTCGGGCAGCATCAAGCTGCGCGGCCAGATCGAAGCCGAACAGATCGGCGGGCAGATCTTTTCGGATTGCTGGGGCTGGGTCTGCCCTGGCAAGCCAGAGGAAGCCGCGCGGCTTGCGCGGATCATGGCTTCCGTGTCGCATGACGGCGAAGCGCTGCACGGCGCGGCCTATGTCGCCGGAGCGACGGCGGCGGCCTTCACCGCTTCGACCATCGCCGAAGTGCATGAAACCGCACGCGCACTGGTTGCCGACGGTTCGCACTATGCCCGTGTTCTCGATGCGGTTGCAGCCTACCATGCGGCGAACCCCGAAGACTGGCGCGGCTGCTTCCACATGCTGGAGCGTGACTTCGGCTATGACAAATGGACCGGCGTCTGCCACGTGATCCCCAATGCGGGCGTGACCGCACTGGCGCTGCTCTATGGTGAGGGCGACATGCCGCGCACGGCGGCAGTGGCCTCGATGTGTGGCTGGGACACCGACTGCAATGCAGGCAATGCTGCAAACATAGCAGGCGTGCTTCAGGGTGTTCAGCCACACTGGGCCAAATGGCGTCGTCCGATCAACGACATCCTCATCACCTCGGCGGTGACCGGTTCGCTCAACATCGTTGATATGCCCTCGGCCGCGCGCGATTTCGCTGTGCTGGCGCTGCGTCGTCGGGGCGATGCGATCCCGGAGGGCTGGGCCGACAAGGCGCTCGCCCGCGCCGTCGATTTCGACTTCGCGCTGCCGGGCGCAAGCCACGGCATTCGTGCGGAAGGTTCGCATCGCCTGCGCACACTGCCGGGCAACGCCGAGGGCGCGATTGCCGTCCAGATCGACCGCTGGGCCGCTGGCGACAATGGCCGCGTGTTCTGGAAGCCCTTCTACCGGGAATGCGAGTTTGACGATAACCGCTATCGTCCGATGCTCTCACCCGTCACGGCCTCGGGCCAGCGCGTCGAGATTTCCCTGACGGGGACCGAGGCGCTCGAAGGTCCGCGACAGGTGACGTTCGTTCCCTATGTCCGCTTTGCCGCTTCCGGCGAGGTGCGGGAACTGGGAGACTGGTCGCTTCTGCCTGAGGACTGGCAGGTCATCGGGTTCACGCTTCCCGACAGCGAGGAGGCGGTTGACGAGATCGGCATCCTGATGAAGCAGACGGCGGAAGCCCGCGTTTTCATGAACGTGCTGATCCGCAGCTTCACCGTGACGGGAGCCGGCAAGACGGTCATCAACCCGCAGATCGAATCCGAGGAATGGGGCTCTGTCAGCCGTTTCAGCTTCAATCGCGGAAGCTGGGGCCTGTCGGACGGCTGCATTCGCGGTGAGGCGACGAAGGACGGAGATCTCTGGACCGGTCACGCCTTCGCAACCGATCAGACGGCGACGGCGCAGATCTCGCGTGTCGAGGGCGAGAGCCATCTGGTCAGCGTGCGCGCCTCGGGCAATGAACGCTTCTATGCCGCGGGCATCCATGAGCGCCGGGCTGTGATCCTCCGCGAGGATTTCGGAACCGAGATCCTTGCGGCTGCGCCGGTTGACGCCGGGCAGGACGTCACCCTGACCTTCGCTGCGAAGGGTGAGACGCTTACCCTGTTCATCGACGGCAGGGAAATTGTCTCGGCGACTGACAGCCGGCATCCGCGCGGCATGGCCGGTCTTAGACTCGGTGGCGCCGGTGTCGTGATCTGCCGCCGCTTCGAGATACTGGAGGGCTGATTTGGGACGGATCCAGCTGGAGAATGTTGGCAAGACCTATGGCGGAACCAGGGTCTTGCAGGACATCAATCTCGATATCGAGGACGGCGAGTTCGTCGTCCTCGTCGGACCTTCGGGCTGTGGCAAGTCCACGCTCCTGCGTATGGTGGCGGGGCTTGAGGACATTTCGCAAGGCCGCATCATCATCGACGGCAAGGTTGCGAACCGGGTTCCGGCGAAGGAGCGCGGGCTGGCGATGGTCTTTCAGTCCTATGCGCTCTACCCGCACATGAAGGTTGCCGAGAACATGAGCTTTGCGCTCCGTCTCGCAGGCGTCAAGAAATCCGAGATCGACGCGAAGGTTCGACAGGCCGCCGAGATACTCGGGCTTGAGCCTTATCTCGACCGTCTGCCCAAAGAGCTTTCGGGTGGCCAAAGGCAGCGGGTCGCCATGGGGCGGGCCATCGTCCGCGATCCGGAAGCCTTTCTGTTCGATGAGCCCCTTTCAAACCTCGACGCCAAGCTGCGTGTGCGCATGCGGTCGGAGATCAAGAAGCTGCATCAGCGGCTCGCAAAGACGACGATCTATGTCACGCATGATCAGACCGAGGCGATGACGATGGCAGACCGCATTGTCGTTCTGCATGACGGTCATGTTGCCCAGATCGGGCCGCCCTCCGAGCTTTACAACAATCCGAACTCAGCCTTTGTGGCCAGTTTCATCGGCTCGCCCGAAATCAGCATGTTCAAGGCGAAGGCAGGCGCGAAAGGCGCGCGTCACGTCGTTCTGGACGGCGGCGTCACCATGCCGCTCGGGCGGCCGCTGGACGTGGCTGAAGGCACCGAGGTGACGTACGGCATTCGTCCGCAGACGATCGAGATCTCTGAAACGGGACCGGTGGCCGAGGTGCTGCTTGTGGAGCCGACCGGCGAGACTGCCGAAGTGACGCTCTCGCTCGCGGGGCAGGAGATGGTCGCCGTTCTTCCGGCGAAAGCCGGGCTGGAACCCGGACGCCAGATCGCGCTTGGCATCCCCGCTGAACGCGCGCTGGTCTTCGACCCGGCGACCGGTGGACGCCTGTTGTGATCCGGATCGGGGGAGGCTGACCGGAAGGCTCGCCGGGTGTGGCGGCGGGCCTGCGTGAACTCGTTCGCTCACCAGCATTTGCGTCCATGGAGGGACAGATGCATCCGGGCGATGAAGGCCTTTGACAAAGGCCGCCGACAAGACGCTTGATCATCACTTTCTTGTCTTCTCGCGGCTTAGTGTCGTGCCATGTCTGCCGAACGACTGCTGCAGCTCCATTGATGAAAATCAATGTGTTAGCCTCCTCGATAAACTAACATTGCGACGACCGGCTCAACGGATCGCTTCACTGCTGTCCGTAGGCTGAGTCACGCCGTTTCCCCAACCAGCCTGACTTGCTCATCACCGGGTTTCTTACGCCTCCAGTGTCAGAAACCGGGGCGCTGCTGCGCGATCTGGAGAGCCAGAAGGCCTGGGTTTCAAGTCGGTTTCACGCAGATTTATCGAGGTGTTTCAAAAGCCGTGTTGACGGGGCAGGGCAAATGCCGCATTAATTGCGCATAAAGTTGCGCAAATTTATGAGCAGATAATGCCAGCCTTGTTAAACCCGACCATTGCCGCTTCCGCTGCAGGGCAACACGACGTTCTCGACATGCAGATGTTCGTGGGTGCCGTGAATGTTTCCGAAAGCCGGATGGAGAAGCAGGCATGAGCGCAGGGGCAGAGACCGTCGCGCTGGAAAAAGGGGAGGCCCTGCACGAGGCAGACCCGCGCTTTGCTTCTGCCTGGACGCTGGCTCCCTCGGGCAAGGCGGATCGGCCGCTTCTGATTGCGGTTCACGGCAGTGCGCGCGACCATCTGCAAACGCGCGACGCGTTCGACGATCTGGCTACCCGGCAGGATATCAATGTGCTTGCGCCTCTCTTTCCTGCCGACGTGACGCGCCCCGGCTATTCGGACGGTTACAAGTTTCTCCGTGAGCCGGGCATTGATTATGCGATGCTTGTGGAGGGCATGGTTGCTGCCTTCAGGGCGCGCTTCTCCCTCGGCTCTCAGTCTACTTATCTGTTCGGTTTTTCCGGCGGTGCGCAGTTTGCCCTGCGCTATGCGCTGGTGGCGGCAGGCAAATTATCCGGCGCGGTGATCGCAGCGCCCGGTGCGGTGACGCTGCTGGATGCGGAACTGCCCTGGTGGCCGGGCGTGGCCGGCATCGAGCAGGCCATCGGACGACCCGTTGATGTGCAGGGGCTGAAACAACTGCCGGTGCATCTGATCATCGGCGCGAATGACAGCAATCAGGGGCTGGTGGCCCGGGGGCCGGATCATCCCGATTACTCGCCTTTCGCCGATGTCGCCGGCGCGGACCGTCATCAGCGTCTCGCGGCCCTGAAAGAAAGTCTTGAGAAATCGGGGCTGAAGCCGGGGTTCGAATGTCTGGATGGCATTGGGCACGAACTTGGCCCGCTGGCCGAAGCTGCATCCAGTGCCATCGAAAATTGGCTTTAACGACATACACAAAAGGGGAAAATCCATGTTGCGTACATTGCTTCTAACCGCTGCGTTCTTCACGCTTCCCGCAGGCGTATCGTCTGCGCAGGCGCTGCCCGATCACTATCCGGCGGACTATGCCGACCTTGTCGCGCAGGCGAATGCGGAAGGCTCGCTGCTGATCTATTCCAATATGGGGCCGGAGAACTGGGAGCCGCTGATCGAGGCTTTCAATCAGCACTATCCGGACATCAAGGTTGAAACGCTCGATCTCGGGCCGGGTGAAGTGTTCACGCGCTACCGCGCCGAGACGGGCACGGGCGTGGCGACAGCCGACATTCTGGCCGCCGGCACGATTGGCGACTGGATTCAGGCCGCCAATGACGGACTTGTCGTCGATTACAAGTCACCGGAAGCCCAGTTCCTGCCGGAGTGGAGCCTGCCGATGCCGGGTGTCTACACATTCTCCGCAGATCCGATGATCCTGATGTACAACAAGGTTCTGGTTCCGGAAGAACTGCGCACCGCTTCGATGGAAGAGTTCTTCGCCAACATCACGGCGCACACAGACGTCTTCAAGGGCAAGATCGGCACATATGACGGCCAGTTCGCGTTTGGCGAATCCATCAATTTTGCGTTCGTGCGGCACCATGGCGACAAGGCATGGGGATGGTTTGACGCAATCGGCCCGTCGACGCGGCCCGGTGGCGGCACCGGCGGCATGATCGAGAAGACCGTGAGCGGTGAAAACACCGCGTCCTACTTCGCTTCCGGCCCGGTTCTCTTCCCGCGGCTGAAACAGGGCGTCGGACAGATCATCGACTGGAAATTTCCTTCAGACGGTACGCCGGTCTTTCTGCGTGGGGTTGGCGTGACGGAAAAGGCCCCGCACCCGGCGGCAGCGCGGCTGATGCTGGACTTCATCCTCTCCGAAGAGGGCCAGTATGCGGTGGCGGAAGGCAAGCTGACGGCCTATCGCCCCGGCGTGAAACCGCAGGGCGAGACCTCCTATTCGCTCGATGAGGTGATCGAGGAGATCGGCGGTGAGGATAAGATGATCCTGATCAATTACGATCCCGACATGCTGACGGAGCACGATGCGTTCATCGCCCGCTGGGCCAAAGCCTTCGGTATGTAATCAATCAATGTGGCGGCCGGCCGCGAAGAAGCCGGCCGCCACATGATGAAGGAGTAGCCAGCTCATGACCACGCAATCCGCCGATACCGCGCTCGCGTCTCCGCGCGTCGGCCCGGCATTCCTGCCTCTCAGCCGTTCGCGCATGGTGCAATGGCTGATCTTCATCATTACGGCGGTTCTGGTGCTCGCGCCGGCGCTGCCGATCCTGTTGCAGGTGTTCGTCGCCGGCCCTCTCTATGAGCGTGACTGGCATTTTACCTTCGCGAATATCGGCCGGCTTCTCGGCAATGAGGCCATTGGCGAGATCGCGCTGACGACACTGGCCTTCGCGGGCCTGACGACCGTCATCGCGCAGGTGCTCGGCGTGGCAGCGGCCCTTCTCTTCGGACGCACGGACATGCCCGGTCGCCGCGTGATGGGCGACATGATGATGTGGCCGCTCTATCTCTCGCATCTGATCATGGTGGTCGGCTGGCTCATCGTCTATGGCCCCTCCGGTTTTCTGACGCAGGCTTTCGCGCGGATGTTCGGTGACGCGCCGTGGAACCTCTATTCCATTCTGGGGATGGCCATCGTTGCCGGTGTCTCGCAGGCTCCGCTGGCTTATCTTTATTGCCTGTATGGCGTGGCGCGCTCCATTGACCCGACGCTGGAGAGTGCTGCCCGGACCTGTGGTGCAGGACCGCTGACCGTGATGCGGCGTGTGACGCTGCCGCTGATGTTGCCGGCCATTGTTACTTCCAGCGCGCTCAACATCGTGATCGCCGTGGAGATGCTCTCGATCCCGCTGTTTCTCGGCAGGCCGGCGCGCATCGACACGCTGTCATCCTATCTCTATCTGGAGGGGATCGGGGCTTCCAATCCGCAGCATGGCATGGTGGCCGCCTCGGCTCTGGTTCTGGTGGTTCTGGTCGGCGCAACGCTGATGCTACAGCGATTGCTTCTGTCCAACGGGCATCGTTATGAGACGGTGAAGGGGAAGGGCACACGGCCCGCGCCGCTGCAGCTTGGCGCGCTCAAATGGCCGCTTTTCACGCTCGCCGCTATTTATATTGTGTTCGTTGTTCTCGTGCCGATCCTGGGGCTGGTCCTGCGCGCCTTCACCAGCTACCTTACGCCGCTCATTCCGGTCTGGCAGGTGCTGACGCTGCAGAACTTCAAGGACGTCTTCCAGACAGACGCCTACATGCGCACACTCTGGAATACGCTGATCATCTCGGTGGCAGCGGCCGGTCTCGGCACGCTTCTCACTGCGCTGATTGCCCTCGTCATCCAGCGGTCGAGCTTTCCGTTCCGACGCACGCTGGAAGCACTGGCCTATTCGCCGCGCATGGTGCCGGGCCTGATCACGGGTCTGGGCGTCTTCTATGCCGCGATCGTCTTTGCGCCCTTCGGATGGTTGCGTGACAGCATCTGGATCCTCGTTGTTGCCTATGTGATGGCGACCATTCCGCTGGGTCTCGGCGCAGTGCAGCCTTCGGTGGTGCAGATCGGCGCAGATCTCGACAAGGCGGCGCGCACGGTGGGCGCAGACTGGATAACCAGCATGCGGCGCATTCTGCTTCCGCTGATGAAACCGGCCCTGCTTGGCTGTTTCATTCTGCTCTTCGTCGTGCACCTGAAATCTTATGTCGTCGCCATTTTCCTTATGGCGCCGGGGCTGGAAATCATGGGTGTGACCATGCTCGGCCTCTGGGAGAACGGAGCAGCCGGCGTGACTGCCGCCTTCGCAACCCTGCAGATCGCCATGATCGCGATCCTTCTGATCGCCGCCCGTCTCGTGTTTGGAGTTAAGCTCTATGAATAAGCTCGTTCTGGAAAATCTCACAAAGAGCTATGGCGATGTTCACGCCGTAAACGACATTTCGCTGACGGTGGAGCAGGGTGAGTTCCTCACGCTTCTCGGGCCGAGCGGCTGCGGAAAATCGACCACGCTTGCAGCGATTGCCGGTCTTGACCGGCCGACATCCGGTGTCATCCGCTTTGGCGACCATGTACTTTTCGATGAGGTGACCGGTCAGTTTGCGCCGCCTGAAAAGCGCGGCTTCGGGGTGGTGTTCCAGTCCTATGCGCTGTGGCCACACCTGACGGTGGAGCGCAATGTCTCCATGCCTCTGGAGCTGCGCAAGGTGAGCCGGGCAGAGCGTGCGCGACGCGTCGACGAGGCGCTGGAACTGGTCGGGCTTTCGGGTTTCGGCAAGCGCTATCCGGGTGAGTTGTCGGGAGGCCAGCAGCAGCGTGTTGCGCTGGCGCGTGCGGTGGTGTTCCGCCCGCCGCTCCTGCTGCTTGACGAACCGCTCTCCAACCTCGATGCGCAGCTGCGCCAGAGTGCGCGGGTGTGGCTGAAGGAAATTCAGCGCGAGCTCGGTCTGACCGCCATCTATGTGACACACGATCAGGAAGAAGCGCTGGCGATGAGTGACCGCATCGCCGTCATGCGTGCGGGCAAGATCGTCCAGCTCGGAACGCCGAAGGAAATCTATGAGCGGCCGCAGCATCCCTTTGCGGCCACATTCATCGGCAGCGCCAATCTTATCGAAGGCATCGTTGAGCAAAGTGCGCGCAGGGGCGATACGATCGTTACGCGCCTGCGTCTGGCGGATGGCCAGCAGCTCGACGGCCATAGCGCCGTACCGATGGCCACCGGGACGAAAGCCAAGCTGGCAGTGCGTGGCGAGCGCATGCGCATTGCCGAGAAGAGCGGCGCGAACACACTGGATGCCGGCTTCACCACCGCCAGCTATCTGGGCAATCACTACGAGCAGAAGCTGACCCTGGCGGGGCAGGAAATTCGGATGCTTGTGGATGTACCGCAGCCTGAAAGGGCGGGGAAAATACACATTGCCGAGGGCGATGCCCTTGTTTTTTCAGCAGAGTAGTGGGAACCCTCGGAAGGTTTGGGGAAGGCAGCGATGAGCAAAAGGGAGATCAGAAACGGGCTGAGCGAGCGCCTGCGCGCCGATATTGCGGCTGGTTTCTATCGGCCGGGCGAATGGCTGCGGCTCGTCGATCTTGAAGAACGCTATGGGGTAGGGCGGTTTGACGTGCGTCAGGCGCTTGCCCAGCTTGCGTCCGGCCACATGGTCAGCCATGTGCCCAATCGCGGTTATCGCGTGGTGGAAACCGACCGCAAGCAGCGCGATGAACTGACGGATACGCGCCTGATGCTGGAGGTGCCGGCAGCGCTGCTGGTGATCGAGCAGGCGAGCGAAGATGACGTGGCGAAGATAGAAGCCGCCGCGCTCGCCTTCGATGATGCGCTCGAGGCTGTTCCCTATCCTGAAGCACAGAAGCTGAACCACGCCTTTCACCACGCCTTCTACGATTGCTGTGGCAATCGCACCCTGATCGATCTCATCCATGAGTTGCGCGAGCGCAATCTGCCTGGTGAGTGGAACCAGTGGGCAATGCCGACAAAGGCGAGGTCCAGCAGTCTCGACCATCTGGAGATGGTTGAGGCGCTGAAAACGCATGACCGTGAGCGCATGGCAGAGGTCATCACCCGCCATCTGACGCGTTGGCGCGAGGGCTCTTTGGACCAGCGCTGAAGGCGCAGCCCCGCGCCCGTTTTTCTCTCTCTCCTGCTATTTATTACAGATTGCGTCGCTGCGGCTCGCGGTGAAGGCTCAGCTAAAATCCCAAAGGAGTTTTCACATGCCTGCAGACGATGTGGTTGAAGATTTTGCGTCCTTTCGAGAGTACAAGACCTGGTATCGGGTCATCGGAGACCTGAAATCGGGAAAGACGCCGCTCGTGGTTGTTCATGGCGGTCCGGGCTGCACGCATGATTACCTTGAGAGCATTTCGGATATCGCGGCCACGGGGCGTGCTGTCGTCTTTTACGATCAGCTCGGCAATGGGCGTTCGACGCATCTGGAAGAGGCCCGTCCCGATTTCTGGACAGTCGACCTGTTTCTTGAAGAGCTCGACAATCTGCTCGACCATCTGGGCATTCGTCAGCGCTACAATCTTCTGGGTCAGTCCTGGGGCGGCATGCTCGGGTCAGAACATGCCGTGCGCCAGCCGGAGGGGTTGAACGGTCTCATCATCGCCAATTCCCCCAGCTCCATGAAAGCATGGGTGGAAGGCTGTCTGGAGCTGCGCACGAAGCTGCCGCAGGAGACGCAGGATGCGCTGGCCCGCCATGAGGCGGACGGCAGCTATGATCATCCCGACTATCAGGCAGCATCGCAGGTTTTCTACGCGCGCCATGTCTGCCGTTTGCAGCCCATGCCGGATTTTGTGAAGCGCACCTTCGACTGGATCGACCGTGACCCGACCGTCTACCACACGATGAACGGCCCGACGGAGTTTCATGTGGTCGGCACGCTGAAGGACTGGACGGTCGTGGAACGCCTGCATCGGGTGCAGGCGCCGACACTGGTTATCTCGGGAGCTTATGACGAGGCGACGCCGCGAACCGTGCGCGAGTTCGCCGACCGTATTCCGGGAGCTGTCTGGGAGGTGTTCGAGGAGTCGAGCCACATGCCGCATGTGGAAGAGCAAGGCGCTTACATGGCGGTTGTCGCTGATTTTCTGGCGCGGCTGGATTGAAAGGGAGAGTTCCGATGACCAAGCTTCGCGTTGCCGCGATCCAGTTGAACACGACTGGTGATGTGAAGGCCAACAACGCGCAGATTGAAGAGATGGTTCGCCAGGCGGTCGGCGAGGGGGCAGCCTTCGTCAGCCTGCCGGAGGCGGCCAATATTCTTCTGCGCGACAATCTGCGTTATCCGACGGTCTGCCTGCCGGAGAATGAGGACACGACGCTGGCGCTCTGCCGCAGTCTGGCAGCCGAGCTTGGACTATGGATCCACGCCGGCTCACTTCTGGTGCGCCATGAGACCGGGCAACGCGTCTGGAACCGCACCTACCTCATCGCGCCATCGGGCAATGTTGCGGCGACCTATGACAAGCTGCACACATTCGATGTGAAGCTGGGTGGCGCAGCCGATTTTCAGGAATCCGCAGCGGTTGCTCCGGGAGAGGGTGGAGCCGTGGTTTTCGACATGGGCGACCTTCGGCTCGGCCTGTCGATTTGCTACGACATCCGCTTTTCCTATCTGTTCGATGCGCTGGCCGGTGCGGGCGCGAATGTGATGATGATCCCGGCCTCCTTCTCCACGGCAACGGGTCCGCTGCACTGGGAGCCACTCCTGAAGGCTCGCGCGATCGAGACCGGCTCCTATGTGATTGCCGCAGCGCAGTGTGGTGAGCGGGAAGGCGTGAGGGTTTATGGGCAATCGCGGATCATCTCGCCATTCGGCGAAGTCATCGCTGCGGCGGGCGACGATCCGTGTGTCATCATGGCTGACATCGACAGCGCAGTGATTGAAACGACGCGCCATCGGTTGCCGACGCGCCTTCAGCGTCGTGAGATCGGAACGCCCCGCATTGTCGTGGCACAGACGTAAAATGCACGTGGCAAGTCCAGTGGTCGGGCTTGCCACCAGAAAAGTCAGCGCCTAGCGTATACGGAGGCGGGCCAGGGGATGTCCGGCAGAACCGAATAGATGCAGGTGATGAGCACAAAGCCGAAAACGCTATCCAATGCTGAATTGGACGGAAAGCTCGACCGGGCTGCCCGGTCGGTGGCGAAGTTCGGAATGCAGGCGCTGATCTACGACTTTTCTCCCGTGCCGTTCACGCCTGAGGGCGAATTGATCACGCCCACCCTCCTTGCCTCCCGAAATGTTCCAGGCGAGATGGTGAGCCTTTGGTGTGATGACGGGCTATATCAGCTAGACCCGGTGCAGAAGATTGCGCTGGGTCGGTCGCGCCCGGTCTACTGGTCGTACCATTGCGATGAATCTTCGGAACTGAGCGACCGGAAGAACATCCCTGCGGAGGTTGCGAATTTCCTGCGCGATCGCAAACTGGCGCGCGGCATAACCGTGGCTGTGCGAGGCGGTACGCGTGGTCTTGCGACGGTGACCGGGATCTGGAACGAGCGCCCGCCGGAGCGGCGTCTCGACAATGAGCTGGCCGCTGCGTTCGTCCTGATGGCGCATGAGTTGCAGGATGAGATCATGGCTTCGATCAGCGATGAAGCCATGATGACCACTGCCGTGCGCCTGACCCCGCGCGAAATGGAATGCCTGCGCCTTTGTGCGGAAGGCAGACCCGACAAGCAGGTCGCCCATGCGCTGGACCGTTCGCTCTCGACCGTGATCATGCACATGCAGTCGGCAATGAAGAAGCTGGGTGCCCGCAACCGCGCCCAGACACTGGCGCGCGCGGCCCATTACGGCCTGCTCGATCCTGCGCCCTCCTGCCGACCCAACCTGTAAGTTCTTCCAGCTAGGCCGCATCCCGCTCCCTTTCTAGGTTTTCTTCCGGAGAAGGAAGAGGAGGGAAATCTTGGGACGACGCTTTTGGCTAAAGCGGCTTTTGCGGACGCTGATCACACTATGGGCGGTGGTCACGTTCACATTCGTCGTTTTGCGCACCTCCGGAGATCCGGTGGTCGCCCTGCTCAGCCCGGACGCGCTACCGGCCGAGATCGAGCAGTTTCGCCAGAAATGGAACCTCGACCGTTCGCTTTTCGAACAGTACCTCGCCTATATGCTGAACCTCTTTTCCGGGGATTTCGGGCATTCCTATCAGGACGGACGCGCCGTTACGGCGATCATTGCGGAACGTCTTCCGAACACACTTCAGCTCGGTGCGATGGCCTATCTCTGGGCTCTGGCGATTGGTATTCCCGCAGGCATTCTTGCCGCGCTGAAGCGCGACAGCCTGCTTGATCGGGGTGTCATGACCTTCGCCGTGGTGGGCTTTGCGCTGCCAAACTATTTTCTCGGCATCCTCCTGATCCTGCTTTTCTCGTTCCATCTGCGCTGGCTGCCAAGCGCGGGGGCGGGCAGTGCGCTTCATCTCATCATGCCTGGCCTGACACTGGGTTTCTATGTGGCGGGAACGCTTGCGCGGTTCACCCGTTCGGCCATGCTGGAAGTGCTGGAGCGGCCGTATATGCGCACGATCCGGGCAAAGGGCGCTCCCTTCCTCTATGGCGTGCTGCGCCATGCGCTGCCCAATGCCGCGATCCCGATTGTCACCATTCTTGGCCTGAATCTGGGTGCTCTGGTGGGCGGTACGGTCGTCGTGGAGGCGGTGTTCGGCTGGCCGGGCATCGGGCGTCTTCTGGTGCAGACCGTTGCTTCGCGTGATCTGGCGGTGGTGCAGGGGCTGGTCCTGATGATGGCCACTTTCATGGTCCTCGCAAATCTCCTTGCCGATCTCACCTACTCACTGATCGATCCGCGAATTCGGGTGAGCAAATGATGCGCCATATCCCAACGATTGCCTGGCTCTCTATCGCGACGCTTGCCTGTGCGCTCCTCTTTGCGCTGTTTGGCGGCTGGCTGTCAGACCACACCGCAAGCCAGCAGAACCTGCTCGCACGCATGCGCCCGCCAGTGTTTTTCGGAGGCAGTTTCGATTTTCCGCTGGGCACCGACCGGCTTGGACGCGATCTGCTCGCGCGCATGGCCGAAGGGCTGCGCATATCTCTTCTGATTGCGCTTCTCGGGTCGGTTCTGGGAGCCGTGTTTGGCTGTACGCTCGGCTTTGTCGCAGCGCATTTCAGGGGCTGGGTCGAAGAGACGATCATGATGGTCGTGGACATTCAGGCGTCCCTGCCATTCATCCTGATCGCCCTGACGCTGCTCGCATTCTTCGGCAATTCGTTCGGGCTGCTGATCCTGCTCATGGCGATGTTCGGCTGGGACTCCTATGCCCGCCTTTCACGCGGCGTGGTTCTGTCGGCCAAGAGCCAACCCTGGGCGGAAGCTGTCCGCACACTCGGCGTGCCGCCGGTTGCCCTCTACCTTCGGCATGTGCTGCCCAATGTGGCCGGCATTCTGATCGTCCAGCTCACGCTGAACTTTCCGCAAATCATCCTGCTTGAGAGCGCCCTCAGCTTTCTTGGTCTCGGCATTCAACCACCCATGACGAGCCTCGGCCAGATCATGGGTGACGGGCGGGACTACCTGTCCACTTCCTGGTGGATATCGGTGCTGCCGGGCCTGACGATTTTCCTCATTTCTCTGGCGATGTGCGTGCTCGGAGACTGGCTGCGCGACCGGCTCGATCCGGCGTTGCAGCGCCTGCGCTGACAATAAAAACCAATGGGAGAACCGACATGAACAGACGTGAATTCGGCAAGCTGATGATGAGCACAGGTCTGGCGGCTGGTATGATGCCAGGCCTCGTTCTGGCGGCGAACACAAAGGAACTGAACGTCGCGGTGGAGGCGCTCTGGCAGAACATTGCGCCGATCAACGGCATATCGAATGCTTCGATCCGCATCTTTCCCAACATCTATGACCGGCTCGTTGAGATCGATTATCTCAACGATCCTTCGGGCCAGACGCTGATCCCGCGCCTTGCAACCGGCTGGGAGCGAAACGGGAAGGTCTGGACAATCACGCTGCGCGACGGCGTGAAATTCCACAATGGCGAGACGATGACCGCCGAGGACGTCGCCTTCACCCTCTCCGCCGAACGGCTCTGGGGCGAGGAACCCTATGAACCGCGCGGTCGCACCTACACCGCCGGCTTTGTGCGGGTCGAGGCGACCGGGCCGCTGACGGTCGAGATCGAAACTGCGGATGAGGACATCAACATTCCCGGCAAGCTCTCGGGCTTCATCGGCTATGTGGTTCCCAAAGCCTATTATCTGGAAAAGGGTGTCGATGGTTTCGGGCAGGCGCCGGTTGGGACCGGTCCCTACCAAGTGACGCGTTATCGTGGCAATGAAGCAGCCAGGCTGGAAGCCTTCGCGGATCACTGGGACGGTGCACCCCCGGTGGAGCGGCTGAACTTTCTTCTCGTGCCGGAATATGCAGGGCGGCTGGCTGGGCTGGCGACGGGCGAGTTCGACATCATCGCATCGATCCCGATCGATCAGGAAAACCAGATCGAGACGATGGAAGGCGCTAACCTGATCCGCAAGCAGGTGAACAACTACACTGCGGTGCTGTTCAACACGCGGAACGATCCGGAAGGGAACCCGCTTCAGAATCAGGATCTGCGCTATGCGATGATCCAGGCAATCGACATGGACGCCATCGTGCAGGCTCTGTTCGGCGGTAACACCTTCTTCCCGTCGGTCCCCTTCAACTTTCCTGAATATGGCAAGTTCTACGATGCGGCCGCAAAGCCCCGCCTGCCATACGATCTGGAGGCGGCGCGGGCGCTGGTCGCGAAGTCCGGTTACAAGGGCGAAAAGCTCATCTGGCATATCACCCGAGGATTCTGGACGAACTACGACGCCGCAGCCGAGATCATGGTGGAGATGTGGCGGGAGGCCGGGATCAATGTCGAGGCGCAGTTCCTGGACAATTTCCAGCTGGCCTATGAGCGGCCGTTCCACATGCTCGCGGTTTCCGGTGGAACCAGCTTCATTCCCGGCGATCCCTATCAGCCGCTGTGGCTCGACTGGAGCCCGACCGGGGTCATCTCGTCGGCTTCGTGGAAGACATGGGATCCGACGGAACGCTTCGTCGAGATCGGCGCCGCCTATGCCAAGTCGACCGATCCAGATGAACGCAAGGCGCTGTTCCTTGAACTGTCCGACGAGTGGCAGCGCGTGACGCCGGGGCAATATATGTGGAAGTCGCTTGCCAACTGGGCTGTTCGCGATGGCATCTCCTTCGTGCCGGTGCCCGAATTCGAAATGCGGCTGCATGGCGGTTATCTGACGCTTTGACACGACCATTCGCCCGGGCTCGCCCCATGACGCAGAGCCCGGGCCACCGCACGTCCGTGCATTCGACCGGTATTTGAGGAACCATCATGGCCAGATCCTCCGCCCTGCTTTCCGTCCAGAATCTGTCGATCCAGCTGCCCGGCGTCGCAGATCGCACGCATGCCGTTTCCGATGTTTCCTTCTCCGTTGCGGCGGGCGAAATCCTCTGCATCGTGGGGGAGTCTGGCTCGGGAAAATCGGTGATGTCGCTGGCCATTATGGGGCTCCTCTCACGCGGGCTTTCGGTGGAAGGCGGAGAGATACTGTTTGAAGGGCAGGACCTTCTTGCAATGTCGCCGAAGGCGCGGCGGGACCTCGCGGGCCGCCGCATCGCCATGGTGTTTCAGGAGCCCATTGCCTCGCTTAATCCGTTTTACCGGGTGGGTGAGCAAGTGGCCGAAGTCTTCCGTTTGCACACCGACATGCCGAAGGCGGAGGTTCGCAAGCGCGTGCTCGAACTCTTCTCCGAAGTGCTGCTGCCGGAACCGGATGTGATCTATCAGCGCTATCCGCACCAGCTTTCCGGCGGGCAGTGCCAGCGCGTGATGATCGCTATGGCGCTGGCGCTGGAGCCTGCGGTGCTGATCGCCGATGAACCGACCACCGCGCTCGACGTGACCACGCAGGCGCAGATACTGGACCTGATCAGGGGGCTGCGCGCGCGGCACGGCACAGCGGTTGTGTTCATCACCCACGATTTCGGTGTGGTTGAGGAAATTGCTGACCGCGTTGCCGTGATGCAGTCAGGCCGCATTGTCGAAGAAGGCGCGAAAGAGCGCATCATGAAAGCGCCGGAGCATCCCTATACACGTGCTCTGCTAGCTGCGGTTCCGAAGCTTGATCCCCGTGAGGTTACGCCGCACGGCAATCCTCCCTTCCTCGTGGCGGAGCACCTGCAGAAGCGGTGGCCCGAGCGTGAGATCCCTGCGCTCGACGATGTGTCGCTTTCCATCCGCCCCGGCGAGACAATCGGGCTGGTGGGAGAGTCCGGCTCCGGCAAATCGACGCTTGCGCGCTCCATCATCCGTCTCGGCACGGTTGATGGCGGCAGCATCAGGCTCAATGGCGAAGACTTGATAAGCAAGGATGGTGCACCCCTGCGCGCCCTGCGCCGGCATATCCAGATGGTGTTTCAGGACCCGTATTCCGCTCTCGACCCCCGGCAAAAAATCGGCTCTGCCTTGACCGAAGGGCCGATGGCCTACGGCCTGTCTCGGCAGGAAGCCAAGGAGCGCGTGCGTGAGCTGATCCTGGCGGTGGGGCTGCAGCCTTCAGCGCTGGAGCGGTTTCCCCACGAGTTTTCCGGCGGGCAGCGTCAGCGCATCTGCATTGCGCGTGCGCTTGCACTGCGTCCGGATCTGCTGATCGCCGATGAAGCGCTTTCTGCGCTTGATGTCACCATGCAGGCTCAGGTTCTGGAGCTTCTGGGCGAGATGCAGGAGCGGTTTGGCTTCGCGATGCTGTTCATCACCCATGATCTGCGTATTGCCAGTTCACTCTGCGACCGGATCTGCGTCATGCAGCGGGGCCGCATCATCGAGGAAGCGGAACCGCGTGAGCTGTTCATCCATTCCCGGCACCCCTACACGCAGTCGCTGTTGCAGGCGATCCCGGGAGGGGACGGCTAGGTTCGAGAAGGCCTTGGTTTAGCCCAAGCTCGCAGTGTTTGCGTCTCGGCGATGGCACATGCCCTTGCAACTGCGCTGAGCAGTTCGCGCAGGTAGGTCCGTCAGGGGCCGTGCAGGGCGGCCAAGAATGTCGCGCGTATTGGAATTGGGCGTTTCATTTCGTGAGCGGGTCATCGCCTGAAACTCAATCACATGCTCGATGGTCCACTCCGGCAATGCGATGCCGGGCCTGCCGCTCTATCTCCGTTATCCCAACCGTGCCTTCACAAGTCGCCCGACAGAAACGCTCAAGAAGGCAATTCGGGACTGGAGCAGATGGCTTTAGTGCGGTGGCTTTCTTGAGGCAGCCTGCTCTTCGCTGCCAGTCTATACGACTGTCAAAGCTGCAGGATGAGATCGGCGTAGAAAATTGCTTAATCTAGGCGCTCTTCCTGAAGCTCATTGGAGCGTGCCCTTGCGTATTAGTGCGGAACCAATGCACTAAGTGAAGGTTCCTGAACAAAGTTGGGAAACTGTGTCCGTTGAAAGCAGATGTCCAGAAAGCCGGATTGCAGGCCTTTGTTGCGACCCTGCCTTGGCCCGCACATCGTGTGGGAATACACCAAACTGGTGACAGGTAAATCCAACCACGAGATACCCGAAAAAGCCCCCCCCCGGCGGCGCGAGATTTCGCCGCCGGGGGTTCATGTGCGGGGTGACGCTTTGCGTCAGTTCTTCGTGATCTTCGATCCGAGGCCAGCGGCCACGAGGCGATAGTCGGCGGCGCGGGCGTGGGCTTCCATGCCTTCATAGAGGCTCTGGCGAACCGCATGCGGCGCGACTTCTGCTACGGCTTCGGTGGTCAGGCGCTGATGCGTGCACACCTTGACGAACGCGCCGACCCATAGACCACCGGAGTAACGACCGGCGCCGGCCGTCGGCAGCGTGTGGTTGGTGCCGCAGCATTTGTCCGAGTAGACAACCGAGGCGTTCGCGCCGATGAACAGCGAGCCGTAATTGCGCAGCTTTGCTGCGACAGCGTCGGAATCGGCAGTGATGACCTCAAGATGCTCGGGAGCGACCAGATCGGAATAGGCGATCATGGCGTCGACATCGTCGCACAGGACGATCTCGCCGAAACGCTGCCAGGACTCGGCTGCAACCGCGCTGGTCTCGAGTTCTGCGAGAAGGCGGGCAACCTCGGCTTGCACGGCCTCGGCCAGCGCAGGGCTGGTGGTGATGAGGCCGACGCGGGCGCGCACATCGTGCTCGGCCTGCGCCAGAAGGTCGATCGCCACCATGTCGGCAGCTGCGGTATCGTCGGCGATGACGAACACTTCGCTCGGGCCGGCGAGCTGGTCGATGCCGACCGGTCCGAAGACCTGGCGCTTGGCTTCGTTCACATAGGCGTTGCCCGGGCCGACGATCTTGTCGACGCGCGGAACGCTTTCGGTGCCGTAAGCCATAGCGGCGATGGCCTGGGCACCGCCGATGAGGAAGATGCGGTCTGCGCCCGAAAGGTGGCAGCCGGCGATCATGGCTTCATGGGCGCTTGGCGGCAGGCAGGCGATCACCTCGTCGCAGCCGGCGACCTTGGCCGGAACGATGGTCATGATCGGTGCGGACATGAGCGGATAGCGGCCGCCCGGCACGTAAGCGCCGATGCGCTCGATCGGGATGACGCGGTGGCCGAGCGTCAGGCCCGGCAGCGTCTCGACTTCGAGCGGCAGCATGGTTGCGAGCTGCTTCTCGGCAAAATTGCGCACCTGCTCGATGGCGAACAGCGTGTCTTCGCGCATGGCCGGGTCGAGATTGTCGAGGGCGGTGCGGATCTGTTCCTGCGATACCTCGATGGCGTCCAGTTCGACATTGTCGAATTTGGCGCTGTAGGCTCTTACCGCTGCATCGCCATCGCGGCGTACGTCGGCGAGAATCTGTTTAACGGTGCCTTCAATGGCATCGTTGTCAGCCAGAATGCTTTCCTGGGGCTTGCGAAAATAGGCGGCGCCCGGAACTGGCGTCGCGCGCTCGGCGTCGATGGTCATGAATAACCTCATTCGGATGGATAAACCCAAGCCTCCATAAATCTCGCCCAAACGCAGTGTCAATTATCTCAATCACATGGTCGATATTTGCACCAAAATGAGCGCGAAACGCCGGTTTTCCAGAGTTTCTCTGCTGCTGAAACAGTTCGGTTTTCAGTCCAACTGTCGCAGAAGATCAATAGGTCGGAGGAGTGATGGCGCTGACGATCTCAGCCGGCTCATCGCCGACATTGCGAAAACGGTGCTTCTCGCGGCTGTCGAAATAATAGGCGTCGCCGGGGCCGAGCACGCGCTTCTTGTCGCCGGCCGTAACCTCGATCTGCCCCGAGATCACATAGCCGGCTTCCTGTCCCTCGTGGGAAAGGTCACCGCCCGTGTCAGCGCCGACCTTATAGGTCTCCTTGAGGAACTGGAGCGCCCGGTTCGGGTGGTTGATGCCGATGAGCCTGTACGAAATGCCGCGCACATTGCCGATTTCGACCAGATCCTGGGCTTTGTAGAAGGGGCTGTGGCTACCGAGGTGGACATCGCTGAGGAAGCCGACCAGCGTGCTGCCCAGCGCATCGAGGATCGCCTGCAGCGTGTTCAGGGAAGGGCTGACCTTCTCGCGCTCGATAAGCGAGATCGTCGAGTGGGAGACGCCTGAGCGCGCCGACAGTTCACGCACGGTCAACTGACGCCGCCGCCTGAGGTCGCTGATCTTGTGTCCGATCTTGGCCACGTTCTGTCTCCATCCATTGTTTCGGTCGCGAAAGATGCGCCCGATGCGTACCGGTCTGCTACCCGCTCAGACCCGTGTTGAGTATTCTAGACGCCCCTGCCGATCGCCTGTCGCTGACCCCGGCGAACTGCTAGTTGTTGCTTGATGTCCAGTGGGCCTGTGGAGGGGCGGTCTCGTTTCGCGGCAGTCTACACGAATTCGGCTTTAGCAGATCAGCAGCATCACAGGACAGTCGTGTTTCAGCGCTCTCGGAGCGCTGGCGCGAGCGCGTTTGGAAAATCGAAAACTGGGAGCATTATCGATCATGACTTTCGCAACAAAAATCCGCAGCTCCGTCCCGGCGCGCATGCTGGCGAAGGGCGCACAGGCGTTCCTTCTGTCCACGGCGTTCACCGTTGCAGCCGCTGCACAGTCCGTGTCGCTTCAGATCGGCACCATTGAATCGCCCACCGGCGCGAACTCGCAGGGCTGGCAGGCTTTCGCACAGTATGTCGAGGCTGCTTCCGGCGGTGATATCGCTGTCGAGCTGTTTCACTCCGGCCAGCTTGGCGACACGGAGAAACTGCTCGAAGGCGCGAAGCTCGGCATCAACAAGATGGTGCAGGGTGACGAGACGCTGACCGGCGCATATGAGCCGATGCTGGCGTGGTTCACACCTTACCTTTTCCCTGACGAGTTCGTGATGAAGGCGTTCTTCGAGAGCGAGACCTTCGGCGAGCTGAACGAGATGATGGCCGAAGACATGGGCGTGCGCGTTCTCGCCGCATCGCCCTATGGCTTCTACAACTTCATCAACAAGACGCGCCCGATCGACAAGCTGGAAGACCTCGATGGTCTGAAGCTGCGCACCCTGCCGAGCAGCCAGCTCACCATCAAGGCATGGGAAGCGCTCGGTGCGGCTGCAACGCCGGTTTCCTGGGGTGAGATCTACACCTCCATCAGCACCGGTGTGATCGACGGCCTTGGCCACACGCTCGGCATCATGGTCGACCAGAAATATTACGAGGTCGCCAAGAACGTTACGCTCGACAACAGCATCGGCGTGGTCAACTTCTACCTGGTCAACGAGAACTTCTGGCAGTCGCTTAGCGACGAGCAGCGCAAGGTTCTGAAGCGCGGCGCGGAAATCGGCGCAGCTGCCGAGTTCGGCATCGCCAGCTACCGCAACCGGGTTGATGCGCTCGAGGTTCTGGCAGAGAACGGCGTCGACGTGCGCCCGATCAGCGAAGAAGAGCGCGCCCGTCTGCGTGATGCGGCCCAGGCGGCCGTCGTTCCGTGGATGAAGGAAACCATCGGCGCAGAGATCGTCGACAAGGTGTTTGCCGAAGTCGACGCCATCGAGAAGCGGCTGGGCGGCAACTAACCAGCTTTGCAATATGGCTTGCGGCGCTGCCGAGGCGCGCCGCGAGCCTTTTCGTGTCGAGGCGGCTTCTCAGCAACGGGCGGCCACGCATGCTGTGGGAAACCTGCGCCCGCCGACATCGCGATTGCCTAACCGGACAGTTCGGCTAAGAGATTGCCGGCGCTGGCGTGCGCTCAAACCGCCACGGGTGCAGTCACATGGCCCCGGAGAGGCTGCCGAAAGGCTCCCCGCCAGGCTCCTGACAGGCCCCCGACAGGCCCCCGACAGGAATGAATCCAACGAGAGGCAGCATCTCCATGAAACGTCTGCTGACACTATTCGACAGCGCGATACAGCTTTTCATCGCGGGCTGCATAGCCACCATCATGGTGGTCATTGCGCTCCAGGTGGTCATGCGGGCCACGGTTGGCGCCTTGCCCTGGCCTGAAGAACTCAGCGTCATTCTGATGCTCTGGGGTCTAATGCTGGCAGCGGCCTATGTGCTCAATGAGCGCGGTCATGTCGGCATTCAGTTTTTCGTCGACATGCTGGGGCCGCGTCCGGGTGCTGCGATCAGCGCCCTGATGCATGTCATCATCATCATCTTCTGTGCGGCGGTCATCTGGGGCGCAATCGACAAGGTCGAGTCTGTCTGGAACCTGAAAACGGGCTCGCTGCGCATTTCGCGCGCCGTTCCGCAACTGGCCATTCCGGTCAGCTGCGCCGCCTATATCTTCGTCTGCCTGCGTCTTATCGCCGAAGACATCGCGATCTGGAGGCGTTCGTCGTGATCCTCATCATTCTTCTCGCCAGCTTCCTCGTATTCCTGCTGCTCGGAATGCCGGTGGCTTTCGCCATCGGCGCGGCAAGCCTTGCCGCGTTGGTCGCCAGTGACCAGAGCCTCGTTCTGCTGTCGCACTTCATGTATATCGGCATGGAATCCTACGTGCTGGTGTCTGTTCCGCTTTTCGTTCTGGCGGGTGAAATCATGCTGCGCGGCGGCATGACGCGCTCCCTGACCGAGTTCGCGGACATGCTGGTCGGCCGTCTTCGCGGCGGCATGGGGCACACCAACATTGCGGGCAGCGTCTTTTTCGCCGGCATCACAGGGTCGGCCTCCGCCGATACGACAGCGCTCGGTTCCGTGCTCATTCCGGCCATGGCGGAAAAGGGCTATGACCGCGCCTATGCGACGGCCATCACCATCGCGTCGTCGGTGATCGGGCCGATCATTCCGCCCAGCCTCACCTTCGTGATCTACGCCATGGCGGTGGGGGGCGATGTATCGATCGGCCAGCTTTTCCTGGCCGGCATCGTTCCGGGCATTCTCGTTGCTTTTGCATTGATGGTGATGAACTACTGGATCAGCCACAAGCGCGGCTACGAGAAGCGCACCACGCGCTACAGCTTCGCCGAGATCGTGCAGATCACCCTGCGCAGCCTGATCGTTCTGGTCATGCCGGGCATCATCGTGCTTGGCGTGCTGAGCGGCAATTTCACGGCCACGGAATCTGCTGCTGTCGCTTCGGTCTATGCGCTCGTCGTGTGCTTCTTCGTGACCCGCACGCTGAAGCTGGCAGAGTTGCCGTCAATCTTCTTCAGCTCGGCCAAGGTCAGCTCCATCATGCTGCTCCTTTTGGCGACGAGCAGCATCCTGTCCTACGTGCTCACCACGCAGGGCGTGCCGCGCTATCTGGCAGAGTTCTTCACGTCGGTGACCGAGAACAAATATGTGTTCCTGCTGCTGCTCAACGTGATGCTCCTGGCCATCGGCACGGTGCTCGACCTGTTCCCGGCGATCATCATTTTCGGGCCCATCTTTGCCCAGATCGCCGATGGTTACGGTGTGGATCCGGTGCATTTCGCCGTGGTCTTCTGCGTCAATCTTCTGCTGGGGCTGAACACGCCGCCGGTTGGCTCGGGCCTGTTCATCGGTGCGGCCGTGGGCCGGGTGAAGCTGGAAGACCTGATACGTCAGGTCCGGCCCTTCATCCTGATGGAGCTGGTTGTGCTTCTGGTGCTGACCTATGTGCCGGCGCTGACAACCGAACTCCCGCGAGAACTCGCCAGACTGCTTGGCTGGTGAGTGGAGGGGCGTGATTGATGGAATGGCGGTTGCG
>MRWG01000660.1_pt1 | contig 32323 bp, 28 predicted proteins | sample 1013341 | NCBI WGS metagenome assembly MRWG01 (sample SAMN06117577, study PRJNA244670) | biofilm metagenome | biome: Water; feature: Cathode Biofilm; material: Biofilm; isolation source: microbial consortium enriched at the cathode of a solar microbial fuel cell | place: USA: District of Columbia ... | reverse complement strand
TGCTCGTACATCACAGCCAGATTGAACTGTGCCGTGGCGTCTCCACCGTAGGCGGCCGGCTCGATCAGCGTGAAGGCGTGTTGCGGATTCGCCTCTACACCCTGTCCGGTCAGATAGAGTGCGCCCAGCATGCCCTGAGCTCCCGGCGACCCTCCTTCCGCGGCGGCCTCGAGCCAGCGCAGGCCTTCGGATATATCCCGGTCGACTCCTTGTCCCGCGAAGTACAGCTGGCCGACCACAAACTGTGCATTTGGGTCCCCTTGATCCGCGGCCTTGGCGAACCAATCGAAAGCGGTGCGCATATCCTTCTCGACGCCGTGGCCGTTTGCATAGAGAGCGCCCATCAGTTTCTGTGACTTTACATCGCCCGCCTCGGCAAAAGGCTGTGCCAGCGCAGCGGCGCGCGCCGGGTCTTGCGCGATCAGAGCTCCTTGCATGTACTGCTCCGCCAACTCGCGCTGGGCGTCGGCATCATTCTGCTCGGCCGCGAGTTCGAACCAGCGCTGTGCCTCATCCGGATCGGCAGGACCGCCGAGGCCGGCCTCAGTAAGCAATCCCAGCATGTTCTGGGCTTCCGGCTCGCCCGCTTCTGCCGCCGCCTTGAGCCAGCGCCGTGCCAGTTCGAAGTTCTGCGGCCTGACGCCGAACTGGGTGTACATCATGCCGAGACGGGTCATCGACCCGACGTCCCCCAGCTCTGCGGCAATCTCAATCAGGCGCGCGCCGCGCGGCGCCAGCCCGTCTTTGAAGGGGCTGCCTTGCGTCATCGCTTCGAAGATTCCGCTGGGCGGCCGGTTGCTCTTCTTGAAATATTCCGCGCCAAGGCGGGCATGCAGTTCGGCATCTTCCGGCAGGGCCTTCACCGCCCTGTCGCAGAGCCGGAGAACAGGGTCGGCGACGCGCCAGGTTTCCTCCGGATCCAACTGGTCGAGGCACTGTTTCCTCAGCTCTTGCGCGTCCTGCGCATGGGCCTGGAGCAGCGGCACAACCGCCAGTCCGGCGACCGCAAATGCCGCCTTCACAATACCTTTCATGTCTCTCCCTTGCCTCGGGTTGTTGCACTGACTCCAACGAGAAACTACCCTCGATTGTACACGGGTGCACTCCGGGAGGGGCGGAAATGAGGTCGGCGGAGGCAATTTTCCTGACGGCGGGTCTGACCGCGCTTCTGTCGGCCTGCGCCGGGCCGGCCGGGCAGGAGGCCGCGGCGGAGGACGAACTGGAATGCGTGATCGACGGCCGCAGCTATTTTGTGACGCACCCCTGGACCTGCCTGCGCGAAGGGGGCCGCATCGTCGAACCGTCGGGCGAACCTTCGGCCTGGGTCGTCGAGGCGGTGAAGGTCCACTGGCAGGGCCGCGATGAAATCAAGTCGGGCCAGTTTCACTACAACCGCTCGGGCCAAAGGGGAGAGATGCGTCTGGATCTGCCCGAGGTCGGGGACAGCTGCCGGGGCCCCTATCGCCTCCATGCCTTTGGCGATGCGGAGTGGCTGGCGGTCTGCGACAGCGGGCAGAAATTCAGGGGCACAGTCTTTCTGAACGAAGGCGGTGTCTCCGCCAGCGGTCACGGCAAGGACGGCGAAGGCCGCATTCTCGGCTTCTTTTCAAAGCAGGAAAGTTAGCGGACTTAGTCCGCCACGCCGCCTTGAGACTGCGGCTTTGCCAGCGGCCGCCGCGCTACCAGCACGGCCAGACCCAGGAACACCGCCGCGAAGAGCATCGGCATGGCGTCGGCGCCGAAGGCGTGCAGCACGGCGCCGCCGGCCAGCGGGCCGAGGGTGCCGCCGATACCGTAGGCCAGGGCGAAGCAGGCGCTGCCGGCCAGCAGCAGGGTGCCGCGGAAGTGCTCGCCCAGCACGGTGAGGGCGCCGGTGTAGAGCGCGAAGGAGACGCCGCCCAGGATCACCAGCAGCGGCCACAGTGCCGGCGCCGTGTGCAGGGTCAGGGGCAGCAGGGCGCAGCCGAGCGCGGCGGCGAGGGCGCAGCCGGCGATGACGGCGGGGCGGGAGTAGCGGTCCAGCAGCCAGCCGACCGGGAACTGGGCGAGGACCATGCCGATCAGCATGGCCGAGAGCGCTGCCGAGCCGAAGGCCGCGGTGAAGCCGGCGCGCAGCATGTAGACCGGCAGCAGGGTCATGATGGCGGCATCGAAGAAGGCGAAGACCAGCACCACCGAGGCGAGCGGCGCGCCGACGCGGAAGAACTGCAGCAGAGTGCCCAGGCGCATGCCGACCAGCTCCGCCGCGCTGCGCCGGCGCAGCGGCAGGATCAGCAGGATCGAGGCCGCGATGATGGCGGCGCAGACCACGAAGGGCGTGAGCCCGGCGCCACCCAGTCCCACCAGCAGCAGCGGGCCCAGCGCGAAGCCGGCCGACATGACCGTCGCGTAAACCCCGATGACGCGGCCGCGGATCGCCTCGGCGGTCACCGTGTTCAGCCAGGCCTCGGAGACTACGAAGATCACGTTGAGGCAGACGCCCAGCAGGATGCGCAGCGCCAGCCAGGTGACCTCCGGGTCGGTGAAGGGCATGGCGAGCAGGCTGGCCGCGGTGCCGGCGAGGCCCAGCACCACCACGGCGAAGGCGCTGAAGTGCCGCAGCAGGCGCGGCAGGATGAAGGTGGAGAGCACCACGCCGACGCAGGTGCTGGCCCCGTTGAAGCCGATCATCAGGTCGCTGAAGCCGGCCTCGGCCATCATCAGCGACAGCAGCGGGTAGGTGAGCCCCAGGGCCAGGCCGAAGACCCCGATGCAGGTGATCAGCGCGGTGACGCTGGCCCAATCCGTGGCGCGCAACTCGCGCGCCGTTTCCGGCAGCAGTTCTTTCACAGGCGGGTGCAGCGGCGCTTCCATGGCGCGGCGAAGATGCCACGCTTTACACCGCCCCGATATCCGAAAGGCGGCAAGGCTGCTATGCGCCCGCCGGCCCCCCATCGCGCGGGTGACTCGCCGGGCTTTTGGCGCTATCGACTTGCTGTTGCGACAAAAATCGTCGATCGCGCTAGGATGCCGCATGACCCTGAAACGTGAGCCGATTCTCGGCGTCCTCATGCTGAAGACCGGCTTTCCCCGCCCGCCCGGCGACGTCGGCAATCCCAAGACCTGGTCCTGCAAGACCCGCTACAAGGTGGTCGAGCCGGCCGATGTCGACACCGTGGTGAATTCGGGCCCGCTGCCGGTGCCGCTGCTGAAGGCCTTCGTCGACGCCGGCTGGGCCCTGGTCGGCGAGGGCGCAACGCTGATCACCACCTCCTGCGGCTTCCTGGTGACCGCGCAGAAGGCGCTGCAGGACGCCCTGCCGGTGCCGGTGGTCAGCTCCAGCCTGCTCCAGGTGGCGGCGGTGCAGGCGACCCTGCCGCCGGGCCGCCGGGTCGGCGTCCTCACCTTCGATGCCGAGCGCCTCTCGAAGTGGCACCTGGAGGCCGCCGGCGCGCCGGCCGACACCGCGGTCGTCGGGCTCGAGACCGGCTGCGAGCTGCACCGCGTGGTGACCGGCGACCTCTCGGAACTGAATGTGCCGGGGGCCGAGGCCGCCGTGCTGGCGGCCGGGCGGCGGCTGCAGACCGCCTGCCCCGACCTCGGCGCCGTGGTGCTGGAATGCACCAACATGCCGCCCTACCGCAGCGCCCTGGCCCGCGAGCTCGGCCTGCCGGTGCACGACCTGGTGACCCTCATCGAGGGGCGCATCGCGACCAGCTGACCGCCGCCACCGGCGGCCCCGGGAGGGCGGGGATGTTCAAAAAGAAAACGTTGATAATTTATCGATAAAACGTCACTGTAGTGCGCCGGTTGCCTGTCTGCCGGGCGCGTGACTAAAGTTCAGCCCTCGACCCGGCTGCGTGTCACGGCCCCTGCATTCGGGGGCGCTCTCGCGGGGAGGGGCCGGAAAATTCGGCGGGCAGCAAGGCGCCGCCGAAGGCCAAACAGGGAGACAAAAGAATGAATTTCTTCGCCAAATCCCTTGGAGGGATCGCATCCGTCGTTGCCGTGAGCCTCACCGCCGGCACCACTCTGGCGGCCGAGAAGTGGGACATGCCGCTGGCCTATCCCGCCAGCAACTACCATTCCGAGACCGCGGCCGCCTTCGCCGAGGCGGTCACCAAGGCCTCCGGCGGTGAGCTGGAGATCGTCACCCATCCCGGCGGCTCCCTCTTCGGGGGCGGCGAGATCTACCGCGCCGTGCGCACCGGCCAGGCGCCGATCGGCGAGCGCCTCATCTCGGCCCTGGGCAACGAGGATCCGCTGTTCGAGATCGACGCCCTGCCGTTTCTCGCGACCTCCTTCGAAGAGGCGCGCAAGCTCTATGACGCTTCCAAGCCCCAGCTCGAGAAGACCCTCGACGAGGCCGGCCTGAAGCTGCTCTACGCCGTGCCGTGGCCGCCGCAGGGTCTCTACAACAAGAAAGAGGTGGCCTCGGCCGCCGACATGCAGGGTGTGAAGTTCCGCGCCTACAACGCGGCGACCTCGCGCCTTGCCGAGCTGATGGGCGCGGTGCCGACCAAGATCGAGGCGGCCGAGCTGACCCAGGCCTTCGCGACCGGCGTTGCCGACTCCATGATCTCTTCCGGCTCGACCGGCTACGACAGCAAGATCTGGGAGCACGTGAAGTACTGGTACGACGTGCAGGCCTGGCTGCCCAAGAACATGATCATCGTGAACAAGGCGTCTTGGGACGGCCTCAGCGCCGACCTGCAGAAGGTCGTGCTGGAGGCCGCCGCCAATGCCGAGCAGGCCGGCTGGGCCAAGGCGCAGGAGCTCTCCGACTGGTACAAGGACCAGCTCGCCGCCAACGGCATGGTGGTCGAGGGCCCGAGCGACAAGCTGAAGGCCGACTTCCAGCAGATCGGCGCGACCATGACCGAGGAATGGCTCGAGCGCGCGGGCGACAGCGGCAAGGCCGTGATCGACGCCTACAAGGCGAAGTAAACCCTTGATGCGGCGGCCGGGACATCCGCTCCCGGCCGCTGCCCTATCCAGGCACAATCGGGGGACGGCATGACAGCCCTGCGCAAGGCGCTCGATGGTGTCTATCTGGCCGCCGGCGCCCTGGCCGGGCTGTTCCTTGCCGCCATCGGGGTCCTGGTGCTGCTCTCCATCGTCACGCGCCTGCTCGGCCACTACGTGCCGGGGCTGACGGCCTATGCCGGCTACGCCATGGCCTGCTCGTCTTTCCTGGCCTTGGCCTACACCTTCGCGCAGGGCGGCCATATCCGCGTCTCGCTGTTCATCGACAAGGTCGCCGGCCCGCGCCGCCGCGCCGCGGAACTCTGGTGCCTCGCGGCCGGCACCTTCCTGGCCGGCTATCTCGCCTTCTTCTCGGTGAAGATGGTCCGGGTCTCCCACCTGCTGGGCGACGTCAGCGAGAGCGCCGATGCGACGCCGCTGTGGATCCCGCAGATCGGCATGGCGGTCGGCGCGGTGCTGCTCGCCATTGCGCTGGCCGACCGCTTGCTCTGCGTCGCCTTCGGCGCGCCGCTTGAAATGACGCCGAAGCCGCTGGATGACCGGCATCCTGAAGACGTTATCGGCGAGTAGGGGCGACCGATGGAAAACCTCGTCCTCACCCTGCTCTTCCTCGGCGTGCTGTTCTTCCTGCTCGGCAGCGGCGTCTGGGTCGGTCTCTCGCTGCTCGGCGTCGCCCTGGTCGGCATGGAGCTCTTCACCAGCCGGCCGGTCGGCGACGCCATGGCGACGACGATCTGGAGCGCCTCGTCGTCGTGGACCCTGACCGCCCTGCCGCTGTTCATCTGGATGGGCGAGATCCTGTTCCGCACGCGGCTCTCCGAGGACCTCTTCAAGGGCCTCTCGCCCTGGCTCGGCGGCCTGCCGGGCCGCCTGCTGCACGTGAACGTCGCCGGCTGCGCCATCTTCGCGGCGATCTCCGGCTCTTCGGCGGCCACCGTCGCCACCGTCGGCAAGATGTCGATCCCCGAGCTGCGCCGGCGCGGCTATCCCGAGCAGATGATCATCGGCACCCTGGCCGGCGCCGGCACCCTCGGCCTGCTGATTCCGCCCTCGATCATCCTCATCGTCTACGGCGTCACGGTGAACGAGTCGATCGCCGGGCTGTTCATGGCCGGCGTCTTCCCCGGGATCATGCTGGCGCTGCTGTTCATGACCTACATCGTGCTGCGCGCGGTGCTGAACCCGGAGGGCATGCCGCCGCGCGACGCCGCCATCGGCTTCGTGCAGAAGATCCGCGATTCCTTCTCGCTGCTGCCGGTGGTGCTGCTGATCCTGGCGGTGCTGGGCTCGATCTACGCCGGCATCGCCACCGCGACCGAGGCCGCGGTGCTCGGCGTCGCCGGCGCCCTCATCATCTCGGCGCTGCAGGGCTCGCTGACCCGCGCCTCCTTCGCCGAGAGCCTGATGGGCGCGACGCGGACCTCCTGCATGATCGCCCTGATCCTCGCCGGCGCGGATTTTCTCTCGCTGGCGATGGGTTTCACCGGCCTGCCGCGCAACCTCGCCGCCTGGATTGCCACGCTGGAACTGACGCCGCTCGCCCTCATCGCCGTGCTCACGGTGTTCTACATCGTGCTCGGCTGCTTCCTGGACGGCATCTCTGCGGTGGTGCTCACCATGGCGGTGGTCGAACCCATGGTGCGCCAGGCCGGCATCGACATGCTGTGGTTCGGCATCTTCCTGGTCATCGTGGTGGAAATGGCCCAGATCACCCCGCCGGTCGGCTTCAACCTCTTCGTCCTGCAGGGCATGACCGAGCACCAGATCCCCTTCGTCGCCCGCGCCGCCCTGCCGATGTTCGCCATCATGGTGCTGGCGGTGGTGCTGGTGGTCGCTTTCCCGGAGATCGCCACCTGGCTGCCGGCCCAGATGCGGTCCAGTCCCTAGACCAGCACCTGTCCGGGCGCCTGCCCCTGCCGGGCCGACGGCGAATTTGTGTGCCTGCCGACGGCCTCTGCTATAGTGCGGGCCTGCAGTAGGGAGATCTGCGATGGCCGAAGCGGCCCAGAAAACCGGTATCGAGACGGACGACGCGCTGATTGCCGCTCTGCGCGAGCTGCTGGGCGAGCGCCTGTCGACGGCCCGCGCGGTGCGCGAGCACCACGGCAAGGACTCTTCCTACCACGCCATGGAGATGCCCGACGCGGTGGCTTTCGCCGAAAGCACCGAGGAGGTCGCGGCCATCGTGAGCCTCTGTGCCGCACACAAGCGCCCGGTCATCGCCTTCGGCAGCGGCACCTCGCTGGAGGGCCAGGTGCAGGCCAGCCGGGGCGGCATCTGCATCGACCTTTCCGGCATGAATGCCATTCTGGAGGTGAACGAGGCCGACCTCGACTGCCGGGTGCAGGCCGGGGTGACGCGCAAGGCGCTGAACACCCATCTGCGCGACACCGGCCTGTTCTTCCCGATCGATCCCGGCGCCGACGCTTCGCTCGGTGGCATGGCGGCGACCTCGGCCTCCGGCACCAATGCGGTGCGCTACGGCACCATGCGCGAGAATGTCATGGGCCTCACGGTGGTGCTGGCCGATGGCCGCGTGATCCGCACCGGCGGGCGTGCGCGCAAGTCCTCCGCCGGCTACGACCTGACACGGATGTTTGTCGGCTCCGAGGGCACCCTCGGCGTCATCACCGAGGTGCAGCTGCGGCTCTACGGCATTCCCGAGGCGGTGGCTGCCGCGGTGTGCTCCTTCGACACCCTGGCCGGCGCCGTCGACACCGTCATCCTCACCATCCAGTCCGGTATTCCCGTCGCCCGCATCGAGTTGCTCGACGAACTGCAGGTGAGAGCGATCAACGCCTACGCCAAGCTCGACTACCCGGAAAAGCCGACGCTGTTCTTCGAGTTCCACGGCACCGAGGCCTGGGCGAAGGAGCAGGCCGAGCTGGTCGGCGAGATCGCCAAGGACTACGGCGGCTCCAACTTCTCCTGGGCGACCCGCCAGGAGGACCGCACCAAGCTGTGGCAGGCGCGCCACGATGCCTGGTTCGCCAATCTGGCAATGAAGCCGGGCGCCCAGGGCTGGGCGACCGACGTCTGCGTGCCGATCTCGCGTCTTGCAGAGTGCATCCTCGAGACCCGCAAGGACATCGATGCCAGCGGCGTGCTGGCACCCATCGTCGGCCATGTCGGCGACGGCAACTTCCATCTCACCTTCCTGCTCGATCCCGAGAAGCCGGAGGAGATGGAGCGGGCCGAAGGCGTGAACGAGCGCATGGTGATGCGCGCGCTGGCGATGGGCGGCACCTGCACCGGCGAGCACGGTGTCGGCACCGGCAAGATGCGCTTCCTCCAGGCCGAGCACGGCGAGGCGCTGACGGTGATGCGGCAGCTGAAGATCGCGCTCGACCCCGACAACATCATGAATCCGGGCAAGATCCTGACGGTCTAGCGAAGAGGGCGGCGCGACAATTCTGCCGCTTGCGGGGCCGCGCGCCTCCTGTGCATTCTTTGCGCCGTAATGGCCGAGCCCGATCCCACTTCCGTTTCCGCTTCCGCTTCCGTGTCGGCGCCGCGCGGCAACTGGCACGCGATAGCGGCGGACGACGCGCTGCGCGCGCTGGAGACCACGCAGGAGGGGCTCTCCGACACTGCTGCGAAGCATCGCCTGGAGCGCTACGGCGAGAACCGCCTGCCGCGGCGCGCGACCACGCCTGCCGTCGTCGTCTATCTGCGCCAGTTCAAGAGCCCGCTGGTCTACCTCCTGCTGGCGGCGACGGTGGTCTCGCTGGCCGTCGGTGAGTGGACCGACGCGGTTTTCATCTTTGCCGTGCTGCAGCTGAATGCCGTGATCGGCGGCCTGCAGGAGTGGAAGGCCGAGCATGGCGCGGCGGCCCTCGATCGCATGCTGGAGACCGTGACGGTCGTGCTGCGCGACGGCGTCGCACGGCGCCTCGACACGGCGCAGCTGGTGCCCGGCGACGTCGTGCGCCTGGAATCCGGTGCCCTGGTCCCGGCCGACCTGCGCCTCGTTTCTCAGCAGGAACTGCAGGTCGACGAGTCTCTGCTGACCGGCGAATCCCTGCCGGTGGTGAAGAACGCGGCAGCGGTCTTGCACGAGGCGGCGCCGCTCGCCGAGCGCACAAACCTGCTCTTCGCCGGTACCACGGTGCTGGCGGGCCGCGCCCTGGCGGTGGTCGCCGCCACCGGCAGCTTGACGCAGATCGGGCGCATCGCGTCGGCGCTGGCTGCGCCCGACCAGGCGCTGCCGCCGCTGATCGGCCGGCTGGAGCAGTTCAGCCGGCGGATCGGCATCGCCACGCTGATCGCCATTGCCATCCTGGCCGTGGTGCAGCTTGCCCAGGGAACCTCGTTGCTCACGGTCTTCCTGGTGGCCGTGGCGCTGGCGGTGGCCGCGATTCCCGAAGGACTGCCGGTGGCGATCACCGTCGCGCTAGCCATCGCGACGTCGCGCATGGCCCGGCGCAACGTCATCGTGCGCGCGCTGCCGGCGGTCGAGGGGCTGGGTGCCTGCACCCTGGTGGCCAGCGACAAGACCGGCACGCTCACCTGCAACGAACTGACCGTGAAGCAGGTGCTGCTGTTCGACGACGCCGGTCCGGCGGTGATGGGCGAGGTGGCGGGCGAGGGCTATCGGCCCGACGGCGACATCCTTGTCGAGGGGCGCGCGCCGACACGTCAGGAGCAGGCCGGCTTCGCCGAGTTGGCGCGCTCCGCCGCGCTGTGCAACGAGGCCGAACTGCAGCTGTCGGAAGACCGCGTGCATCATCTCGGCGACACCGTCGACGTCGCCTTCCTGGTGTTGGCCCACAAGCTCGGCATCGACCCCAAGCAGGTCAAGGGGCTCAATCCGCAGCTCGCCATCATTCCCTACGAGCCGCAGCGGCGCTACGGCGCGGCCTTCGTGATCGCTTATGCCGCCAGCGAGTCCGAAGTGTCACGCCCGCGCGTGCGCGTCCACGTGAAGGGCGCGCTGGAGGCCTTGCTGCCGATGTGCGACGGGGTCGACTGGGGGCGTGCCCTGGCCGCGGCGGAGGACATGGCCGCTGCCGGCTACCGTGTCCTGGCGGTTGCCAGCGGCGTGGTCTCCCAGGAGGCCGCCCAGAAGGCGGCGCCGGACTCGCTGCGCTATCTACGCCTGCTCGGGCTCGTCGGGCTCATGGATCCTCTGCGCCCGGAGGTGCCGGCGGCCGTCGAACGCTGCCGCAGCGCCGGGGTCGAGGTGGTCATGGTGACCGGCGATCATCCGGAAACCGCGCGCTGCATCGCCGGCCGGCTCGGAATCGGGGCGGATCGCCCGGGCGCCGCGCTGCGGGTGGTCACCGGGCGCGAGCTGAGCGCTGTCGCCGGAGATGCGGCGGCCTTTGCCGGACTTGTCGAGGGCACCGACGTCTTCGCCCGGGTCGAGCCCACCCAGAAGCTGGAGATTGTGCGGTACCTGCAGCGTGCCGGGCATCTGGTGGCGGTAACCGGCGACGGGGTGAACGACGCGCCCGCGCTGGCCGCCGCCGATATCGGCGTGGCCATGGGCAAGGACGGCACGGACGTGGCGCGCGGCGCCGCCGACCTCATCCTCACCGACGACAACTTCGCCTCCATCGTCGCCGGCATCGAGGAAGGCCGCGTTGCCTACGACAATGTGCGCAAGCTGATCTATCTGCTGGTGTCGACCGGTCTCGGCGAGATAGTCCTTTTCCTGCTGGCGATCACCGTGGGGCTGCCGCTGCCGCTCTTCGCCGTGCAGCTGCTCTGGCTGAATCTGGTGACCAACGGCATCCAGGACGTCGCGCTGGCCTTCGAGAAGGGGGAGCCGGGCATCCTGGAGCGCCGCCCGCGCCCGCGCGAAGAATCGCTCTTCGACCGCCGCATGCTGGGCCAGGTGCTGGTTTCCGGCGGTTATATGGGCGCCTGCGCCTTCGGCTTCTACTTCTGGGCCCTGGAAAGCGGCATGGCGGAGGAGCGGGCGCGCAATCTGCTGCTGCTGCTCATGGTGCTGTTCGAGAACGTACATGCCCTGAATGCGCGCTCGGAGCGGCGCTCGGCCTTTGCGGTTTCTTTCGCCGCGAACCCTTTCCTCATCCTCGCGATCCTCGGCGCCCAGGGCTGCCACGTGGCGGCGCTCTATCTGCCCGGTCTCAGCGACGTGCTGGCGGTCCAGCCCGTCGCCGTACAGGACTGGCTGATGGTCGCCGCCTTGGCGTTGTCGCTTCTGCTGGTTATGGAGTTGCGCAAGGCCTGGTTGCGGCGCAGCAATCCCCGTTAGGGGCCGGTCTGCTGCGGCAGGATCCCGCGCGGTGCGGCCGGCCTCGCGTCAGGCCGGATCGTCCTTCAGCGGTTCGGCGTCGGGCTTGGTGTTGCTGCCGCTTTCGCCGCGTTCGGCCAGCGACCGGCTGCGCTCCTTGCGCCTGGCCTCGTCGCGTTGGCGCCGCCGCTGTGCGGCGCGGTAGGCATCCAGATCGACGATCTCACCCATGGGTTCAGTCACTCGTCGGCTCGGTTTTGCGTCGGACCTTGCCACGCTCCCGTAAACTTTACCGGGTCGGAAGGTCTCCTAAGGCCCAGTATGTCCACAGGGATGTTACGACTTCGTAACGCCCGGGTGATGGACAGGGCCATATTAGCGCCGGCTGCTCGCGAAGATGTGCCTTCCGCTTTGCCGGAGTCCTTCTCTTAAAGTAGCTTAGCGCAAATGTTCGCGGTTGCAATGTCTCTACCGGGCAATTCGGGACGTCGAGCCCGTCCCGGGGCCGGCTGGTGTCAAAATGGAGGCCGTCAGGGGTTAAGGTGAAGAAGGTCGCTGTAGGTGTCGTCGTTCTGGTCGTCCTGGTGGTCGGCGCGCTTCTCGTGCTGCCCAGTTTCTGGGATTGGAATGCCGAGAAGGGCCGCATGGCGGCGCTGGTCAAGGAGCACACCGGCCGCGACCTGGAAATCGCCGGCAACGTCAGCCTGCACCTGCTGCCCACCCCCGCCTTTTCGGCCCGCGAGGTGACCCTGGCGAACCTGGCGGAGGGCTCCGGTCCGGCCATGGTGCGCCTGGAAGAACTGCGCATCAGCATTGGCCTGCTACCGCTCTTGCGCGGCGAGATCCTGGTGAACAGCGTCACCCTGGTGAAGCCCGAGGTGCTCCTCGAGGTGCTGCCGGACGGCCGCGCCAACTGGAATTTCGCCGCGGCCGAGGGGGCGGCCGGGGAGCGGCCGCAGGTCGGCGGCGCGCCCGGCGGCACTGCCGAGCCGCAGGCCGCGGTGCGCCCGATTCGGGTCGACAGCTTCCTCATCGAAAATGGCGTGGTGCACTACCGCGACGCCCGCAGCGGGCGTGAGGAAACCCTCAGCGATCTCAACGCCGAACTCGCTGCCGATTCCCTCGTGGGGCCCTTCGCGGCCAGCGGGGCCGGTGTCTATGAGAAGGTGCCGCTGGAGTTCGACTTCAGCCTCGGCCAGGTGATCGAAGGAGGGGCGACGCCGCTGTCGCTCTCGCTGCGGCTGCCGCAGGCAGCAGCCGGCGGCAGTTTCGTCGGCGCGCTTTCCCGCCACGCGGACCTGCAGACTCTGCGCGGGCGCCTGCAGGCCGAAGGCGAGAATCTGGCAAGGGTGTTGCGGGCCCTGCTGCTCGGAACGCTGCCGTCCGAGTCGCCGGGCCTGGTCGCGCAGCCCTTCTCCCTCGCGGCCGAGATCGGCGCCAGCAGCACCGAGGCCAGCGCGGAGGCGGTGAGGCTCGTGCTCGGCCCCCTGTCGCTGGAGGGCCGCGTGGCCGCCGTGCTGGGCGAGGCGCCCGACATCACCGCCAGTTTCTCCACCAAGACTGTCGACCTCGACGCGCTGCTGGCGCTGGCGCCGGAAGCGGCGCAGTCCGGCACGGCGCCGGCCGCAGAGAATCCGGCGCCGCCGGCGGTTGACGGCAGCGGGGCGGCGCCGGCCGCCGGCGCCGCGGGATCCGGGCCGGCGGGCCTGCCGAGCGGCATTTCCGCCAGCCTGGAGCTGAACGCCCAGGCTCTGCTCTATCGCGGCCAGACGGTGCGCCAGCTGCAGGCGGCCGCGCGTCTCGAGGACGGCCGTCTTCAGGTGACCCGGGCGACCGTGCAACTGCCGGGCAGCTCGGACGCATCGGTGACCGGCACCCTGACCGCCGATGCGCAGGGTCCACGCTTCAGCGGGCAGGTGGAGGCGGAATCGGACAACCTGCGCGGCCTCCTGGCATGGCTCGGCGTCGACCTCGGCATGGTACCGGCCGAGCGCCTGCGCCGCATGGTCCTGAAGACGGGGTTCGATGCCGGCGGCGACCAGGTGGTGCTGCGCAACACCGACCTGCGTCTCGACGTCAGCCGCCTGACCGGCGGCGCGGCCATCGCCCTGCGCCAGCGGCCCGGCCTCGGCATCGCCCTCAACGTGGACCGTCTCAATCTGGATGCCTACCTGCCCGGGCAGGCCGCCGCCGCGGCGCCGGCTGCGCCGCCGGCACCCGCGGCACCGGCCGCGCCCGCGCCGGAAAGCGGAACCCGCGCCGGGGCCGCGCCGGCGCCTCTCGGCCTGCCGCTGCTCGGCCGCTTCGACGCCAATCTCGACCTGCGGGTCGGACAGCTCACCTACAAGGGACTGCCGCTGAACGGCCTCCGGCTGGACGCCACGCTGCAGCGCGGCGGCGTGGTGGTGCGCGAGCTCTCCGTCGCCGATCTTGCCGGCAGCCGCGGCCAGTTCAGCGGCAGCCTCGCCAACGTCGACCGCGAGCCCTCGATCGACGGCTCCATCGACCTCTCGGTGGCGACACTGTCGCGCCTGGTAAAGACCCTCGGGCTCGACGCCGGTGGCCCGCTGCCGCTGGAATCCTTCAGCCTCAGCGGTGCCGTGAACGGCAACCGCGAGGAGTTGCGTTTCGACCAGCGCCTCGTCGCCCTGGGGGGCGACCTGCGCGCCACCGGCCGTCTGCAGCCGGCGGCTGTCGACGCGCCCCTCGTGGATGCCGCGCTCGAACTCGACCATCCGGATCTCAGCGTGCTGCTGGGCGAACTGCTGCGCGATTCCTCGCTGCCCGCCGGGCTCGGGCCGGCGACCTTGAAAGGCCGCCTCGCGGCCGCTGCAACGGACGTCAGTCTCTCCGGCCTGGAAGGCAAGCTGGCGGGCGTCGAACTGCGGGGCGGCGACATCGCGGTCTCGCTCGCCGGGCCGCGCCCCCGGGTGACCGCGGAGCTCACCACCGGCGAACTCCCGCTGGCCGCGCTCGCGGCGCCCGCCGCCGCCGGCAAGTCCGCCAGCAAGAGTGGCGGCAACGGCACCGCCTCGGCTTCGGCGTCGGGTTCGTCGGGCCGCGAGCGCTGGTCGCGCAAGCCGATCGATCTCGCCGCCCTGCGTGCCGTCGATGCCGAGGTGAAGCTCAGCGCCGCCGCGATCCTGGTCGACCGCCTGCGCCTCACCAAGGCGCAGCTGGAAGTCGGCCTGAAGGACGGCCTGCTCGATCTGCGGCGCTTCACGGCGGAGACCTACGGCGGCAGCCTGTCGCTCACCGGCCAGGCCGACGCGCGCGGCCCCGGCGGCGACGGGCTGGTGATGACCGCCGACCTCGACGCCAGCAACCTCGAGCTGAAGGGCCTGCTGCGCGATCTGGCCAACAGCGACCGCTTTTCCGGCCCGGTCAGCCTGCGCGGCAAGTTCAATACCCGCGGCGTCAGCCAGGCGGCGCTGGTCGCCGGGCTCGCCGGGACCGCCCGGCTGGACGGCACGGTCACCGTCGCGGCCAAGGTGGAGGAGCAGGCCGGCGCGCTGGTGCTCGACATCCTCGGCCAGAAGGTGCGCGAGGTGCGCGGCCTCACCGACAGCACCACCATGCTGTTCGGGGCCTTCGCCGGCGCACCGGCGAAGGTCGACGGCAATTTCGTCATCGAGGAAGGTGTGGCGCGCAGCGAGGACCTCAAGGTGCGCGGGCGCAACGCCGTCGCCCTCACCAAGGGCAGCGCCGATCTGCCGGACTGGCAGCTCGACAGCCTCACCGAGGTGTTTCGCGACGTCGATCCGGAGAACGCCTACCTGACCGCCAAGCTGCGCGGGCCGCTCGACGAGCCCAACGTGACCATCGGCGGCCAGCCCTTCCAGCGCCGCCAGGACCCGGCGCCGGCGTCCGGGGGCGAGTCGGCGCCCGTCCCGCAGGAGACGCCGAAGCCGCAGCCGCTGAAGCCCGAGGAGCTGCTGGAGGACGGTCTCAAGAACCTGCTGAAGGGTCTCGGCGGCTAGCGCCGCTCCTCACCGTGTCGCGCCCGGCCGTGTCACGGTAATGGTCCAGCAGGTAGACGCGCACCGCGCTGGAGAGATTGGCGCCGCGCCCGCGGTCGATCTCTTCGATGAGGGCGTTGATCGACAGGCCGCGCGCCGCGGCCACCTCCTTTAAGGCATCCCAGAACACGCCTTCCAGCGACAGCGAGGTGCTGTGCCCGGCGATCTTCACCGAGCGCTTGCGGATCGCCGTCTGGGGGTCGGCGGGCGCGCCGGTCGCCGTGCCGGCGTCGCCGTCGCCCGCGTCTTCGTGGATCATGTCCGCCGGGTCACTTCTGGCTGCCTATTTCTTTGCCCGCGGGCCGAGCATGCTTTCGGGCCGGACCCACTGCTCGAATTGCTCGTCGCTGAGCAGGCCCAGTTCCAGCGCGGCGGCCTTCAGGGTGGAGTTGTCGGTATAGGCCTTCTTCGCCACCTTGGCGGCGTTGTCGTAGCCGATGTGCGGGTTCAGGGCAGTCACCAGCATCAGCGACTCGCGCATGAGGGTGGCGATGCGCGCCTCGTCGGCCTCGATGCCGTCGACGCAGTTGGTGCGGAAGGAGTCGCAGGCGTCGCCGATGAGCTGTGCCGACTGCAGCAGCGAGTAGATCAGCACCGGCTTGAAGACGTTCAACTCGAAGTGGCCGTTGGAGCCGGCCACCGTGCAGGTGGTGTGATTGCCCATCACCTGGGCGCAGACCATGGTCATGGCCTCGGTCTGAGTCGGGTTCACCTTGCCCGGCATGATGGAGGAGCCGGGTTCGTTGGCCGGCAGTCTTAGCTCGCCCAGCCCGCAGCGCGGCCCGGAGCCGAGCAGGCGGACGTCGTTGGCGATCTTCATCAGCGAGCAGGCGATGGTGTTGAGCGCGCCGGAGGCCTCGACGATGGCATCGTGCGCGGCCAGCGCCTCGAACTTGTTCTCGGCGGTGACGAAGGGCAGCTGGGTGATCTTGGCGACCTCCGCGGCGAAGGCCTCGGCGAAGCCTTCGATGGCGTTCAGGCCGGTGCCGACGGCGGTGCCGCCCTGGGCGAGTTGCAGCAGGCGCTCGGTCGCCGCCTCCAGGCGCTTCACGCCGTAGGCGACCTGGGTGGCATAGCCCGAGAATTCCTGGCCCAGGGTCAGCGGCGTGGCGTCCATCAGGTGGGTGCGGCCGATCTTGATGATCTTGTCGAAGGCCTGGGCCTTGGCGTCCAGGGCGGCATGCAGGTGGCCGAGGGCGGGGATGGTCTCGCCGACGATCTTCTGCACCGCGGCGATATGCATCACCGTCGGGAAGGTGTCGTTCGACGACTGCCCCATGTTGCAGTGATCGTTGGGATGCACCGGCTCCTTGCCGCCCTTGTTGCCGGTCAGGATCTCGTTGGCCCGCCCGGCGATCACCTCGTTGGCGTTCATGTTGGTCTGGGTGCCGGATCCGGTCTGCCAGACCACCAGCGGGAAGTGGTCCATCAGCTTGCCGTCGGCGACTTCCTGGGCGGCCTGGCAGATCGCCTCGGCCAGCTTGGCGTCCAGCACGCCGAGCGCCTTGTTGGTGCGTGCTGCCGCCAGTTTCTGGATTCCCAGCGCCTGCACCAGCGCGGGCGGCATTTTTTCCCCGCCGATTTTGAAGTTGGTCAGAGACCTCTGAGTCTGCGCGCCCCAGTAGCGGTCGGCGGGGACGGCGATCTCGCCCATGGAGTCGGTTTCGATGCGCGTGGCGGTGTCTGCGGGCGATGCGGAGGGCATAGCGGCAATGATCCTGAATGGTTGCGGCGGCGGTGCCGGGAACGGGGCGGAGTTTATTTGTCAGCGCCGATCTCGCCAAGCCCGGGCCGTGCGAAAGGGCGTCAAGCGGCCCTCTCCCGATGCAACCATAGTTAGACGATGCGGTAAAAGAAACATACCAATGACTGTATAGATTAGCATAGTTGAATAATAACAACCGAGGGTTTCAATTTACATTCGGTAGATTTTGGGCGACCAAAGTATAAAGGTGCCAAATGACTCACGAGTACTAAGGCATTTTATACAAAATTAATGAATTCGGTGATCACATCGCGACAATTATCGACCTGGTTTCTCGTTTGGTGAGAATTATTAGGCTGGGTTGAAAGGCGACAGATCGACGGCCTTCGGCACCTGCGCGCCGAAGCAGCCGGGGTGGGCAAGAGCGCAAAGTGGAGGGCCGATACTGCGGCCCAGGAGAGGGAAATGAAGTTCGCGGGATTGAGTTTCGGGCGTCTCGGCGCCACGGTCATGCACAAGTTGCTGGGTATCGTCGGCCTCTGCCTGCTGTCCACGGTGGTGGTGGCGGTGATCGGCGTCTGGCAGATGAGCCGCATCGGTCAGGAGATCGAGGCGGTGGCCGAGCAGGACATGCCGCTGACTGCGGCGGTCAGCCAGGTCACCGTGCACCAGTTGGAGCAGGCCGTTCTGCTGGAGCGCATCCTGCGCATGAGCGGTCTGGTCAGCGAGGTCTCGGCCGAGGAACTCGCGGCCGTCGAGGCCGAGTTCGAGCGCCTCTCCGCGACGGTCGATGAGGAGATCATCGCCGGCGAACGCCTCGCCGAGGCCGCCCTGGAGCATGCCCGCACACCCGAACAGCGCCGCGAATTTCAAGCGGTGCTGAGCGCGCTGAAGCAGATCGAAGGCGAGCACAAGACCTACCACGACCACGCCGCCGAGATCTTCGCGTTGGTTCACGCCGGGCGCGCCCGGGAAGCACTTGAACTGGTGCACGGCATCGAGGTGGAAGAAGAGAAGCTGAACCACGAGCTCGCCGCCCTGCTGGAAGAGATCGAGTCCTTTACTCTGGCCGCCGTACGCACGGCGGAAGAGCACGAAAAGGCCGCCATCGTGCAGATGGCGGTGGTTTCGGCCGTCTCCGCGTTGTTGGGCTTCGTGCTGGCGGTCTGGTTCACCCGCGCCGGCGTGGCGCGCCCCCTGGCCCAGGTGGTCGGCGCCCTCAACCGCCTCGCCGAGGGCGACACCACGGCGGAAGTCAACGTGAAGAGCAAGGACGAGATCGGTCAGGTCGCCGAGGCCTTCGTCACCTTCAAGGCCAAGACGCTGGAATTGAAGCGCCTGGAAGAGGAGCGCGCCCAGGAAGAGGTCCGCCGCGAGGAAGAAAAGCGGCGCCAGATGCTGGAGCTGGCCGACTCCTTCGAGGCGGCGGTCGGCGGCGTGGTCGATACCGTCTCCGCCGCGGCGACCGAACTGCAGGCCACGGCACAGACCATGTCCTCCACCGCGGAGCAGACCAACACGCAGTCCGCCAGCGTTGCCGCGGCCTCGGAAGAGGCCTCCGCCAACGTGCAGACCGTTGCCACGGCCTCCGAGGAGCTGTCGTCCTCGATCGCCGAGATCACCCGCCAGATCGCCGAGACCAATAAGGTGTCGCAGCAGGCGGCCGAAGACGCCGACAAGGCGAACCAGTCGGTTGCCGGCCTCGCCGAGGCGGCACAGAAGATCGGCGCGGTGGTGAGCCTGATTCAGGACATCGCCGAGCAGACCAATCTGCTGGCACTCAATGCCACCATCGAGGCGGCGCGCGCCGGCGAGGCCGGCAAGGGCTTCGCCGTGGTCGCCGGCGAGGTGAAGTCGCTGGCGACCCAGACCGCGAAGGCGACCCAGGACATCGCCCAGCAGGTCGAGGGCATGCAGAACGCCACCGGCGGCACCGTCGGGGTCATCGAAGGGATCGTGACGGTTATCAAGCGGATCAGCGAGAACGCCCACGGCATCGCCGCCGCGGTCGAGCAGCAGAACGCCGCGACCGGCGAAATCTCCCGCAACGTGCAGGAGGCGGCAACCGGTACCCAAGATGTTGCAAGCAACATCGTGGGCGTACGCCAGGCTGCCGAACAGACCGGGGCCGCGGCCAGCGAGGTCCTCGAATCGGCCGGTCAGCTCTCGCGTCAGTCGGAACTGCTGCGCGGCGAAGTGGGCAAGTTCATCTCCAACCTGAGGGCGGGCTGAGGGTCCAACGCCGCCGTCAGTCGTTGACGGCTTCCGGCACCAGGGTGAGGCGATCCCGCATTTCCGGTTCAGGGACTGCCGGCTTGCGCCCCTGCGCTGCGCCGTCCCCCGGGCCGCCCTGCAGCGAGTGGCGTTCTTCGGCCCGGCGGGCACGGTCGGCGACGACGAAGTCGTGCAGCGTCTTGCCGCGCTCCTCGGCAAAGCGCGCCTCCAGCACCGTCATCTCGCGCATGCGGTCGAGCCGGAAAGCGCGGAAGTCGTCGCGCAGCTCGCACCAGGCGATCAATAGCCAGACCGGGCCGTAGAAGGCCAGGGCCAGGGGTCGCACGGCGCGTTCGCTCTCGCGGCCCTCGGCGTTGCAGTAGTGGAAGTGGATCTTGTGGCGGCTGCGCAGCGCCGCGCGGATCTCCGCGGCATCGATGCTGAGCGGCGCGGCGCGGTGATCGGCGGGGGCGGACAGCGGCGTGCGCGAGACGTGGTCGCGCAGGCTCTCCGGCAGCACCGCCTCGACCTTGGCGACCACGTCGGCGGCGGCCTTGGCCAGGGCCGGGTCAGCCCAGGATTCGATGATGCGGGCGCCCAGCACCAGGGCCTCGATTTCCTCCTCGGTGAACATCAGCGGCGGCAGGTCATAGCCGCGCTGCAGCACGTAGCCGACGCCGGCCTCGCCCTCGATCGGCACCCCGGAGCCGGCAAGATCGCGGATGTCGCGGTAGATGGTCCGCTCCGAGACCTCCAGCGTCGCCGCGAGCTGCCGGGCCGTGACCAGCTTCCTGCGTCTAAGCTCCTGGACTATCTGAAATAATCTGTCTGCGCGTCGCATGCTGCCGCCTCCTGACAGGCATCCTAGCAAGGCCATGCTGACAGCATGTTGTCAGGAGGGAACGACAACCTCCAGCAAACTTTTCGCGGCGCGTTCAACCGCCGGCCAGATCCCGCAGAAAGCCGTCGATCGCGGCCACGGCTTCCGCCCAGTTCTGCTCCGCCGTGCGCCCGCTGGCCTTGCGCGGCTTCAGGTCGTGGTCGCCGTCGGGCGCCCAGTGCAGCCGGATCGACCCGGCGAGGGCGTAGCCGGCGACCTCCTCGGCGCAGCCCAGGGCGTCGCGGGTGCCCTGGCAGATCAGGCAGGGCGTGCGCAGCTCGGCCAGGTGTTCGGTGCGCAGCCGCTCGGGCTTGCCGGCCGGGTGGAAGGGGTAGCCGAGGCAGACCAGGCCCGCCACGCCAGCCTCGTCGGCGATCAGGCTGGCCATGCGGCCGCCCATCGACTTGCCGCCGATGACCAGCCGCCCCGGGACCTGGCGGCTCTCCAGTTCGGCGATGACCCGGCGCCAGCTGTCCAGCAGCACCGGCTGGCGGTCCGGCGGCGGCCGCTTCGCCTCGCGGCGGCGGCGCGCCATGTAGGGGAACTCGAAGCGGACGACGCGCCAGCCGCGCGCCGCCAGCCCGGCGGCGAAGAAGGCCATGAAGGGGGTGTCCATCGGGGCCCCGGCGCCGTGGGCGAAAGCAAAGGTGAGGGCGCGGGATTTTCCCTCCGGCGGGGTGTCGATGAGGAATTCAGGCGGGTTTTCGGCGCTTTTCATCGATCTTTGGGACAAAAAGGGGCGGGTGATAACAGAGCCTTAACCAAGGGTCGCGATGATGGAAGCCTGCAGGGCAAAGTCCCGGGGCCGCGTCCTTTGCGGGCGCTCTGCTCCCAGGCTTTGCCTCCGAAACACGAAGGAGCAGGCGATGGAAGATATCCGCCACCGCGACCTCAGCGAAATCCCCGAGTCGGAAATGACCCTGGAGGAACGGCGCGAACTGAAGCGGCGCTTCGAGGAGTTCGTCGGTCTGGTGCGCCGTCCCTCCGTCGCCAGCAGCCTCGGCAAGGCGCCGGGCCAGAAGAAGACCCAGCGCTGGAACCCCGCCACCATGGGCAAGCGCCACTAGGCCGTTCCTGCCAGCTCTCCGATTTTCGAGAAGCCGCCGCCCGGCGGCTGATGTCATTTCTTGCGGAAGGCGTCCAGGGTGACGACCTTCTCGCCGCTCGGCTTGGCCTCCTCGGCCATCTCGCCTTCATCGGCGGCGCCGCTGTCTTGATCGGTCTTGTCGTCGCTGCCGGCCTCGAACAGGTCCTGGCCTTCTGTCGGCAGGCCGCCGGTGACGCCCTCGGTGCTTTCCACGTCGAACTGCAGGCCGAAGCGCACGGAAGGGTCCGCGAAGGCGGTGACGGCGGCGAAAGGCACCACCAGCCGGTGCGGCACGTCCGAGAAGCTGAGGGTGACGCAGAACTGCTGCTCGCCGATCTCCAGGCCCCAGAACTGGTGCTGCAGCACGATGGTCATCTCGCCGGGGTAGCGTTCGCTCAGGGCCGCCGGAATCTCGCATTCCGGGTGGTCGGTGCGGAAGGTGATGTAGAAATGGTGGTTTCCGGGCAGACCGTTTTCGGAGACATGGATCAGGGCGCGGCGCACGACACTGCGCAACGCATCTTCCACCATGCGGTCGTACCGCAGGTCGTCGCTTCCCATTTCCTCCGTCACGTCGTCTTCCAGACCAGCCTCTGATTGTTCCCCTCGGGGCTCGTTTTCCGCCCCGCAGCGGCGCTGCTTTCCACGCCTTGCCCTTTGACCCGGAGCTTGACCCGGAGCTTGACCCGGGGCAGGGACGCCGGGGTTGCCCCCGGCGCCGCCCGGTGGGGCGCTTCTGTTGCCAGGTGCGCCCCGAACCCCGCCTGAACTTGTGAGAGCCCAGGACTTAAGAGTGGTTTACCTGACCGCAATTAAGCGGCGAGGCGAACCTCACGATTGTTGTCGTTCGCAACTATCGTTTTGGCCCGATAACGGCGGTACCATGCCGGGCACCGAACCCATCTTTACCACGCACGTCGATCCTATTTCGCCCCCATGAGTGCCCCCGGACCGCCCAGGTTCCGGGGATTTGCCCGAATCCTGCGTCTTGGAGGGGATTTGGTGGAGGCGCCGGGTACTGCCCCCGGGTCCGTCACGCTTATTTCACAGGCCCGTTTAGCGCCATAACCGGCGAACCGGTAAATCCAATATAAGCACATTGCCGGGTTGATAAAAGGTCTACGCGGGCGCCGTCTTGGACGGGCCCGGGCCTGGAAAATCGCCCCTGGAGGTGCCGGAAAGGTGGATTTTCCGGGCCCCCTCTCGGGGGCCGGCGCGTTAGAATGCGCCCTGGCGACTCGGGGGTCCCCCCGGGGTCGCCGGGAAGTCTCCCTGGAAAAGACGAGAGGACGTGAGAGCCCGGCCGTGAAGCAGTACCTGGAACTCCTGCGCAAGGTGCGCGACGAGGGCGTCTACAAGGGCGACCGCACCGGCACCGGCACCCAAAGCCTCTTCGGCTACCAGATGCGCTTCGATCTCGGTCAGGGATTTCCCATGCTGACCACCAAGAAGCTGCACCTGAAGTCGATCGTTCACGAACTGCTGTGGTTCCTGCAGGGCGACACCAACATCGCCTATCTGAAGCAGCACGGCGTCAGCATCTGGGACGAATGGGCCGACGAGAACGGCGACCTCGGGCCGGTCTACGGCGCGCAGTGGCGCTCCTGGCCGGCGCCGGACGGCCGCCACATCGACCAGATCGCCAACCTGCTGCGGCAGTTGAAGACCAATCCGGATTCGCGCCGGCTCATCGTCTCGGCCTGGAATCCGGCGGAGGTCGACAAGATGGCGCTGCCGCCCTGCCACTGCCTGTTCCAGTTCTACGTCGCCGAGGGGCGGCTGTCCTGCCAGCTCTACCAGCGCAGCGCCGACATCTTTCTCGGCGTGCCCTTCAACATCGCCTCCTATGCGCTGCTCACCCTGATGGTCGCGCAGGTCTGCGATCTCGAGGCCGGCGACTTCGTGCACACCCTGGGCGATGCGCACCTCTACGTGAACCACCAGCAGCAGGCCGACCTGCAGCTGCAGCGCGCGCCGCTCGCCCTGCCGACCCTGAAGATCAATCCCGAGGTGAAGGACCTCTTCGCCTTCCGCTTCGAGGACTTCGAGCTGGTCGGCTACGAGGCGCATCCGCACATCAAGGCACCGGTGGCCGTCTGAGCCATGGCCGCCGGTAACGATCCCCTGGCGGGCGCCGCAGGCGTGCCCGTCGCCCTCATCCTGGCGCGCGCCGACAACGGCGTGATCGGTGTCGCCGGCGGGCTGCCCTGGCACCTCTCCGGCGACCTGAAATTCTTCAAGGCGCAGACCCTCGGCAAGCCGGTGGTGATGGGGCGCAAGACCTACCAGTCGATCGGCAAACCGCTGCCCGGACGGCCCAACCTGGTGATCACCCGCGACAGGTCCTTTCATGCCCAGGGCGTCGAGGTCTTTCGCGACGTCGCGGGCGCGCTAGCGCGGGCACAGGCCCTGGCGGCGGAGAGCGGCGCGGCCGAGGTGATGGTCATCGGCGGTGGCCAGATCTATGCGGAGACGCTGCCTCTGGCGCGGCGGATCTACCTCACCGAGGTGCACGCCAGCCCCGCGGGCGACACCACCTTTCCGGACCTCGATTCCGCGCAGTGGACCGAGGTGCGCCGTGACCCGCCGGTCAGCGGCGGCGAGGGCCAGCCCGATTACTCCATCGTGGTGCTGGAGCGCGGCCCGGGCTGACGCAGCGCCTGCGATTGCGCTAGCGCTTTCTCCAGGCGCTGATGCGGAACAGCGGGAACAGCGGGACAAATAGCGGGTGATAGAGGCCGCCCACTTTCCGGAAGCCGCTGTCGCGGAGAAAGCGCTCTACTTCGGCGGCTGTGTGATAGTGGTCGTGCGGTTTCTGCTTTCCGAACAGAACGCGCAGGAAGCGGTAGCACCAATTCTCGGTGGGCAGAGAGGTGTAGAGCGTGCCGTCGGCGGAGAGCCAGTGCCGGATCCGCTCGACGGGCAGCGACAGGTCCTTGAAGTGCTCCAGCACGTCGGCCGCGACGATGGCATCGAAGGCGCCGGCGCCGTAGTCGAAGGTGGCGATGTTGGCGCGGGTGATGCGGACGTTCTCAATTCCGTACGATGCCTGCAGCCGTTCGGCCTGCTCGGTATTCAGGTCGATCAGGTCGACCCGGTCGAATCCGCTGGCGAGGCTGACCATGAAAATTCCGCTGCCGCCGCCGAAGTCGAGGCATGTCTCGTTGCGCTTCGAGAAGCGCCGGATCAGCAGGGTGAGCATCCTGAGGCGCGCCCAGAAAAATTCGCGAAGCAGCACGTTGTCCGCGCAGTAGACATCCAGCGCGATGTCGCTCGACTGCGTCGCCGGGTCGATCAGGCTGCGGAGCAGGGATTGCGGCGGTTGGGTATAGAGCATGGACCGAAGCCCCCAAAATCGAGAAGCGGCTCTGTAATTTTCTTTTTTTGATAGGTTTCCGATACTTTCAGTGGAAGATTAAAAAAAAGGAAACGTGAGGGTTGACGGGCCGCTCGCGGCCCCGACTTGTCCTTCTTGGCAACTTGCCGTCGCCTCCGCCCTGCTTCTAGACTCGCGGCCTCGAACGACTCGCTCGACAAACGAACAAACAAACACTGAAGGGAGGCCTGCCATGGCCCAGGTGAGCTCAACCACCGAACTGCCGGTATCCGCAAAGACCGTCTGGTCGGTGATCGGCAACTTCAACGCGCTGCCCGACTGGCATCCCGCCGTCGCCAAGAGCGAGTTGAAGAAGGAAGACGGCGGGACCCTGCGCAAGCTGTCGCTCGCCGGCGGCGGCACCATCGAGGAGAAGCTGGAGCAGATCGACGACAAGGAGCGCCGCTACACCTACACCATCGTCTCCGGCCCGCTTCCCGTCAGCAACTACACCGCCACTCTGAAGGTGCGCGAGGGCAAGGACGGCAAGGGCTGCACCGTGGAATGGTCGAGCGAGTTCGAGGCCAAGGGCGCGCCGGAGGGCGATGCGGTGGCGGCGATCAGCGGCATCTACGAGGCCGGCTTCGAGAACCTGAAGAAGATGTTCGGCGGCTGACGCCGGTCATTCGCTTCAAGGCGGCTCAGTTGCCGCCCTTGAGGCCCGGCCAGTTGGCGTCGGCCTGGGAGATGTGGCCGGGAATGTCCTCCGCCCAGCGGCTCTGCACGCCCTTGGAATAGTTCAGGTACAGCTTGCCGTCCTCGATGTGCCAGGCCTCGCGGACGGTCGAGGCGGTGTAGCCCTGCGACACCGCCCAGGCGCAGTAGCCGCCGTATTGCGGCGCGTAGCGCTGCGGGTCGGCGGCGAAGGCATCGCGGTTGGCGGCGGTGGCGAAGCGCCAGGTGACGCCGCCGAAGTCATAGGTGATGTCTTCCTTGCCTTCGACCGGCTTGCCCTCGGTGAAGTAGGCCACCGGGTCGGTGCCCTCGATGGCGATGCCGTCGCTGTTGTAGAAAGCATCGATCGCCTGCGCCGGTCCGCTGACCAGCAGGGCACCGGCCATCAGGACAGCGGCGCAGATCACGCCGACGGCGTAGCGGCCGAGGGAGTCGCTGCGGGACAGTTGCGCGCGCTTCACGGGTGTCTCCTACGTGGGCTAAAGACCCCGCCAGGATGGCGGCGAAGAGGTCGCGCGGCAATTCACCCGGCGTCACGACTTCGCGAGGAGGAGACGGCCCAGGGGCCTACTGCATGACGATCTTGGGGGCCTGGCGCGGGCCGCCGGCGCCGATCTGCGCCGAGACCTTCTCCCAGACGCGCGTGGCGATGGCGACGAAGGCCTGCGCGTTGGGCGCGTCGGGGCGCGAGACCACCACCGGGCGGCCGCTGTCCGAGGTTTCGCGGATCTCGATGTCGAGCGGGATCTCGCCGAGGAACTCCATGCCCAGGCGCTCGGCCTCGCGCTTGGCGCCGCCGTGGCTGAAGATGTGCGATTCGTGGCCGCAGTTGGGGCAGACGAAGACGCTCATGTTCTCGACGATGCCGAGCACCGGCACGTCGACCTTGCGGAACATGTTAAGGCCCTTGCGGGCATCCAGCAGGGCGATGTCCTGCGGCGTCGAGACGATGACCGCGCCGGTCAGCGGCACCTGCTGGGCCATGGTGAGCTGCGCATCGCCGGTGCCCGGGGGCATGTCGACGACCAGGATGTCGAGCTCGCCCCAGTCGACGTCGCGCAGCATCTGCTGCAGGGCGCTCTGCACCATGGGGCCGCGCCAGATCATCGGCGTGTCCTCGGCCACCAGAAAGCCCATGGACATGCACTTCAGGCCGTAGTTCTGCATCGGGTCCAGGGTCTTGCCGTCCGGCGAGGTCGGCCGTCCGCTGATGCCCAGCATGCGCGGCTGCGAGGGGCCGTAGATGTCGGCGTCCAGGACGCCGACCTTGAGGCCGAGCTGGGCGAGGCCGAGGGCTAGGTTGGTGGTCACGGTCGACTTGCCGACACCGCCCTTGCCGCTGGCCACCGCGACGATGGAGCGGATGCCGGGGATCATGCTGCCGCCCGGGCCGGGTGTCTTGCCGCCGGCCGGGGAGGGGGCCGGCCCGCCCGGCTGGGCTGCGGCCGGAGCGCCCGGCTGCGTGGCGCCGGACTGGGGCGCGCGCTCGGCGGTCAGCACGGCGGTGACGGAGGTGACGCCGTCCAGGGCGTGCACCGCCTTTTCCGCCGCCTTGCGCAGCGGCTCCAGGGCGGCGCCCCGGCGAGGGTCGACCTCGATGGCGAAGCCGACGTTGCCGTCCTTCACGATGAGGCCGGAAACCATGCCCAGCGCGACAATGTCCGCGCCCCGGGCAGGGTCTTTGATGTCCTTCAGCGCCTCCAGAACGGCAGCTTCGCTGATTCCACTCATTCCTTGAAAACTCCCCGTTCGGGCCGATATCCCAGCAGGAGGTAGCAGGCAGACTCGGCTAGAACAATAGCTCAGCCGTGATATAAGACCGGCGCACAGGGATTTCAGCCTCAATTCAGGCCCTATAGGGTCAGGCTCTGTAGGGACAGGCCCTGCAGGGTAGAGCAAACAGGCAGTGGGGATATCGGTATGCCTTGGGAAAATAAGGGTGGCGGCGGTCCTTGGGGCGGCGGCGGTGGCGGCTCCGGCGGGTCGGGCGGCGGCGGTCCCTGGGGGCGCGGCGGTGGTGGCTCCGGCGGTGGTCCCCGGCCGCCCGACTTCGAGGATTTCATCAGGAAGGGCCAGGACCGCTTCCGCACCATCCTGCCGGGCGGCCCCGGCGGTCTCGGCAAGGCCGCCTGGCTGGGGATTGCCGTCCTCGTCGTCATCGCCTGGCTGTTTACCGGTCTCTACCGGGTCCAGACCAACGAGCAGGGCGTGGTGCTGCGCTTCGGCCAATGGGTCCAGACCACCGAGCCGGGCCTCAACTGGCACCTGCCCTGGCCCATCGAGACTGCCCTCACACCCAGCGTAACCTCGGTGCAGCAGATCGACATCGGTTTCGTCGCCGCCGGCAACGATCGGGCCCGCTCCGCACGCCGGGACATCGAGGAAGAGAGCCTCATGCTGACCGGCGACCAGAACATCATCGACATCGATTTCACCGTGCAGTGGAAGATCGCCGATGCCGGCCAGTATCTCTTCAACATCCGCGATCCCGAGGCGACGGTGAAGATCGCCGCCGAAAGCGCGATGCGTGAGATCATCGGCCGCACCGACATCCAGCCGGCGCTTACCGAGGCGCGCGGCACCGTGGAATCGGAAGCCCGCATTCTGCTGCAGGCGACCCTCAACGAGTACGAGGCGGGCATCGAGATTACCGAGCTGGCGCTGCAGGACGTGCAGCCGCCGCGCGCGGTGATCGATGCCTTCAACGACGTGCTGCGGGCCCAGCAGGACCGTGACCGCGCGCGCAACGAGGCCGATCGCTACCGCAACGACATCCTGCCGCGTGCCCGCGGCGAGGCGCTGCGTACCGTGCAGGAGGCCGAGGCCTACAAGGAGCAGCTGGAGAACCAGGCCGAAGGTGAGGCGCAACGCTTCCTCTCGGTCTTCCGGGCCTACCAGCAGAACCCGGACGTGACGCGCCAGCGCATGTACCTGGAGACCATGCAGGACGTTCTCAGCGACACCGACAAGGTGATCCTCGACAGCGGCGCCGGCGGTGCGATCCCCTACCTGCCGCTGAACGAGTTGCGCGGCACCCGCTCCGGCACTTCGGGATCGACGTCGAGCAGCGGCGGCGAAGGCAGCACGACCCGTACCATCGGGAATTAGGAGGACGACCCCATGCGTATGAGCACGAACCTCATCATCGGCATTGTCATCGTCGTTCTCGGCCTCGTTGCCTACGGCTCCCTGTTCACCGTCGACGAGCGCCAGCAGGCCATCGTCATGCAGTTCGGCGAGCCCAAGCGGGTGATCTCCGAGCCCGGACTGGCCTGGAAGCTGCCGATCATCCAGAACGTGCAGTACTACGAAAAGCGCGTGCTGAACCTGGACCCGCCGGGCGAGAACATCCTGCTCGCGGACCAGAAGCGTCTTATCGTCGACGTCTTCGCGCGCTACCGCATCGCCGATCCGCTGCTGTTCTTCCAGACCGTGAGGGCGGAGGAGACCGCACGCAGCCGCCTCGGCACCATCATCAACGGCCGGCTGCGCCAGATCCTCGGCAACTCGACGCTGTCCTCGGTGCTTTCCGACGAGCGCACGCAGATCCTCAGCGACCTGCGCGATAGCGTCGATCAGGAGACCCGGCGTTTCGGTATCGCGCTGGTCGACGTGCGCATCCGGCGCGCCGATCTGCCGGACGAAACCCGGGAATCGGTCTACAACCGCATGCGCTCCGAGCGCGAACGCGAAGCCGCCGAGTTCCGCGCCCAGGGCTTCGAGCAGGCCCAGCGCATCACCGCGGCGGCCGACCGCGAGGCCACGGTCATCCGGGCCGAGGCGGAGCGCGAGGCGAACATCCTGCGCGGCCAGGGCGAGGGGACCCGGACCGAGGTGCTCAACAACGCCTACGGCCAGGATCCGGAGTTCTTCAACTTCTACCGCACCATGCAGGCCTACAGCGCGTCGCTGGACCCGGAGAGCACCTACATGGTGCTGTCGCCGGACAGCGATTTCTTCAGCTTTTTCAACCAGACCCGGCAGAGCGGCGGCGCCAACTAGGCGCCGCCGGCTGGCGCGGGGCCTGATCGCTTGGCTGCCGAACCCCTGGTACCCGGTCCTGGGGCGCCGGGATGACTGATTTCCTTACCGCGCTGGCGCTGGTGCTGGTGATCGAGGGCCTCTTTTTGGCGATCCTGCCGCACCGCCTGCACCAGATCGTGCGGATGCTGGAGGCGGTGCCGCCGGAGAGCCTCAGGGTCGGCGGGCTGGCAGCAGCGGTGCTGGGCGTGTTCGCCGTCTGGCTGCTGCGCGGCTAGCGGGGCCGCCCGCTGGGCCGGCAACACCTTGATAACGCCCGGATAGCGCAGTAGCGCCACAAATTCGCCTACTTCGTATCGCAGCTTCGGGGTGATAGACTTTTTGTTGAGAAGGCCTACATAACGGTCTCCTATTGTTCCAGATTGCCCCCGGTAGCAAGATTGGGGGTAACGAGGTTGGGGATAGCAATATCGGGGTTCCGAGATCCTCGGGCAGCGGCGCAGCACTAGGGCTGCAGATGGTCGACGGCAGGGACACGGCCTCACGGCCGAGAGCTCCAGGGACTGACCGGAGCGGATCTCCAAGCGAGGGAGAGAACTGAAAGTGACACGACATTCCGGAATGCAGCGGCCCGCCGCCCGTCGGCAGGGACCCGTGGTGCTGGCCGCGGCGCAGCCGCAACCCGCAGGACGCTGGTGGTTCGGCCTTGCCGTGCTGCTCACCGTCCTGCTGGCCCTCGCCTTGCAGGCGATCGCGGGGGCGGCCACGGCACAGGCCCGTTCCGCGCCTGAATCCTTCGCCGACATGGTGGAGAACCTGCTGCCCGCCGTGGTCAACATCCAGACCCGGCAGACCATCGAAGGCGGCCAGGCCGAGCAGTTCGAGGAGTTCTTCAAGGAGTTCTTCGAACGGCGTGGCGAGGGCGGTGAGCCGCCGCCGCAGCCGCGCCGCGGCAGTTCGCTGGGTTCCGGCTTCATCATCGACCCCAGTGGCTACATCGTGACCAATCACCACGTGATCGCCGAGGCCGATGAGGTCGAGGTCGTGCTGGCCGACGGCACCTCGCTGAACGCCACGATCGTGGGCAGCGACAAGGACACCGACCTTGCACTGCTGAAGGTCGAGGCCGCAAAACCACTGCCGTCCACCCGCTGGGGCGATTCCGACGCCACCCGCATCGGCGACTGGGTCGTCGCCATCGGCAATCCCTTCGGCCTGGGCGGCACGGTGACGGCGGGTATCGTCTCGGCGCGCTCGCGCGACATCAACGCCGGCCGCTACGACAACTTCCTGCAGACCGACGCCGCCATCAACAAGGGCAACTCGGGCGGCCCGATGTTCAATCTCGACGGCGAGGTCATCGGCGTGAACACGGCGATCTTCTCGCCGTCCGGCGGCTCCGTCGGCATCGGCTTCGCGACGCCCTCGTCGATGGCGAAGAACATCATCTCCCAGTTGCGCGACAACGGCGAGGTGCGGCGCGGCTGGCTCGGCGTGCGCATCCAGAACGTGACCGACGAACTGGCCGAGGGCCTGCGGCTCGACCGCGCCCGCGGTGCCCTGGTCGCGGCGGTGACCGACGGCGGCCCGGCCGAAGAGGCCGGCATCGAGCAGGGTGACGTGATCCTGGAGTTCGACGGCCGCGAGGTGACGGAAATGCGCCGCCTGCCGGCCATGGTCGCCGAAACCCAGGTCGGCACCACCGTCGACGTCACCGTGTGGCGCAAGAACAGCGAACAGAACGTGCGGGTGACCGTGGGAGAGCTGGCGGCCGAACAGCTGGCCGCTGCTTCGCCGACCGAGACGCCGCCGGCGGACAAGCCGGCCGACATGGAGTCGCTCGGCCTTGCGCTGGGCACCATTACGCCGGAGCTGCGCACCCGCTTTGCTCTGGAAGCGGACACCAAGGGCGTCGTCATCACCGAGGTGAAGGAAGGCAGCGCCGGCGCCGAGAAGGGCCTCAAGGCCGGCGACGTCATCGTCGAGGTCGACCAGGAGGAAGTCTCCACCCCGGCCGACGTGGCCGACAAGGTCGAGAAGGCGAAGTCGGAAGGCTACCGTGTCGTCACGCTGCTGGTGTTCCGCCAGGGCGACTTCCAGTGGGTTGCCGTGCGCATCGACCAGAGCTGAGCGCGGCGCGCACCCTATGCCACGCGGACGGCGGCACCTTCGGGTGCCGCCGTTCTGCTTTGGGAGCTAACGCTCGACGATCTCGTCGGCGTGATAGCCCTGCATGTAGAGCAGCGCGGTGAGGTCGCCGTGGTCGACGCGGTAGTGCGCGGCGGCGCGCACCCGGGGCTTGCCGTAGTAGGCGACGCCCAGCCCGGCGGCGCCGAGCATGTCGAGGTCGTTGGCGCCGTCGCCGACGGCGCAGGCGTTGAAGGGGACCAGGCCCTGCGCGGCCGAGAGCTGTTCCAGGGCTTCCAGCTTGGCGGCCCGGCCAAGCACCGGATCGGCGACCTTGCCGGTCAGCTGGCCCTCGGCGACTTCCAGCTGGTTGGCGCGGTCTTCGTCGAAGCCGCAGACGTCGCGGATGCGCCGGGTAAAGCAGGTGAAGCCGCCGGAGACCAGCGCGCAGTAGGCGCCGGCGGCGCGCATGCTGGCGACCAGGGCCTGCGCGCCGGGCATCAGGGTCATGCGCTCGGCCACCGTTTCCAGAGTCTCCGCGCTCATGCCGGTCAAGAGGCCGACCCGTTCGCGCAGGGCGGCCTCGAAATCGAGTTCGCCGGCCATCGCCAGGGCGGTGATCTCCGCCACCTCCTCGTGGATGCCGGCGACCTCGGCCAGTTCGTCGAGCATCTCCTGGCGGATAATGGTCGATTCCATGTCGGCGACGAGCAGCTTCTTGCGCCGCCCCTCGGCCGGCTGGATCGCCAGGTCGAGCGGCGCGCGGCCCAGTGCTTCGCGCACCAGGGCCTGGGTGATCGTCGGCTCGCCGCCCTCGAAGGGCAGGTCGCAGGCGATGCCTTCGGCCAGCCAGTCGGTGCCGTCCGCCGTACTGCGGCTGCTGTCGATGGCGCGCCGCGCGGCATCGGTCATGGCGGGCGTCAGCGGCCTTGAGGCCGGGTCCCCGATCACGGTAAGCACGTAGTGCATCGGCGGCTTATACAGAGGCCGCCCCCTCTACCGCAAGTCGTCCGCTGCCATGCAAAGCCCGCCGCACAGCCTGCCATCGACCGCGCCGCCGCTGGTGATGATGATCGCCGGCCCGACGGCGTC
>MRWG01000657.1_pt1 | contig 32420 bp, 29 predicted proteins | sample 1013341 | NCBI WGS metagenome assembly MRWG01 (sample SAMN06117577, study PRJNA244670) | biofilm metagenome | biome: Water; feature: Cathode Biofilm; material: Biofilm; isolation source: microbial consortium enriched at the cathode of a solar microbial fuel cell | place: USA: District of Columbia ... | reverse complement strand
GGGCCGGGGGCGTCGTTCGGCAGGCTCATTGAGCGATTGGAGTGTGAGCACCCGGTCGAGATGCGCCGCCCCTTCGAGAACACGCACTCGGTCGCAGGCGGAATCTGGCGATCCGCTGGATCATCAAATGCTCTGATGAAACTGCAGTTCGACCGCGGAACGGGCGAGTTGCCGATGCATGCACACCTGAATTCCGCCCGTGTCATCTTGGTGGCAGAAGGCCGCGGATTTTTCCACGTTTGCGATCAAACGGTTGAAGTGTTCGACGGGTCCGACGTGCGGCCTGTTCCCGTGCGATCACGCGACGTGCTTGTGTTTCACGCAGGCATTATGCACACCTTCAGCGCGCCCGATGAGGATCTCGTACTGCTGTCGTTTCATGCCCCATTTATCAATCTTGATGACTCGCGTCAGTACACGCTCCCAGAGTGTGTGTGGCGTCCAGCGGATCATGCTCATTCGACGAAGCTTATTGGCTGCGACCCGGCGTGGACGATGATCGCTCATTGCGGCGGTTACTAGCCGCCAAGCGCATCGGCTCTTGGGAGTGTTTGGTTGACATCGGAAATTACGTCCTTTCTCGCTGATCCAGTCCACGCTGTTTATTCATGCCAGTCTGCAGACGCCTTCGCTTGGCGCAAGGGGTGTCCCATCTTCGCGTTGCTGCAGACGGGAAGGCCCTCCCCTTGACGCCTTCGCTGCTCAAGGTGTCAGCTTTAGGCAGGCATGAACAACATGGATGAACCAACAGAAAGGAGAAGATCCATGACTGATCAAACTTCAAACCCGCCCGTCGACCGCATTAAAGTCGGCAACATCACCGCCAGCATCTGGCGGAACGAGTCCGACAACGGTCGCTGGTACAGCATCGTCATCGAGCGGACCTTCAAGGATGAAGCCACCGGCGACTACAAGGTGAGCAAGTCCTACCGCCACGGCGATCTGCCGTTCTTAGGCAAGGCCGCTGCGTACGCATTCGATCGCGTGCGTGAGTTGAAAGCCGCCGACCGAGCTGAAACTCGGAACGCGGTCTAGTGATCTGACCAACGCCGTCGGCCCATGGCCGGCGGCGTTTCGGTTCTCGCACTTTCCACGAGGGAAGTAGGCCCGTCGCCGCCACGGTTCAACTCCGCCGATGGCGGAGTCCTCCACATCCGTTGCGGCCCTCCGGGGTGAGCCGCGTCGCCGCCGTGCCTCATGGCCATCCATGGCGGCCGAAGGCCACCCTGTGCGGCAACGCCGCCAGAAACTGAGTCATTCAACCGTGTTCACCTTCTGCACGCTCAGTCACTGTGATTTTCTCGACAAACGGCTTGCCTTGAGTTGGAGATGCAAAGCCATCCGGAGGCTCAGCTAGGTAGCTGATGTGATGCCGGGTCAGCAATTCATAGACTTGCTTCAATCGGCGACCGGTGATCGTCACGGTGCGCGTCGCCAGTTCAAGCACGATGCCTTCAGATGGATTGAATCGCATCGCACGCAAGTCGATGTAGGCAACGGCCATTCGATCCCCGTTGACAAATCGAAGGTCAAGCATGGTTTGCCGAACCGGCAAGGCCCGAGCCGATTCAGGGCTCTCGTCAGACGACTGCGTCGACGGCGTTGACGCCGCGGCATCACTGCCCTGTCCACGTCGACGGCGATAGGGATCCAAAATTGATTCACGTCTACCGCTCACGTTCAATCCCCCGATCCGTGCCGCGTTCGTCCTGTTTCTGAATTCTGTCACTGGATCGGCCCTTCGTCTTCGACGGTGAAGCCTTCCCGCCTGATTGGCGATAGGCCTCGATTCGCGCCGCACGCGCGCCATCCTGCTTGTGAATTTGAATCTGCATTCGTTTGTCCGGTCGCACTTCGGCGCCCTGTTGCAACAGCTCTGTTGCGCTCAAACGCTCTCGTGTTCGGTCGACAGCCTTGACCATCGCCTCCTTGTCATCCGTGAAGACCGAAATCTTCGATACCCCTCGACTCACCGAGACATAGAACTGCTCCATGTCGGACGCGGCAAAGGACTCGGCCCCCTGAGCAATGATGACGTGATCGACCGTCTTGCTTTGCGAGGCATGGCTGGTCACGACATAGCCGTGCGTCAGATGCCCATGCTCCTTGCCGATGCGCCAGCCATTGTCCAGAACGATTCGGCCATCACTATCAAAGTGATCGATGGTGCGCATCGTCCCGTTATCAAGGCGATGATTGTCGTATGTGCGATGGTTCTTTGTAAATCGGACTCGATCGCCGACAGCAAACTGTCGCTTCTCCTTGCGATAGACCTCAAAGTTCGGCGCCTGCTCCAGGGGCAACACTTTCTCGCGTCCGTCAACGGTGGACCGCACATGCAACGCCTTGTTGCTTGAATGATGTCCCATGACTTCCATGCGCTCTCCCGGCCGGAAACCCTTGACGGTCTTCCGCATCTGAACAATCAGACCTTTTTCGTAGTGGCGACGCTCCGCCTTGGCTGCGTCCGAAAGCTTCAGGTTGACAAGCGTTGCCACGTCGCGCTCGTCCACGCCGAGTAGCCCTTCTTGTTTCAGCGCTTCTCGGATTGTCTCCGTTGTCTTGCGACCTTCTGCGTGCGTTGGCGACACAACGACCGTTGACCGCTTGGATTTGACCGAGTCAACGTATTCCTTGGCGACCTCGTTATGGCGATGGCTGTTGTCAACCTCTCGAATGGCGCCAAGCGCATCCAACCGCTCCACGGCCTGCGCCAATTCGCCGGACGCTAAATGCTCCACCGCCTCACGGTACTCCTTGATCTGTTGACGCACGATGGTTGTCACCATCGCCGGTCGGATTCCGGCATGCTCCTCGATTAGGCGAGCCGCGTCACCGCGCGCGATTGAACGGTGCTGTTGCGTATCGCCTGTCAATATCACGCGGGCATTCTGACGCTGGGCAATGGAAAGCACTTTCGCCATATCACGCACACCAAGCGTTCCAGCTTCATCAATCCAGATGACCTGATCTTTCGTTCGAGCCTGCAACTGCGAACTCGTCAACAGCGTGGCAACGGTCGTTGCATCCTTGAATCCATCTTTGCGCAACGTTCCGCGAGATGCATCCGTCCACGGAGCAAACGGAAACACTTTCCGCCCTGTCGACTCAATGGCGTTGACCGTTTCGCGCATAAGGCGCGTTTTGCCTGCCCCCGCTGCGCCGCGGACGGCCATCACCTGGTCAGTCGATGAGAGCATGTGACTGACCGCATTTCGTTGTTGTGGATTGAGCTGCTCATCAGTGAAGACATGCTCACCGGATTTGATGGGATCGAATTGCCCGCGTCCTTCTCGAGCAGCGGCGAGCATACGACGCTCTTCTGCGATCACTTCAGGCGTTGTCAGTAGCACACGGCCATCCAGCTCACGCCGCAGCACCCGCCCTTCGGCAACCGCTGCTTGCAACGAGGACTGGAGGTCATCAATGCCCACATCGCCAATGGAGTGCTTGAGCGCGGCCGTCAAGAGCTGGCGCTCATGCACGACCGACACTCGCTCCAGAAGATCCTCCAAGGCAAAGGCCAATGCCTCGTCAGGAGTTCCCTTTGATTGAGATGTCCCGGTTCGGTCCTGCGATTGTTCATAGGCCTGCCAGAGAGCCGCCCGCTCACTGGCAGTGATGCGACTTTCCCAGTTCGAGCGAAGCTCCTCCATCGAGAGATTCTGAGCTTTCTTTGCCCGCGTTCGTGCCCCCAACTCTCCCTTGCGATCCGGATCCGTCACACCGAGCTCTTGGGCGACCGACTCAATCTGTCTGGTGCGGCGGCTGAAGGCATCAATCGTTAACTGTTCAACGCCTTCGACTTCCCATCCCTTGGCCTTGTGGCGAATGAGGTAGCCCATCTCCACGAGCTTGGTGCCGAGGATGGACTGTTGGATCGCCTCAAAGAAGGGGGCATCCGTCTTGAGGCCCACGAAATCGCCCGCCTTCCAGGCATTTTCCTTGGAATCGAAGGTCGCATTGAATGCAAAGACATGACAATGAAGTTGTGGATCGGGGACGCCGTCGACAGGCCGCCCGGTGCGGTGAACGAAATCCGCCCAGACCATCTCTCCCGTCTGCCGATTCTCGAAGGCCCCACGCTTTCGCACGCGGGTCTGCATCTCCGGCTCCATATGCCGGGTCATGGTCTCACGGACCGATTGGCGAAACGCCTCCAAGATCCGCTCATCGCCCGTCAACTCGAAAAGGGCGGAGACGGATTTGGGGACAGAGAATCCGATGTCGTAGGCAACGCGCCGGTTCTGGTTGGTCCGCAACGTCAACCGCTCGCCCGTTGACGGACGAAGATTGTCGCACAGTCGATGGAAGGCCAATTTGTCAACGGCGCCAGCTAGCCCAAGGCGCTCGGCGCCGCGGCCTGCCCATTGGCCCTGGAGTTCCTGTCCACGCGTAAAATAATCACCCGGCGACAGCGACTCATTGAAGTACCGTTTCGCATCCGATGCGCTTGTGAATGCCCGAATCCTTAGCATGCTGAATAGTCCCGGTCATGGGGTTGTGACAGCGAATCTGATTGTCTGACGAGAGTGTGTGGGCGTCGGTGGGGGAGCTACAGGCGTCTCTCCTTGACCAACCCCCAAGGGTCGTGGAAGCCCCAGCATCCCGCGCCGCCTCATCTCATTCAAATGAATTTGCACGTAATTTATGTGCGAGGTCAATATCTCGTTGACGGCGCAAATCCTGCGCAGCAGCGCCCTCTTGGGTTCGAGCCACTGCGGTCGATTGAAGCATTGGCTGCCAGTGAATCGCTGCACAGACGCACGGTCGAGCAAGGAGACTCACTCGCAAATCAAGGCCCAGCTCAGCGGCTGAAATTGGCCGAGCATCCAACCCCAATTCGGTCGAACCGACGAGCGATGACGTGCTATCTTAGGTTGTGCCAAGACGCGCACTATTCCGGAAGAAGCGGCATCGGCATCGAAGCCAACCCGACCCCTGGCGGCTCGACCGCCCCCTCTTGTGGTTCTCACGAGACGACGCGTGGACCATTGCCGATGCCTGTGAAGGGACTCAAATTTTTGGTGCGACAGGCGCCGGAAAGTCGTCAGGTTCTGGGGCCGCCCTCGCCAAAGCCATGCTTGCTGCTGGGTTTGGTGGTCTCGTCCTCACTGTCAAGACGGATGAGCGAACGGCCTGGGAACGCTACTGCCAAGAGACTGGCCGAATCGATTCGCTGCTTGTCGTCTCGCTTGATTCAGAGTGGCGGTTCGATTTTCTTCAATATGAATTGAGACGCGGCGGCCGCAGCGCCGGGATCGTCAGCAACATCGTTGATCTTCTCATTGAAGTCGCAACGATCGACCAGAAGTCGTCCGCCGGGAATTCCGTTGATCCCTATTGGCAGCAGACCCTTCGCCAGCTTCTTCGCAACGCGATTGATCTCCTCATCATCGCCCGCGAGACCATCACGCTCCCGCTTCTGTCGGAACTAATCGCCTCAGCGCCCACCGATCCAGAGCAGTTGGAGGACGATCGCTGGCTCGATGGCTCGCTGTGCATCCAACTCATCGAGGAAGCCGACGCCAAGCCGCTTGAAGAGAACGTCAAGCACGACCTTGATGCCTGCACGCGGTTCTTTCTCGGCGAGTACCCGAATCTCGCCTCCAAGACACGTTCAATCATCGTCAGCATGTTCACCTCAATGGCGGACGGACTTATGCGGCGACCACTTCGTCAGCTGTTTTGCGACGGGCTCAACATGGCGCCGGAGCTCAGCCATGAAGGCGTCATCATTCTGCTCGACCTCCCCGTGCATGAATTCGGGCCAGCAGGTCGGGCTGCCCAGGTGATCTTCAAACGCCTCTGGCAACAAGCGGTTGAGCGAAGAGACGTCTCGCAACATCAGCGCCCTGTGTTCCTCTGGGCCGATGAATCGCAGTATTTCGTCACACCGCGTGATGCGCAGTTCCAATCGACAGCCAGGAGCAAGCGCGCTTGCACCGTCCTGCTGACACAAAACCTGCCGAGCTACCACAACGAACTTGATTCAGCAGGCTCGACCGCGGCGACCGAGCGCTTGCTCGGCAATCTTCAGACCAAGATCTTCCACGCCAACGGTTGCACCAAAACCAACCAATGGGCAGAGGAGCTCTTTGCCAAGAGCTGGTCGTTCCGTCCCAATACATCCAGCAACAATGGTGAGGATCGCAAGCAGTCCACCAACAGCGCAGGTTTCAGTCAATCACTCGATCCGAACGTTCTTGCGCAGCAGTTCACATCACTCGCCAAGGGCGGACCAAACTCAAGATACTTGGTCGAATCAATCGTGTTCCAGGGCGGCCGCACTTGGCGGGCGACTGGCAACAATCACATCAGAGTCACATTCGCTCAGCGATAGAATCTCAATCCCATTCCAATGGAGGATGTTTCCCATGATCGGAGACCCGGAAAGCCCCTCATACTTCCAGACGGCCCAGCGATACACACAAAACCTCGATTACGCCAAGAACGAGGCGAAGAAATTCGCCCAAGCCATACGCTCGATCTTCTACTTCCTCGTGTGGTCAGTCTCGTTGACGGTCGAAGTATTCCTGCGCCGTCGAATTGGAGAACGCTATCTCGCAATCGGACCTGTCTTGGGTGGGCTGCTCTCGATATTCATTCTTGCAGCGCCCGGTCCCGGAGTCGTCAATCCCACAGCTGCGTTTCAGGACATCTTTATCTATGCGATGATCTACATCGCCTTGGTCATCGTGCACCGCGTGGCAATCATGCACCGCAATCGGCAGGGCGTGCGTTGGCACAGTCGATCGAGCGGGCTTCCCTGGCCCACCTGGCGACACCTGACAAAGCATGTGTTTCGGATTCATATCATTTATGAACCACTCTTCTGCTTCGTTGCTGGGTTCCTGATCGCATCGATATTTCAGCGACCGCTCGGCGGGTACTTCATGTTCGCGGGCGTCATGCTGTTCATCAAATCAGCGATGGAGTACAGCGCCGCGCGAACGCAACTGCTTGATGCCATTGATTCTCAAATCGAATCCGAGCACATGGCTGAAGCGCTCGCAGGATCGAAAACGCCAGAGGAGACAGATGGCTTCATTGTGCCCGGCGCCAATATGTGGGCGCCAAATGAGAAAGAATCTATCGCACGCGCTCTGGATCGCTCCCCAATAATTCCCCAACCCGCCATTCAACCTGTAAGTGCCCTCGACTAACGACAATGGGTCGAATTGATGTTCGATGCAGTCAAACGCGACATTCACCGACAATCAATTAGCCAGGCGCCAACTCTTGCATACAACGCCTAATGGTCTGCATTTGATTGGATTCCTGTAGGAGGTGATGAACCAAAAACCCTTCTCTTACTGACGGCATTCAATGAGCCTCCTGAATCCAAGTCGCTATCTAGCTCACCAATTCGGACTGCCACCTTCGAACTCAAGGTCAGATAGGAAGATCAATCGCCCATTGCCCCCTCAATTCGTAATTCAAAAAGGGTCAGTAGTGATTTTTTTAGCTACTCAGCGCGTTCGTTCGATTCACACCATGAAGGGGTACACTTGGACTCACTTGCACGATGCAAACACCATTCGATATGGCGGCACGAACTATCGCTATAGCAAAGGCAGCAAAATGCTTGACAAACTACTTGAATTGAGCAAATGTATTCGTAGAAAGGAGGTGAATTCAATTCCGGATGCTGACTCTGCCGCAGTACTAAAGGCCTTGGAAAGCCTCTCATTCTACGGGTTTGCGCATGCAGGGTACATCGCTGTATTGTCCGGGGTTGATCATAGGCATATTGTAGGTGTTCTTCGGGAACTAGCTATACAAGGTTTGGTTGAATGCAAGGCCAGCTCAGTAGACGCATGCCCTCTTTACAAAGCCAGTACTCCCATTAATGCTAGGGCTTCTGGCCAAGTACACGAGAGATAAGAGTCTCGATATCTGTACCGATCAATGAATGGGTCAACTTCCAAAAATGACATCGGGCTGGCTAGGCTGGATCGATTCCTCACCGAGGTTGGACCGGGCTGGCGATATCATTCATTTGCGAGAATGCTAAAGGAGTTGCTCGGCGCACTCACGGAAGCGTTTCGAGCAAACACGGCTGATCCATCGTCAGATATCAAAGGAAGTGTGTGGGTTCCTCGATACTCTGCGAGCAGTAGCGACGACATATATTCGCAGCCGCCACCGCTCCAGATGGCGTACACGACGTTTGCAGCCACCGATGTTGCGCCCTATTTTGAAGAGCCGACCAACAGGATGGGGCAGACGATCGCGCGTCCTGCCTCTCGCGTTGGTTTTTGTTACTCAAATGCGATCTGTCTCTATTATCCGACTCTCTCTGAATGCGAACCGACTTCAATATGGTCGCGCCGCACCTTGCCACCTGTCAGCGCCTCGATGCGCTTCGCCATTTGAGGTTGAGGTATCCGATCATTGATGAGCCATCGCCACATCGTCGACCGGGATTTGACGCCCAGCATCCGTCGGAATTGCTGGGGCGTCATGCTGTTTTCGTACAGATAATCGGCTAATTTCATCCGAAAGTGTGTATCGCAACTTTGCCGCGAATTAAATACTGCGTTGCCAAACCGACGATTGCATGCATCAAACCACACGGCTGCACGTGATGCGTCATGCAACCGTATTGTTCTTGCATGCCGGTGCTTGATCGTTTGTACGTCAACGCACTCTGGACTCCTTCTCTCAAATTGTGATTGAACGTCATGGACCCTGCCGCCGTGCTCGGCCGGGATCAAGCGGCCGTCGGCTTCCGCGGCGTCGCTTTGCTCGCCTTGTGCAGCCGATCCTCCGGCTCGGGCTCGGGCGGCTCACGCTTGACCCGGCCTGCGACTCAGCGGCTCATCAGGTCCACGTTCAATCACAACTGAGAAGGAGTTTGTTTATGACCGCACCAACCACACGATCCAAGAGTCGTTCTGAATCGGCGAGCCAAGAGCAACGAGCTGCAAAGGCGGAAAGAACCAAGGGCATCATTCAGGAGTCACTCGATGCTCTGGCCCATCAACTGGAATCTGGCAACTCTGCACAAATGACGGCGTATCTCGCGGCGATGGGACGGTTCCATTCCTATTCGATCAACAATCTTTTCCTGATATTTGCCCAGAAACCTGACGCGACGCACGTCGCTGGATATCACACCTGGCGATCCATGAATCGGGCCGTCAAGCGCGGCGAGAAGGGCATCGCCATCTTCGCTCCCATGAAGATCAGACCCAAGGAACCGGAGGACTCGGAAGCAGACGAATCGTCGCCCATTCTGCGGTTCCGGGTGGTCTACGTCTTTGACATCAGCCAGACGGAAGGCGACCCGCTCCCGGAGTTTGCGAAAGTCTCGGGTGATCCCGGCGAGCGGCTGAAGCGGCTCGAACAGGCAGTCCAAGCAGATGGAATCACGCTCGAGTCGTCGAACATGCTTGGCGGCGCCATGGGGATTTCCAAGGGCGGCGTCATCGTTCTGAACGCTGATCTTCCTCCGCCAGAGAGATTCTCCGTTCTCGTCCACGAGTGGGCGCACGAGAAACTTCACAAAGTCGATGCGTCCGAACGCCCTGATCTGACAACGCGAGAACTGGAAGCGGAAGCCGTGGCCTTCGTCGTGAATTCCGCAATCGGCCTTCAAACAAGCACGGCTTCTGCGGACTACATACGCCTGTATAAGGGCGACAAGGATAAGTTGGCGGCATCATTAGGCCGGATTCAGCGAACCGCATGCTCGATCATTGACGCAATCATCGACAACACGCATCGCGGAAAAACGGCAGAACGCCCTGAGACTTGTCATTCTGCCACAAACACGAAACAACGATGAATATCACGCTCTTCGAGAAATGAGTGCGATCAAAATGTCAACGCCCTCTGGACTTACAGGTCGGAACTGTGTTTGAACATCAGTTTCACGTTCAACCGCAACCGGAAAGGAATCCCAGATGACGAATCAGACCGGCAATCCGCCCGTTGACCATATCCGTCTCGGCGCCGTCCAGGCGGCGATTTGGCAAAACCTCGATCGCGAGGGACGCGTCCGCTACGGCGTCACCGTTGAAAAGCGCTATAGGAATGGTGACGGCGAATGGCATTCGACTAGCTCATTCGGCCGCGATGACCTGCCGCTCCTCGCCAAGGCCGTAGACTCCGCGCACACGCGGATCTTTGAGCTTCTTGCCGAGGACCGCCAGCAGACCGAGAGCAATTCACCGTCGCCTGACGCCGCCAAGACCAAGTCACGACGGCGCATTCGATGAACATTCCATTATCCGATACGCATGAGGTCGCGACGTTTCGTCGCGGCCTCGTGTATGGTCGCGTCTTCCGCATCGACGGCGTGACGGAACAAACGTATGACTGCTGGCGTCGCGAGTACGGCGGGATCAATGTTGATCAAGCCAAGAGTCTGAAGGATCTCGAGAAGGAGAATGCGCGGCTGAAGAAACTGGTTGCCCACCTGTCCTTTGACAAGTGGATGCTGCACTCTGTCGGTCTGCCAAAGACCTAGGCACAAACCATGGGGGTAGGTCATTAAGGGTGTTGCGGCTATTCTACGACTTTGTTCCGCTCAATTTTGCTCCGCAAAGGCCTTCAGACGCCAATTCAACCCTTTGAGAAGCTCTAGCATCTGCGGCTCTTGCGGTTGTTCGGAATCGCACATTTGGTATTCGTGGAGCGCAGCTAACGCCTTGAGATCATATCACAGTCCGGGCATCGCTTCTCAAGCGCTCAAGAAGGCTGGGGCCGAAGAGCGAAAAAAAACACCCCCAGGAGTCCATTCTCCCGGGGGTGAAGTCGAAAGTACCGGTTCGAAGTGCCTTGGATTACTCTTGGTTGAGGATCAGTGAAATCACATCTGCGACGTGCTCGAAGAGTTGCTGTGAATTCAACGTAGAAATCCAGTAAACGTAGGACTCAATGCTTGAAAATCCGAGCTCTGCGAGAATCCACGGGACGTCATTCGTCGTTGCAGACGCGGACGGTCCTTCCTTAAACAGCTGCAAATCACCAGCATCGGATCCATCTGAAGCACTGCTTGGTAGCTGAGGCGGATTCTCCGTATCCGTCCAATTGCTGAGCAACGTCGCCAGATCTGCGCCGTCAATGTCGCCATCACAATCCAGATCTGCGGGGCAGCACTCCACTCGGCACGGTCCCCATGATGCAAGGAGAATGGCGAGATCCGTGCCATTGACCTGTGCATCTCCATTAAGGTCGCCAATGACCAGATTCGATGTCACGTTGTCGAGTCGAATGACATTTGCAACAACGGACGGAGTCGTGCCGAACGCGGCGATGGCAAGGTCCACAAATCCATCCTGATCAAAGTCGGCCGCTTGGATGGAATTCGGAAACGGCCCACCTGTGCCGAGATCGAAGTCCAAGGAATTCAGCGTGAATTGCGCGGCCCCGTTATTTAGGGCCACACGAATGACGCCCGGGCTCAAGGCCAACGCTGCGACGATATCGAGCGCTCCGTTGTTGTCGATATCTGCGATGGCAATCTCAGAAAAATCAGCCTCCAAGAGGAAAACTCCTAGTTCAAAGTCGCCTGCTGTCCCATCATTGAGAAAAAGGAATGCGTCCGGGACACCGGCTTCTTCGAAATATACGACGACGTCGTTGTCGCTATCTCCGTCCATATCAGCGATTTTCATTCTTGGCTGATTAGCGTCAGCCGTCGGATGTGGATCCAACGCTGTAAACGAGCCACTTCCGTCGCCTTCCAGAATGACAAATGTGCCCTCGTCGACAAGCCGGTTCAAGACGACAATGTCGAGGTGTGAATCGCCCGTCATTTCGGCAATCGCCACTTGGCGCGGAATCCCTGTCACGAACACTGACGAACGGTTTTGCGGCGGGAATGGATCAGCCGCGTTTGCGTTTATTAGGATTTCAACGCGGCTATCTGACACGCTCGAGGTTACGACATCAATATGACCGTCACCATTCAAATCACCGGCAGCTACACTGATCGGTTCATTTCCGACAAAGGATCCACTCGGGTAGATCGACGTGAAGGTTCCGGCGTTGCCGCTGAATGGATCGTTGGGATTTGGGATCACCAGCGGGTCATGAATCATCACGAACAGCGCCGGCGGATTTCCCTGATTGACAGCAATTAGGTCGTCGACGAGATCGCCGTTTAGATCAGCGGTCACAAGCCCGGTGATCGAAGGTGTGATCGCCGAAGACATCGGATCGACGTATGTCGTCGTACCCGACCAGTTGAGGCCGTCTGCTGAGAGTCGAATTGCAATTCGTCCCGACTCGCCTGGAGTTTCGTCTTGAGCTCGATTGGCGACGACGAATGAAAATGGCTTGGTCGGATCGCCAAAGAAATTCCCAAGTTGGAGGTTGGTTGATTCATCACCAGTATCGAAGATGTCGACATTGTTGACAAATGGTCCATCGTCGAAATCGACTTGCGGCGGACACGCCAATGAGCCAAGAGTGATCGATACGGCGGCTGTATAGCCAATCCACATGCAGGAGTTCTTCATGAGCACGATTGTTGTCCTTTGAGAATACCGAGTGACTTTGGAAGCCGGCCGGCTCGTCCTATTGAGCGCGCCGGGAACAAAGACTGCAACCACACTCATGATGAGTGTGTCAGGCGAATGAATGTGCTTGCTGGGCTTAATGCGGTCGAACGTGCGCGTTGCGAAAAACGGCAACGAAGGACGCCAGCGACGTTTGAACGACTGCGATCACATCGAGATCGCCGTCGCCGTCAATGTCAGCCACATTGAATCGTTGGAATTCGCTTCCCGGCTGCTCGTCCTGGGCATCGAGATGGTGGACGAGAGCGCCATTCCCAGAACCGAAATTAGCGAGCAGCCGCGCGAGATCGACGCCATTGGTCTCGCCGTCGCCATTGAAGTCGCCCGCGCCTTCATCGGTTCCCCAACCGCTCAGCAGGTCAGTGATGTCAATGCCATCAATGCCGCCGGGAGGGGGATATGGAGACGCCACGTCGAGGTACCCAGTCATCATCGCGCTGGGGGCGCCCATGTGGACATCCAATCTCTGGATACCTGTAAATGCGTTGAGAAAGACGAGGTCCGCGACGCCGTCGAGATTCGCGTCAAATCCAATCCCACCAAACGACCCTGATTCAAATCCCTCGAATCCACGGATGCGCTGCGTAAAAACAGGCCCGGGCGCCACCTGGCGAAACTCAATGAGCGCGACAGCATTGTTCGCAATGAGGTCCATGTCGCCATCGCCGTCAAAATCGTCAACAGCGACGCCGCCAGGACTCCCGCCGATGTGCAGCGAGAGGATGTCTTCAAACGATGCATCGTGATTGAAGGCGATCGCAACATCGTCTGACAGCGCGTTCGGTGTGACGAGGTCCTGATCGCCGTCGCCGTCAACATCCGCAATCCTGACGTCAATGGGCGATGCGCCGACTCCGACAAACTGTTGCGAAACGAACTGGCTCTGTTGGGCGAGTAGCACATGGACAGTCCCGCCGAATACGTTCGCCACGGCAAGGTCCGGCGCGCCATCTCCATTGAGGTCGCCGACGTCGATTTCCGATGGAAGTCCGCTCGTTGGTATGTCGTCGACGAGACGGAATTGGAGACCGCCCAAGTTCTCGTAAAATCGGAGTCGATCCAATGCTGACATCGCCACGACGAGATCTGGCAGGTCGCTCCCTATGAAATCCAGAGGTTGCACTTCTGCAGATCGGTCTGGGAGGCCAAAGAACACGCTGGTCGGGAATGCGCCAGTGCCGTCGTTCACATGGATGTACACGCGGTCGTCGGCTGCGCCACCGACCACGATATCGATGTCGCCATCGCCATCCATGTCCGCGCCGTTGATGTAGCTCGCAAAGTGACCCGTTGCATGGAACGCTGGCGCTTCGAATCCTTCGGCGGAAACCTGGGTCGCGCTTACGCTTTGCCCGGCTAGCAAGATCACGAACGCGAATGCAGCGCGCGAGATTGGGTGAAGATTTCCCATGCGAATCCTGAGAATGGAGGCGTGGCCCGAATCGGCAGACGGTTCCTCGGCTCCGAATCTCCATTCTTGAGATTCAGCCTCGGCAGTTTGAAGTATGTACGCCCAAATTCCAATGTCAATGATGAGATGCCCCATAACTCGTTTTTTCTTTCGGCACGCTATCACAAAAGGCCTTCGAACCCTAACTTCCGGTCGAAATGAATCACGTTGGATCAACTGAGTGTGCCATTTCTTTGCGACATTGTGTTCATTCCGCCGGCGCCCCAGCTCTGCGAGCGGGTCTTCGCACTCATCACTGGCGAGCCCGGCGCGGCGACGGCGGATGGTCGAGCATGTGAAGGGCCATTTGTGCGTATCGGAGCGTGGGGCGTGTCGAGCGATGGCGCAGTCCCGGGCGACACAGCGGTATGCGCCAATCGAACAGGACGATGAAGCGCCGTTAACGAGGCGGATCATCGAGCTGGCCGCGATGTATGGGCGCTACGGCTATCGGAGAATCACGGCATTGCTGAACCATGAGGGGTGGCGTGTGAATCACAAGCGGGTTGAGCGCATCTGGCGCCATGAAGGACTGAGGGTTTCGAAGAAGCAACCCAAGCGGGGCAGACTGTGGCTCAACGGCGGGAGCTGCGTGCGCCTGCGACCTGAACGCAAGGACCACGTGTGGGCGTACGAAAAGCTTCACAAAGTCGATGCGTCCGAACGTCCTGATCTGACCACGCGAGAATTGGAGGCAGAAGCCGTGGCGTTCGTCGTGAACTCCGCAGTCGGTCTTCGAACAAGCACAGCCTCAGCGGACTACATTCGCTTGTACAAGGGCGACAAAGACAAACTTCTTGCGTCCCTTGAGCGAATCCGAACCACGGCAAATGTGATCATCGACGCCCTTGAGCTGCGACGATCGCTTGAATCCTCGACGCATACTGCGTCATTCGCGACCGAACAACGTCAACGCTGATGAACCTGGCAACGCCCACTGGACTTTGCTTCCGCGATTGTGGTTGAACACGTGTTTCAACACATCAACTGCTTCGACGAAGGGAGTTCATCATGACCAAGCAATCAAATAATCCACCCGTAGACCACGTCCGACTGGGCGCTGTACAAGCCGCAATTTGGCGTAACATCGATTCCGAAGGTCGTGCTCGCTACGACGTGACTGTCGAAAAGCGCTATCGTGACGACGCTGGAGAATGGCATTCGACTAATTCCTTTGGCCGCGATGACTTGCCTCTACTGTCCAAGGTAACTGACATCGCACATACCAGAGTATTCGAATTGATAGGGAGGGATCGTGGGAAGGAGTCTACGAATAGTTCCATCAGAGCAAAAGCTGTCTCTCGATGAGCTCCTAGCATATTCCCGAAACAGAATACTGAAGATTATCACAAGAGCCAATTCGTGGACATCTGCACAATATGGAGCAGTCCAAAAGAATCTCTCCACACCGGAATGGCTTTGGGCGACACCGCATCTGTTCTCCTATACAAATGCATGAGCACGAACACTCTAAACCACCTCATGCCAGAGATTGTACCGGTGGTCGCTCCCTCACAACTCATTGAGGAAGCTAGAAGCCCTTCCGAGCACTTCATCAACGTCGCCCTCCGCCACCAATTGGTGATTTGACGATTACACCAATTCTGTATGCATTTCTTCAGCCATACCTCCTATACTGGAATTGTCCTAGCGTTTCCTCCCCTCGTCCTTGAAGATGCACTTGGTCGGAGGTGAAGATGGATCCCACTGCTCCGAAAGAATCGCAAAGACACCCCCGACCATCACACCAGCAATTACTTTCTCGTTGCAATTATTTTGTTTCTTGTCAACTCTGGCCAGTCCACACCGAACTAGATCCTGAACGTTGGCTTTCAAACTTCACTGAGGAAGAAGCTGAGCACGCCTTCTATTTGCTCAATGCCTTTCTCTACTTCTCACACCGCCTCGTCAATAGACTCTTCGTAAGCTCTGTGCATTCACTCAGCCAGCACATCGTATACGACGCTAAGACACTCGCCGATGCCGAGCACAAGTGGCGCGCCTTCCTTGACACTACGTATTTTGTACCTGTGACGGGAGAAATTCCGCAGGTTACAGATAGTGGCCATCTCTTTGCCAGGATGACGCGGGATTCACTCGGCATTCCTGAAGACCGTATCGTATCCGCAGTCGACGCCCTTTATGAGCTTTTTGCCAACCCCACCATGCCGCTTGTGTTCATCGATGACTTCGTCGGCTCTGGAAATCAATTCGTTCAGACATGGACTCGCGAATACACAATTCCTGGTTCTCCATTTAAAGCTTCGTTCGCAAGCGTCCTATCCAACGGCCACCCCACCAATGTGTACTATTGTCCTGTGCTTTGCACTTTAACTGGACTCCGAAATATTCAGCAATCATGCCGACCCGTGACTGTCTCACCAGCGCACCTGCTCGGTGACGAGTACAATGTATATCTCCCAGCGGACAATTCTGTCATATGGCCCGGCAAATTGAAATCGACCGCGGTCGCGTTTTTGGAGTCCGCATGCGACCGCGCTGGCATTCCTCCGGGCTGTCGTCGGGGATTCCATAATCTTGGCCTAGCAGTTGCATTCGCGCACGGTGTGCCGGACGCTACAGTCGACCTATTCACTTGGAACAAAAACGGCTGGAAGCCGCTCATCCAATTACAATGAACGAGCCGAAACCTCCAATCAATAGAAAGCTCGCAGCCACGATCAGTGAGCACTTTGGCCTTTACAAAGCCGAGTGGATGCAGCAATCGCTATTCAAACATTTTACCGAGCCGAGCTATTTCCCCGATCTACGCATGCCGCGCCCATGCGCGCTGATCGGAGGCCGCGGGACTGGGAAAACAACTGTACTTCGGGGCCTTTCGTACCACGGTCAGTTTGCGTTGGCAAATAACTCTTTGAGTGAATTTCAGAGTTGGCAACAAATTGGTCTTTATTTACGTGCAGACACCAGTCATGTTACCGCGTTCCGTGGAGATGAAGTAAATGATGTCACCTGGACGCGTTGCTTTTCTCACTACATCAATCTCCATTTCTGCGATTTGTTGCTTGGATTTGCTTCGTGGTTCAATTCAATCAGCGAAACGCCTATCAATCTGCCAACTTCGGAAATGTCGCGCGTCTGCACCAGCCTCAACCTCCCTAATAGCAATACCCTAGCGGAACTATCCGACAATCTTAGCCACGCGATTCTGAAACTTGAAAGCGATATCAATAACATTGCGGATGGGCCGCCAAGCAAATTAACATTACTCAAATCCCCAATTGAACAGTTGGCGAAAGCGCTATTGGCTGCCCCTCCGCTCTCTGGGAAGCAATTCGTCTTTCTTATCGACGAATATGAAAATTTTCTCGATTATCAACAACAGGTTGTTAACACGCTTATCAAGCACAGCAATGAGTTTTTTATCATTAAGATTGGAGCCCGCGAACTTGGTTGGCGCATTCGCACTACGCTCAATCAGAACGAGACGCTGATTCACCCCGCAGATTACGTCAAGATCGACATTACGGCCGAACTTCACGGGCGTGCATTTGACGATTTTGCCACAAAGGTCTGCTACTCACGTTTGAAGAGCGCAGCCGACCGTACAGGGGTCGCGATCGAGCCGGAAGAGACTTTTCATCGGGTCTTTTCTGAACTGGACTACGACGCAGAAGCCGAGCTTCTCGGAGGAAACGTTTGCCGCGATGAGTTTATACAGCTTTCCGAATCGCGCCTGACGCCCCACGAGCGAGACGCATTGCATGAACTATCGCTTTCGACCGTGTTGCTAATTCGATTCTGGAGCCAAATAAAAAACATCCCGGCTCATGAAGTAATTCGTAGTTATTTAGAGAACCCTGACGAATGGAAAGATCGACAGGGCAACTATACCTATGCTTCTCTGTTCGGACTTCGCAGAACGCGGGGCATCAGAAAGTACTATGCAGGCTGGCGAACTCTGCAATTACTAGCATCCGGCAACATTCGCTACATGATTGAGCTAGTTCAGCAAAGTTTATTGCGACATGAACTTCCTAGCGACTCGGCGCTGGGCCAAATATCTGCCGAAGCACAAACATTAGCTGCGCAGAGGGTCGGGAAAAAATATCTCGAAGAACTCGAAGGCGTAATTGTTGGAGCGAAGCTTCCCAAATTACTCTTAGGCCTCGGGCGACTATTTCAACTTTTCGCCGAGCGACCTTTAGCCCGTGCCCCAGAGATCAATCAATTCTACATTGAACCAGCAACGGGTACTATCGACGATGAGCGATGCTCCACCGAGGTCGACGAATTATTGTGCGACGCAGTCATGCACCTTGCACTCGTCCGTTCGTCAGGGACAAAGCAATTGAGCGAGGGGGACACACGCGCCTACGATTACATGATACATCCGATATATGCACCGTTTTTCGTTTATAGCCACAGGAGAAAACGGAAAATCAAATTGACTAGCAAGCAATTCCTCAATTTGGTTTATCATCCAGAGAGTGAAATCCCGGCGCTGATGAATGTACCAGCGTCCTCAATTGCTGATGCTTCGCTGCCAGATCAACTCGCGTTATTCGAGGAGTACTATCGTGCGGATGAGTGATCGGCCAGTCTTCACTCGCGTCCATCCAAACACTTCCGCATTTCAACCGCGAGACGGTTCGGTTTACGTGTTTGCTCGGTCAGAGGAGTTTCGTAGCGCACACATAGAATTGTGGCATAATTCCGTTCAAGACGTGCAACTAATTCAGATCGCAGATCTCGGAACTGAGATCGAGGGTCATGACATCGTGCGAGATAAGGAGGTTGGGCGGTTTCGTCTACGTGGACAGGTCGCAATGGAGAGGTTTTGGATTTCAACTGGAGCACAGCATGGATATTTAGATATCACTGGTCTCTCACACCATGTATGGGCACCGCTATTAAAGTCTGGATTGCAGGTGCTTGACCGTCTCGACGTCGTATATGTCGAGCCTGGCCACTATTCTTTCAATTTGAGACCAACTGAAGGGCAGATTTTCGACCTGAGCGATCGGATCGACGGAATCCGCCCGCTGCCCGGGTTTGCTAGCATCAGACATTCCGCGATTGATGAGTTTATTCTTGTTCCACTTCTTGGCTTTGAGGGGATGCGACTTGCATACGTTATTGAGCAACTGCAACCTTCGAGCCACAATATTGTTCCTGTTGTCGGCGTTCCAGGCTTTAGGGCCGAATATCCTTTTTATGCATTTGAAGGGAATAGGAGATCTTTGACTGAATCCGAAGCTTGGAAGCGAGTAACGTTTGCAACTGCAAATTGCCCATTCGATCTCTTTAATGTACTGGCGAGCCTCGCTGAGTACTACAACGGAAAGTTGATGAAGCTCGCAATAATCGGAACCAAACCACACGCGCTTGGAGCTGTCTTGTACAAGCTAGCAAACGACTTGTCAGTTGAATTGATCTACGACCACCCAATTCGGAAGAGCGGTCGCACCGCCGAGTCAGATCGAGTGTTGGAATATCCCGTTTCAAGGCTCTTTAAATAATGGCAAGTGACTATTACGCCACACCTGAATCGCTTTCATGGAAGCTGATTTCAGCATCCGTTCAGTCACGACCGCGAGTAGTGGCGGATTTTTCTGCGGGCGAAGGGCATTTGCTAGCAGTAGCGGAAAAAAAGTGGGGTACTCGAATAAAGCTCATTGCAAACGACATTGACTACGGCTTTGCGACAAAACTTAGGCGACGGAAGCCTCACTGGATTGTATCTAGCACCGATTTTCTTGCAGTGCACAAAGGCGTTTGCGCTCGAAATCTGAGAGAATATCAAGGCCTTGTTGATATTGTTATTTTGAATCCACCATTTACATATCAGGGCAAACACTGTTGCACGACTGACCTCTGTGGCGTTGAGGTCACGTGCAGCCCTGCTATGGCATTCGTAGCAAACAGCATTAGGTATCTTCGTCCCAAAGGCGAGATACTGGTCGTCTTGCCGTCTGGTGCGCTGAATTCCAGCCGGGATCAAGCCTGCTTAAATGAGATCAAAAGGGACTTTCATGTACGTGTGCTCGCGAAGAATGCACGCAATTCATTTCCCAACTGCTTCCCTTCAACGGCACTAGTGAAAATTGTACGAAAGCCCAAGCAGGGACGAAAACCTGTACATGCTTCGACCAAGAGTGCTTCGCTAAGGGTCGGTCCGAATGTTTTCATTCGCAGGGGCAGTATCCAAATGCATAATGTTCCCGACGACACTGCTGCGAATTGTGTTCCGCTGGTGCATTCGACGGAATTGCAGGATGGTGATGTTCGGCTTGACGCCCGTATGGTTCGATCTAACCGAAGTCTGATTTCAGGGCCTGCAGTAATTATTCCTCGAGTTGGCAGGCCTTCAAGGCAGAAGATTTGTATTATGAGCACAAAGCAGCGTGTCGCACTGTCGGATTGCGTGATCGCTCTGAAGTTCCAGAATATCCGGCAAGCCAAAGATGCGAAGTCGCTTTTGCTCGATAGATGGAGAAAATTCAGCGAGTGCTACACTGGCACGGGTGCACCTTATATAACTGTTGACCGGCTAAGTGAGTTTGTTTTTAGCGCCAAGGAATGAATGCTACTATTTTGAACGCATGCCGGTATGCCCAAATCCGCCTTCATCACGCTCGGTCCGCGGAAGATCGCTTACTTCCTCCCATTGAATTCGTATAAACGGAGCAAAGACGATTTGTGCAACTCTTTCACCTCTTTGGACCATGAATCGTTCATTGCCCAAATTGATCAGCAGCAAGTAGATTTCACCGCGATAATCTTGGTCTATTGTACCGGGTGAATTAATGATGGTGACGCCGTGATTGAATGCTAAACCCGATCTTGGCCGTATTTGAGCATCTATGCCTTTAGGAACTGCGACGCGAATTCCCGTCGGGATCTTCGCGCGTTTCATGGGCTCAAGCTCGACTCTATCGGCGCATGCGGCCAAAAGGTCTAAGCCTGCAGCCTCAGCCGAGTGGTACGACGGGAGATCATCCGATGGATAATGCGCAAGCCGAACTATTTCGATGCTGGTCGTCAATCTACGTGCTCCTCGACAATGCTCGATCGTATCGACCTTCGACATGTGCACATCGCTTCAGAATCATTCGCGATTCCGGGCAAGCAGACGGGCCATTTGAATGAGCGACATAGTGACCTAGTCCAAGAGATCGATTGTTGTCGCCACGTCGAATTCTACGAGGTTTTGCACTACATTCTGCACTACAAATCCGGTCGATTCTGCACTACTTGGGTAGATGACACGTCCTGAACACTGACTTGAACCGCTGTTTATCGCTTCTCACGGCTGTTTTACTTGTCCCAAAGTAGTGCCTCGCCAAATTGCAAAGCTAGTGCTCTCCCAATTGAGCTACCGCCCCTGAATTCGGGGCAGATCATAGGGCCACAGGGCGGGGCTTGGAAATCACGTGCGGCGCCGGCGACCTGACTGGCGACAGCCACGTTTCCATCGACCTATCGATTCGAACGGCGCCCTTGCGCCGAGGAGTTCCAATTTGCCAGCAGCGTGGCTAAGTCAGCGCCGTTGACAACACCATCTCCATTCAAGTCGGCGCCTGAATGGCCGCTGGACCCCCACACGCTGAGGAGCGTTGCCAAGTCGAACCCATCGACCTGGCCATCGTCATTTAAATCACCCAATGGCGCTTTCAAATTCTCAAACCAGTGAATTCCGCCGAACTGGTTGATCGCGCCAACGATGTCGATTTCACCATCCAGATCCAAATCGCCTAAATCTGCCTGTTGACCTTTCTCTGTCTGGGTTGACACGATGTGCATAACAAACTTCGGCTGATTGGCGCCCACGTTCTCATACCAGCGAATCGGATCGCCCTCTTTTCCGACATTCCCATCAACGGCGGCTACCAAATCCACATCGCCGTCCCCATCAATGTCGCCAGCGTTCAACTCTCGAACCTGCCCATCATTTGTGCCGGACGGCCAGATTTGCCTGAATGCAAAACTGATGACGCCTGGCGCCCCCTGGTTCTCCATCCAGAACACTGATCCAAGAAAACGACCAGCCGCAATGTCGAGGTCTAGGTCCCCATCAAAATCTCCGATCGCGACCGCGCCGGTCGACGACGGCGCCCCGATGAGCTGGATGTTCTCAAAAGTGGATCCCGGTAGTTGCCGGTTGACCCACAATAAGCCGTTTTCATCCACCGTGACAACGTCGATCAAACCGTCGCCATCGATGTCCGCGACTTTTGGTTGCTCTTCAGAGACCATACCGAGTTGTGCCGGGGCGCTTGCAAACTGGGGCGGTGACTGTCCGTCATTCTCATGTATCCACAGGCACATCTCTACCGGCGCGTCGGTGGTGACTGTGGCAAAGTCCATGGCATTCGAGCCGGTGATGCCAACGCCCGGCATCGCAAACGCAGCCCCCGCTGACGGACCGATCTGCTTCTCCGGATCGAAGACCGTTTGTGACGTGAATGCGGGGACTACATCTCCATTGTTCAGATGCAATCGAATCGCACGTGCGGCGTCGCTTGAGAGAATGTCCAAATCAAGATCCTGATCAATATCCACGACCTCAATGGCGAGATACGCAAACCCATTTTCAATCCAATGACGCACAAAGCCGCCACTTTCGTTCAACCGGTTCTCGTACCAATCCACATCCCCAATGTCGCCGGCGGCAAAGTCGAGATCTCCATCGCCGTCTAAATCGCTTGGTTTCGAGACTTGAAATCCTCCACCCTCAGTGATCTGGTTGGCGGCAAAGACAATGCGAGGCCAGACATTGAAATCATTTCGCATCCAGAAGAGCAGCCCGCTCTGGCCGCTAATCGCCGTCACGATGTCCTGATCCCCATCGAGATCGAGGTCGGCCGCTTCAAGCGAACCGACAATGGTGGAACTCACGCAATGGGCGATCATCGGCGGCGGCCACGCTCCCGGTTCAAATCGAAGCGTATAGAGCGATCGAAGTCCGCCTACATTGACCAGTAGATCCTCGGTCGCGTCGTTGTTGATGTCAATGGCGCGGATGTCTCGTATACCCCCGCCCCCTGGCAACCCAAATATTGCTGTCTCTACAAAGGGCATTTCGACACTCGTAGGTTGATCGTATGCGCGAACCGCGCCATCAAGTCGAAACCCGACGATCGCTTCCACCGTGCCGTCGCCATCAATGTCCGCCAGCTCGAGTTGGCTCGGCCAATCGCCTGGCTGCAAGGTTCCCTCAAGGGACTGAATCACACGACTCTGAAACGCCAGCGGCGCCGCAGACGCCTGTTCAAACCAGCAGATCTCTTCCAACACACGCGAGAGCGCTGCGATGTCAAGATCGCGGTCACCGTCGAGGTCTCCAATCGCAAGCTCTTCACCCAGTCGATCTACGCCGGTCGCCACCGTCGAAAGCGCAAAGACCGCTGATTGCGGATTGACATTGGTGAGCAACTCGATTCGACCCGTTTCAAAATCCTGGTCGTAAGCAACAACGAGGTCGTCATCGCCATCAACATCAATATCAGCAGCGCAGATGGCATGACCTCGATAGACGGGTTGCGGCACACCGACATCGAGCAGGTTGGTCACATACGGCTGCGCGCTGTCGTCATTGGTCGCAATCCGAAACCAATAGTTGCCTGGAACGTCGGCTTCAATCCAGACAATGTCCACCAATCCAGAACCATCCGCGTCAACGAGTGTGATCGCAGTTGCGAGAACAAATTCGCCTGCGCTTGAATAATCAAATACCAAGTGCTCTGCGATGACTTGAGCATTCTCAATCTCAAACCAGTAGATAGCGCCATCGCGCCCAAACACGACATCCGTGTCACCATCGCCATCGACGTCGCCGACGGCCAGACTGCCTTCGGAGCCCTCGCCAAGTAATTGCTTCGCAGTGAATGGCGGAGCGTTGTGCGACACTTGGCCGTTCGACGCGCCAGACCAGAAGACGCATCCAAGAATCACGACGCTAATGCCGAGGACGTTGGATTTGAGTGAGAATGTCATTGTCCCAAATCCTGTCTGTCGATCTCCTGCCGAGGATAAGCGCAACAACGCCAGCAATGAGAGTCAACAGACCCATTCTACATATCCGGGAATGGAAACGAACCAAAACGACGCGATTTCAGAGCGACACCCAGCCGTCACTTGCTCAAACTTGAGCCTCAGCCGCGCGCTGATGACACCGCCGCACATGCAATCAACGTTGAATAGCAACGCCACTGTCGTGAGGTCGATCTCCATTGCCACACGCCGCGTCGCTCTTTGACTTCGTTGAAGTCATTTCAGATTCAGAACATCTGTCGCGGCGCCGCGGACGCCACCAGGCGGATCGTCTGCGGGGCGCTCGGGTCCGCCAGGGCGCCGATTCGCAGGTCCTCGGAGTCGTTCGGCTCGATCGTCATGTCGATCGTCGCGCGGTCGAGCGCATACGTCTCGCGGTTATAGTTCAGCGTGAAGGAGACTTCGACCACGCCGCGAATCAGTGGGCGCTCTTCGAGAATCAGCGGATCGTCTTCATCGGCGTCGATCAGCACGTACCACAGCTCGCCCGGTCCGTCTTCATCCTCACCGGGGCGCAATTCGATGCGCGTGATGCGCGACAGGCCAGCCGCGAGGTCGCGCTCGCTCAGGAACTCGATGAAGTCCGACACCACCGGGTTCTGGTCCGTGTCGTAGACGTCCGCGGGGAAGGGGCCGAACTCAACCCCGGTGCGGACCATCGCCAGCACGCGGTGCATCACGATGCGGCTCACCACGTGCGTGGACGCCGACTCCGTTGTGGACTTGTACTGCTTGAATGAAGCGTCCAGGGCGGACAGCGTCGCCGCCAGCAGCGAACTGCTGATGGTGAGCGCGATCAGCACTTCGATCATGCTGAAGCCGCGGGCGCGTCGTCGTGTTGTTCGGGCGTTGGTCATTCCTGGATCGCCTCCGCAATGATGCGCCCTTCGTGATACGAAAGCGGGATCGCTTCAATATGCAGCGGCGCGATGAGGCCGTCGGGCATGATGAGATCGGGGTCGTAATTCAGCACGACGCGGCCGTACCCATTGAACGGCACGGGCGTACCGCCGTCGCCGGGGCTGACCGTGTCGGCGCGGCCATCACCATCGAGGTCGAAGCCGACGATGATCTCGCCGTCATATTCGAACGGCGCCAGACCTTCGGCGTCGCCTTGATCGATTCCGAAGTACCCGAGCGTGATGTTGAAGTCCGCCGGGTTGCCGACCGGCTCGCCGAAGTGCTGGAGCGCGGCGTCGGCAAGCGTCGGCTCGAACGTCAGCAGCAGGGCGCCGTTGATCTCGGTGTTGCCGCGCACATCAAGCACGCCGGCGATGATCAATCCGTGCAGATCGACATCCTGATCGGGGCTGGCGTTGTTCTCACCGATGTCCACGGAATAGTGGGGCAGCATCATCGAGCTCTTCTCGATCGCCGCGAGGTCCGCGCTATCCGGATTGAGCGCGGGGTTCGACGGCTCCTCGGGATGCTCGGTGACGAACTTGGTGCCGCCCGTGAACTGAAGTTTGTTGCGAATGTGGGTGTAGCCGATCGGCTTGTCCGCCACGATGGATCCAACAAACGTGCAGTCGTGGAATCGAATGTTGTTCGACAGCGGCTTGGTGTTCACATACTTCACGCCGCTGACTTCCAGTCGCGGCACATCGAAACCGTCCGGCACGATGATGCTGCCATCGTCAGGGAAGAATTCGTTGTCGAGCTGCGCTTCGCTCTCCGCCGGCAGGGGCGGGTACGCGAGCGAGAGGTCCGCATTCTGCACGCCGTAGAACTGCCACGACGGATGCGTGTTGTCCAGATTCGTCTGCACGCGCGTCACGCCGACAAACGTGCAGTTTTCAAAGAGCGCGTTGGTCCCGGACGGGATCACGACGTTCTTGAAAACCTTGTTGCGGATGATGGGTCGCTGGTAGAAGTCCACCGGCGCCGGCGCTGTCAGCGGCACGGGCTCGACCACGACGTCGTAGTTGCTGTCGTCATCGCCTTCGAAAAACACCGGATTCAGCGTCTGACCGATGACATGGCCATCGCTGTCCGTCACCGAGTCCCACACCCAGGCGAGGCCCGCCTGCGATGCGAACGGCGCCCCGTCCGCCGCGGCGCCGAGATCGGTCTGCGCCACATCGAACGTATCCGTGCTGATGTTCGGGAGCACTTCATCGCCCGCGTTAAAGATCACCGGATCTTCGCCGCCGGATGAAATGGAACCCTGCACGAATTCCTGATAGTCGCCAACAGTGCTGCCGAACCCCGTGTCCTGCGCTTCCCATGATTCACGATTCGCGCGGAAGAGCGCCTGCCCACGAAGCTTGGCGTATCGATCACGAAGGTCGAGCACGCCATCGCGATAGCCCAGCGCCGTGTCGCGCGCATCAACTTTGCCATCGCCGTTTCGATCGGGCATGGCGCCGTCGATCAGCAGGGCAAGGTCTTCATCAATGTCATCGAATTCAGCGGTGAGGCCTTCGTTGGGCGTATCGGCGCGAAGCGCATCCGAGAGCGCAAGCTTGCCGTCGCCGTTCGTATCGAAATGTTTCAGGAAGATGTCGTACTCGTCCACCATGCCGTCGCCGGTGAAGTCGCCGATCATGTTGTTCTCATCGCCGCCGGAGCCGTCGTCGTAATAGGTCGAGCCGAGCGTGCCCAGCTGCGTGTTTTCAACGGCGTGCAGCATGCGAAGGCGGTTGTCGCCGTCCGTGTCCGTCGCGAGGACGGCGTCGTAGAAGTCATCCAGCTTGTCGTCGAGGATCTCATCCAGCCCGAAGAAGTCGCTGTTCACGACCAGCGGATGCCCTTCAACATTGTCAACGCCCATGAACCGTGCGCCGAGCGGACCGTTCACCTGAACGTTCTTGCCGATCATGATCTTGCTGGGGCCGAGCACCGCCTGTCGCGGGCTCTTGCCGAGAATGAAGAGCTGCTGCGCACTGCGCCGCGTCCACTGGTTCGACGTGTAATCCCACGAGAACCCGGTCACCACGGCGCGCACGCCAAGTCGATCCTCCGCCTCGAGTTCAACCGGCACATACGTCACCTGGAACGCCGTGGACACCTGACCGTTGTTCGATTCGAGCACGATCGGCTCTGTCACGAGCCAGTCATCCTGCGGCGTGAACTCCGCCTCAATACTCACCGTGCCGTCGTCGCCCTCACCAGGGTGCATGGACGCAATCACGTCGCGAAGCCCGCTGGTCAGCGGGTCGCCGTCCGCGTCCACCACATCGCCGTCGGCGTCGGTGTAGGTGCCGTTCCAGAGCTTCATGGCGAAGTCGGCGTCGATCTCACCTTTCCATACGCGCATCTGGTTCGCCGCGCGCTTCATTCGGCCGGAGGCAAGCTCGAGGCCGGCGTCCACGGCGCCCAGCGCGCCGGACACACGAAGGTGCGTCTGCGCCGTGCGCATGTTGCCCTTGCTGACGATCGCCATCGCCGCGGCGAGCGATCCGAAAAGCACCATGAACATCATGGCGAGCACGCTGATCACGCCGCGCTGCTGCGAACGGCGTGTTCGTCGTCGTCGGGTTGAAGTGGTGTTGCGTCGCATCGCGTCCGTCCTTCGTTGCTCGCTCCAGCGCACGCAAGGCTGTGGCGTTTGCCGCAGAACGGGGAACTCATTCAGTCGATTCATTCGGGGACGACCCATGTGTGTTGGGCGACAACTTCGGCCTCGGTGTCGAACGGCCCCTGGTAGAGCGTCCACACGGTGACGCGCACCGGGAACTGATCGACGCGCCGTTCAGGGTCGCCGCCTGCCGCGGGTTCGAAGTAGTCATCATCAATGGTCGTGGTGAAGTCGATCGGATCGACCTTGTCCACCTGCACGTATTGCGTCCATCCCTGAAGCGGAAGGTCGGCGTCCTCGTCATCGAGGGCCGTCGTTCCATTCCACAGCGTTTCGGGAATCACTTCCGAGAACGCATTGATGGGTCCGGGGAATCGCATGGGCACGTCGTCCACGATGGCGATCGGCCCCGGCAGGTCGGCTTCCGCCGCATCGCCGAAGACCACGCCGTCAAAGTCATCGAGGTCATCGAACATGGAGGCGTCAAGCTCATCGCCTTCAGGGCCCCACCCCTGGAAGCCCGTGTGGTTCTCGGGGTCCTGGAAGTAGATGCCGCCGGCGAAGCTGTCATGGCGCGGATAGTGGCGCGTCATCTCACGAAGCTCGTTCGCGAGCAGCGTCGCGGTTGACGTGTGCGTTGACCATGAGTTGGTGCGCAGGAACGCCTGGTGCGCTTCCATGAGCGCCAGCACACCGACACCGACAATCACCGTCGCCAGCGCGGTCTCGATGAGTGTGAAGCCTGCGCCGCTTCGTGCGGGATGTGGGGAACGTCGTCGCATCGCCGCGCTCCTAACGGAAGGTCCGAGAGGTCAGCGTGCGCGCCACGGGGGCGCACACGTCCAACGTCAAGGTGTTCCATCGGTTAGCTGACGATCTGACTCATCTTGAAGATCGGCAGGATGATCGCCATGGCGATGAATCCAACGATCGAACCCATCACAATGATCATGATCGGTTCAATCATCGAGGTGACCGCCTTGATGTTGTCGCGCAACTGCTTCGCGTAGAAGACCGATATCTCGTCGAGCACCTCGCCGAGCTTACCGGACTCCTCACCAGCGGCGATCATTTGCACCACCGCTTTGGGGAACAGCGACGAGCGCGTCAGCGGCATCGCGATCTTTTTGCCTTCCTTCACCGCCGCGAACACGGTGCCCCACAATCGCTTGTAGAGCCGGTTGCCGCTGATGTCGCCGGTGATGGCGATCGTGTCGAGCATCGGCACACCCGCGTTGATGAGCTCGCCCATCGTCTGCAGGCCGCGGCTGATGTACAGCGAACGGAACATCGCGCGGAAGATCGGCGTCCGCAGCTTCATGCGGTCCCACCAGAAGGCGCCGATCTCCGTCTTCAGGAAGAAGAAGAAACCAATCGCGCCGCCGAACAGGAACCCAACCAGCAAGGGCCAGTTCGCAACGATGAACGCGCTCAGGCCCATGAGGAACGTCGTCGCCCAGGGCAGCGCATCTTCCTTGCCTTCGAAGACGCCCGCGAACTTGGGCAGCACGAACGTCAGCAGGAAGACCGTCACGCCGATCGCCATCGTGCCGATGATGCCGGGGTAGATCATCGCGCCGATGACCATTTTCTTGGTTTCGATCTGCTGCGTCAGGTTGAGCGCGATGCGGTCGAGCATCTTGCCGAATGAACCTGACACTTCCGCCGCGCGAACCATGTTCACGTAGAGCGGGCCGAAGAGTTTCGGATGTCGCGCGATCGCTTCCGAGAACTGCTTGCCGGACTCGACGTCCGCTTTGAGTCCTTGAATGATGCGCTTGAAGCCGGCGTGCGTGGTCTGATCGGCGATGCCTTCCAATGCGGTGCGCAGGTTGATGCCGGCGCGGATCATCACGGCGAGCTGGGTGGTGAAGTCCAGCACGTGCTTCATATTCGGCTTGCCGCTGTTGAGCGACTTGAGCTTCGCCCCCAGCCCGCTCGTCGCGCTGTCGGCGACGACGGAGCCGAGGTCCAGCACGTGATTGCCCTGCGCCCGAAGCGCATTGGCGGCGGCGGTGGCGTTGTCCGCCGCGATCACGCCGACGGAAACCTGTCCGTCGTTCGACTTCACCTGGTAGCGGTAGTTCGGCATAGCCTGATCCGTCCCTCAATCACGCCCGTACAGGCTGACGTCACCATTCCTTGAACGGGCGAGATCCCGGCGCGCCGGGACTCCACCGCGATTCCACTTACGCCGCGAGCTGTCGCTCGATCTTGTCCGGGAACGCCGCCTGCGCGATCGCGTCTTCGCGGCTGACCATGCCGTTGAAGTAGAGCTCGGCGATCGCGGAGTCGAGCGTCGTCATGCCGATGGCGCGGTTCGTCTCGATCACGTTCGGGATTTCGAATGCGCGAGCTTCGCGAATGATGTTTCGCACGGCCGGCGTACACAGCAGGATTTCAACCGCAGGGCACATGCCGGGCTCATCGATGCGCGAGAACAACGTCTGCGACACGACCGCCTGCAACGTGTTGGCCAACATCGAGCGAATCTGATTCTGCTGCGATGCCGGATACATATCGATGATTCGTTCAACCGTCTGTGAGGCGTTGACCGTATGCAACGTGCTCAAGACCAGGTGGCCCGTTTCAGCGGCCGTGATGGCGAGCGCCGTCGTTTCAAGGTCTCGCATTTCACCGACGAGGATGATGTCAGGGTCCTGACGCAACGCGTGCTTCAGGCCTGACGAGAAGCTCGGCATGTCGGCGCCGAGTTCACGCTGCTCAACCAGGCAGCGGTTGGATTCAAAGGTGTATTCCACCGGATCTTCAAGCGTGATGATGTGCTTGCGATAGCGCTCATTCATCGCCTGGATCATCGCGGCGAGCGTCGTGGACTTACCGGAGCCCGTGTCGCCCGTGACGAGCACCAACCCGCGCGGCAGGTACGTGAGCCGCGCGATCGTGTCCGGCAGATTCAACGCCGCCAGGGGCGGCACCTTGCTCTTAATCGCACGCATCGTCAGCGCGACATTGCTTCGCTGCATGTGCGCGTTGACGCGGTAACGTCCGAGTCCTTCAACGGAGTACGAGAAGTCCGAGTCGAGCAGATCGTCGAAGTGCTTCACCGCGGGCGGGGAAGCGATCTCTTCGAGCATCGCGCGGGTGGTTTCCGGCGTGAGGACCGGAAAGTCCATCGGCGTCATGACCGTGTGAACGCGCATGACCGGCGGATGACCGGCAACGATGTGAATGTCCGACGCATCGGCCTCGTGCGCGGTGCGGAGGATCTGATCGATCTTCATCTCGGGCCTCACTCCAGAAGTTCAGCGAGCCGGCTCGTCCACGAGCTGGTCCACGCCGATGATTCATTTCACGCTGACCAGACCGGGGGCGGTCCGGTTCGCACGTCTGCAATCGGCACGTTTGGACCCGCTGATGACTCCTGAATCGCGGGAATCGCGCTGCTGGCGCGGATTGTGCGGCTGGGCCGAACTCTGGCGCCGTCTTTGCACAAGACCCCGTGGCAACACGGTTTGGGCGTGTTGAACGCTCGAATCCGCCTGGGGAGGTCGTATCGCATGGTGCAACCCGGTCCGTCAATCACCTCGGTGGCGGGAGATTCCGCCATCCTGCTGCACGGATCAGAGCGCGCGTGGCTTGCGCAGCGTTTGCCGCTGCTCACGGATCGCGAGCTTGAAGTGCTGTTGTCCGTGTGCGAAGGCGGCGCGAATGAAGAAATCGCCAGTCGGCTGTGCGTTTCCGTTGCGACGGTCCGAACGCACCTGACGCGGATTCACTCGAAGCTCGGCACCGGCCGAAAGAGCGACCTGATCCGCGTCGTGTTCGGCGCGTTGATTGATGCTTATCGGACGCCGAACGCGCTGCAGGACGCGCGCTCGCGCACTCGCGCCAGCGCGTGACCAACGGCCGATAACCCGCCGCAAAAAAGCCGCACAGTCCAATAACACGCGATTTTGGACCGAAAATCATCGCTTTCGAGGACGCGTCAGGGGGTTTCTTTCGGACACAATGCGCAAAGATTGTGGCCCTCGTCCGCGTTTGGCCGATGGACCCGATCACGTAAAGACCGGATTCCGGGGGGTTTGGACCAATCCAATCCCCGGCCGAAGGTCGATTTCACTGGTCCGCTGCCTCCTCGGGGGAGGTTTTTCCGCAGTTGCAGCGAAGAAAAGCGAACGCTAGCTTCTGATGAGTCCGATAGAGCGGACGGAGCGCGGTCTCGTTCCGCGCGAATCTGGGGATCGAGGAGAAGGAATCGGAGAACCGAAGTCGGCCGCCTGACAGGCATTCCCGCGGCCAACAGCAAACGAAACTATTCAGCTTGCGCCGATCGTCGGCGCGGGCAGTCACAGGGGCGAGTCCGGCGTCGAGACGCCGTGCCCGTCATTTCCGGAACGTTCACAGGATCAATCAATCGTGCACGAGAGGAAAGGAACCCAGTTCATGAGGCGCTACACAGCAATGCTTGTGGGCGCGGCGGCGGCAGCCTTGTTGCCGTTCGGCGCCTACGCGCAGATCGACCCAAACACGACGATGTTCGACAACGGCGGACTCGACGTGGATGCACCGATCTACAACAACGTTCAGGTCGCCGGCCCGAACACGACGATGGTGGACATCTCCGCCGCTGCAGCCACCTTTGCGGCGGCTGAGCAGGTGGACATCGACGTCGTCGTCTTCATTCACGACGCCAACGGCGTGGTGCAGGCCATCAACGTCTTCGAAGGCGTGAACGGCGGCACCGAGAGCTCTGGCGCAGGCGGCGATCTGTCCGCGACCATTGACTTCTCCATGGCCCCGCTCGGCGGCGCGTTGCAGACGGCCATCAATACGGCCAGCGCATTCGTCGGCGCGATCAATGTCTCCGGCGGCGGTCTCGCCACCGGCGCCAAGATCGGCGTTGTCGCCAACGACCAGTCGATGAACGGCGTTGACA
>MRWG01000654.1_pt1 | contig 32470 bp, 27 predicted proteins | sample 1013341 | NCBI WGS metagenome assembly MRWG01 (sample SAMN06117577, study PRJNA244670) | biofilm metagenome | biome: Water; feature: Cathode Biofilm; material: Biofilm; isolation source: microbial consortium enriched at the cathode of a solar microbial fuel cell | place: USA: District of Columbia ... | reverse complement strand
GGGCGAATAGAGTGGTGGGCCCCGGAATGGCCGGGGGAAGCGTCAGGGCGTAGCTCAGCTTGGTAGAGCGTGTGGTTTGGGGCCACAAGGTCGCAGGTTCGAATCCTGTCGCCCTGACTTGGAGATGGGTCCGAATCGGACGCGCGGAAACGCAACCTGCGTCCCGGTTTCGCTTTACAGTTTGGGAGCCCGCGCGATCCGGACGCGGCGTCCCGCGTCCCTCAGGAGCTTGAGATGTCTATGAAAGCAGCGGGCCTCGCGCCCATCGGCGCCTTGGCGATCCTCACCGCGACCGGCCTGGCCCAGCCCCTCACCGCCGACCCGGACCTGGTCACCGGTGAGCTGGACAACGGGCTGTCCTACATCATCCTCGAGCACGCCAACCCCCCGGGGCGCGCCAACATGTACCTGCACGTCTCGACCGGCTCGCTCAACGAGACCGAGCAGACGCGCGGCATCTCGCACTTCCTCGAGCACATGGCCTTCAACGGCGGGAGCAACATCCCGCCGGGGGACGTGATCCCGTACTTCGAGTCTCTCTCGATGTCCTTCGGGCAGCACCTCAACGCCTTCACGAGTTTCGATCAGACTGCGTACACGCTCTCCCTTCCCGATACCCAGACCGCGACGCTCAAGAAGGGGTTCCTGTTCTACGAGGACGTGCTCTTCGGCATGCTCCTGCTCGCCGACGAGATCGACGAGGAGCGGGGCGTCATCCTTGAGGAGCTGCGCACCGGGCAGGGGCCGGACCAGCGCGTCCGCGACCAGATCTTCGAGAAGCTCGCTCCGGGCTCCACGTTCGGTCGCCGGCTGCCGATCGGCACGGAAGAGACGATCAACGGCGTGACCCGCGAGGACTTCGTCGAGTACTACTCCAAGTGGTACACGCCCTCGAACTCCACGCTCATCATCGCGGGGGACTTCGAGGCCGAGGACGTCGAGGCGGTGGTCCGCGAGACGTTCAACCGGGGGGAGCGGACGGCCCGCCCGGTGGATCTCGACCCGGGGATCGAGGCGTACACGCAGATGCGGGCGATCGTCGCGACCGATGACGAGCTGACAGACGCCGAGGTCGGGTTCATCGGGATCGAGGAGGAGCGGGCGCCGGTGACCACCGAGGCCCAGTTCCGCGCGCGGCTCGTCGAATCGATGGCGACGCAGGCGTTCAACCGGCGCCTCGGGGCGAAGATCAACGAGGACGCCGTGAGCTTTACCTCCGGCTCGGCGATGGCCCTCGACCTGTTCGACGCGATGCTGCTGACGCAGCTGAGCGTGCAGGGCGACGCGGGCGACTGGGAGGCGATGCTGCGCGAGGCCGCGACGGAGCTGCGTCGGGCCCGCCTGCACGGGTTCACGCAGCGCGAGATCGACGACGTGCGCCGGGTGGCGATCGCGAGCGCCGAGCGCGCCGCGGAGCGGTCCGACACGATGCCCGCGGGGGCGAGGCTCGCGGCGCTCAACTCCACGATCGCGACGGGGGCGACGCCGATCAGCGCCGAGGAGAGCCTGCGCCTCGTGCGGAAGTACGCCGACTCGATCACCCCCGACGAGGTCAACGCCGTCTTCAATGAGCTGTTCGATGACCGGACCGTGACCACGGTGCTCGAGCTGCCCACGTCGGCGAACGTGCCCGGCGAGGAGGAACTGCTCGCGATGGCCCGGGAGGCCCTGAGCGTGACTCCGGAGGCGGAGGAGGAGGCCGATCGCCCGAGCGAGTTGATGGCCCAGCTCCCCGATCCGGGTGAGATCGTCTCGCTCACCGAGCACGAGGCGACCGGCGTGGCGACGGCGTGGATGGACAACAACGTCTGCGTCCATCACCGCGAGATGACCATCCAGGAAGATCAGGTCACCGTCTCGATCGCCCTCGCGGGTGGTGAGATCATGGAGGACGAATCGAACCGGGGCGTCTCCGAGGCCGCGGCTCTGGCCTGGAACCGGCCCGCCACCGACACACTGACCTCCACGAATGTTCGTGACCTGATGACCGGGTCGAAGGTCGGCGTGGGCGGGGGCTCCGGGACCGATGTGATGTCCCTGAGCGTCTCGGGAAGTCCGGCGGAACTCGAGCGCGGGATGCAGTTGGCCCACCTGCTGCTGACGCATCCGCGCATCGAGGCCGCGGCGTTCGATCAGTGGAAGCAGGAGCGGGTCCTGCAGATCCAGCAGAGTGCCAAGACGCCCAACGGGCAGGTGATGGAGGCGATGGCCGACGCCCTGCTCCCCGAGGGGGAAACCCGTCGGCGTCCGCTGACCGAGGAGCAGGTCAAGGCGATCACGCTGGAGCAGGCCCAGGCCTGGCTCGACCGGCTGATCGAGAAGGCGCCGATCGAGGTGAGCGTGGTGGGTGACCTGGATCGGCGCACCGCGTTGGAGCTGGCCGCCCGGTACCTCGGGTCGCTGAGCGAGCGTGACCGGATCTCGGAGAGCACCCTCGACGGGTACCGGGAGATCAATCGCCCGGAGGGGCCACGCGTCGTGATCCGGGAGGTCGAGACGCAGACGCCCGTCGCGATCGCGCTGGCGGGCAGCTTCGGGACGTCGATCAGCGAGGTCCGCGATCGGCGGGCGCTCAATCTCGCGGCTCAGATCATGACCACCCGGCTCATCGCCCGCGTCCGCGAGGCCGAGCAGCAGGTCTACTCGATCTCGGCGCAGTCCATCCCGGGTGTCGAGTACCCGGAGCTGGGCCTGTTCTTCGCCGCCTCGGCGACCGGCCCGGACAACGGGGAGCGTCTGACCGGCGTCATCCACGAGATGTTCGGCGAGCTGGCGGAGAAGGGACCGAGCGCCGAGGAGGTCGAGACGGCCCGCTCGCAGGTGCTCAACACCCTCGACGAGCAGATCAAGCAGCCCGGCTTCTGGTCGGCGCAGCTCTCGGGGCTGGTCTACCGCGGGCGGGACCTTGAGGACATCGAGTCCGCTGCCGACATGTACCGCTCCTTCAGCGAGGGTGACGTGCAGGAGGTCTTCAAGCGCTACTACACCGAGGACAGCCAGATCACGGTGATCGTCAAGCCCAAGGGCGCCGGGGAGAGCGCCGGCGAGGGCGCTGAAGAAGGCGACGGCTGAACGCGGACGACGCGCTTGGGGTATCTTGACGCCATGCGGCGAGCCCCGACCAACCCGGACGCGGAGCCATCGGTCCCGGCGATCATGGCGCCCCCGGTGCAGAAGGACCATCCGCTGACCCGCTCGCCGGCGGGTCTGGCGGGTCTGGTCTTTCTTGCGTTGATGCTGCTGGCGAGCCTCGGGTCGCTCCCGTTCACCCTGACAGGCCCGGACGGGACGCCCCGCTACAACGCGGGCTCGCCGCGGGAGGGGCGTCTGCCCCCGGCCTGGGCGCCGCACGACGAGGGCGACATCGACCGGCTCGTGCTGGCGGTGCAGGGTCGGGCGTCGGATGACCCTAAGGTCGGCGCGCGCGTGGACGCGATCGCGTCGGAGGCGGGGCTGACCGTTGATGAACTCTTCGAGCAGCGGGAGGGGCCGGCGTTCAAGCGTCTGCTCGACCTGGCGCCGAGCCCCCTGCTCGGGACGGACCTGCTCGGGCGGAGCCTGCTCATCCGCGTCCTGACCGGGGGGGGCATCTCGCTGGGGATCGGGATCGCTGCGGCGATGCTCAGTGTCTTCATCGGCACGCTCTACGGCGCCATCGCGGGGTACGCGGGGGGGATGATCGACGCCTCGATGATGCGTGTCGTGGACATTCTCTACGGGTTGCCGTACATCCTGCTCGTGGTGCTGCTCGCCGTCGCGGTCGATGCGGCGGTGGAGGGGTGGGCGGCGGACCGGGTGGCGCGGTTCAGCGCGCAGCGTGAGGCGTACGTGGAGGCGGCGCTCAGCGAGGCGCCGGGCGAAACGACCGACGAGCGCCGGGCCGAGCTGGAGCGTGAGGCGCTCGCGGCGATCGGATCGGGAGAGCTTGGCAGCGCGTCCCAGAACGCGGTCAACGTCGTGACCCTTCTGGTGGCGATCGGGGGCGTTTCCTGGCTGACCATGGCGCGGGTCATCCGGGGGCAGGTTCTGAGCCTGAAGAACCAGCCGTTCGTGGAGGCGGCGCGGGCGATCGGGGCGCCGACGCGTCGCATATTCGGGCGCCATCTGCTGCCGAACCTGCTCGGGCCGGTGATCGTGTACGCCACGCTCGCCGTCCCGCAGGCGATCCTGCAGGAGAGCTTCCTGAGCTTCCTGGGCATCGGGGTCAAGCCGCCGCTCCCGAGCTGGGGCAACCTGGCCGCGGAGGGGCTCAGTGAGCTGAACCCGTACAAGAGTCACTGGTGGCTGCTCTTCTTCCCGTGTCTGCTGCTCGGGCTGACGCTGCTGGCCCTGAACTTCGTGGGGGAGGGGCTGCGCGAGGCGTTCGATCCGAGGCGGGCGAGGCGCGGCGCATGACGAATCCCCGGAGCGAGTCCAGGAGCGGATCGGACGGCGCCCAGGACGCCTCGGCGCCCCTGCTCGAGGTCCGCGATCTGGCCGTCTCGTTCGCCAACGGGCGAGGCCCGCGCATTCAGGCGGTGGACGGCGTCAGCATGACGATTCACCCGCGCCAGACGCTCGCGGTCGTGGGGGAGTCGGGGTGCGGCAAGTCCGTGACCGCCCTCACCACGCTCGGCCTGATCCCCTCCCCCCCGGCTCGGATCGACCGGGGGACGATTCACTTCAACGAGGGCGACGGGAGGGTGGATCTGCTCGGGCTCGACGCGCGAGCGATGCGCCGCGTTCGGGGGGGGAAGATCGCGATGATCTTTCAGGAGCCGATGACCTCGCTCAACCCGGTCTTTTCGATCGGTGACCAGCTTGTCGAGGCGATCGTGCAGCACCAGGACGTGCGCAAGCGTGAGGCACGCGAGATCGCGGTCGAGTCGATGCGCGATGTGGGCATCCCGGACCCCGCGTCGCGTCTCGCGGCGTACCCCCATCAGTTCTCCGGTGGCATGCGCCAGCGCGTCATGATCGCGATGGCGCTGGCCTGCCGGCCCCGCCTGCTGCTCGCCGACGAACCCACCACCGCGCTCGACGTCACCATCCAGGCGCAGATCCTGGACCTGCTCGGCGAGCTGAAACGCACGCGGGGGATGGGGGTCATGCTGATCACGCACGACCTGGGCGTGGTCCGCGAGCAGGCGGACGTCGTCTGCGTGATGTACGCCGGGCGAGTGGTGGAGTACGGCGCCTGCGAGGCGGTCTTCGCCGATCCGTTGCATCCCTACACGCGCGGGCTGCTCGCCTGCATCCCCCGGATGCGCGATCGACGCGAGCGTCTCCAGACCGTGCGCGACCTGGTCGAGGACGAGGGGCAGTTCACCCGCCTCGGCACCGACCGGCGTCCCTGGTGGCCCTGGCACGACACGCCCGCCGGGGTAGAGGCCGGGGCGTCCTGCCTCGCGGAGATCTCCCCGGGGCACTGGATCGGGCTCTGGGCCTCCGAGGGGGCACGGGCGATGAGTGCGCGACGAGTGGATCTGACCGAGCGGCGCGCCGTGGTAAGCTCTGCCTTGGGCGACGACTGATCGAGGTCCGCATGCACGTCCTCTTCCTGACAGACACGGTCTTTGCGCTGCGAGAGCGGGCGCTGCTCTCACGCCTGGAGGTCGGGCTGGCCGCCGAGGGGGTCCGGGTCACGCTCGCGGCGCCCGAAGAGGCGCTGGCGAGGATGGACCTGAACATTCTGGGCGAGCCGCTGAGCTACCACGAGGGGGCCTTCGCGTTCACGCGGCGCCTGCGCGCCGGTCGCCTCGCGGAGGACGTCGTTGCCGCCTCCGGGAGCGTGCCGGTGACGGTGGTGCACGTCTTCGGGGGCAGCGCGTGGACACTGGGGGTTGAACTGGCGCGGATGTGGGACGCGGCGCTGGTGCTGGAGATCTGGCGGGCGAATCTGGCCGAGCGGGCGCGGTCGGTCGCGGGGCAGCTGCGCGACCAGGCGGTGCTCGCCGCGCCGGACCCGAGCATCGAGCGGGCGATTCTCCGCGAGGGGGGGAGCGTCGTGGCCCGCCTGACCCCGTGGGGGGCGCGGGCCGACGCGGAGGTCGGCGTAAAGCTCAGCCCGGACCGGGCGACCGCGATCATGATGATCGGCGTGGGGCGCGACGTCGCGTCGTACACCAGCGCCTTCGACGGCGTGGTTTCGGTCGTGGAAGGGCGTGACAACGCCATGATCTTCGTGGACAGTGAGGCCGCCCGACGCGCCGGCCTCTGGGAGCGTGCCGAACGCCTGGGCGTCTGCGACCGGCTGTCGCTCATCGACGCGATGGAGGACCGGCGGGATCTGGTCCTGCGGGGGGACATGATCATCTGTCCCGACGCGCGGGGGGAGCAGCGGACCCTTTTGCTCGACGCGATGGCCTCCGCGATGCCCGTCGTCGCGACGGAGGATCCCTTCGTGAGTTCGCTCATCGACGGGCGGACGGCCTGCCTGCTCCCCGCCGGGGCCTCGGCGATCAACTGGGGAGAGACGATCCGGAGTTTGCTGGACGATCCCGAGCGGGCCCGGTCCCTGGGCGCCTCGGCCCGGGCGTACGTCCGAGAGAAGCACCGGGTGAGCGCCCACGTCGCGACGGTTCTGGACATGTACGAGTGGGCCACGCAGCGGACCCTCCCGTTCAAATCCGGGACCTGAGTCCGAGAAGGGCTGAACCAACCCGCGGAAGCGGCAAAGTTCGCCAGAGTGGTGGCGGTCTGTAAGTCTTGGTCAATACTGAAGTTGTATGCCAGGGGCGCGTGTTGTGCGTGCCCTGATGACTGTGCCGGCGCTCACGGAGCGAGGGGCGGGCGCCGCGCCAAGGAGGAGACCAAGACATGCTGCTTTCAACACTGGTTCTTTCGATGAGTGTGGCGCAGGCGGCGCCGCAGGCCCCGGTGAGTTTCATGCCCGTGACGCCCGTTCGGACCGCGTCGCCGGTGATCGATCTGCGTCAGCAGATGGTCGAGGGCGATCTCGGGTCGCGCGGGTACGAGCTGCTCGACGGGATCAGCGAGTCGAGCCGACGCGAGCGGGAGCGTCTGGGCGCGGGCGATGACGCCCCGAGGGCGATCTATGTCCGCGCGTTCGACGCGATCTTCGTGATCGATCCGTTCGAGGAGGTGGAGGAGCTGATTCCCCGCCCGATCAACGGGGGCGAGACGATCCGCGCACAGCGCCAGCTGTTCGGCGAGTTCAGCCTGGAGACGGACCGCAAGCTGTTCGACTGGAGCCGGGTCGAGGCGACCGCGGAGTTGTTCCGCATCCTCGAGACGGCCCGCCTCGACTGGCTGCGCACGAACGGGTACTACGGGGTGCGGACGTTCGTCAATGAGCAGGTCGAGCACGAGGCCGAGGCCCGTGGCGAGATCCGCCCGCGGGCGACCTTCCAGCGCCCGGCGGACATGCCGCGGACACGCTCGCGGGAGCAGGTCCGGGGAACGGAGCGGGCCGAGGACGCGGCGGCGATGCTCGCCAAGAGCGACGAGCCGATGCGGATCTCCGCGCCGACGTACGACAGGAGTCAGGTCCGGATTTCGATGCCGGGCCGGGATGCGGGCGAGTCGATCGCCGCCCGCGAAGGGGAGACGGAGAGAGACTCCCCCCGCCGCGCTGGGATCTAACGATCCTCATCGCGGTACACTCGGATCGTGGGCCGACTCCCCTTCGATCCGAGCAGAATGGCGTCGGGTGACGCTTCACCCGAAACGACGCCTCGACGCTCAGCGGACGACCGTCCGCTGAGCGTTTCTGCGCTCGCGTCGAAGATCGACGGAGCGCTCAAGGCGGGGGTGCCGGGGCGGGTGCGCGTGATCGGGCAGGTCAGCGGCTTCCGGGATCGGACGCACTGGTACTTCAACCTGGCGGACGAGGGGGCGGTCATCGGGGCGGTGGTCTTCGCCTCGGTGGCGCGTCGCGCCAAGGTCCGGCTCGAGGACGGGCTGGAGGTGGTCGCGTCGGGTCGGATCGACTTCTACGCACCGGGCGGGAAGGTCAGCCTGATCGTGGACAAGGTCGAGCCCGTGGGGGCGGGCGCCGCGGAGCTGGCCCTGCGCCGCCTGATCGAGGAGGTGCGGGCGCTGGGGTGGCTGGACCCGGAACGAAAGCGACCGCTGCCGACGTACCCGCGGCGGATCGGGGTGGTGACCAGCCGGACCGGGGCGGCCTTGCAGGACGTGATCAACACCGTGGCCAGACGCTGCCCGGGCGTCGGGCTGCTCGTGGTGGACGCGCGGGTGCAGGGTGAGAACGCGGCGACGGAGGTGCGCCGGGCGATCCGGGGGCTCGGGGATCGGCACGAGCATCTGGGCGTGGACGCGATCATCGTCACGCGAGGGGGCGGGTCGGCGGAGGATCTGGCGGCGTTCAACGACAAGGAGCTGGCGCGCGCGATCGTGGAGTCCCCCGTCCCCGTCGTCGCGGCGATCGGGCACGAGACCGACACGACACTCGCCGAGCTGGTCGCCGACGAACGCTGCTCCACCCCCACCCAGGCCGCGATGTGCCTGACCCCGGACCGTGGGGCGTTGCGTGAGCAGGCGGCCTCGCTCGCCTCCCGCCTGCGACGCTCGATCGATGAGCGTCTGCGGTTCGAGCGTCAGCGTGTGCGACACGCGGCGGGTCGACCGGTCCTGCGTGACCCGAGGCAGATCACACGCGTCCGGCGAGAGGTGGTCGATGCTCTCGATCGGCGGCTGCGTCAGGCCTTGCGTTCGGCGGGCGCCGCCGAGCGGGCGCGGCTTGCGGCAATACGGCTGCGCCTGGAGCGGAAGCGACCGGGGGAGGTCCAGGCGCGCCGGCAGGAGCGTGTGCGGGCCCTTGCGGGACGGCTGCGTCGGGGGATCGGGGTGGCGTTGACGCAGGAGCGCGAGGCGGTCGATGCGCTCGAGCGGGAGCTGAACGCGGTGGGGCCGATGAGTGTGCTGGCCCGAGGCTTCAGCGCCACGCTCGACGCGGAGGGGCGCCTGGTGCGGTCGGTGGAGCAGATCACCCCGGGGCAGCGGCTGACGACGCGCCTGGCGGACGGGAGCTTCGGCTCGACGGTGGAGGGGCCGGAGGGGCCGCGTCACGCACCGGCGCCCCGGCCAAGGCGTTCCAGGCGGCGTCGGGGGCCGGCGGACCCGAGCCAGATGGACCTGTTCGATGGCGCCGGGTAACGTGGCCCCATGCCCAAGGACCCCGCCCCCGAGCCGAGCGTCAGCGAGCTTTCCTACGAGCAGGCCGTGGAACGATTGGAAGAGCTGGTCGAACGCATCGAGTCCGGGGAGATCGGGCTCGAGGCGTCGATCGCGGCCTACGAGCGGGGGGTGGCCCTGCTGGCCCGCTGCCGGAGCGTGCTCGATGACGTCGAGCAACGGATCGAGCAGCTCTCGGTCGAGGAGATCGAACAAGAGCGGGGGCGCGGGGGCGATCGGGCCGATGAAGGGGCCTGATGTCCAAGGCTGATTTCTACATGTGGCTCCCCCGGATCACGACGCTTCTGTTCGTCGGGGCGTTCGGGGCGTGTGCCGGCTCGCTCATCAACGTGCTCGTCTACCGGCTGCCACGGGGGATGGGTGTGGTGACGCCGGCGTCGCGCTGCCCGCAGTGCCAGACCAAGCTGACGTGGCGGGAGAACATCCCGGTGCTCGGATGGATCATCCTGCGGGGGCGGTGCCGCTTCTGCAAGTCGAAGATCTCGCCGGAGTACCCGATCGTCGAGGCGATTGTGGGGCTGCTGTTCATGGTCTTTTACGGGCTGTGGTACCTCGTCCCGCAGGGAGCCGGCTTCTGGGGGCAGATCAAGCCGGAGTGGGCGTACAACGACGAGGGAATGGCCTTCGCCTTCCAGACCTGGCCCGCGTTCGTCGTGCTCATCCTGCTCGTCGCGTCACTGGTGGCGATGACGATCGTGGACGCGAAGACCTACACGATCCCACTCGTGCTCGCGTGGGTTCCGCTGGGGATCGGGCTCATCGGGCATACCGCCCACGGGCTCTGGTTCGACCTGGCCCACGGGACATTCGAGCTGACCGGGCCGGGGATGTGGCGGGCCGCGGATCGGACCCGCTGGATCTCGGAGATCGGGTGGACGTGGACGATCACGACGCCCTCGCCGGAAGGATGGCGTTGGGTGGGCGCGTCGCTGGGGGGCGTCGTCGGGCTGCTCCTGGCCAACGGTCTGCTGGCGTTGGGGCTCATCCGGCGGAGCTTTGCCGACTACGACGAGTGGGAGTCGAAGGAGCTGGCCGCCCGCCAGGTCGCTCGGCCCGAGAGCGCGTCTGACCCGGATGGAGACGCGCCGGAGAGCGGGCCGGGGTCAGCGGACGAGGAGTCGGCGGCGGACCTCTGGATTCAGTATCCCCATGCGCGCCGGGAGATGGTCAAGGAAATGGCTTTCCTGGCCCCTGTGGTCTGCTTGGCGATCGTCGGGGCGTGGCTGCTCAACCCGGCCGGGGGGCCGCTGGCGCCCGCGGGACCGGCGCCGCTCTGGGTGCTGGCCCTCAGCGGCTCGCTGCTGGGCGCCTTCGCGGGGGGCGGGGTCGTCTGGGCGGTTCGGATCCTGGGATCGCTCGCCTTCGGCAAGGAGGCGATGGGGCTGGGGGATGTCCACCTCATGGCGGCGGTGGGGGCGTGCCTGGGTTGGATCGATCCGGTGATCGCGTTCTTCGGCGCCGCGTTCGTGGGCGTTGGCTGGGCGCTGCTGGGTGTGCTGATCGGGGGCGGGTTCAAGCGGGCGATGCCGTACGGGCCGTTCCTCGCGGTCGCCACGCTGCTCACGCTGTTGTGCAAGCCTTGGATCGAGGTGTTGCTGGGGCGTTTGTCGGGCGCGGGCGGGCCGCTGAATCTGCCCTGAATACACGGGAATCGGGTGTTGTGGGGAACTGTGCGGGGCGCATGTGCTGCGCGGACGGGGTATTCTGTGCAGAGCGGGGACGGAACCCGCGGAACGGATTCAGGACCAGATTCGACAACTGGGAGGTTCACGGATGACCACACAGAAGAAGACGGCGGCGCTGCTGGGCGTGCTCTGCGCCGGGGCCCTGATCGCGGGTGGGTGCAAGAGCGTCAAGAAGGCTGATTACGACGCCGCGATCCAAGAAAACACCAAGCTGCGGGAGCGGGTCGCGTCGCTGCAGGACAAGGTCCGCGAGGCGAACTCGCAGGTGGACGCTGCGGAGCGTGCCAAGCAGGAAGCGTTGGCCCAGCAGCGTTCCTCGTACGAGTCGCAGCTGAGCGCGGTGCGTCAGCCGGCGCCGGTGCAGAACCAGTACGTCACCCCGGTCAACGAGGTCTCGGGGTTCGAGGGGATCCCGGGGGTGGAGACGAGCGTCGGCGGGGGTGGCGAGATCGTCGTCGCCGTCGAGGGCGACGTGCTCTTCGACTCGGGCAAGGTGGACCTGAAGTCGTCGGCCCGCCGGTCGCTCGACCGGGTGGCGAGCGTGATCCAGAGCAAGTACCCGGGGCAGCAGATCCGGATTGAGGGGTACACCGATTCGGACCCGATCCGCAAGAGCAAGTGGCGGTCCAACGAGCACCTGTCCGCTGAGCGGGCGCTGGCGGTGGAGAAGTACCTCGTCGGCAAGGGTGTGGACAACGACCGGGTGTACTCGGCGGCGTTCGGGCCGGCGAACGCCCGGGCGACCAAGAAGGACTCACGCCGCGTTGAGATCGTGATCCTGGGCAGCTGAGCCCGAGAACCCCCCGACTCACCCGCGGAGTTCGCGGTGGGCTGGCCCACGTGTTGGGGCGGGGGTACAATCGTCCCCGGCGGGCGATGTCCGCCGGAGCCTTGGGCGATTGGCGCAGTTGGCTAGCGCGCCAGTATGACACACTGGAGGTCACAGGTTCGAGCCCTGTATCGCCCACATCGACCGGCCCCGGGGCAACCCGGGGCCGTTGTCTTTCCCGCAGCGAACGCCTGCGACGCTTGGCCGCCTTAGCTCAGTTGGTAGAGCATTGGTTTTGTAAACCAACGGTCGCCGGTTCAAGTCCGGCAGGCGGCTCCTGATTGGCGCATGAAAGAGGGCGGAGCCGTCGTGGCCCCGCCCTCGTCGTTGCTGAGCGTGTTCGGCTCGGTCAGGGCTGCCCGGCCTCGAAGCGTCGGATGAACTCCGAGAGGTCGGCGCTGTCGACGACGCCGGTGGGGGGCGCGAGGTCGGCCGCGAGGTCGCCCCGGGTCAGCAGCTGCATGAACCGGGCTTTGTCCTCCATGTCGAGCACGCCGAAGGGGGGCGCCACGTCCGCGCTGGGGGGACGCACCTCGATGCTCGCGACGAGAGTGAGGCCCTCAGCCGAGAGAACGGTGGGGGCGGCGGCGACCGCACGCCCCTCAAGGGAGAACCCCTGTCCTTGGAGGAGGGTTCTCGTGGCGGGGGCGGCGCCCGGAGCGGTCGCCAGGGCGGCCGAGGCGCAGGTCAGAAGCGAAAGCAGTCCGGTTCGTCTCACGGGGTCTCTCCCATCAACAGGGACTCGAGCGCCTGCAGTCGGGCCTCAAGCTCAAGGATACGGAGGTCGCGCCGGTCGGTTTCGCGTGCGGGGGCGACGCCGCCGTACCACCCCGGCTGGACGAGGACGGTGATCTTGCCCGTGCCGGCGTCGAAGTCCTCGAGGGCGATGCCGATGGTCGGGCCCGCCTGGGTCTGGAGCATCGCGTGCCCCGGGGTGGCGCTGGAGGTGAGGCGGTCACCGGCGCGGATGGCGCCGTACGTCGCGTCCACCTTCACGGGCACACGCCCGGCGAGGGCGATGGGTCGGGTGCGCTCGCGTTCGGCGCGGATGCGACGCCGGAACTCCTGCTGAATCTCGCGGGTGGCGCGTCCGGCGGTGCGGATGGCGTCGCGTCGCCAGTTCTCGACGCTGTCGGGGATGGGGTTGCCGGCGATGAAGCCGGGGTCGGTGGAGATGACGCCGACGAGCAGGTCCTGGTAGGGGTCTGAGGCCAGGCGGATGAGGTCGGTCTCGCCGCGGACCATGACGACGACGTCGCCGGCCTCGAGGCCTTCCTGTCCGATGGTGAACATTTCGGCGTAGTCGAAGCCGTTGGCGGTGACGTCGCCGTCCACGGCGAGTTCGGCCTCATCGCCGTCGGCGCCCGGCCCGTCGTCGAGGATCATCTGGGTGTTGGAGCCGTTGTTGCTCTCCCAGGTGAAGAGGCTGCCGCTCTCGTCGTCGTTGAAGTCCTTGGAGAAGGTGATGTCGCCGTCGGCGGCGATGAGCGCCGGGCTGGACTCATCGAAGAAGCGGAGATCGCCCTCGTTGATGAAGACGTCGCTCTCGGAGAGGATGCCGTTGGGAGGGGGGAGCGTATCGGTGCCGACGGAGAGGGCGCCCGAGTTGGTGAAGCGGGCGACGGTGGTGTCGGCGACCTGCATCTCGAAGAGGTCCTGGGAGCCATCCGAGCTGAGGCTGAAGTCGGCGAAGACATCCTCCTCGCCGAGTGCGAGGCCCCCTTCGATGAACGAGCCCATGCCGCCCGTGAAGTACCCGGCCCATGCGTCGGAGCTGGTGACCTCGCCCCGGACGGCGAAGTTGGTGCCGGTGGCGTTGGTGCACAGGCCGCGGACGGCGGTGCCGGAGGCGGCTCGGGAGACACCGGAGACACCGATGCCGGTGCCGAAGGTGCTGGCGGCCTGGCCGAAGACGCCGGTGCCGCGGGAACTCATGGACTGTCCGAAGACGCCGTAGTTGAAGCCGGTGGTGGAGTTGGCGCGGGCGAAGAGGGCGCGGGAGCTGGCGCCGTTGGCCTCGGCCTGGATGCCGAAGCCGCCGTTGGCGCCGGACTGGTTGTTGATGGCCCAGAGGACGCGGGCGCCCTGGTCGCGGATGTGGAGGGGGGCGGAGGGGGAGACGAGACCGATGCCGACGTTGCCGGTGTTGAAGTAGACGTTGTTGCCGTTGGCGGTCCAGCCGCCGCCCCGGGAGCCGGCGCCCGTGTTGAAGGGGGTCGCGCCGTTCTGGCCGGCGCCGCCGAGGCCGCCGGAGCTGACATCGGCGTCGAGAATGATCGGGGACTCGGGGCCGTCGCCCGGGCGTGTGGAGGGGCGATCGTGGGAGGCCTGGGCGGGGTCCGCGGGCGAATCGGCGGCGGGCTCACCCGACGAGGGGCCGAGGGTGATGTGTCCGCCGGTGGTCACCAGGTGCTGACGCGGGGAGAGGGTGATGAACGACCCCTGCCCCGCGGGGGAGCGGACATCGACCTCGATGAAGGCGTTGGCGGGGAGGTCGCCGAAGGCCAGGAGGACCTCAAAGGCGCCCTGGTCGAGCGAGACCCCCTCGTGGAGGACTTCCCGGCCGATCTGCTCGCCCCCCTGGGCCGCGGTGTAGGCGCGGAAGCGGAGGTCGGCGGTGGTGCTCACGGGGATATCGAGGTACGAGAGCGTGCCCTGATAGACAACGGGTGTCGAGTGCTGGGCGGTCTGGGTGGTGGTGGGTTCGACGGCGCTCGCGGTGGCGGCTCCGGCGAGGGTAAACGCGGCGCACGCCGCGAGAAGGGATCGAACGACCATGGCAGGGCTCTCCAGTAGGGTGCAAGACCGATCTGAAACTGTGGTGGGATGATCGGACAGACGCGTCGGATGGCGCCAATGTTCGCGATCTCCGCTCAACTCCCCAAACCCCCACGGTTTACCGTGAATCGAGGGGGGGATCAAGCCGGGACAGGGGTGGTGGGGCGCTGTGGAGTGCCCGGACTTGCCACGCTGGATGAGTGGCGCTAACTTTCCTGTCCCCAAGCGGGGTCCGGGCGAGTACCCAAGTGGCCAACGGGGGCAGACTGTAAATCTGCTGGCATAGCCTTCGGGGGTTCGAATCCCTCCTCGCCCACTCGAGCGGCCCTCCCACCGGGAGGGCCGCGTCGCTTTTGGGGGGTGGGGAACGAAAAGGGCCGACGGTCTTTCGACCGCCGGCCCGAGCTCTCAAACTCTCAATGCCACCAATGGGTTACGGGCAGCCGGCCCCGAAGGCGCCGAGAAAGCTGACGACATCGGAGAAGTCCCAGGTGCCGAAGGGCGCCGCGATATCCGCCGCGCTCTCCATCGCCCCGAAGGCGCCGAGGAAGGCGACGACGTCGGAGAAGTCCAGGGCGCCGAAGGGCTCGGCCAGGTCGGCGTCGTTGCACATCTCGCTCGGCTCATCGATGAAGACGTCAGAGACGGCCAGGTCGTCGACGTACCAGTCGTCGCCCGAGTCGCTGCCGTTGGCCGAGAGGCGCACCGCGAAGTTGTTGTGGAAGCCCAGGTCGGGGACCTGGAACTGGTGAAGCTCGAACTCGGTCTGGTTGGACCCGTCGGAGGTGATGACGCCGAGGGTCTGCCAGCTCATGAGGATGTCGCGCCACTCGACGGTGAGGGTCTCACCGTTCTCGACGCCCTTGTGCTGGGTGTAGAGGCGGACCCAGTAGGGGGTCGGGAACTCGCCCTGCATCTGGATGCGGTAGGTGGCGACGGAGTCAGAGCCATCGAGGTTGAGCGAGTTGGAGCCGCTGACCTCGTTGTCCGCCGCGCTGCTGATGGTCGCGCCGGAGACGCTCTCGTAGGTGAAGGTGGAATCGAGGCCGGACTCGAAGTCGTCCAGGAAGGGGGGCATCATGCCGTCGTAGGTGTCGATGCGGAAGTCGTCGATGTACCAGTCGTCGTTCGAGGCGCTGGTGGCGGCGCGGAGGCGGAAGCGGACCTCGTCGTGGAAGGCGAGGACGGGGATCTGGACCTGGGTGAACTCGAACTCGGACTGGTCGGAGCCGTCGGAAACCCAGGAGGCCATCGTCTGCCAGACGCCGCTGATGTTCTCGTACTCGAGGAGGAGGCTCTCGCCGTTCTCAACGCCGACGCGCTGGGTGTAGAGGCTGATGACGAGGTTCTCGCCGACGTTGTCGCTCAGGTCCAAGCGACCGGTGATGATCGAGTCACCGCCGTCGAGGTTGAGGGAGTTGGGAGCGCTGGGCTCGTTGGAGGCGGCGGAGTTGACGACCGCGCCGTTGATCTCCTGCCAGCGGTCCTCGTCGAGGGTGGTGGAGGCGAAGTCGTCGAAGACGGGGAGTTGGAGGAAGGGGGGGCCGGCCTTGGTGAGGCAGGGGCGGTTGCTGGCGTAGTTGGTGATCGTGTTGATCGAGGAGGCGCCGAAGCCCGCGCCCGTGACGCCGGGGGGGGAGATGCCGCCGCACCCGCCGAGGCCGGCGCACATGATGTAGCAGCTCCCGCCGGAGCAGTGCTGGGCGTTGAGGTTGTGGCCCATCTCGTGGGCGGTGAGGGCGACGCGGTTGTTGTAGTTGCTGGTGAAGCGGGACTCGGAGAGGCCGTAGCCGAGGTTGGTCGAGCAGGTGGCGCCGAGCCAGGCGATGCCGATGGTGCCGCCGGAGATGTTGCGTCCGGTGAACATGTGCAGCAGGTCGCGGGGGTTGGTGCCGCCGGTGCCGAGCCACTCGGAGCGGACCTGGTCGAGCAGGGTTTCGGGGTTGTTGGTGGTGTAGGGGTTGGAGGCGGAACTGGTGCGGACGATGATCTCGTTGATCACGCAGGTGATGTTGAGGTCGCGCTCGTAGACGCCCGAGACGCCGCCGATGATGTTCTCGGTGTCGGCGATGGTGGCCGAGGTGCTCGAGCCGTTGTCGATGCTGTAGAACTGGTAATCACAGTCCATGACCAGCTCGAGTTCAAGGAAGGAGGAACGCTGCCCCGCGCCGGCGTTGACGTCGGGCTGGGCGAGGTGGTCCTCCTCGATCACCGCGCCGGCGCACGTGTGCCCGGTGGGGAGCGAGTCGGTGGTGTTGTACACGAGGTAGGTGCCCTCGTCGATGACCGGGGCGGCCATGGAGAGGGGCTGGACGTCCCATGTCTCGCGGCCTTCCCGGATGACCTGGCCGCCGAAGCCGGCGTCAAAGAGCGAGCCGATGATGGTCGCCGTGCCGTCGGTGCTGAACCCGCGGTAGGTGCGGGGCGCCGGGGCGGGGATCTCGCGTCGGACGCCGTCCTCCCCGATCTCGATGACACGGAAGTTCTCGGAGCGGTAGGAGTGGGGCTGGAGGACGAAGGTGAGCAGTTCGCCGTCGAGGTTCAGCTCCAGGCGGATCTCCTCGCCGAGCTGGCCCTGAATCTCGGTCTTCTGGAGGCTGTAGGCGGCGACGTTCGCGCTGGCGGTGATGGCCTGGTGAACGTTGGCGTTGGGCGTGACCAACGTTGGCTCGCCGAAGGCCGACCCCACCACGCCCGCGAGCAGCGAGGTCGCTGCGAGGCCGTTTCGCACACACATCTTCATCATCATTCTGCCTTTCGTAGCGTGGCGAGTCGTCTCGGACAGCTTCTGACAAGACCCTAACACAAGCCGCCCGTGGCGCCCGATCCGGTACTCGCTGATTGCGGTACACCCGGGCGCTCCGGCCCATGGTGAGTGAACACTCGGGAACGAATCTTCCAAATATACCTGACGACGAACGGGGGCCAACCAAACTGGCCAACCCCCCACAAATCGAAACTCAAAAGAAGACCCCTCAGAACGAGGGAACTCAGGAACTTGGCGCTGTTGCCCAAACAGAAACCGATCCCGCCAGGCGCACCCTGACCTTCCCCCCATTCGCAGGGATCAGGGCTTGGGTTCCTGAGGCGAATCCCTGAGTCGGTTCGCCTGCCGGGGGCGGCAGGGTCCGGTTCTGGGGCCTGCGGCGTGTGGTCCTGGGGGACGCCCGGGGAGTCCGGCTTCATCGGGCCGGGTTCTCGGCCGATACATGGCCCGATTGAGCCTTTCGGACCCGCCGTAGGAACCTTCCATGACCTCAGAGCAGTCCACCCCCTCCACTCCATCGACGCCTCGCCGATCCCGCGGGCTGTTTCGTCGGGAGATCGGGCTGATTGCGCTGTGCTGCCTTGGCGTCGCCGGGCTCAGCGCGGTCTGGGCGATCTACGCCTCGTCCAATGCGTGGGGCGGACGTGCCCAATCCGCCGACGCGCTGGTCGCGACGACCGCATCGGCGTGCGAGTCGCTCCTGCTCGGTGATGAACTCTCGCAGGTGCGTCGTCATGTGGTGAACGTGGGCGCCCTCGACGCGGTCGAGTCGTGCGCCATCCGCCTGCCCGACGGACGGGTCGTGGCCCACTCAAGCCCGGTGAGCGTGACGCTGAGCCCATTGGAGGAGTCCTGGGACGGGGCCGCGCCGGCGCCATCTGAGACCTCCGAGGGTGGACGGACCCGGATCGTCACGCCGCTCCGGATCGGCGGGCGGGGTGAGCTGGCGCTCGAGATGGTCTTCCATCCCGGGGGGGTCGCCTCGGCCGAGCCGACGTTGATGCTCGGGGAGGCGGTCATCTTTGTCGTGGGGGCGATCGGGTGTGTGGCGTTGGTGAGTCGGTTGCGCACGGGCCTCCGGGGGATCTCCGCGGTCCGCGCTTCGCTTCTGGATTTCGGCGCCGGGCAGCGCTCGCGCGAGGCCCTGCTGGTTGACGAGCGGTACGGGGCCGAGGCCCGCGCGTGGTCGGCGCTGCTCGATGAGTTGGAGCGGCTGCGCACCCAACGGGCGGACGAGGCTCTGGACCATGCGCTCGAGTCCGCGGGGTTCTCGGGAGGGGCGATGGGCGAGGCCCTCGACGCCCTCTGGCAGGGCGTGCTCATCCTCGATGAGCAGGGGAAGATCCTGTACTCGAACGGCGCCGCGGGCGTGCTGCTGCAGGCCCGGAAAGACTCGATGCTCGGGGCGCCCGTGACCTCGATGATCCAGGACGAGACGGCGATCGAGACGATCAACATGGCGTTGCGCGAGAAGTCCTCGGGGCGCCGGGTGGTCGAGGTGGACCGGGCCACGGGTGAGGGTGATGTGGGCGGCGTGCTGCGGATCAGCCTGCGCTCGCTGCGGGGTGGTGACGGCGCCGAGGCGTTGGTCATCATCGAGGATGTCACGCAGCAGCGCGTGGCGGACCAGGCGCGCAACGCGTTCGTGGCCAACGCGACGCACGAGCTTCGGACGCCCCTGACGAACATTCGTCTGTACGTGGAGGAAGCGGTGGACGCGGAGGGGGACGACGCGATCCGCGCCAAGGCGCTCAACGTGATCAACTCCGAGGCGCGTCGCCTGGAACGGATCGTCTCGGACATGCTCTCGGTCTCGGAGATCGAGGCGGGCTCGATGGCGATCCGCGAGTCGGACGTCCGGACCGACGCGCTGCTGGAGGAACTCGAGCGCGATTACGAGGCCTCCAGCAAGGAGAAGGGGATCGAACTCAAGTTCGATCTGCCCCCGAAGCTCCCGGTGCTGCGAGGCGATCGCGACAAGATCGCGATGGCGCTGCACAACCTTGTCGGCAACGCGATCAAGTACACGCCCGCGGGGGGCGAGGTCACTGTCAAGGTCGAGGACGCGGACGGCGTCTTCCGGGTCGAGGTCCGGGACAACGGGATCGGGATCTCGGAGGAGGACTGCCAGCGGGTCTTCGAGAAGTTCTACCGGGCCAAGGACAAGCGGATCAAGCACGTCACCGGCTCGGGCATCGGGTTGGCCCTGGCGCGTGAGGTCGTGCGGTTGCACGGCGGGGACATCGAGGTTGATTCCGAGATCGACGAGGGCAGCCGGTTCACGCTGAGCCTTCCCGCTCCGGCGCAGGCGGCGTGATGCGGATGTGGAGTCGTGGTCATGCGGATTGACGAGACGAAACACGGCGCCGTCACGGTGCTCAAGCCCAAGGGACCGCTCGGTGTCGATGACGCCGAGGCGTTCAAGCAGCGGGCGCTGGAAACGCTCGGCATGACGCTCGGCCGGTTCGTGCTGGACGTCTCCGAGGTCCCGTTCGCGGACAGCGCCGGGCTCGAGGCGCTCGCCGATGTTGGTCAGGAACTGATCGAGTCCGGGCAGACCCTCAAGCTGTGCGCCGAGACCGAGACCCTGCGGGAGGTGCTCGAGCTGACAGACCTGAGTGGGCTCTTCGAGCACTACCAGGACGTCTCCGTCGCGGTGAGGAGCTTTCTGTGAGCCAGCCGGCCCCGGAACAACCCGAGCGCCCGGAGCCCACCGGCGAGACCGGAGCGCCGCAGCCCGAAGAGCGTCCACGCTCCCGGCGCACACGCACCGTCCGGGTCGGCGAGGTGCTGCTCAACGAGGGGCTGGTGAGCGAGGAGCAGATCTCCAAGGCGCTCACCGCGCAGAAGAGCGCCGGGCTCAAGCTCGGTGAGATGCTCGTCGAGCAGGGCGCGGTCTCCAACGCCACGCTCGTCGGCGCCCTGGCCCGCTCTCTGGGCGTGCGCGGCGTGCAGCTCCGCCACGGTCTGGTGGACCCCGCCCTGCTGGCTGAGATCGGGGAGGACGAGGCCGAGCGTCTCCGGGCGCTGCCGCTCTTCAAGGTCCACGGCGTGATGACGGTCGCGATGGCCGAGCCGCAGTCTCTGCCCACGATCGACCGGCTCCGCTCGCTGACGGGGTGCAAGATCCGGCCGGTGCTCGCCCTCGAGGCGAACATCCGCGAGTTCATCAAGAAGTACGCGGGCGGGAACGTTGACGTTGACGCCTTCCTGACGAGCCTGGCCGAGTCGGACGTCGAGGTCATCGAACGCGAGCAGGTGGACGACGAGCCCGCGGCGGACCTGGACACGATGGTCGCGGGCAGCCCGATCGTCAACCTCGTCAACGTGGCCCTGCTGACCGCGGTGAAGGACAAGGCCAGCGATATCCACGTCGAACCCGACAAGAAGGGCACCCGCATCCGGTATCGGATCGACGGCGCCCTGCGCGATCTCATGAAGCCCCCGCCGGGGATGCACGCGGCGATCGTCAGCCGTGTGAAGATCATCGGGAAGATGGACATCGCCGAGAAGCGGCTTCCCCAGGAGGGGCGGGTGCGGATCGTCGCCGAGGGTCGGGAGATCGACCTGCGCGTCAGCTCCATCCCCACGCTGCTGGGTGAGAAGCTGGTGATCCGGATCCTCGACAAGCAGAACCTGCACGTGCGCATGGAGGACCTGGGCTTCCGGACCGAGGCGCTCGAGACCTTCAAGCGGGCGCTCAAGAAGCCGCACGGGCTCGTGCTGGTGACGGGGCCGACGGGCTCGGGCAAGACCACGACGCTGTACTCGGCGCTGGATCTGCTGCGGAGCCCCGAGCGCAACATGGTGACGGTGGAAGACCCGGTGGAGTACCAGCTCGATCTGGTCAACCAGATCCAGGTCAACGAGGGCATCGGGCTCAACTTTGCCCGGACGCTGCGGAGCATTCTGCGGCAGGACCCGGACGTGATCATGATCGGGGAGATCCGGGACGAGGAGACCGCGCGCGTCGCGGTGCAGGCGGCGCTCACCGGGCACGGCGTGCTCGCCACGCTGCACACCAACGACGCGCCCCGCGCCGTGGAGCGCTTGCGTGATATGGGGATCGAGTCGTACCTGATCTCCGCGGCGCTCAACGGTGTGGTGGCTCAGCGGCTGGCCCGGTCGATCTGCCCCGCGTGCAGCACGAAGTATTACCCGAGCGAGGAGGTCCTCGAGGACGCGGGCCTGGGGGAGATGGTCGGCAAGGCCTTCCGCAAGGGTGGGGGGTGCCAGAGCTGCCACGACACCGGGTTCCAGGGGCGCTTCGGCATCTACGAGGTCATGGAGGTCAACTCCGCCATCCGACGCCTGATCTACGCGGGCGCGCCGAGCCATGACATCCGCGAACGCTCGCGGCGCGAGGGCGGGCTCTCCCTGCGTGAAGAGGGCGTCCGCTGCGCCGTCGAGGGGCGAACGAGCCTCGAGGAGGTCCTGCGGGTGACCCATTCCGACGACGATCTGACGCCGATGGATGAGGCGATGGGGGTCGCCGCATGAAGTTCGCCTACGAGGGATACGACGCGAAGGGCGCTCCCGCGAGCGGATCGATCGAAGCCCCCGATGAGGCGGACGCGATCAGCAAGCTCAAGAAGCGCGGGGTCTTTGTCACAGAGATCCGTGAGAGCCAGGGCAAGGACGCGCCGGCGAAGGCGCCCGGCGTGAAGCGGGGCAAGTCGGCCGGGCCGAAGCACGTGGCGATGATGGCCCGTGAACTCTCCGTGCTCGTCTCGACGGGAACCACCGTGGTGGACGCGCTCGCCGCCGTCGAGCGTCAGGCCTCTGACGAGCACTGGCGGGGCGTCGTGCGGGACGTGCGCAGCAGGGTCGAGGAGGGCAACACCCTCCACGAGGCGCTCGGCGCCCACTCGGCCACGTTCGACGCGGTCTTCCGGAGCCTGGTCGCCGCGGGTGAATCGAGCGGGAACCTGGACGACATGCTGGCGCGGTTGGCGACGCTGACCCGGCGTCAGATGGCCGCTCGGGCGAGCGTCATGGGCGCGATGATCTACCCGGTGCTCCTCATCTCGGTCGCGAGCATCGTGCTCACGCTCATGATGATCTTTGTCCTCCCCCGGTTCGAGGGGCTCTTTGAAACCCTCGGGGCGGAGCTGCCATCGACGACCAAGCTGCTGATGTCGGTCAGCGAGCTTCTCCGCGGCTACTGGTGGGGCCTGGCGCCACTGGTGGCGATTGGTGTGATCGGGGGGGTGTTCTACACGCGCACGCCCGCGGGGCAGCGCGCTCTGGACACGCTCGCCGTCAGGGCGCCGCAGTTCGGGGTGATCGTCCGGTCGCTCGCAACGGCGCGGCTGACGAGGCTGCTGGGCATGCTGCTCGAGAGCAAGGTGCCGATGATGGACGCCCTTTCCCTGACCAAGCAGTCCATGAGCAACTCGCACTATGTCGAGCTGCTGGAGAGCGCCGAGGAGGCCGTCACGCGGGGCGAGTCGATCAGCGACGCCTTCAACCGATCGGACCTGGTCACGCCCGCGACCTGCGAGGCGATCCGAAACGGTGAGCAGTCCGGGTCGCTCGCCGCGGTGCTGGTGAGTGTCGCCGAGTACCTCGACGAGGAGAACGACACGACGCTCCGCTCGATCGGGAGCGTGATCGAGCCCCTGATCATGATTGTGCTCGGCGTGATCGTCGGGTTTGTCGCGGTGAGCATGTTCCTTCCATTGTTCGATCTGACCGCCTCCGCGGGCGGGGGAGGCGCCGGATGATCACCCAGACGCGTGCCACACCGATCGGGCTGGATGTGCGCGACGGTTACGTCTACGCGGCCCAGCTCCTTCCCGCCGGTCGGGGGTACACGGCCCGCCGGCTCGCCGCGATCCCGTTTGAGTCCGATCAGCCGGGGGGGCTCTCCGAGGAGTCGGTCTGGACCATCGACGCGGTGCTCGAACGAAGGGGATTCGTGGGGTCGCGCGTGGTGATCGCGGCGCCGCGCGATGCGGTGCGTTCGAGCGTCGTCAGCGTTCCGCCGGGCGCCGAGGGTGAGGTCGTCGAGGCGATCGCCCGATCGGACCTGGCTCGGAACCATCAGCTGAGCCCGAGCGAGTTTGAGCTGGCCTGCTGGGAGCTGCCCCGGATCTCCGGCGCCGCGTCGGGCGCGGGCACGGCGCTGGCCTGCGCCTGCCCCCACGAGGCGGTGATGCCGCTGGTCACCCGGCTTGGGTCGGTGGGGCGTGATGTGGTGGCGGTCGATCTCGAGTCGCGGGCGCTGGCCCGGGCGTGCGAGCCGTGCCTGAGCCGGACGGACTCGGGTCTCCGTCTCATTGCCGATCTGGGGTGGAGCAGTTCGACCGTGCTCGTGATGCTCGGGACCACGATCCTGTACGAGCGAACCGTGGGGGAGGGCTCGCTTGCCCAGCTCCGCGAGGAGATCGGGGCGACGCTCCGGATCGGGCGGAACTGCGCCGAGCGGGCGATCATGGCGAGGGGTCTGACCCCGCTGGAGTCGGGCGCTTCCGGGCGGTCCGCACGGGTGTTCACGATGATCGAGGACTACGCCTCGGCCATCGCCGATGAGATCGCGCTTTCCATCGACTACGCGGTGCGTCGCCATGGGCTCCCCGACGCGAGCGAGGTGCTGCTCACCGGGCCGGGGGCCTCGACGCCCAAGCTGGATGAACACCTCGCCCAGGCGTGCGACGTGCCGACGAGCACACTCCGGCCTTCGGATCTGGTCACGCTCGATCGGGGCGCGGGCGTGCTGGACGATCCATGCATGCTGCTGGCCATCGGTCTGGCCCGAGCCACAGAGAAGGGGGCGTGATGACGGCGATTGTGTGCATCAACCTGCTCCCCCGGGAGGTCCGGGCCCGCCGAACCCGAGCGATCGCGCTGCGCGCCTGGGGCGTGGCGATGTGTCTGGTGATCGGTCTGATCGTGGCGGGGGCGGTCGCGGTGCGTGCGCCGGCGGCGATCAAGCAGGCCCAGCTCCAGCGTTCCGCGGGCTCGCTGCGCGGGCAGATCACGCACCTGGAGCACGAGATCGATGGCGCGAACGCCGAGCTTGAGCAGGTGCGCCACAAGCTTCAGATGATCCGGACGCTCGAGGAGCGTCCGGACTGGGGTGTGCTGCTCGCCTTCATCGATCGGCAGCGGGGCGATCAGGTCGCCCTGACCCGCTTCGAGGTGAGCTGGGGCGCCGAGGGTCTCCTCAAGGTGATGCTCGTCGGCCAGACCACGACCCCCGGGAGCGAGACGTCCCTGATCGAGGCGCTCGACCGGTCCGGCCTCTTCACGCGCACCTCGCTGCTGGGCACACGGCGCGAGACCATCGAGGGCGCCGACCGGATCGTCTTCGAGGTCGCCTGTGAGTTCAGCCCGACCCTGGCGGAGGTCCCCACCCCATGAGCCGCAACGCCGAAAACGGACCCTCGTTGCTCACGATCCACGCGGTGGGCGCGGGGGTGATGCTCGCGGCCCTCGCCGCGGGCTATTTCCTTGTCGCGGCGCCCTTGCTGAGCCAGACGGCCCAACGCGATCACCTCGAGGCGCTCATCAACGCCGACGGGAACACGGTGCAGCGTCTGCGGGCGGAGGCGGCGACGCTCCGCGCCGAGCTGGACGCCGGGCGGGCGCGGATCGAAGAGAGCGGAGTGGAGCTGGTCGGCCAGTCGGGGCGCAACACCCGGATGGCGGAGCTGACCGAGCTGGCCAACCGGTGTCAGCTCCGTCTCGACAGCCTGCAACCGGGACAGCCCGCTCCGGACGAGATGTTCCTGACCACGCCCTTCCTGATGCGCGGGGTGGGCGGGTATGACAAGGTGGCGGTGTTCCTTCACGAGCTTGTGAAACAGTTCCCGGACGTGGGCGCACGCTCGTTCCGTCTCGAGTCCACGTCGCAAGGGGAGTCGAGGCTGGCCGCCTTCACCTTCGACCTTGTGTGGTATGCGGATCCTGCGGGTCAGCCCGAGGGATAGTCTCGCGCATCGGGTTGACAGATCGCGACGCGAAATGCTCCGTTGAGCGTATGGAACTGTCGCGCGAACGCAAGATTTTCGTTGGGTTGTTTGTGACCGCCGTGGCCGCCCTTGGCGTGGACCAGATGCTCCCGGGGCCCGCGGGGGCCAGCGCCGGGGTCGTCTCGCCCACCCTCACCGGAGCGGTCGGCGCCGGCTCGTCCGAGGCGGGGGTCACCCAGCCCACCGGCAGCATCGGCAAGACCCTGGCGGTCTTTGCTCACAAGCTCCAGGCCCTTGACCAGGGCGGCTCCCTCGACGCCACCCTGGCGGGGGACGCGTTCGCGGTTCCCGCGGCGTGGCTCCAGACCCCGGAGCCGGGCAGCCCGGGCCAGATCGCCAGCGCCTCGCCCCCCGGGCCCCCGCAGTTCTCGCTCAGCTCCGTGATGCCCACCAAGCGTGGGGGGGTCGCGGTGATCGACGGCAAGACCTACCGCCAGGGGGAGCAGGTCGGGGCCTTCACGCTTGAACTCGTCGAGCCCCGCTCGGTGGTCATGCGTCGGGGCGATGAGCTGTACCGCGTGGCGTTGGCGCGCCAGCCGTAGACCTGTGCGGGTTGTGCGGGCGGGCCGGTCTACGCGGGCGCGGGATCGCCCGGCGCCACTCGGGACATCAAGCGAACTCCATTTCGTGCCGACTGTCCATTTGGACATCCGTGGGATCGTCCGTGTCACCGTGGGAACCGACACGCCGTAAGGAGGCGACGAGATGTATGCAGCCCGAACCAAGAACCGTGCGTTCAGCCTGATTGAACTGGTCATCGTGGTGGTGATCCTGGGGATCATCGGGGCGATCGCGATCCCCCGCATGAGCCGCGGCGCCGCCGGGGCCGCTGACTCCGCCGTGCTGGCGGACGTCGCGACGCTCCGCAACGCGATCGAGATGTACCGTGCTGAGCACAACGGCTCCTACCCGACCGACGAGACGACCATCGCCGATCAGCTCACGCAGTACACCGATCTGAGCGGCGATGCGCAGGCGACCAAGGACGCGACGCACGTCTACGGACCCTACCTGCACTCGATCCCCCGCCTGAAGGTCGGCGCCCAGGCCGGCAAGAACGGGATCTCCAAGACGGATGGCGATACCTCCGCTGGATGGATCTACCTCGCCGCCTCGGGCAAGATCTACGCGAACGTTGCCAGTGGCGTCTCTGACCAGAACGGCATCGACTACCGCGACTACTAAACCGATCGTTCCCACGACGACACCGCGAGGCCTCCCCGGGCCCGGCGCGACGCCCCGACGCGTCGTCCCGGGCCCGGGGAGGCCCTCCTGATTCACGGAGCACGTGCATGACCGGTCATCGGACACGCTCCAAGGCCTTCACGCTGATCGAGCTGGTGCTCGTCGTGGCGATTCTGGGCATCGTCGCCGCCATCGCGATCCCGCGGTTCTCCAGCGCCACGATGCGTTACCGCCTCGATCTGGCCGTCTCCCGGGTCGAAGGCGACGCGGTCCTCGCCGCGGAGTGGGCCCGCGCCGCGGGCGTGGCGCACGTCATGACCTTCGACACCGCCGGCGACGGGTACACCATCGCCGTCGGCGCCGACGGCTCGGGAACCACGCGAGCGGATGTCTCGCTCGGCGCCGAGCCCTATGGCTGCGACATCCAGGGGGTCACCCTCTCCGAGGGTGGATCGAAGCTCGTCTTCGACGGGTACGGGCGTCCGCAGTCGGGCGCCAGCGTCACCCTGGCGGTGGGGGACCGGACCCGGAAGGTTGTGCTCAGCGAGGCGATCATCCGGCCGGAGCCCGCGACGCCCGCCGAGGAGGACGCCGAGGATGAAGCGGAGGATGAGACGCTCGACCTCCTGGATCTGCCCGGAGAGATTATCGGCGGTCTGCTGGGAGGGCTCGGCGGATGAACTCACGTCAAGACACATCCCGCCGGGCGTTCACGCTCATGGAGTTGACCGTCTCGCTGGCGGTCAGTGCGCTGCTCATGGCGGCGTTGGGCTCGGCCGTGGCGATCGCAGCGGCCGCCCTCCCATCCGAAGGCGCCGTCCAGACCCGTGTCCTGGACACAAGCCGGTCGCTCGAGCGGCTCGGCGCTGATCTGGAAAGCGCGGTCTACGTCCTGGACACCACTTCTTCCGCCCCGGTTTACGCCATCCCGGACCGGAACGGGGATGGGGCGCCCGACACGCAGTCCCTCTCCTGGAGCGGGAAACGGGGTGACGCGGTGCGTCTGGTGGAGAACGGGGCAACCCCCGAACTCATCCTGGACAATGCCGCGCAGTTCGCCACCGATTGGGCCGCCCGGTCGGTCACCGAGACGCTCGCCCCGCTGGCCAGGGAGTCGGCGCAGAGCACGCTCGCGTCATACGCCCCAGCTCCGACCAAGGCGGATCGTGAACGCCTGTACTCGGGCTCGCTCTGGTGTCAGTTCATTGCCCCCACGCTCCCGGGCGATGCGATCGCCTGGTGCGTCGATGAGATCCGGATCGCGGGCAAGCGCTCAGGCAGCAACGCCAACGGCATCATCACCGCGCAGCTGCGCGCGATGGTCGAGGGGGAGGCGCCCTCGGACACGGTGCTGGAGGAAGTCACCTTTCCCGAGACCCTGTTCGGATCCGGCTCGGACGCCTGGGCGCCGATCGAGTTCCCGGGGGAGACCTGGATCGCGTCGGGGCAGGACATCGGCCTGCTCATCACGTACAAGTCGGGCACCGGCTCGGTCGGTTCGTGGGTGCACGAAGACGGATCGGGCAAGGGGCTCTGGTACGCGTACGTCAGCAGCGGGCAGGACCAGGTGATGGAGGGGAGCAAGACTCCTTCCTGGGGCCCCGCGCCGGGCAAGTGGCAGATGCTGTACATCGTCAAGGGACGCTACCGGACCAGCGAGCCGGGCGGCGAGGTGACCCACACCTTCGTCACGTCCGTGGATGTGGCGCTCTCCTCAGCCGGCGACACCGACGTCCCGATGGAGACGACCGTCAACCTGATCAACCGCCCGCAGATCGTGGATTCGATCTGGGAGGCGGAGTTCGGTGTGGACCCGACCACCCTCGACATCAACACAGACGGCGTGGCGGACTGGGCCCGACCCGACGCCGGTGGTTTCACCATGGCCGACCTGACGAGCGGGGTCTGGGCGGCCCGTCACGCCCTCAAGACCCAGCCCGCGAAGGACCTGTCCGGCGTCGTCATCGGTGAGATTCGATGGCGTGCGACGGACTCCGGGCAGCCGGGCGCCACCTGGACGCTCACCTTTGACCAGTCCGGTGGCGTCCAGGGCCGTGTCATCATCCAGATCGCCAAGGTCAGCTCGAGCGAGCAGGCGGTCGCGATGATCACCACCGACGGGGCGGGGACCACCAACACGCTCGGCGCCGTCTCCGGACTCCCGCTGGACATGGTCGAGGTTCGGGTCGTGATCGACCCCGACGAAGACCACGTCTCGCTGCGAGTCAACGGCGAGGACGTCGGGTCATACGAGTACCTTCTGGGCGCCTACGCCGACCAGGATCGTGTCAGCACGATCACGCCCCTGGGTTCCGGTGTGGAGATCGACTGGGTGCGAATCCGGGAAGGAGGCGCGCCATGACCCGGCACGCTCGGGGTGTTTCGATGATGGAGACCGTGCTCTCGATCGCCCTGGTCGGGATCGTGCTCGTCGCCGCCATGGACACGCTCGGGGGCGCCCGCGTGGCCCAGGCCCAGAACGCGGACCTGGCGATTGCCGAGGTGCTCTGCGAGTCGATGATGAACGAGATCCTGGCCCAGGCGTACGAGGGCGCCGACGAGGGCGTGGGCAGCTTCGGGCGCTCGCTCAGCGAGGCGGGGGACCTCACCCGCGCCGCGTTCGATGACGTGGACGACTACAACAACTGGACCGCCTCGCCCCCCCAAGGCAAGGACGGCAAGCCGATCGAATGGGCGTCGGGCCTGCAACGCCTCGTCCGTGTGCAGTGCGTGGACGCCTCGGACCTGCGCAGCGTGACCGCCGACGGCGTCTGTCTCAAGCGCATCCGGGTGCAGGTCCTGCGGAACAAGAAGGTGCTCGCCCAGCTCGAGGCGTACCGCTCTCCCCTCTGGCCCGATCCGGGGGAGGTCTCGCCATGAACCGGAACGAACGCGGGGGCGTCTACATCGCGGTGCTGGGGGTCACGCTCTTTGTGGTCCTTGTTGGTCTCTCCGCCATGTACCTGGTCAACACCGAGCGTGAGACCCGGATCGCGGTGAGCGAGGCCCGGACCGCCCGGGTGGACGCCCGCTCGGCGATCGAGATTGCGCTCTCCCGCATCGCGGCCGACCCGGCCTGGCGATCGAATCACCCCTCGGGCCAATGGAGCGATACCGAGACGCTCGGTGACACCAAGTGGGGGTACGTTCTCGATTACGACGAGAGCATCCCCGACGACGAGGACATCACCGTCTCGTTCACGGTCGGCGCCAGCCGGAAGGACGCCGCTCGGTTCTTCTCGGTGGACGCGATCGTGCCTCCCCCGGTCGATGGCGCGGGGGCCAACCTCTGCTCCAACGGCGCCTTTGAAGGCGCCGTCTCCCCCTGGTACCCGGTCGTCTGCTCGCTGACCGTGGACAAGACCAACCCGTACGCCGGGGACTCCTCCCTCGCGGTGACCGGTCGTTTCCTTCCGCTGACCGGTCCGGTGCTGGAGATCAAATCGTTCGTCAGCGACGAGACCACCTACGAGGTCACGCTCTGGGTGCGGACGGCGAACTCGGCCGGGGAGAAGGTCGAGGTCGGCTTCCTCTCGATGGTCGGTTTCGACACCACGGAGAGCAAGTTCGTGGTTGACGATGTCGGGGACTCCTGGACACGGGTCCAGGGCGAACTGACGCCGGATTGGGAGGACGGGCAGACACCCAGCTCCGTGACACTGCGGATTCTGACCGTCGGCACCACAACCAACTTCTGGATCGATGAGGTGGTGCTGCGTGAGAAGGCGGCGAACAGCTCCACGCTCCCCATCCAACTCGTCACCGGGTCGTTCCGCCAGCGTGTCGCGGAGTGATCCGCCCGCCGGCGTCCTCAGGCGGCCTCGGAACCTCTGAAGATCCGGATCGGCCCGGCGTGCTCACGCACCATCTGGTCGTACCGGCTCAGGTCCAGGGTCAGGAACGCTTCGACGAGAGTCTCGTCCAGCTGGGTTCCGGCGCTGCGGCGCATCTCTTCGAGCACCTGATCCCGGTTCATCGCGGGGCGGTAGGAGCGGGTCGAACTCATTGCGTCGAACGTGTCCGCGACACCGATGATCCGCGCCATCAGCGGGATCTCGAGGCCGGCGAGCCCGTCCGGGTAGCCGCGTCCGTCGATCCGCTCGTGGTGGTGCGTCACCCCGGGGAGGATGTCCTGCAACGCGGGGATGCCCTCAAGAATGCGTCGTCCGATCACCGGGTGTTCCCGGATCTGCGCGAACTCATCATCGGTCAGGCGTCCGGGCTTGCAGAGCACCTTCTCGGCGACCCCGATCTTGCCCACGTCATGCACCAGCCCTGAGACATGGATCCGCTCGCACTCGTTCTCGTCAAGGCCGATCGCCTTGGCGATCTCGCGGCTCAGGTAGGCGACCCGCTCCGAGTGACCACGGGTGTACCGGTCCTTGGCGTCGATCGCCGCGGTCATCGCCTGCACCGTGCCCATGAATGTCCGGCGCTGGTCCTCGTACAGGTCCACGTTCTCCAGGAACGCGGTCAGGAATCCGCCGGACGCCTCGAGCAGGAGCGTCTCGTAACTGCTGATCTGGGGGTCGATTCCGCCCTTGGAGCCCGCGGCGAGCAGGCCGAAGTGCTTCCCCTCACGCCCGAGGGAACGGACCACGAGCTGTGGCCCGAGCGCCTCGGGAAACTCCGGCCCGATCGTCCCGATGGTGCACCGGTCGAACGAGGCGTCGTGCTCGACCGAGTCGATGGCCGACCGCAGCACGAGTTCATCACACGCCGGGGCGCCCGACACAAAGGTGGTGGGCGCCTCGCTTTCGGTCTCGGCGGTCAGCACGACCGCGGTCCATCCGAAACCGAGCGTCGATCGCACGCGGTCGATGAGCAACTCGACGAACCGGTCGGGCTCGTCGAGACCGCTCATCGATCGACCGATCTCGTAGACCGTGTTGATCGTCTCGTACGATTCGGAGAGCTGGGTCGTGAACGACTCCAACGCCGTCTGGCCCTTGGCGTAGGCCTGCAGGTCCTCGTGCATCCACCGAAGCAGGCTCAGCGTCCGCTCGGATTCGTCCCGCTCCATTCTGGCCGCGTCGAGTGCGGCCTTGCGGGCGGCGGCGCGATCGATCGACGCCGATCGGCAGCAGGCCTCGAACTCCGGGGTATCCACGACCTGCTGGCCCAGGGCCATGGCGACCGTGAAGCCTGAGGTCTTTCGGCGGGATCTTTCCTCGATCGGGAGAAGCCAGCACCCCGGGAAAAGCTCCGTGAACCCGTGGTCGCCCGTCTCCAGCCAAGCGCCCACGCGTGCGCGCAGCATCTCGGTCATCTGCCCCGATCGCAGCCAGAGCCCGAGCACGCCCGGTGTCGCCGGGGGCTTGATCACCGTGCCGCTCGCGTCGAACCGCCACACCGGCGCCCCGAGTGATTCGCACCGCTGGATCAGCGGGGTGACCGGGCAAACCGCGTCGGGGGTGATCGCGTTGGGAATCATGCAGACTTCCTGTAGCCCTCGAGCCCGTCGCTCAGCAGATCGACCACCTTCTCCACAATCTCACGGGCGCTGAACGGCTTGCTCATGACGTAGCGGATGTTCGTCGAGCCCAGGTCGGTCGGGTCGAGCACGTACCCCCGGGCCGTGAGCATGATGACCGGGGTTGCCGCCGTGGCCTCGTCGGCCTTGAGCGAGCGGGCCAGCTCGATCCCGGTGACGTACGGCATCTGCAGATCGGTGATGACCAGCGCGGGGGTCCGCTCCTGCGCCAGCTCGAACGCTTCCTCGCCGTCCTCGGCCGTCACCACCTCGTACCCGTGGGCGCACAGCTTCCGCGCCAGCACGAGCGTGATGTGGGGCTCGTCGTCCGCCAGCAGGATCAGGGGGGCGCCCCGATTGGCGGATGCGTACTCGTTGGGCGTCTCGGACATGCGGTTCCTTCGGCGGGCGTCGGCGCGTTGCTGTCCCGAAATCGGGCCGCGCGGGGGGGGGACTTCACCCTCTTCCGTCGCCCGGGAAAGCCTTTCGGGCGGGGCGTCGGTCTGGGCGGACCGCTCGGGCGAGTCGGTTCTCGGACCTTCCGGGCCACCGCTCTGGTCGCTGCTCAACCGACCCCGGCCTCGATCGCGGCGCCGGGGGGAAGCGGGGGGGGCCCCCCGG
>MRWG01000653.1_pt1 | contig 32496 bp, 29 predicted proteins | sample 1013341 | NCBI WGS metagenome assembly MRWG01 (sample SAMN06117577, study PRJNA244670) | biofilm metagenome | biome: Water; feature: Cathode Biofilm; material: Biofilm; isolation source: microbial consortium enriched at the cathode of a solar microbial fuel cell | place: USA: District of Columbia ... | reverse complement strand
CCCCGAGCCCGGCAGTCCCACCAACGCCTCCCGCGCGATCGGGATCCACCGCCCCCGCTCGTCCACCCAAAGCGCCACGCAGCGGCCCGGAGCACGAGCCCCTCGACCCCCTGCTCCAGGAGGCCTTCGAAGAGTGGCGGGGGCGCCTGAGCTTGGACGATCTTGATATGAGCCGATGGATCGACGACGTGCAGGAGATCAAACGCCCGGGCGGTCGCCGGCGGGGACGCCCCGGCGGTGGCGCCTCGCGCCGGCCCTGACGCTCGCGCTGCTGCTCACGCCCGGCTGCCTCCAGCGGGTGCAGAAGGTCGTCCAGCCCATCGAAGAACCCGTGGGGGAACGCCGGCTGTGGAGTTCGTACCACTTCGGCACACTCACCATTGAGCTGCCCCCGGAAGTCCGGGTGGAGTCGGCAACCGCCGCGAGCCGCGCGGCCCTGGCCCGGCGGGGGTACACCATCCGGCGCACCGAGGCGACGGCGGACGCGGGGTGTGTCATCGCTTGTCCCCCGCGGGGAGATCAACTCGTCACGGTCAGCCTTGATCAGAAGCTCGAACTCACGCAGATGAGCGTGAAGATCGAGCCGTGGGGGGACCGCGCCGCGTCGGTGCTCATCGCCGAGGACGTGCTCGCCCAGTTGGGGCTGTAGGTCCGGGAGTTACCGGCGCCTCGGCCGAGGCTCGGCCCGCACAATCCGGTTTGCACGCCCTCTGCCGAGTCCCCCGGGCCGGTTTTCCTTGAGAGGACCGGTCGGATCGGGTATCACGGGGTCTGCTGCGAGGGTGGGTGCGGCGCCAATCCCCGGGGATGAAACGATGCGTGGACGTCTGCTTGCGATGCTGGGCCTGCTGTCACTTGGGGCCCTTGCACAGGCCGGCGATGACGCACGCCCCCTGCATGAGAACCTCCCCCAGACCCTCATGCCCCTGTACCACAGCCTGATGAGCAGCGGCGTGGGGGATGTCGTGCTCATCGGCGACTCGCTCACCATTGTCGATCACACGTACACCTATGCCTTCAACGATCTGATGTGGGCCAAGTACGGCCTGGCGGGAGACGGCTACCGCGGCGTGGGTGACGGGTTCAACGGGGGGATGCGTGAGGGCATCGGGCTTGTGGCGGCGCCGAACTCCGTCCGGAGTTCCAACGCGGGGGCGCGTCAGCTCCCCATGGGCGCGTACACCATCAACGGCAACTTCTCCACGCTCTACCCGCCCAATGGGGCGTTGTACTACAACGTCTACGGACCGCACATCCGCGTGCACTACGTGACCCAGCCGGGGGGCGGACGCTTTACGGTGGTCCCCGAGGGGGGCGAGAGCGTCAGCGTGGATACCGATGCCGACCTCGGGATCGGGCACGTGGACGTCACGCTCACCGGGGTTGGCGAGGCGCCCCGACTTCTGCGCATCGTCACCGAGTTCGGCTCGGTCGGGCCGGTGATGATCGCCAGCATCGAGATGCGATCCGGCCTCGGTGGATACGTTCAGCACTACGCGGGGCGCGGGGGGGTCGGGCCGACGGACTTCCTCCGGGCCGACGAGGACGTCTTCAAGAGCGTGCTCGGTTCCCTCGACCCCGAGCTGGTGCTGGTGATGCTCGATTGGGTCAACGGCGGGCAGCCCGCGTCGTTCCTTCCCGAGATGAACGAAATCCTTGACCGTATTGAGGCGGGCGTCCCGGACGCGAAGATCGTGCTCGTCACGCACCATCCCTTCCGGCCGCAACTGTACCAGGAAGTGTTCACGTACCTCGACCTCGCCCGCGAGCGCGGGCACGGCTTCGTCAACTTCTTTGACCTCTTCGATGGATTCGAGGAGATGGACGCGCTGGGGTACATGGCCGACGACGTCCATCTCAGCGAAGAGGGCGGGCAGTTCTTCGGTGAGTACCTCTTCAACCTCTTCGATCAGCAGGGTCGGGCGGCCGTGATCGCCGACGCCTCCCTCGACGGGGAGTGGGACTTCACCGATGTCGCGGCGTACGTGACCCTCTTCGCAGCCCACGACAAGGACGCGGATCTCGCCCCGCCGTACAACGTCTGGGACTTCAACGATGTGGTCGAGTTCCTGCTCGCCTTCGGCGTCGTTGCCGACTGAGTCACGGCTCCTGAACACCTTGTCGCGTGAGCGTGCCGCCGACGTCTCGGCGAGCCGCATGTGTCTCGCGCGGGCCGCGGTCCGGTCCGGTGGTCGGGGTCGCCACCGTGCGATCACCTCGCCATCAGTTCACTGCGGCTGAGTCCCACCCAAATGGAAGGGGTGCAGGCGATATGTCCAAACGGATATGTCTATTCGAGGGAGTGGCTTTACCCATGTTCTCATTGAAACGCGCATCGGTCCGGTTGTTATGTCTTTTGGTCTCTCTCTGTTGGCAGGGGGTTGAATCAGCGTGCGCTTTGTGTAATTAAGTGGCATGCGGGCCGCTCGATCGAGCGGCCTTGGCGCCGAACCGCGCAAGCGTGCGCGGAAGGGGGGCGCGACAAGGAGCGCGTGCGATGCGAGTGCAACAGATGTGTTGGACGGGGGTTGTCGTGTCAACGTTGGCAGGGGGGCTGGCTCTGGCGGGGGAGCCGCCGATCCCGTTGCACGAGAACCTGCCGCAGACCCTGCTCCCGCTCTACCGGGAGCTGATGGGTGGGGGCGTTGGAGATGTGTTGCTGATCGGTGACTCCCTGACCGTGACAGCGGGCACCTTCACGTACACGATGGATGACCTGTTCTGGGCCAGGTACGGGATCGCGGGCGATGGATGTCGCGGCCTGGGCGCCGGGTTCGCGTCCGACATGCGTCCGGGGATCGCCTTTGTCTCGGGGCCCAGCACGGATCGCACGTCGCTCAGTGGCACACGGGAGATGCCCATCGGCGCCTACACCCTCGCGGGGAGCTTTACCACGATGCACCCGCCGAACGGCGCGCTCACCTACCGGTTGCTCGGCCCCAAGGTGCGGGTGGAGTACGTGACGCAGCCCGGCGGGGGAACCTTCGTGTTGACCGACGACTTTGACCTCAACGTCACGGTCAGCACGGATGGGGCGTACGGCTCAGACTTCGTGGATATCTCCCTGCAGGGGGATCCGAACGCGCCCAAGTATCTGTACGTGGACACCGCCCCCGGTTCGACCGGGGACATCGTGCTCTCGAGCTTCATCATGCGCACCGGGCAGCCGGGGTACATCCAGCACTACGCCGGGCGCGGCGGGGTGGGGCCGGAGGATTTCCTGCTCGCCGACGAGGCCACATATACCTCACAGGTGGCCGGGCTCGATCCGGAACTCATCTTTGTGATGGTGGACTACATCGGCGCCGTCGAGCCTTCGGGGTTCCGGCCTGCGATGGAGGAACTGCTCGATCGGCTTGAGGCCGGGGCGCCGGACGCCGGGATTATTCTGGTGACCCACCATCCGTTCAATCAGAACCTCTGGATGGAGGCGTCCACCTACCGGGAACTGGCCCGGGAGCGCGGGCACGGCTTCGTCAACCTGTTCCACCTGTTCGACGGACCCCAGGAGCTCCAGGACCTTGGGTTCCTGCTCGATGTCGTCCACCTCTCGGAGGCGGGCGCCGATTTCTTCGGCCACTACTTCTTCGACCTGTTCGAGGAGCAGGGGCGAGCCGCGGTCATGGCCGACCAGAACGGGGACGGGCAGTTCGACTTTGCCGACGTGTCCCGCTTCCTCGAGGCGTTCGCCGGTCAGGAGGCGAGCGCGGACCTGGCCGTGCCCAGTGGGGTCTGGGACTTCAACGATCTGGTGGAGTTCCTGCTCGCGTTCGACACGGTGGCCCACTAAGCGGGACGGGCAGCAGGGGGCCGGGGGGACCCGGCTTAGCGTTCCTCGATCGGGACGTACGGGACGTCGTGCGGGCCGACGTAGTTCACAGTGGGGCGGAAGAGCCGGTTGTCGCCCAACTGCTCGATGACATGCCCGGACCAGCCGGCGATGCGGCTGAGGGCGAACATCGGGGTGAACAGGTCGAGCTTGAGCCCGATGCAGTGGTACGTGGTCGCGGAGTAGAAGTCCACGTTGGGATAGATGCCCTTGGCGGCGACCTCGCGCTCCATGATCAGCTCGATCGCGTGCGACTTCTCGTAGAGGTCGGTGTTGCCGGTGTCCTCGGCGAGCTGCTTGGCGAGGGTCATCAGCTCGGTGGCGCGGGGATCCTTGGCCTTGTAGACCCGGTGCCCGAAGCCCATGATGCGCTCCTTGCGCTCGAGCTTGCCCATGACGTACGCCTCGGCGTCGTTGACCGAGTCGATCTCGTTGAGCATCTTCATCACGCCCTCGTTGGCGCCCCCGTGCAGCGGCCCACGGAGCGAGCCGATGGCGCCGGTGATCGCGGAGTACATGTCCGAGAGGGTGGAGATGATGACGCGGGCGGTGAACGTGGAGTTGTTCAGCCCGTGGTCCGCGTGGGTGATCATGCAGATGTCGAAGGCGCGGATCATCGCGTCCGTCGGCTTCTCGCCGTTGAGCATGTAGAGGAAGTTGGCGCTGAACCCGAGGGAGGTGTCCGGGGCGACGGGTTCGAGGCCGCGTCGCTGACGATCAAAGGCGGCGACGATCGCGGGGGTCCAGGCCAGGATGTTGAGGGCCTTGTCCCGTGCCGCCTCGACGGTGTTCTCGTTCGGGTTGTCATCCTCCATTGCCAGCGAGCTGACCATGGTGCGGAGAACGTGCATCGGCTCGGCGTCGCTCGGGAGGCCCTTGATCCGGTCGTGGACACCCTGCGGGAGGGAGTACCTGGAGCGCAGGTCGCGTGTGAACGCTTCCAGCTCGCTCTTGGTGGGCAGTCGCTGGTTCCAGAGGAGGAAGACGGTCTCTTCGAAGGTGGACTTGGAGGCGAGTTCGCCGATCGGGATGCCCACGTACTCGAGGACGCCGTTGGTCCCGTCGATGTAGGAGATCGCGGTTTCGGCGGCAACGATCCCTTCCAGGCCCTTGGAGAAGGTGGTCATCAAGGCGTTCCTCTTTCGTCACAAGCGGGGTAAAGGTCGGGGAGGGCGGTTGGCCCCCGCCGGGGCGCCGGGCGATCCCGGCCAGGACGCGATTATAGACGCACAAACCGGGCCAAGTCCGGGGCCTCGGAGCCTCCCGCCGAGGCGCGGGGGTACGATCGCGCCGTGCTGATTCCGCTAGGTACAGATCGTCCCACCCGCCGCCCCAGCCTGGTCACCCCCGCCATTCTGGTGGTCACGGTCCTTGCGCACCTTCTCCTGCAGGTGGTGCTGCGTGTGGACCCGGAGCGGGGGAACTGGGTCTACGACACCTTCAGCGTGGGGGGCGCCGAGTTCCGATGGTGGGGTCTGGTCACCAGTCTGCTCCTCCACAGCCCGGCCTCCTGGCTCCACCTCATCGCCAACATGCTCTTCCTGTGGGTCTTCGGTCCTTCGGTCGAGGACCGGTTCGGGCGCCTGGGGTTCCTGGCGCTCTACCTGCTCGGCGGGGTGGCCAGCGGTGGGCTTCACGCGGCCTTCGAGGCCAGCCCCGCGATCGGCGCCTCGGGGGCCATCGCCGCGGTCGCGGGCGCCTTCCTCGTGCTCTTCCCCCGCACCCGGATCAAGTGCTTCTGGATCTTCACGCTCTCGGTGATCCCCGTGCCCGCGTGGTGGTTCATCGGGCTCGCCGTCGCCTGGGATCTGCTTGCCCATGCGTTCCAGACCGATGACAACATCGCCCGGTTGGCGCACCTGGGCGGGTACGCCTTCGGCATGGCGGTGAGCATGGCCCTGCTCCGGGCTCGGGTCTTCCCGCGCGAGCCGTACGACCTGCTCACCATCTTCCGCCAGGCGCAGCGCCGACGCGCGTTCCGGGCCGCCAGCGCGATGGCGAACCAGACGGCGCCCGAGGCTTCCAAAGCAAAGGGCGACCGGTACGCCGAGCAGACCGACGCCCTTGCCAACGCTCGCTCCGAGGTGTCCGCCGCACTCAGCCGGGGCGAGCTGGACCTCGCCGCGGACCGCTATCGCGAGCTGCTCAGCGCCTACGCCGACCAGCCCGGCGCGGCGACGCTGGCGCGCGACGCCCAGTACCGGCTCGGCGTGCATCTGGCCTCCGCGGGGGACCACGAGACCGCCGCCAGCGCCTTCGAGCGGTTCGTGGAGGCCTACCCCCTCGATCGTGAGATCGAGCAGATTCGCCTGATGCTCGGGCGTCTGCTGGGGCGCTACCTCGGGCGGCGCGAGCAGGGGATCGAGCTGTTGACCGAAGTGATGAACCAGACCCACGACGAGGAGCTGCGCGCGATCGCCCGTGAGGAGATCGAGTTCCTCCGGGAGGACGCCGCATGAATGGCCGGACCCGAATCAAGATCTGCGGCGTGCGTGACGCGGAGACCGCGCGGGTATGCGCATCCAGCGGCGCCGACGCGGTGGGGCTGATGTTTGTCGAGTCCTCGCCGCGGGCGATCGATCCGGACACGGCGCTTCAGGTCATGGGCGCCCTCCCGGTCTTCACCACCGCCGTGGGCGTGGTGGCGGATCTGGACGTGGACGCGTTCTGTGATCTGGAGGCGAGCTGCCCGGCGCCCGTTTTCCAGCTCCACGGGCGTGAGGACGAGAAGACGGTCCGGGCCTGCGGCCCCGGGGTGATCAAGGCGTTCCAGTTCGACGCCGCCACCATCGGCTCGCAACTCGCCCGCTGGGGGGCGATCGACGAGGTGGACGCGGTGCTGATCGACGGCTCGAGCGGCGGGGAAGGAACACGCTTCGACTGGGGGGCGCTCGCTGCGGCGCTGGATGGATTCCCCAAGCGGGTCATTCTCGCGGGGGGGCTGCACGCGGGTAACGTCGGCGAGGCGATCCGGACGGTCCGCCCGTACGCGGTGGACGTTTCCAGCGGCGTCGAGTCCGCCCCGGGGGTGAAGGATCACGACAAGATCAGGGCCTTCTGTGAGGCGGTGCGGGCCGCGGACGCCTAGCCGACGCCGAGAACGCCGAGGATGCGTTCGAGCGTGGTCTCGACCGGCTCGTCGTCCACGTCAATGGTCACGCCGAGTGTCCGGTAGAGCCCGTCGCGTTGTTCGAAGAGCGTGCGGATTTCCTCGAGTGCGCCCAGACCGGTCAGCGTCGGTCGTTGCGACAGGTCGGACTCGCGCAGGCGGCGTGTGAGCTGCTCGGGGGTCAATCGCAGATAGATCACCCGAGCGCCGGCGCGCCGGATCTGGTCGGTCGCGCCCGGAGCGGTGGGGGCGCCCCCGCCCAGAGAGACGATGCTCGGGGGCTCGGCGAGGACCGCCGCCAACGCCAGAGCCTCGCCCTCGCGGAAGGCGGGCTCACCGAGTGTGGTGAGGGCCGCGGCGCACGAGTCGAACCCGAGGGTGGACGCGGTCCGGTCGTCGAGATCGATGTGCGCCTCGCCGATCCGCTCGGCGAGCATCTTCCCGAGCGTGGACTTGCCTGACCCGCGCAGTCCGGCGAGCAGGACGTGGTGCTCGAGCGTCACGGGGCGACCTCGATGCCCAGGGGCGCGACGCTGACGCTCGGTTCGCTGATCGTCCCGGTGACCCGGTAGGTGACGAGCTGATCGGTGAGCTTCCCGATGAGCTTGCCCGCCTGGCCGAGCATCCCCTGGAGCTTTTCGAGCGGACCGGCGTTGACCCTCAGATCCAGCGACCGGTCGAAACCGACCAGCCCCACGCCCCGGGCGAGCATGGTGGGGGTCTCGAGGCGGCTGGCGGTGATCTTCGCGCCCTCGGGCACAAGGTCGAACTCGATGTCCGCCTTGTGGGTGCGCTGCCCGGGCTTGGTGAGGCTCCCGACCTCCGCGGCCTGAGCCACCGCGCTGAGCCCGGGCGTCCGCACGAGGATCCCGTCGCGCACCTTCAGCGTGCCGGCGCCCGCGAGCTGCTCGCGGTCGCGCAGCGAGCCCGTCGCGTTGACGGTGGCGCTCAGCAGCCCCGCCAGGCTCGGGTCCTGCCCCGCGGGCGTGGTTGCTCGGAGCAGTCGCTCAAGATCCACGTCGGTGATGGTGAGGCTGAGCTGGGCGGGGCGGGACTGCTCGGTGAGGTGAGTGCCGCCCGTCGCCTGGAGCGAGCCCCCCAGCAGCGAGGCGTCGAGCCTGGAGAGGTTCAAGGCGCCCTCACCCAGGACCACCTCGGCTCCGAGCCGATCGACGGGCAGACGGAACTCGCCCGAGGCGAAGGAGGCGTCGGTCATGCTCAGACTGCCCCCGGCCTGCCCTGAGAGCGGGTCGCGGAGCGGGACCGAGCCGGAGAAGCTCGCCTGCGCACGCCCCCGCACGTCATGCTCCCGGAGCAATTCGGCGAGCGCGGGGGGAAGCGTGGAGACCGTTCCGGGCGAGAGGTCGATCGTCGCCTCCGCCCGCCGGGTCCAGAGCATGAGCGTGTCGATGTTTAGTCGGCCTTCCACGTCCAGTTCGAGGCCGGGGCGGCGTCCCGAAGTGAACGCAAGCTCGTACCACCCCTGCCCGCCCGGCGCCTCCGCCGACGCGTCCGTTGCGGGCACGATGTCCATCGCCAGATGGAAGCCGGAGAGCGTGAGTGGGTCGGCGCCCGATCCGTCGTCGTACACGAGGTCGAGGTCCGTGATCTTAATCTCTTCCAGCACGAGCACGCGGGAGAGACGGAGGTTCTCCGGTACCGGAGCTTGGGACGCGCCGCCCGGGTCACCCCCAGAGCCTTTGACCAGTGGCCGCATCCCGCGGATGGAGCCCGTCTCCGGATCCACGCTCAGGTTGACGCGTCCCCCCTCGACCTCGACGCGTGCGATCCGGATCGCCTTGCCCCGCTCGGGGATCTCGGCGAGCGTGACGACGAGCGTGCTGACGTCAATGACCCGGTCGCCCGAGGGCGCGGTGAGCGTCACGCCGCCCAGGCGGACCGTGCCCGGCGCCTCGTAATCGATCGTCTCGAACGCGATCTGCGGGACGAGGTGGGCGTTGACCACCCCGACGATCTGCGAGCCGATGTAGTCGCGCAGGTCGTTGAGCCCAAGGGCACGCGCGACCGGGCTCGATCGATCAGCGGTCAGCGAAACGCCCAGCACCACCGCGCCGACCGCGGCCGCGGTCAGGACCAGGGCGATGATGATGGCAATGCTCTTCTTCATCCTGCCGCCCTCCGGGCGCTAAGGCGTCCGCGGATCTTACGGCGTCGGGGCGAGCGGAGCGGAAGGGCGGGTGGAGCGGGTCCTGGGCGGGCTCAGTCGCCCTTGACGCGTGACATGTACGACCCGTCGGCGGTCGAGACGCGCACCTTCTCACCGATCTCGATGAAGGGGGGGACGCGGGTCTTGAGGCCCGTGTCGCAGGTCGCGTCCTTGAGCTGGTTGGTCGCCGTGGCGCCCTTCACGTTCGGGGGCGTGTCCACGATGGTCACATCGACCGAGGCGGGCAGCTCGATCACGACGGGGTTGCCCTCGTGGAAGAGAACCACGCACCCGGTGTTGGGCGCCAGGTAGAGGAGCGCGTCGCCCAGGATGTCCGGTCCCATCTCGATCTGGTCGAAGGTCTCCAGGTCCATGAAGGTGCCCGAGCCGTTCCCGTCGCCGAAGAGGAACTCCATGTCGCGACGGTCGAGGGTCGCGCCGTCCACCGTGTCGGAGGAGTTGAACCGCTTCTCGCTGGTGCCCGTTCCATCGATGGCGCGGAACTTGGCTTGGATGTAGGCGGGCCCCTTGCCGGGCTTCACGTGGTCGGTCTTGATGACGACGTAGAGCTTCCCGTTGAGGGTGACGGCGACGCCCGGACGCAGATCGTTGGCCTTCATGGTTTCTTCTCGCTCAGAACCCCTGGTCGGGGCGAATCGCACGGGTTGGGCCCATTCGGGCAGGGCGTCGATGGTAGGCTCTCGCACAGCCGGTGGGGGGCGCCCGGCGCGATGGAGGATACCGAGATGACGATCGATCGACGCACGTTCGTGGGGGGCCTGCTCAGCGCGGGGACCCTCTTGGCCCTCCGCCCCGGGCGGGCGCTGGGCGCCTTGGCCGGGGGCGCCCTGCTCGACTGGGACGAACTCGCCGCCGGCGCCTACGCCATGGTGGATCTGAGCACCGGGGGCAACTCGCTCATCCTGATCGACGATGAACGCGCCCTCGTGATCGACACCAAGTCACCCCTGCTCGGCGCCGCCATCCGGGGCGACACCGAGGCGCTCGGCGCCCGCGCCGAGGTCATCCTGCTCAACACCCACCACCACGGGGACCACACCGGCGGGAACGCGGCCTTCACGGACGTCGAGTCTTACGCGCACCGCAACGCGCTCCCCCGCGTTCGGGCCCAGCTCGCACGCTACACCCAGGCCGCGAAGAACGCCAAGGGCGACACGCCCCCCCTCGAGTCGCTCGCAAAGCTCGTCCGAGAGGCCGCCGACTCCTGGACGGAGAACACCTTTGTTCCCGACCACGCCATCGGCGATGAGGGGGCCACCCTCAAAGTCGGCGCCCGGAGCGTGGAGATCCATCACTTCGGCGCCGGGCACACGGACAACGACCTGGTCGCCAGGATCCCCTCGCTCAACCTCGTACACACCGGCGACCTGGTCTTCAGCGGGCTGCACCCGTTCTACGACCCCGACGGCGGGTACAACGCGCGGGGATGGGTCGAGTCCCTCCAGCAGACCCTCGCCCTCTGCGACGCGGAGACGGTGGTGGTCCCGGGGCACGGCGTGGTCGGCGATCGGTCGATCATCCGGGGCGCCATCCGTTATCACGAGCAACTCATCGACGCGGTGCAGAAGGAGATCGACAAGGGCACGTCAAAGGAGGTCGCCCAAGAGATGTCCTGGGCGTTCATGGACGGGCTGGGTTTCGAGGCGATCCGCGCCCGGGCGATCGGGGCCGTGTTCGACGAGCTGACCGGCGATTGACGCGTCAGCGGGCATCGCTTTCATCTTTGTGACCTGCGCGAGGGGTGCGGGCGCAGCGCGGGATTTCCAATCACCACGGCGGACCGCCGTGCGTACGGAGATCCTGCATGCCGACACAGACCAACGAAATGACCCGTCGGGAGTTGATGGGGCTGCTGGGGGCGCTGGGCGCCGCAGCCGTCGTGCCTTCCGGGCTCGGGTTCGCGGCGAGCGAGCCGAAGCCGAGCTGGAAGGCGTTGTTTGGGTGGAAGGGCCTGCCGCGCGATGTGCCGGGGTTCCTGCTCGCCTCCGATCTGGCGACCGGGGGCGCCACCCTTCTGGCCCGGGATGGGTCCGACGCGGTGCTCATCGACACCAAGTTCGGGAACCTCGGGCCGGCGCTGGCCGCGGATGTCCGGGCCCTGCGCGGTCCGCGAACGAGCCTGAGCGTCATCAACACGCACCACCACGGGGACCACATCGGCGGCAACGCCTTCATCCTGACCCACGCGGATCACTCGTACGCGCACACCAACGCGATCGAGCGGATCCGTTCGCAGGTCGAGCTGGCGCAGTGGGAGGCGACCTCGGGCGTTGCGCGGATGGAGAAGGCGGGCGCCCCGCCGGATCTGATCGCGTACGCAAGGATCGCCGCCGAGTCCGTGGACCAGATCACGCCCGAGTCGGTCACGCCCTCGATACCGGTTGGCGAGGAGACATCGCTGCGGTTCGGCGGGTCGCGGATCACGCTCCACCACTTCGGCGCCGGGCACACGGACAACGATCTTGTGGTCGTCTTCGAGAACCACGGCGTGATCCACGCGGGCGACCTGGTCTTCAACGGCACACACCCGTTTTTCTTCCCGTCGGGCGGCGCCACCGTGATCGGCTGGCTCAAGAGCCTCCGATCGCTGCTCGGGATCTGTGATGCCAAAGCGCAGGTCATCCCCGGGCACGGCCCCGCGGGGGACCGGTCGATCGTCGTCGCACAGATCGAGTACCTCGAGCGGTTGGTCGAGCACGTCCAGCGGGAGATCGACACGGGCACGCCAAAGGAGAACGCCCAGGAGATGTCCTGGGCGTTCATGGAAGGTCTGGAGTTCGGTTCCGCGCGACCCAGGGCGATCGGGGCCGTGTACGACGAACTGACCGGGGGCTGATCAGCGAGCCGGCCGGTTTATCTCCGGCGTCGTCGCGAGATCGAGGCGCCGCCCGCGAGGGCGAGCAGGGAGGCCACGCCGGGCGTGGGGACCACGACGAAGGAGACGTCGTCCAGGGCCCCGGAGCCGGAGAACTCGAAGAAGACCGTGGAAACGCGCTGCGCGTCGAATCCGTCGTCCTCGAACGCCGTCGCGGTCGCCCCGCCCTCACCGATCTGCGCCGAGAGGGTGGTCAGGTCGAGCGTGTCGTACCCGTCCGGGCCCTGCGCATCGACGTCGAAGGACCAGCCCTCGGGGACGCTGTAGATGCGCGTTCGCCCGTCCATGTCGATCATGGTGACCAGCACGTCGTTGTCCGCGTCCACGTCGATGAGCTTGACCGAGAGCATCTCGACCGGGTTGATGAAGTCGAACATGAACGTGCCGCCACGCAGCGAGTCGTTGGGGGAATCGAAGATCCCCGGCAAGGACTGCGTGGGCGCGTCCTTGCTCTGCAGGATGAGCACGTTGCCCAGCCCGACCAGCAGGTCGGGGTCCTGGCTTCCCGTGTTCGGCCCGCCGGGCGTGGTGTCGAAGATCGCGGCGCCGAGGTTGTTCACCCCGAACGCGTTGATATTCACCAGATGCCCGAAGGTGGATGGGCTGGAGACCGCCTGGCCATTGACCAGCGGCGTGAGAAAGTCGTCTTCCGTCTCGAAGTCCAACGTCTGCACCACCCCGCCCAAGGCGAAGGAAGAGACCGACGTCATGACCCCGAGGGCAATCGCGAACCGTTCCATAGTTCGTGCTCCCGACTGCGTCCCTGCCCGTTGCTCCCTCCGGGAGAGCGACCCGCGACGAATGGGCCACGGGGGGACGCTGCTGCGCGTTGATGTCCGCGAGGAATGTGCGGTCTGAAACGGCTCCCTGCCAATGACTTACGCGGGCAATCGGGCAGATTGGTGGCCGCTGAGATCCCGCCGATTCGGTCCGCGTTTTTATGGGCCTCTCGGGGGAAATACCCTCACTCGGCCCTGAGTTGTCCAACGCACCCCCCCCGACCGTCCGGGGGGAGGCTCGAGGGCGCGCGACCGAGAAGGAGCCACCCGATGAACCGAGAGTTTCTGATCCGCCTCTTCGACCAGTCCCTTGAGCAGGCCCGGACGCTGGTCGAGCCCGTCGCGTGCGCCGACTGCGCCACGCTCTCGGGCGGCAAGCACCCCGCCTGGCTCCTCGGACACCTGGCCGTGGGCGCCGACTTCGCCTCGCAGCTCTGCTCGCGTCCGAGAACCGATGAGCCGATGGATGAGCGCTTCACCCCGGGGTCGATTCCACAGGCCGGACGGGACGCCTACCCGAGCAAGGCGGAACTCCTCGAGTGGCTCGGGGCGGCGCACGCCCACGCCCGCCAGGCCTTTCTCGAGGCCCCCGACGAAGTTTTTGAAGCCCCCTTCCCGATCGAGGAGTACCGGGCCTTCTTCCCGAAGGTGGGTGACGGCGTGGCCTACCTGCTCGCCAACCACGAGCCGTACCACAACGGGCAGCTCCAGCAATGGACGCTGGCCATGGGGCACGAACCGATCCGTTCCGGGGGCATCTGATTCAGGCGTCGGAGGCGCCGACCGTCAGCTCGGCGGTTCCGAGCGAGGCGGCCTCGGCCCGCTCGTGATGCAGACGCTTGGCCCGGTGGGCTGACCAGTCGGTCACCTGCCGGTCAGGCGCCGACGCATCCGCGTGCAGACGCACCACGTCGTACGTGTTGTTCCGCTGCGCCGGGGTGAACCCCGCGTCCCGGATGAGTTTGCACAGCACCGCCTCGTCGAGGCAGTAGGTCGTGCCGGCGGCGGAGACGACGTTCTCCTCCATCATGACCGAGCCCATGTCGTTGGCGCCGAACTGCAGGGCGACCTGTCCGATGTGCGGGCCCATGGTGACCCAGCTCGAGCCGATGGAATAGATGTTGTCGAGGAAAAGGCGGCTGAGGGCCTGCGTGCGCAGGTACTGGGTCGCGCCCGCGCGGCGCAGGCGCCGCCCGAACTCCGGGTGCAGCTCCTTGGTCCCCGAGCCGTCGAGACGGGCGACCACATCCCCCGGGAAGGTCTCTCCGTGGGCCTCGATATCCCCCTTGGCGGGCCACTCACGCAGGCGCCCGAGCGGGGTGTTCTCGGGCTGGAAGGGCCAGGAGATGAAGGCGGTGTAGTGCCCGCCGGTGGAGGTGTCCTTGACGCTCGGGTCTCCCGCGATGTCGGTGGGCGGAACGCCCCGCCCGAACTCGCGCAGGGCGCGGTCCTGCCACCGGCGGACCAGGCCCATGTGATGCACGCGGTCGGCCAGCCCCTCGACGTGCCCGAACATCATCGTCGCGCTCGTGTACATCCCCAGGCTGTGCGCCACGTACATGACGGTCAGCCAGGCCTCCGCGTCGCACTTGCCCATGCCGATCTTCGAGCGGACCGCGGGCGCGAAGATCTCGCCGCCACCACCCGGGATCGAGTGCAGCCCGGCCTCCTTCAGACGCACCATGACCCAGCGGCACTTCTCCTCCAGGTTCTTGCCCGGCGGGTTGAAGAAGTGAACGAACTCGATGAACTCCGGCGGGCTGAAGGCGTGGATGTGAATGTGCGGGAAGCGCTCCCGGATCTGGTTGAGCAGTTCGATGTACCAATCCAGCGGCAGCGCCGGGTTCATCCCCCCCTGCATCAGGATCTGCGTCCCCCCGATCGCCGAGAGCTGTTCGATCTTCTCGAAGAGCTGCTCGTACTCGAGCGTGTAGGCGTCCGGGGCGTCCGCGGTCCGGTAGAACGCACAGAACGTGCAGCGCGCGGTGCAGACGTTCGTGTAGTTGATGTTCCGATCGATCACGTACGTCCGGACCGAGTCCCCGTGCACGGTGCGGCAGCGGGCGTCGGCCGCCCGACCCAGGGTGTGAATCGGCGCTGACCTGAGCAGGTCCAGCCCCTGCTCGGGGGTCAGGCGGGCCTCGCCGCGGGCGACGGCGCCCAGCAGGCCCGGATCGGTCGCGGCGTGCTGGGGAAACTCGGGGGGTGGGGCGTAGATCGTCATCCGTGAGCCTCGCAACGGGATCGCCGGGCGCCCGCTGGGCTCCCGAACTTTCAGGAATGATTGAAATGATAGCCACCCCCGAGGCGCTCGGGGCGGCTCGACCCCTCCGACTCAGGAACGCCCCGCGGCTTCGCGCAGCTCCTGGGCCACCCCGTCCAGGCGGGCCTGCCCCTTCCGGTCCAGCACGCTCACGACCACCGCCACCGCGAACCCGATCAGGAACGAGGGCAGCAGCACGTCGAGGGCGCCCAGGGAGTCGACCAGTTCCTGCTGGTCCATGCTCTTGAGGATCGGTGGCGCCGCGAACTTGAAGAAGGGAACGCTCAGGAAGCCCGCGACCATGGCGCACTTGGCGCCCATCGCCGTCAGCTTGGACCAGAACAGACTCAGGATCATCACCGGGCAGAACGTCGCGGCGATCCCCGACCACCCGAAGATGATCGTCCAGAAGACACCGTTCTCCTTGTCGTAGAGCAGGATCCCGATCCCAACGCCGAACGCGACCAGAGAGAGGATGAACGTCACCTTCTTGGAGAGCGAGACGAGCTGCTCGTCGGACATCTCCGGGTGACGAGACTTCTGCCAGTAGTCGCGCACGCCCGCGGAGGACGCGACCACAAGGAGCGAGTCGATCGTGGACATGATCGCCGAGAGCACCATCGCGATGAAAATACCGGCGAAGAACGCGGGCAGGAGGGTGACGGCCATGAAGGGCAGGATCTTGTCCTGATGCCCCCCGATCTGGTCCATCGTGAAGAGCCCGCGACCGACGATCCCCACGAGCACCGCGCCCGAATCGGCGAAAATGGTCCAGAGCAGCGCGACCGCGGCGCCCTTGCTGATCTCCTTCTCGCTTCGCAGTGAGATGAAGCGGACGAAGACCTGGGGCGAGCCCCAGAACCCGATCCCGATGGCCGCGAGCCCCACGATGCCGACGATCGCGCCCGTCGTCCAGCCGCCCGTGCCCGGCCCCTCCGTGCCCGGCCCGTGCAGGCTCAGCAGGTGGGGGTCGATGGCCCGGAGCGAATCGAGCAGGTGCGTGACACCCGTGTACTCAAGGAATCCGACGATCGGGAGCGCCACCAGACCGAGGAACATCAGCGAGCCCTGGAAGACGTCCGACCAGACCACCGCCGTGAAACCGCCCTGGGTGATGTAGATCAGCACGATCGCGAAGCCGACGCCCGCGCCCAGGTAGTGGTTCCACCCGAGGAACGAGTGGAACGCGCCACCGGTCGCGAAGACCTGCGCCCCCGCGTAGATCGAGACGAAGACCACGAGCGAGCCCGCCGCGATGAGCCGCAGCCAGTGCCCGCTGTCGCGCAGACGCGACTCGAGGTAGTCGGGCACGGTGATCGAGTCGTACCGATCGGTCAGGCGTTTGAAACGACGCGACATGATCAGCCACGCGCCACCGACACCCAGCATCTCGCCCAGCACCACCCAGAAGGCGTTGACGCCCACGGCGTACCCCATCCCCGTCAGCCCGAGAAGGAGCCACGCGGACTCACCCGTCGCGCGCGCACTGAAGGCGACATTGATGAACCCGAGTCGCTTGCCCCCCGCGAAGTAGTCGCGGATGTTCTTCATGCGTTTGGAGGCGACGTAGCCGATCGCGAGCAGCACCGCCGCGTAGAGCGCTACGGCAAGAAGCTTCCAGAACGCGTCCATGTTGGAGGACGCCTCCTGCAGGGCGGGCTCGATGACGGTGGGATCGACGGCGGGTGCTGACACGCTGATACCGGGCCTCCTCTCGAACGGGGAGCCGGCAGCATACACGATCTGCATATACCGATCAGGGGCGGGGGTGGCAGCGTTTCACGACGTCCTGCAACTGCGTCCGATCCACGTGGGTGTAGATCTGGGTTGTGCTGATGTCCGCGTGCCCGAGCAGATCCTGCACGGTTCGCAGGTCGGCGCCCCCGATGAGCATGTGCGTCGCGAAGCTGTGGCGCAGCATGTGCGGATGGGCCTTGGGCAGGCCCGCGAGGGCCGCGTACTTCTTGACCAGCTGCCACACCCGCACGCGTTCGATGGGGCGGCCGGAGCGCGTGAGAAAGACACGCCCCTTGTCGAGCCGTCGCCCCGCGCTCTCGGCGGTGATCAGCCTCGGTCGGCACTCGCTCAGGTACCTCGCCAGCCAGCGCTGGGCGGGCTTGCCCATCGGGATGAGACGCTGCTTGTCCCCCTTGCCCGTGACGCGGATCACCCCGGCGTGGTCCTTCAGATCCGCAAGCTGGATCGATCCGACCTCGCTGGCGCGCAGGCCGCTGGCGTACATCAGCTCCAGGATCGCCCGGTCCCGGATCCAGAGCGGCGGGGCGTCGGAGGGCTTGTCCGGCTCGTCGGCGGCCTCGATGAGCTGACGCATCTGCTTCGGGCTCAGCACACCGGGGAGCTTCTTCCAGCGCGTGGGCTGATCGAGGATGTCCGCGGGGTTGGTCTCCACGAAGCCACGGGCGCAGAGCCACCGGGAGAAAACCTTGATCGTCGCGAGATGGCGGGCGAGCGTCGCGGAGGCGTACTGGCGATCGGTCGTGAGCCCTCGGACGTGCGTGATGAGAGCGGTGGGGGTGATGTCGGCGGGGGCGGTGGCGCCCGCGTCGGAGACCTCGGCCAGCAGGTCGAGCAGGTCGCGCTCGTAGGCCTCCATGGTGGCGGGGGCCAGGCCGCACTCGACGCGGAGGAAGACCAGGAACTGCCCAAAGACCTCCACGAGACCGGGTGCGAGGCGTTCGCGCAGGGCGTGGGCGCGGGATGGGACGCGGGGGGGCATGCTCAAAGGATCGGGCGTTCCCGGGGGGCGGGCGAGAAAGAAAAACGCCCCGGCCGATGTGGCCGGGGCGTCGCGTTACGGAGCGTTGCTCTCGGGATTAGCCGAGGAGCTGGAGGACGTTCTGGGGGCTCTGGTTGGCCAGGGCCAGAACGTTGGTGGACGCCGAGACCAGGATCTGGTTGCGGGTCAGGGCCGCGGTCTCGGTGGCGAAGTCGGCGTCACGGATGACGCTCTCGGCGGCGGCGGTGTTCTCAACCGCGACGCCCAGGCTCCGGATCGTGGCGCCGATGACGTTCTTCTGGAACGCGCCAAGGCGGCCACGGAGGCTGGAGACCTGATCAATCGCCTCATCGACGATCTTCTGGGCCGCGGAGAAGTCGGCGCCGTCGGCATCGACCACGTTGAAGGACTTGCCGGAGCCCAGGTCGTCGAGGAAGCCAAGCTCGCTGTTGCCGAGCTTGCGGACGGCGACGTCCTGGATACCGATGGAGACCTTGCCGGCGATGTTGACGTCGGAGGCGAGCTGGAAGTCGGCGCCGCCGCCGGTGATCGAGAAGGCCGACACGCTCGCGAGGGACTGGGCCGTCGCGGTGTCCAAGGAGATGGAGACGTCAAGGAAGTCGGAGTTGACCTTGAGGGTCTTGCCCTTGCCGGTCGCGAGCAGACCGTTGACGGTACCGGCGATGTCCTGGCCCGTGTCGCGGACGCCGTCGCCGGCGGCGCCGGAGTCGGTGAAGTCCACGTGGGAGCTGGAATCGATGGTGGTGTTGTCGTCGGCCTCGAAGTTGTAGATACCGATGTTGGAGGCCGTCCCGATGGTGCCGTCATCGACGACCGTGACGGAGACGAACTCGTTGGACCCGAAGTCCTCCGAGCGGAGCGCGACGCCCGTGGTGCCCGCCGAGGCGGTCACGCCGGTGACGTCGGAGAAGGTGTTGATCGCGGCGACGATGTCGGCGATGGTCTGGCCCGAGGAGAACTGCAGCTCACGGGTGCCCTTGTTGCCGGCGATCTCGATGGTGAACGCCGAGCCGGTGCCCAGGGTGACCGAGCCACCGCCGAGCGAAAGGTACTGCGCGGCCTGCTGGGCGGACTGCGTCACGATGGCGCTCACGTCGAGGCTGTCGCCTTCGAACTTGGCGCCGTTGACGCGGAAGTCCGAGACGCCCGAGGCGACCGAATCGACCTGGTAGTCGAAGTTACCCGAGAGCAGCTTGGTGCCCTGGAAGGAGGTCGAGGAGGCGACGCGGTCGATCGTCTGCAGGATGGAGTCGATCTGGAGCTGGTTCGCTTCCTTCTCCGACTCGGAGAGGCCGGCCGAGCTGGCCGAGGCGGTCAGCAGACCCTGGAGCTCGGTGAGCAGGGTGGAAACCTCCTGGAGGCCACCCTCGGCGATGTTCACGACCTGGTCGGCACGCTCGGAGTTGTCGATCGCGGAGTTCAGCGACGTGATCTCAGCGCGAAGGTTCTCCGAGGCGATCAGGCCGGCGGGGTCGTCCTTACCACGGTTGATCCGAAGACCCGTGGACAGACGCTCGAGCGAGAAGCCGAGCTGCTGGTTGTTGCTGCCCAGCACCCGCTGCCCGATGAGCGACGAGATGTTCGTGTTGATGCGACTCATTTGGATTGATCCTCCGTGAACGCGATCTGGGACGCTTCGTCTGGTCCCGTGTGGTTTTTCGAGACGGGTTGCTCCACCCCGTGGGCCTGCGACGCGCCGACCCGGCTCGAGAGTTCAACGGCCCGGCTCCGTCCGGGTCCGACGAGCCGGGCGGACGCCCAAACTCGTGCTTCCGGGATCGGCGGCGACGAAGCGGCGATTCAGTCGCCTCGGCAAGATTCCTCAAGAATCCGGGGGGGTCTCCGGGGCCCCGCGCGGGGCGCGCATAAGAAAAAGCCCCACCCGGATGGGGTGGGGCTTCGTCAGAACCGGCCTGATCAGGGGGGGTTGGCCTATCCGAGAAGCTGGAGCACGTTCTGCGCTTGCTGGTTGGCCAGCGTCAGCACCGTTGTGCCCGAACTCTGGAGGATCTGGGCCCGCGTGAGGGCCGAAGTCTCTGCGGCGAAGTCCGCGTCCTGGATGATGGACCGGCTCGCCGTCAGGTTCTCGAACTGAGACTGCAGGCTCCGGATATTGGTCTCCAGCACGTTCCGCTCGAAAGCGCCCAGCCGTCCCCGGAGGACCGAGACGTCATCGATCGCCCGGTCGAGGATCTCGCTCGCGGCGGTGAAGTCCTTCCGGGACGCGCTCGCCCGAAGGCTATTGGACTGTCCGTCCTGGAGGCTCGAGAGGTACTGGATCGTGCCGTCCACCAGCGTGGCGCCCAGGAAGGAGGCGGAGGTTGAGGAGATCCCGATGTTGGACTGCTGGAGGGCGTTGATGTCCTGCCCGAGCTGGAAGAGGGCGCCCCCGCCCGTGATGTCGAAGGTGGAGGCGGTGGCGGTGGGGTCGGTCGCGAAGTCCTCGTCGAGGAGCAGCTCGACGGAGAGGTTCGGGGAGGAGAGCGAGACTTCCAGCCCCTTGCCGTTGGCGAGCGAGCCGTTGATCAGCGCCTGAACGTCCACGCCGGTGTCCCGGTTGGTGGAGGTGAGGGTGGTGCCGATGCCGCTCCACGGGAAGCCGGCGGAGTAGTCGGGCAGAGGGGTCCCGTCCACGAACTTGTAGGTGGTGAACCAGCTCGAGGACTGGTCGCCGCCGATGCGGTCCACGCTGACGAACTCATCGGCGCCGTAGTTCACGGACCGGAAGACGATCCCGGAGGTGGGGTCGCCGTTGATGAGTTCGGCCTCGACGCCGGTGAGGGCGCTGCGATCGTTGACGGAGTTGACGACGCTGGTGAGCGAGGTGCCCGATCCGAAGGAAAGCTCGTTGACGCCGTTGGACCCCGCGACGCGGATGGTGGTCGCGGAGGCGAGGACGCCGTCGGTGAGCGAGCCGGGCATGTCGCCGTTGAGGAAGAGGGCGCCCTTCTGGGCGGAGGCGACGACGTCAACCTCGACCTGGAGGGAGTTGGTGCCGACGAAGCTGGCGGAGTAGACGCGGGCCGTCTTGATCTCAGAGGAGGTGAGCCCCGAGGTGACGTAGTCCAGGCTTCCGTCGAGGAGCTTGAGCCCGCCGAAGCTGGCGGTGTTGCTGATTCGGGTGATCGACTGGATGGCCGAGTCGATCTGGAGCTGGTTGGCCTCGATCTCTTCGTCGGAGATGGCGCCGGAGTTGGCGGCCTCGACGGTCAGGCCCTTGATCGTGTTGAGCAGATCAGAGATCTCAACGAGGGCGGCCTCGGTGGTGGCGATGACCGAGCTGGCGCGTTCAGAGTTCTTGATGCCCTGTTCGATGCCGGCGATGTCGGTCGCGATGCGTTCGCTGATGATGAGTCCCGCGGGGTCGTCCTTGCCGCGATTGATGCGCAGCCCCGTGGAGAGTCGTTCGAGTCGGGTGCCGAGTTCCTGGCCCGAGCGCGCGAGGTTCGCCTGGGCGATGAGGCTCGGGACGTTGGTGTTGATTCTGGCCATGGCAATCCTCCGTGATTGCTTTGTCCGTCTCTGGAACCCCCGTCTCGATCCTCCTGGCGGGGGTTGGGAAGTACGTGTACGACGCTGATACGGGTCAAACGGGAGTCAGCCGATGCTGCGGATCCCAGGGGGTTGCGGGTTGGCCTTGGGCCGGGCGCCGGAGCTTTCCTCCTCCGGTCGCCCCGCGGTGAGGCGCGAGGCTCGCGCCCTGGCGGCGCTGCGAGCCGGTCCGGGGCGGACCTTCTGGGCGATCTCCTCGATCGCGCCGCCGGCGATCTTGGCGGCCTGCTCGTTCTCTCGTGTGATCGCGTCGTACACCTCCTTGCGGTGTACGGCGATTCGGGTGGGGGCGGTGATCCCGAGGCGCACCTTGTCGCCCCGAATATCGACGACGGTGATCTCGATGTCGTCGCCGATCATGATTGTCTCGTCGCGCTGCCGTGAAAGCACAAGCATTGCGTGAGCTCCTTCTTCGCATCCGTGCCCGGAGTGCTCGGCATCCCTGCCTTCCGGGGAGTTGGTCGTCCTGTTCTTTCCGCCTCGTCCCGACGCGCCCGGCCCGTCTCGCTCGGCGCACGCTGGGCGCCTGGACGAGGGAGTCCGGAGAACGAAGAAACGTGGACGGACCGCGGTCCGTGAGTCAGGCCGAGGCGGCTTGCTCCGCCTGCGACACCTTCATCAGCGGGTGACGCGTTGTCCATCGCTTCTCGGCGACCACCATCTGCTCGCCGATCCGGGCGAGCGTGTTGATGACCAGGGGGCCCTGGAGGTTGCCGGTGAGCTGCTGATCGATCTTGTTCACGATCACGAACACCTGGGCGTCCTCCAGCTTCTCCAACGCGAGCTCTTCCATCTGCTCGGCACGGATCGGCGCGGAGTAGTCGGGCTCGAACAACGTCGGGTCGGTGACCACGAACGCCAGCCCCGGCTCGTCCAGGCTCTGCAGCCAGAAGAAGCACGCGTCGTCCCCCGGCTGCAGCAGGCACCAACGCGTCTTGCCCGGAAAGCCGAGCACACCCTTCGGGAAGGTGATCACGCGGTCCTCCGCGATCTCGATCACCCCAAACCTTGTCGTCCGCACGTCCATGTGTGCGCTCCGATTCGTACGGCCACCAGGCTGGATCGACGTCCGGAGCATCCAACCCCGGTCGACGTCCTGTCTGTGGGCGGAGCGCGGCCGTGTGCGCGTCGCCCGTTCGATCCAAACCCGCCCGCCGGGGCTCTCGCCCCGCCCGCGTCTAACTGAGGAAGTTCAGCAGGGACAGCTGGCTGTTGCTCGCCGTCACCTGGTACGTCGCCTGGAGCTGGGTCTGCAGCAGGGAGAGCCTCGTCGCCGCCTCGGCGAAGTCCGTGTCTCGCAGGCTCGACCTGGTGGTTTCGTCCAGCACGACCCGGTCTTCCTCTCGCCTGATCTCGTCGTCAACACGCTTCGCGTAGCCGCCGACCAGTCCGTGGGTCTCACTGAGGCGGGCGCCCGCCTCCTCGATCTTGTCACTCGCAAACTGGATGCCAGTCGTGTCGTTGTTCCGCAACGCGTCACGCAGATCGATCAGGTGCGTGAATAGGTTGTCCACGCGGACCTTCGCCCGGTCGCTTGAGGTGAAGACGTTCCCCGTTCCGTCGAGCGAGCCGTCCAGCAGACCCAGCGCCTCGGGCGCGAGCGAGTTGTTTTTGCGCGTGATCTCGATCGACCCCCCGAACGCCCCCGACTGGACAAACTCCAGCCCGTTCCGGTCGGACGGGAGCTGGACGTCGAAGTCCGTCGCGGCGTATCCGGCGCCCGTCAGGGCCGCGTCCGCCTGGGCGTTGATCGCCGCGAGCATCGTCCCCACGTCCACGATGTCCGCGGGCTGGAGGTCGATGTCGATCTCCAGCTCGTCGGCCGTCCCGCTCCAGAGCGTGATGGAGAAATCCACGTCGCGGGCCGGGTCGGGCAGGCCGGTGATCGGGTCCGTGGCGCCGGAGAGCACCTGGACGCCCCGTCCGTCGTTGAAGTCCGACAACGCCGTGCTCGCCATGAACGAGCGGATGCCCAGCTGCGTCGCGGTCGAGTTGTTCCCGGCGACCTCGGTCACGCTCAGGGCGCGGTCGGCGCCCCCCGCGATCTCGGTCACGACGTCGATCGAGCGTCCGTCGGCGCTCAGCTCCACCCGCGTCCCCGGGACGCCGGATTCGATGAGCGAGCGGATATCCGCGAGCGTGGCGGCGCCGGAGAGATCCACCACGGAGACCTTGGCGTTGTTGGTGATCTGGATCTCGCCCAGTGGGGGGGTGATCCCCGCCAGGGCGCTGATGGGGGTGGTCCAGCTGAGGCGCGGGGCGAGGTCGGCGCCCGCCGCGTTGCCCGCGTTGAACGGGGCGGCCGGGCTCGACACCAACCCCAGGTCGGCGCCCACGGTCGAGCCCGTCTGATCGAAGGCCTCGAGCGAACCCGCCGGGACGTCGATCGTGATCGCCTCACCCGAGATCGAGACCCCGCCGGGACCGAGGATGGAGACGCCCTGATCGACCTCCGCCTGCTCGATGGCGGCGGTGATCGCGTCCACGACGTCGCCCACCGTGTCGGCGCCGTCGAGATCAACGCTGAACCGCGTGCCCCCGTTGAAGGCCAGCTCGAAGACGCCGTCGGAGACGCCGAGGCCCTGGGCGCCCCCGAGGTCGGTCAGGCGGGTATCGAGGGTGAGGTCCGGGTCGAGGTCGGCCGAGCCCTCGACGCGCGCGGACGTGGCGCCGATCGTGTTCTGGGCGCCAAGGGTGACGGGGATGGTCCGCCCGTTGCCGATGTCGGTCTGCAGGCTGCCCACGCCGCCCACGTACTGGTAGGAGCCGGAGAGATCCACGACGGGGTTCTTGCCCGGCTGGGTGCCGCCGAAGATATGCCCGACGACGGACTCCTGGTTCGCCAGCCCGAAGAGGGACTGGATGAGGGAGTCGACCACGTTGGCCTGCGCCTCGCGCTCGGAGGCGCTCGAGGGGGTGGAGATCTGCGAGGAGGCGATGCTCTTGGCCTCGTTGACCAGGTTCTGCGCCTCGGTGAGCGTGCTGTCGATCACGTCGAGGGCGCCGGTGGCGTACTCCAGATTCCGGAGGATCTGCTCCGAGCGTTCGAGACGATCATCGATGACGGAGATCGACGCGGCGCGGATCGGGTCGTCGCTGGGGCGGCTGATCGCCAGCCCGGTCGAGAGCTGCTGACTGAGCTTGAACAGCTCGGCGTTGGTCTTGCCCAGGAGCGCGAGCGATGTCCGGTTCCTGAGCAGGAGGGGGACGCGTCCGATGCCGGAGGGAGAGCTGGTCACTGGGGGTCTCGGGGTCAGACGATGGCGAGCAGCTCGTCCATGAGCTGGTCTGCGATCTGGATCAGCCGGGCCGCGCCCGAGTACTGCTGCTGGAACGTGATGAGATTCACCGACTCCTCGTCCGCGTCCACGCCGCTGATCGAGGCCCGCTGGGCCTCCAGGCTCTCGCGAACAAGAGAGGCCGCGTTGGCCTCGTTGAGCGAGGCGCTCGTCTGCGTGCCCACGTGCTGCACGTGGTCGCGCCAGAACCCGGAGAAGTCATTGCCCGAGAGCGCGGTCAGCGCCTCGTCGCGCAGGTTGGAAAGCTCGAGCGCCGTCGCGTTCTCGACGAACTCCCCGTCCACCGATCGACCCAGCATCACGCGGGATGGATCGTCGAGCAGCTCCTGACGCACGCCGATCGAGTCGGCGTCGGTCCCCTCGAAGTAGCTGTTGACCCCGAGGACGGCCAGGACGCCGGAGGAGTCGTCCGCGAAGGAGAACTCGTAGTCGGCGTCGGCGGTGATCGTGAGCTTGCCCTCGCTGTCCCAGGAGGCGTTGACGCCCGTGATCCCGTCGAGCGCCGCCCGGATGTCCTCCGGGGTGGTGTCGTCGCTGTTGAGCCCGTCGAGATCGACGTCCACGCGCACGCGCTGGGTGGCGCCCGTGCTCGAGTTGGTCACCTCCACGAAGAACCCGCCGTTCTCGGCGCTGAAGGGGAGATCCGCGAAGGTCTCGTTGTCCGGGTCGTTGATCGCCAGCGTCCGGTCCGACGTGCGGACCTGCAGCGTGCCGGTGGTGGAGGTGAGCTGGCTGGCGTTGCGTCCGGTCGAGTGGAGGGCGTTGACACGGAAGATGAGTTCGGAGGTGATCGTGTCGAGCTTCTCGATGGTCTCATCAACGCCCGAGTTGCGTGCCTCGAGGAGCCCGCCGATGGAGCCCGAGGTGATCGGCAGGGGCTCGTTGTCCACCGCGACGACGACGCGGGTGGTGAGCACGCCGTCCTCCTCGCGCCGCTCGACGTCGAGTCCGCGGCTCTTGCTGCCCAGGACGATGGGTGTGGAGCCGACGAGGATGTCCACGTTCCCCGAGGAGTTCTCGACGACCGTGACGTCGAGGAACTGGCTCAGCTCGGTGATGAGCGAGTCGCGCTGGTCGCGCAGGGCGTTGGCCGTGCCCGCGCCGCCCTCGGTCCGCTGGATCTCGGAGTTGATCGAGGCGATCTCTTCGAGGATCGCGTCGGCGCGGAGGACGCTCGCGTCCACCTCGTCCTCGAGCTGACGTCGGAGGGCGCCCAGGTCCTGACGCAGGGAGTTGATGAACCCCGCCATGCGGTCGCCCTGCTCGACCACGCTCGCCGGGGTCGCGACGAGGTTGGCCGCCTCTGACCAGGCGTTGAAGAACCCGGAAAGCTCGCTGGAGAGGTCGAACCCGGTCAGCTCGTTGAGCAGGCTCTCGAGCTGGTTGTTGATGTCGTACGTGCGGGCCTTGGCGTACTCGTCGGAGACGCCGTTCCAGAGACGCTTCTGGACCGCCTCGTTAATCTGGCGGCGCACGCCGTCCACCTGCACCCCGCGCCCGATGTAGAACTCGCTCGACTGGTTCGAGCGGATCGGGGAGAGGGAGGCGACCTGGCGCGTGTACCCGGGCGTGCCCAGGTTCGCGAGGTTCTGGCCGGCGACCTGCAGCCCGATCTGGCTGGTGGTCAGCGCCGAACGCGCGATCTGAATGGCGGCGGTCAGACTCATGGCTTACTGCTTCACATCCAGGGCGCTGACGACCGCGGCGCCCTGCTCCACGCGCCCGCTCTGGTCGTACGCGCCGGTGTGCGACAACCGGGAAACCACCTGGCGGATCAGCCCCTCCATGTGACCCGAGAGCGACTCCGCCGCGGCCCGCAGGGAGGACTGCTCACGCATGCAGCGTTCGATCAGGGAACGCAGGCGGGCGCCCAGATCGATCACGCGTTCGCGCCGTTCAACGCTCAGGCTCGGGGCGAGCTGGGTGATGCTCGTGCGCGGGCCGCTGGGGACCTCGCCGAGCAAGGACCGACGCTCGTCCTCGAGCACGCCGATGCTCTCGAGCAGGTCGGCGCACCGGTCGCCGGCTTCCTTCAGGCGCGCCGGGTCCGCGGCGGCGAGGGCCACACGCTGGGCGCCAAGCTCGTCGAGCAGACGCTCGTGCCGCTCGATCAGCTCGAAAACGATCCGCTCGAGCGCGGCCTGCGCGTGCTCGTCAAGCGTCGGGGAACCGGACCGTGTCGCCTGCATATCGCCCTCCTTGGCTCACGGGCGTCGGGGCGCCCGCTTCCGATTTACTCAGCATGTTGCGTGCCAGCCGGTCCACCAGCGGGAAACGGCTGGCGCGGACGATGTCCTGGGCCAGCCTCGCGTCCTGCAGCGAGCCGAACTGCTTCTCCGCCGGGGTCGGGCCGAAGGGCGCCGCCGCGTTGTTCGTCTCACGCAGCTGCGCCAGGATCGGCTGCACGAAGGTGATCGCGACGAGTTCCTCGGCGGCCTCCTGCGCCCGGGCCTCGCGTCCCTCCGGGGCCCCTTCCCGCGCCCGGTTGAGCGTCCGGGCGAACGTCTCCTGCGCGTCGGCGAGGCGCCGACCCGAGAGGTTCAGCTCGGGGGCGTGGGCGCTGGCGCCCAGGGAGGAGGTGATGGAGATCGCGTCGATCGTCATGGCTCAGTCGATGATCAGGCGGGCGTGGAGCTTCCCCGCGCGGTGGAGCATCTGCAGAATCTGGATCTGGTCGGTCACCGGCACGTCGAGCTGGTTGAGCGCGTTCTGAAGGTCCTCGATGCGGGCCAGCTCGCTCTCGCGGGCGCCCGGGACGAGCGCGGCCCAGCGCGACTTGTCCACCAACGGGTCGGCGGGGGTCGGGATCGGCTCGGGGAGCGTCGTCGTGATGACCAGGTCGTCGTGCGTGATCACCGCGGGGCTGATGCGCACATCGCCGGTGACCGTGATCTGTCCCGTCCTCGTGTTGCAGATGACCTGGGCGGGGACCGAGAGGCGGCTGACCGAGACGCTCGTCGCCATCACGTCACCCACGAACCCCGCCGGGGCCCGACGCTCCGAGTCCGGGACGGTCACGTGCACCGTCCGCTCGTCGATCACCCGGGCGATCTTCTCGCCGATGGTCCGGGTGGTGAGGAGGTACTCGTCGTTGATGGCGCCGGCGATCTCCGCGGCGGCTCGGTAGCCGGCGTACTGCGGGGCGAGCACGAGCTGGAACGAGGAGGTGATGTCCGGCGTGGTGTCGATGTCCTTGGCGATGTACGCCCCCTCGGGGATGAAGCCGGTGGTGGGGCGGTCGGGCGACTCGACGATCACCTGCCCGTTGGCGTACCCCCAGACCCCCGAGCCGGGGACCGGGGCGGTCAGGGGCGCGGTATAGAGGATGCCCCCCTCCAGGCTCGAGGCCGAGTGGATGACGCTGACGCGCACGTCGAGCTGGTCATCGGTCTTGGCGCCCTCGCGCGGGACCTCGCAGGTGACCATGACCAGGGCGACGGAGCGGCCCTTGGCCAGCTCCTCGAGGTCGGGGATCGGGTTCCCGTTGCGTCGGAGGACCTCGGCGATCGGGCGGGCGACGGCGAGTTCCTTGCCCGAGTCCCCCGTGCCGTTGAGGCCCATCACCAGGCCCAGACCCTGGAGCGTTGAGACGCCCTGCCCCTTGATGCGGGCCAGCTCGCTGATGCGGGCGGTCTGCGCAAAGGCGGGGCGGGCGAGCAGCGCGAGGGTGAGCAGGATGGCGGACATCGCGAATCGACGCATGAGAACCTCCGGCCCGCTGAACGCAAGCGCGATGCCAGTCGGGGGCGGGCCGAAGTTGCGCACGGGCGCCCGGTCGGGCGGGGTTCGCGCACGGGCTGCGCGAGGGTGGGGGCTGGGCGTGCGGATCGGGTTGGCACGCGGGTTGTGAATGGTCCGCGGGGCGGAGCCCCCACATTGGAGCACGGACGCGAATGAACTACGGACTCCAGATCTCGGCGTCGGGCGCGCTGACCAGCATGTACCGGCAGGACGTGCTGGCCAACAACCTGGCGAACATGAACACCGTCGGGTACAAGCCCGACATCCCCGCGACGATCCAGCGCGACCCGGCGCGGATCGAGGACGGGCTCGGGCGCATGGCCAGCAACCGCCTCATCGAGCGGCTGGGGGCGGGGGTGCTCTCGGCGCCCAACCGCGTCTCCTTCGCCCAGGGCACGCTGGAGGTGACCAACCGCTCGCTCGACCTCGCCCTCGAGGGGGACGGGTTCTTTGTTGTGCAGGGCGAGGCGCAGGGGGGGGCGGGCACGCAGATCCGCCTGACCCGTGACGGGCGCCTGAGCCTCAACGCCGACGGGCAGCTGGTCATGGCCACCACCGGCCTGCCCGTGCTCGACATCCGCAACCAGCCCATCGTTCCCCCGGGCGAGGGGGAGATCGGTGTCGCGGTGGACGGGACGCTGACGCAGAACGGGGAGATCTTCGGACGGCTGCAGATCGCCGACGTCCCGGACCGGTCGGTGCTGAGCAAGGAGGGCTCGGGGCTCTTCACGCCCAGCGCCGCGGGCGTGGCGAGCGTGACGCCCATCGAGGGACGGGTGCGTCAGGGGGCGGTCGAGGGGGCGGCGGTGAACGAGATCGCCGCGATGATGCAGGTGACCAGCGCCTCGCGGAGCGTCCAGACCAACATCGGCATGATCACGTATCACGACCGGCTCATGGAGCAGGCGATCAACACCTTCGGACGGACGGCATAAAGGAAGCACAACCATGGCGGTTATCGCGCTGCAGTCCGCGGCCAGCGGGCTCAACTCGCTCAACACCAAGCTCGACGTGATCGCGAACAACCTCGCGAACGTGGAGACGGTCGGATTCAAGTCCAGCCGCACCAACTTCCAGGACCAGCTCTACATCGAGCGGGCGCAGCCGGGCGTGGAGAACGCCAACGGCGACCAGCGTCCGACGGGGCTGTACGTCGGGCTGGGGGTCAAGACCTCGGGCACGCACCTGGACTTCGGGCAGGGGGCGCCCCTGACGACCAACCGGGAGCTGGACCTGACCATCGACGGGCGGGGCTTCTTCCAGGTCGAGGTCGAGACGGAACTCTCAAGCCAGGGAGCGGCGTACACCCGGACGGGGAGCTTTGCGCTCAACGCGGACGGGGAGCTGGTGCTCGCCAACGACCAGGGACGCCGCCTGAGCCCGGTGATCGCGGTCCCCGAGGACACGACGAAGATCGACATCGACCAGAACGGTCGCGTCTTCGCGACGACCGCCGGGGCCCTGGATGCGCAGGAGGTGGGGCAGCTGCAGATCGCGGCGTTCGTGAACCCCGCGGGCCTGAAGCAGGTGGGGGAGAACCTGTTCACCGAGTCGCCCGCCTCCGGCCCGCCCAGCACGGGCAACCCGGGGGAGGACCAGCGTGGGCGGATCCGTCAGGGACAGCTCGAGGGGTCCAACGTGGACCCGACGATCGAGCTGATCGAGCTGATCCGGACGCAGCGGGCCTTCGAGATGAACTCGCAGTCGATCCGCGCCGCGGACGAGGCGTTGCAGACCGTCGGACAGCTCAGGCGATAAGGAGCACGCGCCGTGAGACTTGAGTGGAGACTCATCCTGATCGTGCTCGCCCTGGGGGGTGTGCGCGCGTCGGCGGGGACCGTCGAGCTGCGCGCCAGCGCCCGCGTGGAGGCGGGGTCGGACGTGACCCTGGCGCACGTGGCCCGGCTGACGGGGGAGGACGCCAAGGCCCTGGGGGATCTGGTGATCCTGCACGCCGATGATCCGGCGCTCGCCCGCGGGAGCGCGCCGGTGGAGATCGGGCTTGTCCGGTCGCTGATCGATGGGCGGGGGGTGAACTGGGGGCTGCTGACGCTGCGCGGGGGGCGGTGCGACGTGCGCGTCCGGGCGCCCGAGCGGGCCCGGGCCGAGCGGACGAGCGAGCCGGCGCCCGAGGTGACCCCGGCGGACGGGGCGCCGACGGTGCGGACGTTTGTCGAGCAACGCCTGCGCGAGACGTTCGGCGTGGAGGACCCGGCGCAGATGCGTGTTCGCTTCGACGACCGGGACGCGGACCTGCTGGGCATGGCGCTCGAGGGTCGGCTGGTGGACGCGCACACCACGGGCTCCTCGTCCCGGGTGCCCATCAGCGTGACGGTGTACGAGGGTGACCGGCTGATCGAGCGTCGGCATGTTCGCGCCGAGGTGCTCGTCGAGCGGGAGGTCTGCGTGCTGCGGGCGCCGGTGCGACGTGGGGAGCGGCTGACGAGCGAGGCGGTCACGACCGAGCGTCGGTGGCTGGCGACGGACGTCTCGCCGCTGGGGCTCGAGGACGCGTTGGGCGCCGAGGCGAAGTCGCCGATCGAGGCGGGGGTGGTGCTGGAGGGTCGCCACGTGGAGGCGCCGATCGTGGTGCGTCGTGGGGGGCTGGTGATCGTGCATTACCTCTCGGGGCCGGTGATCCTGAAGACGAAGGCCCGGGCGATGAGTGATGGGCGGGTGGGGGAGAAGATCCTGTTCGAGGCGCTGGGGACCAAGCGCCGACTGATGGCGCGGGTGGACAGCGCCGACCGGGCCGTGGTGCGGCGTGAGTCGGGCGAGCCCGGGCTGGTGAGCATTGAACCTGAGGCGGACCCGACCCCGAGCGTTGAGCGCGGGGGGGTCAGCGTGACAAGGGCGGACTGAGCCATGATGAAGCGGAAGCTGATCGGTGCGGCGCTGGTGGGCGCGATGGCGTCGCACGCGGGCGCGCAGAGCCTCTACCAGCGTGAGACGGAGGTCCCGCTCTCGACGACGGGGGAGCCGGACCCGCAGGCGGACCTGCGTGAGAAGAGCATGCTCTTCTTCGAGCCCCCGCCCCCGCGGACGTTCGCCAAGCACGACATCATCACGATCATCGTGGACGAGTCGAGCCGCCAGGAGAGTTCGCAGTCGCTGGACACGAAGAAGGAGTACGACACGCAGGCGACGCTGCGCGGGATGCTCGATCCGTTGGAGCTGCTCGAGCTGCGTCTGGCGGCGGGGAACATCTCCAACCTGGACCTGATCGACTACCAGGCGGACCGGGAGTTCAAGGGGGAGGGGGACTACGAGCGGACGGACCGGTTCAGCGCGCGGATCAGCGCCCGGGTGCTGGAGGTCAAGCCGAACGGGACGCTGGTGCTCGAGGCGAGGACGTACATCAAGACGGATGACGAGGAGGCGACGCTGGTGCTCGCGGGCGTGGCGCGTCCGGAGGACGTGACGACGCAGAACACGGTGCGCTCGAGCCAGATGGCGAACCTGACGGTGATCCGGGAGAACTCGGGCGAGGTGGCCAACGCGGCGGAGAAGGGGCTCATCACCCGGGTGCTCGACACGCTCTTCGCGTTCTGAGGGGTGGGGCGCTTCAGCCGCCGGTGAGGGGGGCGCGTCCGGAGCGGGCGAAGGGGAGTTCGATGGGGCCGAAGGGGGTGGAGCCCTTGACGCTGCCGTCGAGGGCGTAGTCGGCGTCGGCGCCCTGGAGGATGGCGAGCAGCCCGGCGCCGAAGCTGATGGGGGAGAAGGAGAGGGGGACCTCGAGCGTGCCGGTCTCGCCGGCGCCGAGGCGCAGGGCCTCGCGGATCGAGGTGGAGCCGATGTCGCGCCCGGCGAGCTTGAGCGCGGTGTCCATGCTGCCCAGGTCGAGGGGGAACTCGTTGGTGTTGGTCACGTCGAGGCGCATGACGGCGCGGGCGTTGGTCAGCGAGAGTTCGTCCCAGTCGAGGGAGGCGAGGGAGACGGCGGGGGGCGCGGGGACGGGGAGTTCGCCGGACTGGCGCAGGGGGAGTTCGATGGGGCCGACGCCGGGGGCGTCGACGCTGAGGGTCAGGCCCGCGTCGCCTTCAACGACCTGCTCGCCGCCCTCTCCGGCGTCCGCCCCGGACAGGTTGTCCCCTACGACGCGG
>MRWG01000652.1_pt1 | contig 32501 bp, 21 predicted proteins | sample 1013341 | NCBI WGS metagenome assembly MRWG01 (sample SAMN06117577, study PRJNA244670) | biofilm metagenome | biome: Water; feature: Cathode Biofilm; material: Biofilm; isolation source: microbial consortium enriched at the cathode of a solar microbial fuel cell | place: USA: District of Columbia ... | reverse complement strand
CTTCATCGCTCTCCGCTCCTCCCAGCCAGGGGACGATACCGCAGAAAACTCCACTTACGAACGATCCAGTTTTCAGGGATCAGAGCACAGCGGCATCCTTGGCCTTCTGCTTCGTGCGCGGATGGCCTACCTTCTCGTCGAAGGCTCATTGTTCAGGTTAGATTCTCCCCAACCTGAACAAGTCAGGACGGACGGTCCGCCTTCAAGCGAAGCCACTCAGCCTCAAGGACACCGACCCGGGAAAAAGAAGTGCCGATGTCCTGGGCAATGCGTTGGGCGTGGCTGGGCTTGAGCTGAGCGATCCACTCCACCTGCTTGGATTTGCCTTTGAAGACAAACCCGCCGCCGTCCTTCTCTGCCATGACCATCTTGGAAGCGCCGGCCTGAAATTCCTCCACCCACAGTTGGTCTCGCGGTTTCCCCATGCTGAAGAGTTCGACAAAGCCGGCCTTCGCTGGCAACTCGACAACGAGCCCCTTTGCGGAGGCGCCCTTGTTGTCGACACGCAGCTTCCAAAAAGGAAATTGGTACCAGTCGGCCTGCTTGAGCCGTACGCAATCACAAAGCGGCATGAGGCAAATTGCATATTCTGGCGGAGCGGCCACTGGCACGTGCCGTACGATGGTTCCGAATTCGAGCGAGCGCTCATCGCCGTATTGAGTTCTCGACGCATAAAGCGCGGCAAGCCGCTCCTTAGCCAAGGCCTTGCCCTTGTCCAAGTCGTTATGAAGGTCACCAATGGCCTTGGCGTCGAGGTCAACCTTTTTGCTGACTTTGACCGGGCCCTCCTTCAACAGTTTGACCGCAAGTTCGCCAGGCTGCGCTACGGCGTTCCCCCTGATCGGCCAGACTGTTTTCACATCGAGCGCATCGATCGCCTTTTCCGCCAGCTTCTTGGCTTGATCCGCCTTGATCCTATTGTCGACCATGACGGCAAACGCTTCTTCCGCCAATAATTCGGGCACCTGCTCGAAGGCATCGTCACCCGGCAGGATCAGGCCCCGATGGGCCAAGAAGGCGCCGTCCATCTCCTTGCGGAACTTGTCGAGGATCTTTTTGGTGTTGGTCCGGACGCTGGCCAGCCCGTGCAGTGCCATGGAGGGCAGGATGCCCTCGTGCATGGCCGCGAACTCCTTGATGATCCGCTCCGCAAGGTGGGCTTCGGCGACGCCGGCGGCCGCTTCCTGGTCCTTAGGTCGGCCGGTCGAAGGCTTTCCCAGGACGATGATCCGGGAGGAGCCTGCACTGATGTTGTAGTCACCGTCAGTCTCGATCTCAAGCGGCTGACCCTTGAGATGGTCGAACAACTGAGAGGCCACATGCTTGAGGTTCGGCGTGGACGTATAGATCGCGCAAAGCCTGACGTGATGTGGCACTGTCGTTTGAGCGGCCGTCACCAGGTTGGTTACCAGTTCCATAACCTTCTTGCCCGGCTCGCGATGGAACTCCCAATCCAGGATGACCACATCTGCCCTTTCGCAAAGCTTGAACAGCTCGGATTCGGGATCAGTCGGGAAATCCTTCTTCGGCTCGTATAGCGCGCAGACCATGCGCTCCCGAGCGAAGCTTTCGACCAGATGCTTGGGGTGATAGAGCGCGCCACCGCCGGCGGTCTCCGCGGCCGGCTCCTCTGGTTTCCCCGCCGCCGGCGCCTCCACTACCTCCTGTACTTTCGGCTCAATGGGCTTTGCGTAAATGCGCATAGCCGCAGGCCCGCCGCCGATATCGGTCTTTACCGCCGTTACAGGAACCTGCTGATAAATTTCGTCGTCGACGAAAACGACGCTCTGCAGATACTTGCGCGCCGCGGTCAGAGCGAATTCCTGAACTGACGTCACTTTTGTGCTCCGATGTTTCTGATCAGGATCGCAAAGGTCACCGTGTAACCAGGGCGCGGCGGCAATCCCAAGGTAAGGCGCAGGCCTTCCGCCTCAAGCGCCTTGGCGGAGATGAACAACCCGAGGCCGCGACCGCCGGTCTTCCTGCTGAAACCACGCTCGAAAATGCGCTGGGCATCGAACGGTTCGATCCCCGGTCCGTTGTTGGAAATGTAGATTCCGTCTTGGTCGGCGTGCAGCTCGATCCGCCGGTCGGACGGTACCGCGTTAAGCCAATGCAAGGCATTATCGACGATATTGATGACGGCAGGAAACAAAGTCGAAGGATAGCATTCGACTACGGCCTCCACGAAATCCTCGGTCGCCACCAGCTCGACGTTGTGACGCTCGAACCGATTGGAGAACAAGTCGCTGCAGTAATTGAGTATTTCGCGACCATTGATTTTGAGCGCGGAGCGGTGCAGGCGCCGCTGCAACGGCGTGAACAGGTTGAGGTGCCCGTCCAGGTGCTCGAAGTTGGCGCGTATCGACTCGTAGAGCGGGCGTAATCCGTCGGTTCTGCGAGATATCTGACCGAGCTCCTGAATGCTCCTCCGGACGCGCTTGATGGAGGCGGCAAACTCGTGATTGATGATCGCGACCGCGAGACCGAGCTGCACCATCTCGAAGTCCTCGTCGGCCTGCTCTTCCAGCGCCATCATGCGCTCTTCCATGGCCTGCATGATCTGCGCGGGCTCGTCACCGTCGGAAGCGCGAAGGTTCTCTGCCAACGAGGCGAGCATGTCCCGCGCGGCCATCAGTGCTTCGCGGTGGCGCCCCTCGATCTCAGTCAGTTGCTCTTCCCAGCGCCGTCGCATGTCCTCAATGCGTTCGGGCTCCATGCCCGAGAGGTCGGTTCGGTTGAGGTCCGCTTGGATCGACCTGACAGTTTCGTCCAGCGCAAGCCGGGCGCGCTCCGTAATGGTGAAAACGGTCTGCCGGGTATCCGACGCCGTGGTGTTGGCTTGCCGGACAGCCTCGGCCAAATCCTTTTTGCGCTCGTTGGCGAGCGACTTGATCCGCTCCTCCAGACGTTTTCGCTGGTCGACGTACACGCGGGCCTGCTCGGCTACGGCACCTAACGTGCTAGCGACCTGTTGCTCGAACGGCGCGAACACTTCGGTCTCGAGCCGTTGCCGCTCGAGGACGTACGCGTCCCAGTCACGCTGAAGCTCCCGACCCAATGCAACACCGGCAGGACGTTTCTTAGTGTACTTTTGCCGAAGCTCAGCGATCGCGCTAATCGCCTCCTGTTCGGCCCGAATAAGCGCAGTAGCTGCCTTATCCTGATCAGGCAGCCTCGCCGCAACATCCATGCGAGATTGCGTGAGCCGCATCAGGTTGGCCACTTCCGTCGTCGGCAATCCGGCGCGGAGATCTTCTCCGAAAGCATCCAGCGCGGCGGCGAAGTTTCGTCTCTTGGTCGCAGATCGCTTCTGCTGGCGTTCCAAGGCTGCAGACCGCTTCCGGATCTCCGCTTGGGTGGTTTCGAACGCCTCAGTATTGGCACCCGATTTTCGGAAGAACTCGGCTGCCAGTTGCACCAACAAGTTGATCAGGATATCGCGGATCTGCCGGTAGGCTTCGTTTTGCTGGAAGCCCTCGCGCCCTGCCTTTTCCTGTAACTCCCCGTTGTCAGCACGAGTGAGCAGCACAGCACCGAACATGCGTCTGAACGAGAAGAAGTAGTAGCCTGCACCCTTATTGCGACGCTTCTCGACGTCGATCCAATCGAAGGAGTAGTCACCGTACGGCAGTATTCGGACACCGTCACGGTACACGTACAGCCCACCGATGTGGTCGAGCTTGTCATTTAGCGGGTGATACGTGTCTGGCGGAAGCAACGACTCCGCCGGTCGCCCCATCAAGTAACCGAAGTTGATGGTGAACGGACCGCATTTCGTTTGCTTGCCGTTGGCGCCGCCCCAGGGAATAACGAGATCGTAGTCCTTGTCGTAGACGCGCAACTTGCCGGCGAATTGTCCAAACTCGTCGACAGCTCCGTCCAGAAGATGATCGGACTGTTCTATCAATTCCTTCCTGGAAAAGAATGTTGCGGGATCGAGCAGTTCCTCCCCGACGATGTCGCCGCCTCTCCAACGGCGGAACGAGGTCGTCAGTCGAGGGGAACTGTCCTCGCCGAAGACCGAGTCGGAAAAGCCGAGGAGGTGCTTACGGAACCCGTAGTCGTCTTCCCGATCCTCTTTCGCCAGATCCAGTTTGATAACCGGGTTGCTAGGGGCGATCAAAAAGTGAGTACCGATGCCGCCGTGATCGAGCGTCAGGTGCACTTCTTCCGTGCCCTTGAGAAAGCCGTAAACGCTGGCTAGGTCAGGTTCGAAAGCATCTATCTGGGCGATGACTTGGTCGACGCTGGCTTCTGGATGATCAGCATGTATCCTTATGGCGCATGCCTTGAGCTGCCCGCGCATTCGCTCCAAAACCTCGGCCCCGGGTAGGCCACCACCGGCGACTGTCTCTACCGGTATCTCGATCTCTTCCAGGTTCAGGCCAGGTATTTCAAACAGGCCCCAGTGAACAAGTCCGACCACAAGATCATGCACGCCATCGGCCCTGACAGCCCGGGTGAGGACCAGGGTCTGTTCACCCAGCAGCGCGATTGCCAGGCGCCCGATCCCTTTCTCACCGGTGATGGGGCGAGGCTCGGCGCCCTTGGGCTTATAGGGCGGGGAACTGGCTATCGCCTTGCTTTCGGTCCCGAGCACGAGCCACTTATTGACGAAGTCGGTCTCCGTCATGCCGACGCCATCGTCGCGGACGATCAGGAACCCTTCGCCGTCGGCGCCGAAATCTTCAAAATGGTCAACGGCGATGTGGTTCGCGTAGGCGTCATGCGCGTTCTTGAATAATTCGACTAAAGCGTTCTGAACACCGGCAATCTGCTGCCGACCCAACATGTCGACTGCACGTGCACGGGTTTGTATCCTAGCCATCGTTTACCGCTATCAGATGCTGGCCAATATGCCGGGCGAGCGCGGGAGGCACGGCGTTGCCGATCTGCCTCGCCAAGCTGTCGAGGGTGCTGGAGACGAAGCAATAGTCCTGGGGGAAGGTCTGGAGGGTCGCGCCTTCCCTGATGGAGATGGCCCGATGCTCCTCCGGATGTCCGAAACGGCCATTGCTGAGACTGTGGAATCGCGTGGTGATGGTGGGAGCGGGCTTGCCCCAGGACATGCGCCCATAGACGTCCCTAAATATCTTATCACGACCGCGGTACGCATCAATCTGAAGTTCTTCGTCACCTGCCCACGAACTGCGATCACCGCCGTCAGCTGGTGTCATGCGTATCCTGCGCAGGTTCTTGTCGGAGAGCGCCATGGCGGTATGGATAAACTCGGAGGCATCGCGGTGTCCGGCGGAGATCCTCGGGAAACCATGGTCGACCCCGATAAAGTCCTTCACGCTCAGGCCGGCGTTTTCTGCATGCGGAGGGAGGGTCTTCACCTTGCCGAAACGGGATGCGATCAGAAGGTACCGCAAGCGATTCTGCGGCACTCCGTAGTTATGCGCGTTGACGACATCATGGGCGAAATCGTAGCCTAGGCGGTGTAGGAAGTCATGGAAGTTGCGGAGGATGTCGTTGTCCTTCCGCCGGAATAGTCCGGGGACGTTCTCGATGACGACGAAGCCTGGCCGGAAAGCTTTGATGAACCTCTGGAATTGCTTCAACAGGAATGCGGTCTGCACCGACTTGCTCTTGTCAGTTCGGATTTTGCTCCAGAACTGACATGGCGAGCACCCGCAGAAGACGAGGCTTGGGTCGTCAGGAGCAATGCTCAGACGCCGGGCCAACTCCTTAGTTGAAAGACGTGTCAGATCACGTCGGATGTATTTCGCGCCAGCAACGTTCGCTTCGTACGTCCTCTGGCAGTCCTTCGAGTTGTCGATCCCAGCCAGAATCTGTAGGCCTGCTTGAGACAGGCCAAAGCTCATGCCCCCGGCGCCGCAAAAGAAATCGACTACCTTCAGCTGTCGATCGGATTGGTCATGAGTTTCAGGCATTGATTCGAAGGCCATCCAGAGCGTTCGAACCGTTATTGCAAGCTCGTGAAGAAAAGCCTAGCCGGGCGGCAAATTCTCCTGTGAAACGCCGCATTCGCCAAACGATTATGGTTGGAGCGTGCTCCCTACGTTGGCTCGCAGTCAACCGTTCATTGCCGCGGGCGATTTGGATGGATACCTTCAGACATGGACATCTACGATCCCGCCATGCGCAGTCGTGTAATGTCCGCGGTCAAGTCCGCGGACACGGCACCGGAGATGGCCGTGCGCCGGCTACTTTATTCGATGGGACATCGTTATCGGCTTCATAGAGCCGATCTGCCTCGTCATCCGATCGGGTGGAACCGTTTCACAGCTCCTCTTGCGAATGACGAAGCATCGCAGGAGATACGATCCTCACCATCACAAGCGCGACGGAGCCGTGTGAAGCGAGTGCTGCCGCCGCGTCGAGGGTAGCGATCACTCTCAGATCCAAGGGGCCTACACGCGAAATCGGCAGATCTGGATTTTGGGTATCGGCTTAGGAAGACGGTTAGCACGTCGCCGGCAATCTTGAACTCCATGGGTGCGGCTATCGAGATCGTCGCGAACGAACGACGGCTGTCGGGAACGGTGGCAGGCGCATCGAACGGCAACAATGGGGGCGCGAAGCAGCCATTTGCCGGCCCATCTTCGGAGGTAGCCTTCGATCAGTTCGTGCGAACATGCCAGTCACCTGTCACCCTTGAAATGCAGGCTCAATGTGTCCTGCAGCTTGCCCAACGTGCCGTCCTTGCGAAATCGCGTGCCACTGACAATGAAGGTGGCGCCGTTGTCGCTTGCGTAGAGGGTAACTCCCGTGACGGAAAGTCGTAGGAAGCGCCCGCGATTTTCCGCTGCCACGATGTTTCCGACTTCAATGCCCAGTATGGATTGGGCGAGGACGGAACGCTCGGCTTCCAGCTCGGTCTCCCAGTCGGCCAGTTCATCTTCGAGGCGCGCCAGAGCTTCCCGGGCCGACCGAAAAGGGCGTTCGGTTCCGAACCATATTCGGTCCGCGAGCAACAGCTTGTCGTCCGGGACCTGCCGTTCAATCGCGTATGTGGCGTGAGATAGCATCTCATAGACGCGATCGGCCTCGAGCAATCCCTGAAGACGCTCGCGGTAGGGTTTCACCGTGGTTCGGGAAATGCCCGGAGGCAGCTCGATTTCCCGAACCGGCATGTAATCGATCGGCATGATGTCCCGCAGCTTGAGTCTGCCGGTGGCGGCCCGCTCAGGCGGATCCTCGTCGCGCCACGCTCGCCGGGCACTTTCCACCCAGACTTCGGTGGCCGAAACACACAAGGTGCTGTTCAGGAAAACATGCGCTGCCGGCGCATAAAGATACCGGGCCGACCACGCGTGATCCGCGGCGATCAGCGGCATGACAACATGGTCCAGTTTCTGGTCCCGGACTATGCGCACCAGAGAGGCAATCCTCTCCTGCAGATGTGCCGTCAGGCGTACGAAGACTGCAGGGACATTTGCCGTGTATTGCCCAGGTTCACGATCGTTCTCAAACATCAGGAGTTGTGGCCGTGCGAGTGGCAGGAGCTTTCCAACCAGACTGGCCGCACTGGATTGAACCGAATGGCTCCAGCTGGCGGCGACTTGCCCCTCTTTGACCCAGTGGTGCCCGCGGTTTTGAATGAGGAGCAGGATCTGCGCGGCGAGGTCGGGGTGGAGATCGGGCAACCTGGCCCCGCGTGTCCCAGTCCCACCCACATCCACACCGCGAGCGGCCAACTCACTGAGCGCAGTCTCGTAGAATTGCTGCTGCAGTTTCGACAGTGTTCCAACTGCCTTCGCACGCGCCGTTTCCCGGCGTTTGCGATCGACCTCTTCCCGGAACGCCGCAAGTGGCGGACGTTTCGGCGTCTGTCCGGATTGAACCCTGGCCCAATAGCCTCGCGGCGGTTTGGGAACCTGAAGACGGGTGCACAGCTTGGCGATTGCGACATCCGAAACGCCAAGTTCCCGGGCCACCTCCTGCGTCGGTTTCTCCCAAACCAGCGCGAACAGTTCCTCGCGCGAGAGCTCTTTTGACGGCATTTTGGCTCCTTCCGGTCAGTGGTCGGCGGGCACGCTTCGTCTTGTTATCGACAATCATGCCTCTTGGTGAGCGATTTTCGACATTGGTGATTGATTTTCAATCCTTGAGCTGTAAATTCGTTTCGACAGATGCGCGATGTATGATCGCCTTTCGACAATCATGAGAGAAAGCCGACATGGAACTCGACATCGGCAAGCCTGCCCATTTTCAGAACGAGCCCGTTCCAGAGGGCACGCGGCTCGCAGGGTGGACCGCTCTCATCCATGCGCTCGACGTGAAGGCGCCCGTGAGAAACCCCGCCTGCATTTCCGAACGGCACGTGCGCGGCAATCGCCGGCAGGAGGGCGTCTGGGAGGTTTATGACAAGCGGTACCAGCCGGACGATACTCTGGATGGGCATTTCGGCTTTGCCCTACGCCATGAGCCGATCGATCTTCTGGTTCTCAAGCGCATCCTCGATGCGCTACCGGAACAGGACCTCATAGACTTTATCCAGCGAACACCAACCGGCGCGGTGACGCGGCGCGTGTGGTTCTTTTATGAAACCCTGAGCGGTAAGCAGCTCAATATCGACGACGCCCCTACCGTCACCGCCGTCGACGCCCTCGATCCCGAAGCCTATTTCACCGGCCCTGCATCGCTGTCTCTGCGTCATCGGGTGCGCAACAATCTCCTTGGCTCGGGCGCGTTCTGTCCGATCATCCGGCGCACAGAAAAGCTGGAAGCATTTCTGGCCCTTGATCTTTCCAGGAACGCGCAGGAGACGATCGGGCGAACGGGCGCCCATGTCGTTTCCCGGGCCGCAAGCTTTCTTCTCCTCGCCGACAGCCGCGCCAGCTTCGAGATCGAAGGGGAACGCGCGCCGGCCAACCGGCTCGAGCGCTGGGGACGCGCCGTTCTGGAGGCCGGCAAGCGTCCACTCAACCAGACTGAAATCTATCGCCTGCACCGAATCCTGATCGGCGACGATCGGTTCACAGAGATCGGATACCGCAGCGAAGGCGTGTTTCTGGGCGAGCGGGACCACAACAATGATCCGCTTCCCGAGTTCATCGGTGCCCGTCCGCAGGATGTTCCCGACATCATGACCGGCCTCAACGAATGCAACAACAGGCTGCGGACCTCGGGCGTCGACCCGGTGTTGCAGGCCGCGGCGATCGCGTTCGGATTTGTCTACGTACACCCGCTGGCCGACGGAAACGGACGCCTGCACCGCTGTCTCATCCACCACGTGCTTGCCGAGCGCAAATACACACCGCCCGGCATGGTGTTTCCAGTCTCGGCCGTTATGTTGGATCGGATCGACGACTATGCCACGACCCTGAAGCGGCACTCCGGTCCCCTGATGGAGTTCATCGACTGGCGCGCCCTGCCCAATCACAATGTCGAGGTCACCAACGACACGGCGGATCTCTATCGCTATTTCGACTGCACCGAGGAGGCCGAGTTCCTCTTTAGCTGCGTGCAACGAACCGTCGAGATCGATCTGCCGCGCGAGATCGACTATCTCAAATGCCGCGATCAGGCTCTGACGGCCGTCATGAACCTGGTCGAAATGCCCGACCGCATGGCGCAGGACCTCATCATGCATATCCGCCAGAACGGCGGCTCACTCAGCAAGCGTCGCCGCACCGGCGAGTTTGAGAAGCTGCATGACGACGAGGTCCGGCAGATTGAGGCAATTGTAGCGGACGCCTTTGAAGGTTTCGATGATAAATACACGGCGGAATAGAGGATTTCCAGTCGGGAAGATGTTCGGCTTAGAGCTTCGGTTAGAGGGATAGCGATCACCACGAAACTGTCTGTACCGCTGGACGCTGGTGATTGGCGGTGTCGGGTTCGATCTCGTCGTCTAGGCCGAACAAGGTTGCGGGAAACGCCGTGCAGACCGAAGGCAGCATCTCCCAACTCCCCAAAAAGACGATCTGAGGGTGATGAAGATCTGCAGGCGGATAAGGCTGCGTCAGGCGCGGGGCAGCTTGATCAGTGCGGTGTCACATGGCCGGCCTGGAAGACCGTCCGCGCACCGTTCGTCCTGCCGTGGCGTGGTTGGACCTGGCTGCCTTCGAGGTTTTCTGCCTCGGTCCCAATAAGCGCGAATTCGGCACTCACGACCTCGGCCATCTATTGGAGTTTTTCTGCCGTTTGACTGAGGGGTCGCACAACTTCTTTGCCGTAGATATCCCGGGTTTTACTGTTGTGCCGCCTGTCTTAATGGCTAAAATAGCCACTTCCCCGTTGCGCGGAAATGACGATGAAAACCATGACTGCCAAGGACGCGAAGAACAACTTCGGGCTGCTTATCGATTGTGCGCGTGCCGAGCCGGTTCAGGTCAACAAGCACGGGCGGCCGGTTGTCGTCGTCGTCAGTGTGGAGGAGTTCCAGCGGCTCGGCGGACACCCGCAGGTCGACGGGCAGCATGCAGCGGCGAACAATAAGAAGACTGGCAGGTAGAAATGTTGGCACGCGGGGGTATTGAAACTTCAGGAAGATCGCCTTCGGACGGGGCGTTAGTTTCCAGGGGGGAGAATTTTCACCACTCCAACGCATATCCCGTTGTTGATCTTTTTGCCGGTCCAGGCGGATTGGGTGAAGGCTTCGCGTCCACATTGGACGAAAAAGGGCGGCACCGTTTTCGCAGCACCGTCTCCATCGAGAGAGATAAATTCTCCCACCGGACGTTGCTGCTTCGCCATTTCATCCGACATTTCCCCGATGGAGAGGCTCCCGATGACTACTATGAATTCCTCGCGGGCAGGATAACGGACACGGAGCTGTTCAATCGCCATCCCGCCGCCCATCTCGAGGCGCAGCAAAGTGCCTTGAGAATTTCACTCGGCGCAGATTCTCACGTCCTGGTGCGGCAGCTGATCGTGGACAGGCTCGGCGGAAATGACCTATGGGCACTGGTCGGCGGCCCTCCCTGCCAGGCGTACTCGCTGGCCGGCCGATCGCGGATGAAGGGCGTTCCGGATTTCGAGCAGGACGAGAAGCACACCCTCTATCTCGAATATCTCCGCATCATTGCCGATCATCGACCGCCGATCTTCGTCATGGAGAATGTGAAGGGGCTACTGTCGGCCACTATCGAGGGCAAGTCCGCCATCAATCGGATCGTCCGCGACCTGAAGCAGCCGGCGACCGCCATCGCCGGCGCTCCGGTCGACCTGGCCTACCGCCTCTATTCTCTCACAGAAGAGGAGATGGCCGAGGGCGAGGTCGATCCGCGGCTGTTCCTCGTGCGCGCCGAGGATCATGGCATTCCGCAGGCGCGGCACCGGATGTTCATCGTCGGCATCCGCAGCGACCTGAAGGTCCGGCCCTACACCCTCAGAAAGATGACGGCTCCGACCGTCCGCGACACGATCGGCTCCCTGCCGGCAATCCGAAGCGGTCTGTCGAAGGAGAAAGACAGCTCGGACGCCTGGCTAAGCGCCATTCGGCACATTTCCAGTATGAACATCCGCAGGCACCTCAACGGTGCGGCCTATGCGGGACCGGTTGCGCGCGAGCTCGAGTTCGACAAGCTCATCGAGATGCACTCGCCGCACTCGACCTCGTCCTCCCGCTACGTGGCGCGACGGCCGAACCACGATGTGCTGCGCAGCCTGTATGACGAACGCCTGCCGGTCCTGACCGCACACGACTCGCGCAGCCACATGGCATCCGATCTGCGCCGCTACCTCTACGCGGCGACCTTCGCACAGGAGACCGGGCGCAGCCCGAAGCTCGCCGATTTTCCCGACAATCTCCTCCCCGATCATCAGAATGTCGAGGAAGGTCGCAGCGGCAAGATGTTCTCTGATCGCTTCCGGGTTCAGCTTGCCGGTCAGGTATCGACGACGGTCACCTCGCATATCTCGAAGGATGGTCACTATTTCATCCACTACGACCCGACCCAATGCCGGAGCCTGACCGTGCGAGAAGCAGCCCGTCTGCAGACCTTTCCGGACAACTATTTCTTCGCAGGCCCCCGCACCGAGCAGTATCACCAGGTCGGGAACGCGGTGCCCCCGCAGCTTGCGCGGCAGATCGCCGAAATCGTCGCCGAGGTGCTCGACTCCATTCGGAGCAGCCGATGATGGCGGACACGCTGACCAGCGAGCGGCGCAGCTGGAACATGTCGCGGATCAGAGGCCGGAACACCGGCCCGGAAATGCGGCTGCGCTCGCTGCTGCATCGTGCAGGGTTCCGGTTCCGACTTCATGCGAAGCAGCTTCCCGGCCGGCCCGACGTCGTTCTGCCCAGATACCGGACGGCGATCTTCGTCCACGGGTGCTTCTGGCACCGGCATCCCGGCTGCCGGAACGCCACCACTCCATCGACTCGGCGCGAGTTCTGGCAGGAGAAGTTCGACGGCAATGTCAGCCGCGACGCGCGCAATCGGGCCGCGCTTGAAGCCGCCGGCTGGACCGTCCTGACAGTATGGGAGTGCGAGTTGAAGGCCGACGCGGAGGGCGTTGTCCGCCGCCTCGCCGATGAACTGCGGGGCGACGGCTGATGGCGAGGTCGCACCATCTGCCCCCAAGCGCCGCCAGCCTGACGGCTTCCCTCCGCGATCTCGGCTACTCGCTCGAAACTGCCATTGCCGACCTGATCGACAACAGCATCTCGGCCGACGCGACGGACATCCAGATCTTCTGCGACATGAGCCGTAGCGCGCCGGTGCTCGTTATCGCCGACAACGGTCGCGGGATGACGGAGGACGAGGTGATCGCGGCGATGCGCCACGGCGCCACCGACCCGCGCAAGGAGCGAGGCCCGAAAGACCTCGGGCGCTTCGGCCTCGGCCTCAAGACCGCGTCGTTCTCGCAGTGCCGCCTCCTCACCGTGGTCACCGCTGTGAAGGGCGAACACGCCGGCGCCGAATGGAACCTCGCCCGGATCGAGGAGGACGACGACTGGTTCATATCCGTCCTCGCGCCCGACGAGATCGCGGAACAGCCCTTCTTCGAAACGCTCGGCGAGACCGGCACGCTGGTCATCTGGCGCGACCTTGATCGACTGTTCGAGGACGAGGCCGGGCAGAAGCGGGACGAGATCGTCAACGAGAAGCTGGCCGTCGTCGAACGACATCTGTCGCTGGTCTTCCACCGCTTCCTCGCCGGCGAAGTTAAAGGACGGCGGAAGCTGTCTATCCGCATCAACGGCCACCCGGTCGCTGCCTTCGATCCCTTCTGCCGGAAGAACGAGGCGACCCAGATGCTCCGCGAGGAGAAGGTCTGGATCGGCGATGTGCCGGTCGTGATGCAGCCCTACGTCCTGCCTCACCACAGTCGGCTGTCGGCATCCGAGTACGACTACTACCAGAACCGCAGCGACTTCATCTCCAACCAGGGCGCATACGTCTATCGGAACGGTCGTCTGATGGCCTGGGGCGACTGGTTCCGGCTGGTGCCCAAGGGCGAGGCGACCAAGCTGGCGCGGGTCCAGATCGATTTTCCGAACAGCCTTGATGAAGCCTGGACCATCGATATCAAGAAGTCTCGCGCGCGGCCACCGCATCCGGTGCGTGAGCGTCTGCGGCAGATCATCAGTCAGATCACCGCCCGAAGTGTCACCGTCCATCGTGGTCGTGGCCAGAAGCTGTTCCAGGAAAACCAGGCACCGCTCTGGGAACGCTACGCCGATCATGGCGGCATCCGGTTCGCGATCAACGCGGAGCACCCGCTCGTCGCTTCTCTCGGCGCCCGACTGACTCCCGACGATGCCAATTCGCTGCGTGTGCTGCTCGATTCGATCGCCGCCGCCCTGCCGGTCGAGATGATCTACTCCGACTATTCGACGCATCCGCGCGAGGTGAGCCAGGTCGCCGCCGACAAGGACCAGACGCTGGATCGGCTTAAGAGCCTAAAGCAGGTGCTCTACGGCGATGGACCAGGCGACCCGCAGGCATTCCTCCAGATCGTGCGATCGACGCGCCTCTTCGACGGGCAGATCGAAACGGCCGAGAAATTCATCGCTGAGGCTTTCGCATGACCGGCACGATCATCACCGAGGAACGCAACATCGCCAACGCGCTGATCTCGGGTCTCGCCAACCTGACCGACGCGCCGACGCGCGAGCGGGTGGAGGAGAAAGCCAAGCAGATTGCCGCCATCTTCGGCTATACCGGTGACCTCCGTAACATCATCACCGAGGCGATGATCTCGATCGACACGCGCATGGGCGCCGGTGTCTCGCTCGTAGATGTTACCGCGAAGCATGACGACCAGTGGGTCCGCAGGCGCGAGGACATTGCCTGGACGTATTCCGGCGCCTACGAGAATTTCCTTCTGAAGGACGGCTGGCCGCCCCGGATGGTACAGTCGCTGAGCGATGTGACCAGCCGTATTCTGGGACATCTCCAGGACCCGCTCAGCGAGGGTACGACCTGGAACCGTCGCGGCCTGGTCATCGGTCACGTCCAGTCCGGCAAGACCGCCAACTACACAGGCCTGATCGCCCGCGCGGCCGACGCCGGTTACAAATTCATCATCGTCATTGCCGGCATTCACAACAACCTGCGCAAGCAGACCCAGGAGCGCATCGACGAAACTTTCATCGGACGGTCCAGCGATCCTGAGGACCGCCGCTCCATCGGCGTCGGCCTTGATCCTGGCTATCCGCACCCGGCGACGCTCACCAACATCAACGAGGATTTCAACAAGAACACCGCGGCCAAGAGCGGCTGGAAGATAAACGACTTCAGTAAGCCGATCATCCTTATCATCAAGAAGAATGTCACGACGCTGACGGCCCTGCACAAATGGCTGAAGGCGCTGAACGCGGAGGGTGGCGACCGGATTTCCGACGTGCCGATGCTGCTGATCGATGATGAGGCCGACAACGCCTCGATCAACACCAACAAGGAGGATCTGGACCCGACCCGCACGAACGCCATGATCCGGCGCATCCTGGGGCTGTTCGCGAAATCCTGCTATGTCGGCTACACGGCAACGCCGTTCGCGAATATCTTCATCAATCCTGATGCCTATGATGATGACGTGCGCGAGGAACTGTTCCCGCGCGACTTCATCTACTGCCTGGACGCGCCGACCACCTATTTCGGCGCGGAGAAGGTCTTCCTCAACGACGAGACCAGCCAGTCGATCGTGAAGCCGATCGACGACTGCGAGGACTTCCTCCCTTACAGGCATAGGCGCGAGGACGCCGTTCCGGAGCTGCCGCCCAGCCTCTACCGCGCCCTCGACGAATTCATCGTCGCGCGTGCCATCCGCAACCTGCGCGGGCAGACCGGCAAGCACTGTTCGATGATGATCAACGTGTCGCGTTTCGTGCCGGTGCAGCAGGCCGTGCGTGACTTCCTCAGCCTGCGCGAGAAGAAGATCAGGGAGGCAGTCCGGGCCAGCTATCTGATGCCGGAATCAGTCTCCGCGGCGAACGTGTACATGCAGGGTCTGAAACATGCGTTCGACGCCGAATATGCCGATGCAGGCTTCACGTGGGGCGAGGTCAAGGCCGCGCTCAACGGCGTGTTCGACCACCTCCATCTCTACGTCATCAACAGCAAGAGCGACGAGGTGCTCGACTACTCCCGGTACGAGAAGGAGGGCGTTGGCCTTACGGCGATCGCCGTCGGCGGTCTCAGTCTGTCGCGCGGCCTGACCATCGAGGGCCTGACCGTCAGCTACATGTATCGCAACACCAAGATGTACGATACGCTCATGCAGATGGGCCGCTGGTTCGGCTACCGGCCGGGCTTCGAGGATCTCTGCCGCGTCCATCTCTCGCGCGACTCCATCAACTGGTATTCCCATATCGCCGAAGCAGCCGAGGAACTCACGCAGCAGGTCAAGCGGATGCGGCGCGACGGTCTGAAGCCGATTGATTTCGGTCTCTATGTCCGCTCGCATCCGGACAGCCTGCTTATCACCGCCACCAATAAGATGCGGTCGGGTGAGGAGGTCACGGTCGAACAGACCTTCAGCGGGCGATTGCGGGAGAGCTACGTCGTCTCGACCGATCCGGAAGTGAACACCCGGAACTTCGATCTTGTCGCCGAGCACTGGCGTGACCGCTTCGGAGGACAACCGGAGGAGGACACCGGGAAGGGCTTGATCTTCCGTGACGTCCCGATCGCGGTGGTCGAGGATTTCCTGACCCGGTTCGAGTGCCACTCGACCTTCGCCGGCATCAAATCGGACGTGATTAACTATCTCGAACGGATTGGCGAAAAGCGTCCACTGGCCGACGTACTGCTCATCTCTCCTTCGGGCGCTCCGGGCGAGAAACCGTTCACCCTGAGAAACCAGGTGCGCGTCGTCGGCAAGGATCAGCCGAACGGAACCGCGTGGCGCCTGAACAAGGATCGTGTCGCCTCACGTGGCGATGAGAAGCTCGGGCTCGACGACACGCAGCGCAAGGAGGCGGAGGCGCTGGCCTCCGGTGAGGACGGAATGGGAGCGGTGTCGGACACACACTACAGGATGGTTCGCGACCGACCCCTCCTCATGATCCACAGCCTCGAACCACGGGACGGGGCTGTGCCGGGACCGATCGCCGCCTTCGGCGTCAGCTTTCCCTACGGGGACTACTCAACCACCATCAATGTGGTCGTAAACAGGGTCTGGCTCCAGCAGATGCAGGGCTACGGCGACGATCCGGACGAGGAGGAGGACTACGATGTCTGAGTCCTCGCCGTGGGATGACATCGCGGTTCCCGGCGCGGACTTCAACGTCCGCCAGATTCCCGGCGAAGCCGCCGTGCCCTGCTTCTGGGGACGGGCCACGACGGGCGCCTGCCTTTTCATTGCGGAGCTTCAGGGCAACCACACCGATCAGTTCCGGAAGAATGTGGTGACGGTGCATGGTATCGACGTCGATCTTCGCGGGGGCGAGCCAGGGTGGCAGCGCCTCATCCTCACCCTTGAAAAACAGGTCGACCGCGATCTTTTCGAGGGCCTCTGCCGCACCCTCGCATCCGCGCTGGAGCACGCCACCGACTCCGCCAGCTCGCTTGCCGTGGCGCTGGCGCATATCCGGCGCTGGAAGACATTTCTGTCCGGACGCAGCCAGCATCTGTCGGCCGAGGAGATCCGGGGCCTTTTCGCCGAACTCTCCTTCCTGTTGGAGGTGATCGACAGGGCGCCATCGTCCGCCGTTGCCGTCGAAGCCTGGCTCGGCCCGGAGAAATCCCATCAGGATTTCATCTTCGGCAACACGGCGGTGGAGATCAAGTCGCTCTCCGGCACCGAACGCAGCACGGTCCGCATTTCCTCGGAGGACCAACTGGAGTCGCTCAACGACGCGCTGTTCCTGCGCATCTACCGGCTGAGCAGCCTGCCTGACGCTGCGGGTGCGCAATCGCTCAACGAGATCGTCGCCGCCGTCCAGATGCGGCTCGGCGAAGCGGAAGCCATCGAGGCGTTCGATCGCAAGCTCGTGGCGCACGGCTATGCACCTTTGCCCGACTATGATCAGCCCCGCTTTGTCGTCAGCGAGGTGAGCAGCTATCGCGTTGGGGAGGGGTTTCCCCGGCTCATGCGATCGCAACTGCCAACCGGGATCGACAGGGTCGCATATGACATCCGGCTGGAAGCCATTGTGTCCTTTGAGTGCGACAACGGGGAAATCTTCGGGGGGATCTGATGGAGCAGACCGTAGGGGAGTTCTTTCACGATTTCCGCCAGGAGACGCTGGCAGACGCGGAGGCCAACAGCACCTACCAGCTTGAAGCATTCATGGAGTCGGTCTCCACCGAGCTGATCGAAACCGGCTTCATCGAAGGGTTCGAGCACTGCCACTATCGCGCTCCGCGCGGCATGCGTGTCGATGGTTACTGGTTCAACGACGAGGGCGCTCTCGACATCTTCGTCGCCGACTTCGACTCCCGACGCGAGCTGGAGACGCTCACGCGCACCGATGTGGACGTCGCCTTCAAACGCGTCGTCAACTTCTTCGAAGCGAGCCTACAGGGAATGCTAGAACCCGACGTGACGACGCCCGAATACGGGCTTGTCCGGCAGATAGCCGACCGCCGGGCGATGTTGCGTCAGGTCAATTTCTATCTGACCTCTGAACGGGTCCTGAGCGACCGTTTCCAGGCTTTTCCCGAGGGTGAGGTGGGCGGCATCCGCGCAACCTATCACATCTGGGACATGGCGCGCTTCCAGCGTCAGCGCAGCTCGCGGGGACACAAGGAACCGCTCAACATCGATTTCGTCGAGCTGTTCGGAAACGGCATCGCCTGTCTGCCGGCCAATCTCGGCTCGGACTCCTATCAGTCCTACCTGATCGTCATACCGGCGCCGATCCTCGCGGCGCTCTACGACCGGTACAGCGCGCGGCTGCTGGAACAGAACGTGCGGACGTTCCTCCAGGCCCGTGCACAGGTGAACAAGGGCATCCGCGCGACCATCATCAATGAACCGCAGATGTTCTTCGCCTACAACAACGGGATCACAGCGACCGCGCAGGAGGTCGAGACGCGGACGACTGACAGCGGTCTCCAGATTGTCCGCATGACCGACCTTCAGATCGTGAACGGCGGTCAAACGACCGCCTCGCTCTTCCATACCCAGCGTCGCGACAAGGCCGATCTGTCGGACATTTTCGTTCAGATGAAGCTGTCGGTCATCGACAGCGAGCAGAGCGAGACGGTTGTTCCGCGCATCTCGGAATACGCGAACACCCAGAACCGGGTGAACGCGGCCGACTTTTTCTCCAACCACCCCTTCCATGTCCGTATGGCCGAATTCTCGCGCCGGATCTGGGCGCCGGCGCAACAGGGTGCGCAGCGCGAGACCAAATGGTTCTACGAGCGGGCACGCGGCCAGTATGCAGATGCGCAGTCGAAGCTCACTCCCGGCGAGCAGAAGCGCTTCCGCGCAGAGTTCCCGAAAACCCAGATGTTCACCAAAACGGACCTCGCCAAGTTCGAGAATGTTTTCGACGACCATCCCCGGTGGGTGAACCTCGGCAGCCAGAAGAATTTCGCCCGCTACGCACTGCGGATAGGGAAGGAATGGGAGAAGTCGTCCGACGGTTTCAACGAGTTCTATTTCAAGCGCGCCATCGCCCGCGGCATCCTGTTCCGCGCAACCGAAAAGCTGGTGTCTGCGCAGCCCTGGTACAACGGCGGCTATCGGGCGAATATTGTTGCCTACACGCTTTCCATGCTTGCAGAAGTCACAAAACGCCGAAAGGCGAGCGTGGATTACCAGCGCATCTGGGCGACACAGGCGGTTGACGATGTGCTTTCACAGGCTCTCGCCACCATCGCCGCAGCGATCAATGAGGACATCATCCACCCGCCGCAGGGCATCTCCAATATCTCTGAATGGTGCAAGAAGGAAGGATGCTGGGCGCGACTCGACGGCCAGGCTGATGAGGTCGCGGAGTTGCTGCCGGAAGAATTCTGGACCGGCGTCGCCTCAGCCGAGGACAACCGGCACGAGGCGAAGACCGCTCGACAGACGCAGAAGATAGATAACGGGATTGAAGTGCAGCGGCAGGTGTTCGAGGTGCCCCCGGCGCAATGGTCGGTGATATTGAAGGAAGGCACGAACCGACGGCTCCTGTCCCCGAAGGAAGTCGGAATCCTCAGAATTGCGGAACAGATGCCTGCGAGGATCCCGACCGAAAAGCAGAGCGCCATCCTGATTGAAATCCTCGGCAAGGCTCAGCAGGAAGGGATTGTCTGACTACACTGCCGTGTGCCGCAGATGGTCTTCAATCTCAACCTTGGACGAGGGTAGGCCTTCTCCCCCGCCCTCCGGCACGTTCACCATGAAACGTCGAACCTTTCCTTCATGACCGGTGTCTTGGCCAATCAATCATGGTGAACGCGATTCCGCAGATGATGCTGCGATTCATCTCCGAAAATCCGCACGACCCGCGGATATTTCGACATGATTTGCCCGGAGAGTGAGGTGCGCCGGCATCGGTTGCCTTCAGAACTCTCGGCTTGTCCTCGAAGGCAGGAACTTTGTACGCATGCGTGGTTGACCGGATCAGGCATGGCGTCGCCCTCCGGGCCGGGCTCTCGGCTTGCGCTGAAGCCCCGCCTGCGCGGGTCTTCACCCTGCGGGCGTCGATCCCTGACGCATGGTGGTGGTGCTGCTGCCGGCGAATGTCTGGAAGGCGACTTTGCGCTTTTGCGGTTCTGCGCCTATGCGGGCCTCCGGCCCGGCGAGAGCCAGAGTGCGGACGGATTTGCCGTGACGGGTTGAGGGCCGGAGAAGAGGTCTCCGGCGCCCGTCGCGGAGAACCGCGATGTCCAGACATGATCGCACCACACGCGCCGGCTCGGACCGGACGAACCTTTACGACGAAATCACCAACAGGATCATCGCCGAGCTGGAGGCCGGCCATGTTCCCTGGGTGCAGCCCTGGGGCACGTCCGCGGCGAAAGCCCCGCTCGGCCTGCCGAAGAATGCCAGCACAGGCCGAAGCTACAGCGGCATCAACATCCTTCTTCTCTGGGGCGCCGTTGTGCAGCACGGCTTTCCCGGCCAGGGCTGGCTCACTTTCCGGCAGGCCCTTTCCCTTGGTGGCAATGTGCGCAAGGGCGAACGCGGCACAGCGATCGTCTATGCCGACCGCTTCGTTCCCGAGGACGAGAAGAAGCGCGCCCGCGACGCCGGCGAAGAGGCGCAAGCCATCCCCTTCCTCAAACGGTTCACCGTGTTCAACACGGCGCAATGTGAAGGGCTGCCCGACGATATCGCCGTCACCGTCCCTCCACCACCACCCGGCCTGATCGAGCCGAAGGTCGAGGCGCTGATCAAGGCGACCGGCATCGACTTCCGCATCGGCGGCGACAAGGCGTTCTACGTTCCTGCGCGGGACTATGTCGTCGTTCCGCCGCCGCAAGCCTACCATGAGCCGATTAACTGGCACCGGACCGCACTTCATGAAATCGGTCACGCCAGCGGCGCTTCCCACCGGCTCAATCGCGATCTTTCCGGGTCCTTCGGCTCGAAGAAATACGCCTTCGAAGAGATGATCGCGGAACAGATTTCGGCTTTCTGCTGCGCTTCGCTCGGCATCGTTCCGACCGTGCGCCACGCGGATTACATAGGCGCCTGGCTCGAAGTCATGCGCGAGGATTCCCGCGCCATCGTCCGTGCCGCCTCGCAAGCCAGCAAGGCCGCCGACTGGATATTGTCCTTCCTTCCGGACATCGATAGCTCCGCTGTCGATGCCGACACTATCGACAGGAGGGCGGCATGATTCTCCTGACACCCGATCTTCGAGAACGTCTGCTTGCCAATGGCCGCCAGCGTGACGTTGACCATGTGCCGGTCGCGAAATTCTTCAATCCGCTCGGCGAAGGCGTCTGGCTCGCAACCGAGCTGGACCCGGAAGGCGACATCATGTTCGGCCTCGCCGATATCGGCTGTCCGGAGCTGGGCAGTTTCTCGCTGGAGGAAATGGAGGCCATCCGGTTACCCTTCGGCATGGGGATCGAGCGGGACCTGCTCTTTACCGGGGATTTCCAGATCTCGGTCTGGGCTGAGGCGGCAAGAGAGGCTGGCAGCATACGTGTGGCCGAGCGCATTCTTTACGGCCGCGCCCGCGGCGATGCTGCGCCCAACCAGAAATCCGCCGATACGGAAACCCGGAAAGCCTGATTTCCGGCTGTCCGTTCTTACGATCCTGCGCCGCTCTCTCCGAGGCAGAGGGCGGCGCTTCTCGCCGTGACGCGGTGAAAGTTCCGGCGCCCGGCCGGCTGCCCGTCGGGGAATCCAAACATGACACGACATCACAGGAAACTCGCCATCGAGCCGCAGCCTCTCGGGTTCTCGGCCCAGGAGCAGGCCGTCGTCTATGAGGCCCGCCAGATCCTGCTGCGCCACCTGAACCAGAATCCTGTCCTGTCCTCCTGGCAGGCGGTGCTGGACTATTGCGCCTTCACCAACCGCGGCGAGGTGGAGCGCTTCCATGTCCTCTATCTCGACCGGAAGAACCGGCTCATCTCGGATGAATGCCTCGCCATCGGCACGGTCGATCATGTCCCGGTCTATCCCCGGGAAGTCCTGCGGCGGAGCCTGGCGCTCAACGCCACCGCGCTGATCATCGTGCACAATCATCCCGCCGGTGATCCCGAACCCTCGGCGGCCGATCTCGCGATGACGAAGGAAATCCAGAAGGGCTGCAGGGTTCTGGGCGTGACACTGCACGACCACATCATCGTCGGCGCCGGCCGGGAGGTCAGCCTGCGTGCCCGTGGCGAGATCTGATGGCCGCAGGCGTTGCGCCGACGCAGACGGGAGAGTGAAAGAAGGGATGGGGATTTGGTGACGGGTTTTCAGCTGAGAGAGAGGCTTTCGGCGCCCGTCGCGGAGATGAGTCCGATGGCCACTGCCACCCAGAAAATCACCCTGTCGTCCTCGCGCGACATTCCCTTCAACAAGCTGGTGCTCTCCCAGTCCAACGTCCGCCGCGTCAAGGCCGGTGTGTCGGTCGAAGAACTCGCCGAGTCCATCGTCCGTCGTGGCCTCATCCAGAGCCTGCATGTCCGGCCTGTCCTCGATGCCGAGGGCAAGGAGACCGGCATGTTCGAGGTGCCCGCCGGCGGGCGGCGCTACCGGGCGCTGGAACTGCTCGTCAAGCAGAAGCGTCTGAACAAGACCGCCCCGGTGCCCTGTGTCGCCTCGGAGGCCAATGGCGATATCCTCATCGACGAGGTGTCGCTGGCCGAGAACATCGAGCGCGCGCCGCTCCATCCCCTCGATCAGTTCCGGGCCTTTCAGGCCATGCGCGACAAGGGCATGACCGAGGAGGCTATCGCGGCCGCCTTCTTCGTGCAGGTTCAGGTCGTGAAGCAGCGGCTGAAGCTCACTTCGGTCTCGCCCGCGCTGCTCGACCTCTATGCCGAGGACGGCATGACGCTCGAGCAGCTCATGGCCTTCACGGTGACCGATGATCATGCACGGCACGAAGCGGTCTGGGAGGCGATCAAGGATAGCTGGTCGAAGGAGCCCTATCAGATCCGCCGCATGCTGACCGAGACGACGGTACGTGCATCGGACAAGCGCGCCGTGTTCGTGGGCATCGAAGCCTATGAAGAGGCTGGCGGCATCGTCATGCGCGATCTCTTCCAGTCCGACGATGGCGGCTGGCTGCAGGATCCGGTGCTGCTCGACCGGCTCGTGTCCGAAAAGCTGACGGCCGAAGCCGAGGCGGTCGCCGCCGAGGGCTGGAAGTGGGTCGAGGTCGCCGTCAGCTTCCCCTATGGCCATGACCATGGCCTGCGGGAACTCATCGGCACCTCTATCGATCTGACCGATGAGGAGCGTGCTGCCCGCGAGGCGCTGCGCGAGGAGTTCGACCGGCTCGAATCCGAGTATGCAGAGGCGGACGAGCTGCCTGACGAAATCGACCGGCGGCTGGGCGAGATCGAACAGGCACTCGAAGCTTTCGAACGTCGTCCGATGATCTACGACCCCCAGGAGATCGCCCACGCCGGTGTCTTTGTCAGCATCGATTCCGATGGTTCGCTGCTGGTCGAGCGTGGCTATATCCGTCCCGAGGACGAAACCCCGGTGGAGCCGGAAGACGGTGATGGCGTGGAAGCCGAAGCGGCATCGGTCGATCCTGACACGCCCGGCGCGCAGAGGACCGTCATCACCGTGGGCGGCCAATCCACCGAGCCGGAAGATGAGGACGGCGGTGACGCGATCAAGCCGCTGCCCGAGCGTCTGGTCACCGAACTCACTGCGCATCGGACCCTGGCGCTGCGCGATGCCGTGGCGGGCAATCCCCATGTCGCCATGACCGCGCTCCTGCACAAGCTGGTCCGCGACCGCTTCGGCATCCGCGCATCGGGCGCCTCGCTGGATGCAACGGTGCGGGAAATCCATCTCCCCATGCAGGCTTCCGATCTCGGCGACAGCCCGTCCGCGAAATCGGTCGAGGAACGCCACAAGGCATGGAAGGCCGACATCCCGCGGGGTGAGGATGACGATGCGCTCTGGGATTGGCTGGACAAGCTCGACGAAGCCAGCCGCATGGCGCTGCTCGCCCATTGCGTCAGCTTCGGGGTCAACGCGCTCTATGAGCGCCCGAATCCCTACAGCGCCATGGGCATCAGCCAGCACGGACTGGATCAGCGCCTGCGCGAGGCCGACCGGCTGACCCGCGCCACCGGCCTTGACCTGATCGAGGCGGGCTGGCGCCCCACGGTCGACAACTATCTCGGGCGGGTGACCAAGGCGCATATCCTCGAAGCCGTTCGCGAGGCGCTTGGCGAAGGCAAGGCCCAACTCATCGACCATCTGAAGAAAGGCGACATGGCCAGGGAGGCCGAGCGCCTGCTGGCCGATACCGGCTGGCTGCCCGAGCCGCTGCGCCTCGCCGACCCCGATGGCGATCCGACTGGAGCCAGCGCCGAGGCAGGCGACGAAGAGTTGCCAGCGTTCCTCGCCAATGATGACGAGGACGATGCCGACACGGACGAAGACGAACAGCTCGTTGCTGCCGAGTGACAGTCCTGGCGGGGCGGTTCCGGTCGCCGCGCCGTCCTTCATCGAGGAGCACGCTCATGACCCCCGATCGTTCGAAGCCCCCGCGCCGCGTCGTCTTTCAATATCTCGTGCCCGTCCATGTCGAGGTCGAGGACGGCCTCGTCAGCGCCGTCACGGTGATCGACGAGACGCCGGTGCGCGATCCCGCCTTTGTCGAGGGCGACATCGCCTATCTCGACGAGGCAGTCCGACAGGCCGACGACGGCCAGCCCTGGCCGTCCTGGCGCTTGGGCTATTAGCCGCTCAACCCGAATCCGGACAAGGCCTCGACGAGGCGATCATCGCCAACGAATACACCCTCACCGAAACCGGCTGTCGTTTCGGCTGAGCCCTGACGCGCTCGGCCTTACGGCGGGGCGCTTTTTTCATGCCGGCCCCCAACGCGCCTTGAGAGGGAGAGGTCCGCCGGGACGGGTCGAGTCCGGGTGGTCGAGAGAGCGCCGGCCGGGCTTTCCCGTTCCAGCTCTCCCGAGGTTCCATCCATGAATATCCTGTCGCCCGTGGCCGCGCCGGTCACACCGATCGCTGCTGCGCCCGCCATCCTCGCGGCCGCGTGGCAACTTCTCAGCCATCTCGAACGCGGCAAGCCAGTCGATGCGGCCATTCTGCGCGCGGCCATGGAGGCCGCCTTCGGCGCCTCCGATGCCGCTGGCGCATGGGATTGGAAAGCGGCCTACGAGGCCTGTGAGGTCGCGACCGTCCTGTTCCTGCGCAAATATGGATGCGCGCTTTTCCGCAAAGCCGGGAGTCCCACTTCACGACTTTCCGCTTTGGCGAAAATCACCGACCTCCTGCCGACCCATACGCGCCGCTCCGAAGAGAGCCAGGCGTTCCAGCAGTTTTCAACGCCGCTGCCCCTCGGTTTCGCGGCGCTGGCCGCGGCCGGGATCACGCCCGATGACGTGGTGCTGGAGCCTTCGGCCGGCACCGGCCTTATGGCGATCCTCGCCCAGACCGCCGGCAGCACACTGGTCCTCAACGAACTCGCCGAGACGCGCGCTGATCTGCTTTCCTCCCTCTTTCCGGCCAGTCCCGTCACCCGGTTCGATGCAGCGCAGATCGACGATCATCTCGATCCCGCTGCGGTCCCCTCCGTCGTGCTGATGAACCCGCCATTCTCCGCTATGGCGAACGTGACCGGCCGTATGGCCGATGCCGCCTATCGCCATATCGCCTCGGCGCTCGCGCGTCTGACGGAGGGCGGTCGTCTGGTGACGATCACCGGCGCCAATTTCGGCCCCGATCATCCCGACTGGCGTGAGGCCTTTGTCCGGTTGCAGCAACGCGGCCGCGTCGTTTTCACCACCGCCATTGACGGCGCGGTCTATGCGAAGCATGGCACGAGTTTTCCGACCCGGCTGACCGTCATCGACAAGCGTCCCGCCGACGATCCCTCCCTCTTTCCGGCCTCGCCGGGCATCGCGCCCGATGTCGCGACGCTGCTCGCCTGGATCGAAGCTCGCGTGCCACCGCGTTTGCCTTTCTACCTGCCGGGCGTATCGGCGTCACGTCCGACTGCGACGCCCAGGACCGTGCGCGGCTATCTCGCGCGCTCGGCGGCTCCACGCCCGACTGCCGCCATTGCTGCCGATCCCAAGGGCATCGAACTCAGCTTTGAGACCGTCGACTGGACGCCGCCGGAGGGCGCGGGGTTCACCGATGCCATCTATGAAGAATACCGATTGCAATCGATCCGTATTCCCGGCTCTCAGGCCCACCCCACCAGGCTGGTGCAATCGGCGGCGATGGCGAGCGTCGCACCGCCCAAGCCGAGCTATCGGCCAATGCTGCCGGAAAACATCCGCGATCTCCTGTCCGACGCCCAGCTCGAAACCGTCATCTATGCCGGCGAGGCGCATGGCGAATATCTGGCCGGATCGTGGACCGTGGACGAAACCTTCGATCTCGTCCAGGCCGCGCCCGCCGATGCCAACAACACCGTGCGCTTCCGGCGCGGTTTCATGCTCGGCGACGGCACCGGCGCGGGAAAGGGCCGCCAGTCGGCCGGCATCATCCTCGACAACTGGCTGCGCGGCCGCCGCAAGGCGGTCTGGATTTCAAAGTCAGACAAGCTGATCGAGGATGCGCAGCGCGACTGGTCAGCGCTCGGCATGGAGCGCCTGCTGGTCACGCCGCTGTCGCGCTTCCCACAGGGCAAGCCCATCACGCTCACCGAAGGCGTCCTGTTTGCAACCTATGCCACGCTACGCTCCGACGACCGTGGCGAGAAGGTTTCGCGGGTGAAGCAGATCGTCGAATGGTTGGGTTCAGATTTCGATGGGGTCATCATTTTCGACGAGAGCCATGCCATGCAGAACGCCGGCGGCGGCAAGGGAGAGCGGGGCGATGTCGCCGCCTCGCAGCAGGGCCGCGCCGGCCTGCGGCTCCAGCACGCCCTGCCGGACGCCCGTGTCGTCTATGTCTCGGCCACCGGCGCCACCACGGTGCATAATCTTGCCTATGCGCAGCGGCTCGGTCTTTGGGGCGGCGAGGATTTCCCCTTCGCGACCCGGGCCGAGTTCGTCGAGGCGATCGAGGCCGGAGGTGTGGCGGCCATGGAGGTGCTCGCCCGCGATCTGCGTTCGCTCGGGCACTACGCAGCCCGTTCGCTCTCCTATGACGGCGTGGAATATGAGCTGGTCGAGCACCAACTCACGGATGAGCAGCGGAGCATTTACGACGCCTTTGCCGGGGCGTTCGCCGTCATTCACAACAATCTCGATGCGGCGATGCAGGCCGCCAATATCACCGGCGACAGCGGCACACTGAACCGGCAAGCCAAATCCGCCGCCCGCTCGGCCTTCGAGTCGGCCAAGCAGCGCTTCTTCGGGCATTTGCTCACCTCCATGAAGACGCCGTCCCTGATCCGCTCGATCATCCGCGATCTGGAAGAAAGCCATGCCGCCGTCATCCAGATCGTCTCGACCGGCGAGGCGCTGATGGAGCGGCGGCTTGCCGAGATCCCGACCGAGGAATGGAACGACGTCCGGGTGGACATCACGCCGCGGGAATATGTCCTCGACTATCTCGCCCACTCCTTCCCGGTACAGCTCTACGAGCCCTTCACCGACAGCGAGGGCAATCTGTCCTCACGACCCGTCTATCGCGACGGTCAGCCGGTCGAGAGCCGTGAGGCCGTCGCCCGCCGCGACGAGTTGATCGAACGGCTCGCTTCGCTCCCGCCTGTCCCCGGCGCGCTCGACCAGATCGTTCAGCGCTTCGGCACGGACATGGTGGCCGAGGTGACGGGGCGCTCGCGGCGGATCGTGCGCAAGGGCGACGGTCCTGACGCACGGCTCGCCGTCGAGCACCGCGCTTCTTCCGCCAATCTCGCGGAGACGAGCGCCTTCATGGACGACCAGAAACGCATCCTCGTCTTCTCGGATGCTGGTGGCACCGGTCGCAGCTATCACGCCGAGCTTTCGGCAAAGAACCAGCGCCTGCGCGTCCATTATCTCCTTGAGCCAGGCTGGAAGGCCGACGCCGCCATTCAGGGCCTCGGCCGAACCAATCGCACCAACCAGAAGCAGCCGCCGCTCTTCCGCCCGATCGCGACCGACGTGAAGGCGGAAAAGCGTTTCCTCTCGACCATTGCCCGGCGGCTCGACACACTCGGCGCCATCACGCGCGGGCAGCGTCAGACCGGCGGCCAGGGGCTGTTCCGCCCCGAGGATAATCTGGAATCGCCTTACGCGCGCGATGCTCTGCGTCAGCTCTATATGCTGATCGTGCGCGGCAAGATCGACGGCTGCTCTCTCGAACGCTTCGAATCCGCGACCGGCCTGAAGCTCATGGATTCGAACGGCATCAAGGACGAGCTGCCGCCGATCACCACCTTCCTCAACCGCCTGCTGGCGCTAACCATCGAGCTCCAGGGCATCCTCTTCACCGCCTTCGAGCACTTGCTCGACGCCAGGATCGAAGGCGCTATCGCCGCCGGCCTCTATGATATCGGGCTGGAAACGCTGACGGCGGAGAGTTTCGTCGTTACCGACCGCAAGACCATCTACACCCATCCCGCGACCGATGCGCAAACCCGGCTGCTGACCATCACCGAACGGCGGCGCAACCAGCCGATGCCGCTCGACGCCGCGCTGGCCGAACTTGCCGATCCGCGTGCAAAGCTTCTCATCAATGAGCGCTCGGGCCGCGCGGCGGTGCAGGTACCCACCACCAGTGTCATGCTCGATGATGGCGAGATCGAGCGGCGCGTCCGCCTGATCCGGCCCATGGACGCGCACAGCATGCCCCTGCGCATGATGGCGGAAACCCATTGGGTCGAGGCGGACAGGCAAGCCTTCGCCGCCGTCTGGACCCGCGAACTCGCCGAGGTGTCGGAATATTCCGACAGCACCTTGCATATTGTCGCCGGGCTGCTCCTGCCGGTCTGGAAACGCCTGCCGAACGAATCGACGCGCGTTTACCGGCTCCAGACCGACGACGGCGAGCGGATCATTGGCCGCCGCGTCTCGCCCGCCTGGGCGGCCAATGCCGGGGCCACCGGCGCTGCCCGCATGACACCGGTTGAGGCCCATGCCGCGTTGATGGAGGGCCGGACCATCCTCGATCTCGCCGAGGGTCTCCAGCTTCGCCGGGTCCGCGTCATGGGCGCAAACCGCATCGAGCTTTCGGGCTTCCCAAATGCGATGCGCGACCGCCTGCGGGCATACGGCCTGTTCTCGGAGATCATCTCCTGGAAGCTGCGCTTCTTCGTGCCCATCGACTCTGCCGGCCCCGCTGTCCTGGGCAAGCTGCTCGACACCTATCCGGTCGAGCGCATCTCCGAGCGGGAGGCAGCCTGATGTCTCGCCACAACGCCTCGGAACTGGCGCACCGTCTCGGCCGGGAGGCTGAGGCGGTCTGTCGTCACTATCTCTCCAACGGCCGACGCCAGGGCAATTACTGGCAGGTCGGCGATGTGCGCAATGCCCCCGGCCGCTCGATGTTCGTGCGCCTGTGCGACACGCCCAAGGGACCGGCCGGCAAATGGACCGACGCCGCCACCGCCGAACATGGCGATCTTCTCGACGTCATTCGCGAATCGCTCGGCCTCATCGACTTCGCCGACATCGCCGAGGAGGCGCGGACGTTCCTCAGCCTGCCGCATCCCGAGCCGGAGCCGACGCCCGCACACCGCGGCATGGCGCCGGCGCCGTCAGGATCGGCCGAGGCGGCACGGCGACTCCTCGCCATGTCGCAGCCAGTCGCGGGCACGATCGTGGAAAAGTATCTGCACGGACGCGGGATTACGGCATTGCACGGAACCGGAAGCCTGCGTTTCCACCCGCGCTGCTACTACCGCCCTGACGAGCACGGCCCGACCGAAACCTGGCCCGCCATGATCGCTGCCGTCACCGATCTTGCCGGCAACATCACCGGTGCTCACCGCACCTGGCTTGCGCCCGACGGGTCGGACAAGGCGCCGATCGACACGCAGCGCAAGGCGATGGGCGATCTGCTGGGCCATGCCGTCCGTATCGGCGTGCCCGGCTCCGTGATGGCCGCGGGCGAAGGCATCGAGACCTTGCTGTCGCTCCGTCAGGTCCCCCCCGACCTAGGCGTGGCGCCGGCGCTCTCGGCCGCGCATCTCGCCGCCATCCTGTTCCCACCGATCCTGCGCAGGCTCTACATCGTCCGCGACAACGATCCGGCAGGCGACAGCGCGCGGGACACGCTGATCGAGCGGGCCAACGCGGCCGGGATCGAGGCTATCGTCCTGTCGCCGGCGCTCGGCGACTTCAACGAGGATCTGCGCCAGCTCGGCATCGATGCGTTGCGGGCGGGAGTCCGGGTCCAGCTCGCACCCGAAGACGTCGCGCGCTTCATGAGCATGGCGACATAGCTGGCAACGGGCTGGGGCGGAGCGAAGCCGCCATGCCCGCCAGGATGTGCCAACCATCGGAAGAGGCCGCGCCTCGGCCTTCGAGAGGGCGATCGGCCGTCAGCCGGGCCGGATCGGCAATGGCTGCGGCCGACGATTTTCCGGCGCGCTCCAGAGGAGCGCTTTCCATCGCGAAGCAAAATCGCCGACCTTCGCCATCCTCCGCTGACGCTCCGGCCCTCTCGCTTCGCTGCGGGTGCAGGTCCATCCCGCCCGCCGGCTTCGTCGCCATGAAGGCCGCGACGATCGCGGTCCAACCGATGGAGCATCCCATGAGCGAGCACGACGAGAGCGAACCGCATCACGCCGCATCCCCGACCGACCATATCGTCCAAGAACTCCAGCTCTACAGCTATCGTCCTGCCGAGGACGAGATCGATCCCCGGATCACGCCCGAAGACGATGCCATCCGGGGCGCGGTGGCCGACATCTTCGACGCCCTGATTTCCACCATGGCCGACACCAGCCTCGATTTCGAGCTCGACGAAATCCTCTGGTCGACCGTCAACACCTTCCACCGCGCGGTCGAACGGATCGAACGCAAGCTCGACGACAACGAGCAGGCGCAGAAGCGCCTCCAGCGAGAGCAGGATGGCTCCGAGGTCAAATCCGTCCAGCTCGAAACCCTGATCGGCATCGGGCAAAGCCTCATCGAACGCCGCGACAGCATGGAGGTCTACCGCGAGACCGCCGCCGGGATTTACCTCAGGACCACCGGCACACCCTGGGCGCCACGCTCGGGCTCAAGGCTCAACCATCGCCAGATGACCGCCGCGATGATCGACAGCCGCGATTTTCTCGCTGCCAAACATAGGGCCGACCACGAGGTATTGCTGCCCGCCGGGCCAAAGATCGCCTTCTCGGGCGGCGACACCAGCGACCATCGCCTGATCTGGGACAAGCTCGACCAGGTCCACGCCAAGCATCCCGACATGGTGTTGCTCCATGGCGGTTCGCCGAAAGGCGCCGAGCGTATCGCCGCCACCTGGGCCAACAACCGCAAGGTGCCGCAGGTCGCCTTCAAGCCCGACTGGACCAAACACGCCAAGGCCGCGCCCTTCAAGCGCAACGACCAGATGCTCGCCGTCCTGCCGATCGGCGTTATCGTCTTCCCCGGCACCGGGATTCAGGAAAATCTCGCCGACAAGGCGAAGAAGCTCGGCATCCCGGTCTGGAGGTTCGGCAGCGCGTAGACGCCGCCGTCACACTGTTCTGCGATCAGCAGATCGTCCGACTCGGGGTGGGGAGCGGACTGTCTGCTACTGGCACCTATCCCACAGAAGCTGCTATCCGAATGCAATTAGCTCCTTCGGCTCGCCATCCACAATCTAGTCAGCGTTCGGCTCACGGTTGAGTTGATGCAGCGGTACGCTGGGCCGATGGGTGGCCGGCCTGCGAGTTCGAAATCTGTCAGAGTGTCGAGCATTATGCCGAGCGCGATGTCGGCATCGCTGTTCTCGAGGCCGTCGACGAGCTTGGGCCGCTGCCGGACAATGGTGCTAGCGGCAAGCTCAATTGAAGTATGCGCCGCTCAGGGCCCGAACGCTCGGGGGTAAAAGGGCGAAACTGGCTGTAGGCCCGCAGCCTTCTTGAGATTACATGGTTCGCACAGCAACTGAAGGTTCGTGACGTCGTTCACACCGAACCGGGCCAATGGCACGATGTGGTCGTAGCGCTCCGTCTCGAGACGGTTGATCACCATTGCTAGGCTGCGCTTGCACTCCCTACACTCCCCCTTGTCTCGATGGAAGATCGCACGACGCGCCCACGCTGGAATCGGCACGCGCTTCAGTGTCCCGGCTTGCGTCATGAATTCCTGACCGAAACCGGCTCCGTCGATGTATCTGGCACAAAGCTCGTTAAAACTTTGGAGGAAACGGATGTCGTTGAAGAAAACGTGGAACACCTCGTCGACAAGGTCGTCCATAGCAATATGGTAGGCATCGGATTCCGAAACGAAGGTATAAAAGTCGTCCTCGTCCGCTAGTAGCTCTGCACAGAGGTTATGACTCTTTGCGTTGGAGTTTTGGATAGGCGCGGGCGAGCTTGGTTCGTGCGTTCTCGGTGGAGAACATCCAGTTGATGTGCTCTGAGACCGAACTTTGGAGCGCCGGTGGCTGGAGTTTTCCGGCTTTTGCTCTGAGACCGAACTTTGGAGCGCCGGTGGCTGGAG
>MRWG01000651.1_pt1 | contig 32574 bp, 23 predicted proteins | sample 1013341 | NCBI WGS metagenome assembly MRWG01 (sample SAMN06117577, study PRJNA244670) | biofilm metagenome | biome: Water; feature: Cathode Biofilm; material: Biofilm; isolation source: microbial consortium enriched at the cathode of a solar microbial fuel cell | place: USA: District of Columbia ... | reverse complement strand
ATGGCTGCAATCTGAAAACGACCGCGAAGAACACCGTCTTCTCCGACGGCAACCCGCAGGCCGCCGTGATGCTTGTGGGCGAAGCGCCCGGCCGCGACGAGGATCTTCAGGGCCTGCCCTTTGTCGGGCGCTCCGGCAAGCTGCTCGACCGCATGCTGGCAGCCATCGGCCTCGACCGCACATCGGTCTATATTTCCAATGTCATCCCGTGGCGGCCGCCGGGCAACCGCGATCCATCTCCGCTTGAGACGGAGATCTGCCGGCCCTTCATCGAGCGCCATATCGAGTTGGTCGCGCCGAAAGTTCTGGTGACGCTGGGCAACCCTTCGACGAAGCTGCTGCTCAACACGCAGACGGGCATCATGCGCATGCGCGGCAACTGGGCGCTGCACAAGACGCCGGGTGGTCAGGAAATTCCGACCATGCCGACGCTGCACCCGGCCTATCTGCTGCGCAACCCCGCCCACAAGAAGCTCGCATGGCATGACCTTCTTGCGATCAAGGTGAAGCTGGAAGGCGCTGGCGCGTAGAGCCGCTTAAGCCCGCATTAACCCTGTTGGGGCACAGTCGACAGCCTCAACAACGTCCCGGAGTCGAGCATGTGTGTTCGCGTTATATCCGGGGGGCGCGTGGTTCTTCTTTTTCTCTTTCTGATCCTCACTTTTGCATTCCTGCCCAGCCAGGCATTCGGTGCTGATCTTCTGGCGCATGAGGCGCTGGAGCGGTATCGGAGCGCCCAGAGCGGTTCCATCAGGCATGCGCGCACCATGGGTGTGATCGAATATCGCCAGTCGGATGGCGATGGCAGGGTGGCCGGCGAAAGCGGGCGCAGCTCGACTGTTTCCGTGGCGGCAAAGGCCAACCGACGGATCGGCGCGGGCTGGAACGTGCAGGGCAATGTGAAGCACCGGCACTCGGAGCTGAACGGCGACAGGCGACAGCGCACGCAGGGTACGGCGCATCTCTATCATCGCGACCCGGAGCGCTATGCGCTTGGAGCCTTCGGCAGTCTGGCGACCGAACGCGCAAAGCCGGCAACCGCCATCGCAGGCGATGAATGGAAACGCGTGGACAGTGCGGCCGGCGGCCTGGAGGCAGCGCTCTTTTCGGAGAAGACCACGCTTCTGGCCGCAGCCGGTCTGCGCCGGAAGATGACCGAGCAGGAGGAGAGCGACAGCGCCTTCACCATGCTTGGCGCACGCTACTATGTGACGGATCAGTTTCGCCTTGGTCTTCAGGGCACTTATCAGCGCCCTCTCACCATCGAGGACGACCCGGTCATCTACGGGCTCGGCGCGGAGGTGAGCTACCGGCCGCACGAGCTGCCGTTCAGCGGCTTTGGCGGCTATCGCTACCAGCTGGCGCAGGCCGATGGCAGCGCCGAGAAGACGGTTTCACACGGCGTCTTCGCGGGCTTTCGCTATCATTTCGGCAGCCACAGCCTTAAGGAAGAAGAGCGCTACGGATCGCTCTGGCCCGACCTGCCCATCGACCTTTGAGAAGGCGGCGCGGCTGCGCCGGCCTTCAGGAGGCCGGCGGCACGAAGCGGCGCGCGGCAACGCGCCGGAGGCCAAGCCTGCGCTCGCGCCAGATGATGAACAGACCGGCGCTGATGACGATGGTGCCGCCGACCAGCGTGTAGATGGTCGGCACATCGCCAAAGGCGAAATAGCCGATGATGATGGCAAGCAGCATCGAGGTGTATTCGAACGGCGCGATGGTGGAGAGCTCCGCATGGCGGTAGCACTCCGTCATGAGGATCTGCGCGACGCCACCGCACACGCCCGCCCCGGCAAGCGCCAGATACTGATCGCGCGTCAGGTCTGCCCAGCCGAACGGGATGGTGAAGAGCGCCAGCACCGTGGCCGTGACGGAAAACCAGAGAACAATGGTGGCGGTCTTTTCCGTCTGCACCAGCCGACGGACGAGAAGCATGGCGACGGCAGAGCCTGTCGCTGCGCAAAGGGCCGCGATGACGCCCACCGCCTGCGCGGCCTCAAGACCGGCGTCCCCGGTCAAAAGGGTGAGTTTCGGCCACGCGATGATGATGACGCCGATAAAGCCGACGGCCACGGCGCTCCAGCGATAGACGCGCACGATCTCGCCCATGAAGATGGCCGAGAACACCACCACGATGAGCGGCTGCGCATAATTGAGGGTGATCGCGTCAGGCAGCGGCAGGCGCGTGAGCGCGAAGAATCCGAGCCCCATGGAGGTCACGCCGACAAGGCCACGCATGATGTGGCTGACGGGGTGCGTGGTGCGAAAGGCGGTCGACAGCTCCTTGCGCCAGGCGAGCATGGCGAGGATCGGAAAAATCGCGAAGAAGGAGCGATAGAAGACGATCTGTCCGGACGGCACGGTCCCCGCTGATTTGATCAGCGAGGACATGACGACGAAGATGGAGACCGAGATGACTTTCAGCGCGATGCCGATGAGTGGCTGGCGTTCCGCGCCGAGTTCGGTCACAGCAGGCATTCTCTAAAATCCTGAAAAGCAGCTTCTGGGGATGGGAGAGCATTCCAGGGCGTATGCGCAGGCCTGCCTCATGCCGCGTCTGCCTCCCGGGCCATGCGGATAGCCTCCCAGACGCGCGATGGCGTGGTCGGCATGTCGATATGGTCGATGCCGTGAGCGCGGTAGAGCGCATCCGTGACTGCGTTCAGAACCGCCGGCGTTGCGCCGATGGTGCCGGCCTCGCCCGCCCCCTTGATGCCCATGGCATTGGTGGTGGACGGCACGTTGCGCGTCTCGAAATGGATGAAAGGCAGATCATCGGCGCGCGGCATGGCGTAATCCATGAAGCTGGCCGTGATGAGCTGGCCGTCTTCGCCATAGACCGTGTCTTCCGTCAGCGCCTGTCCGAGCCCCTGGGCAACGCCGCCATGCACCTGGCCGGCCAGCAGGATCGGGTTCACCGTTGCGCCGAAATCATCGACGATCCAGTAATCGAGCACCTCCGTGCGGCCCGTATCCGGGTCGATCTCGACCTCGCAGATATGGGTGCCGTTCGGATAGGTCGCCTCTTCCTGCACGAACTCGCCGAACCCTTCGACATCCTCGGGAGCCTTGGCGGCCTTTGCGATGGCTGCGAAATCGACCGCGCGGTCGGTGCCGACGATGCGCGCCGCCCCGCCTGAAAGCTCGATATCGTCGACGGACGCTTCCAGTTCGTCGGCCGCCAGCTTGCGGATTTTCTCGGCAAGGTCTTCACCGGCGCGCGCGGCGGAGACGCCGCCAAGCGGAATGGAGCGCGAACCGCCCGTGCCGCCGCCCGACGCCAGCTCATCCGTGTCGCCCTGGCGCACAGTGATTTTGTCGATGTCGAGATTGAGCTTGTCGGCCACGAACTGCGCATAGGCCGTGGCGTGCCCCTGCCCGTTCGACTGGGTGCCGATCAGAAGCGTGACCGTGCCATCGTCATTGAGCTTTACATGGGCCGGCTCGGAGCCTGCGAAGGCGCAGGCCTCGATATAGGTGGCCATGCCGATGCCGCGCAGCTTTCCGTTTTGGCGTGCCTGCTCCGCCCGCTCATCGAACGTGCTCCAGCCGGCATTTTCCATGCACTTGTTCATGTGCCCTTCGAACTCACCGACATCGTAGAGACGGCCGGTCTGGGTGCAATAGGGGAACTGCTCGGGCCTGATGAAATTGCGGCGGCGGATTTCCTCGCGTCCCATGTCGAGATCGCGGGCGCAGACATCCACCAGCTTCTCCAGAAGGAAGGCAGCTTCCGGACGCCCTGCGCCACGATAGGCGTCCACCGGGCAGGTGTTGGTGTAGACGCCATTGATTGTCACATCGAGCGCCTGGATGTCGTAGACGCCCGTCGACATGGACACGCCGACGAACGGGATGAACGGGCCATATTGCGAGATATACGCGCCCATATTGGCCGTGAGATCCACGCGAAGACCAAGGAAACGGCCTTCTGAATCCATCGCCATTTCAGCGATCACGACATTGTCGCGCCCCTGCGCGTCGGTCATGAAATGCTCGTTGCGATCGCCCGTCCACTTGACCGGACGGCCAAGGCGCTTCGCGGCTTCCATCACCATGGCGTATTCGCGGTAGACGAAGGTTTTCGGGCCAAAACCGCCGCCCACATCCGGCGTGATGACCCGGAGGTTTTCCGGCTCGATGCCGAACGTCTTGCACAGAATGCCGCGCATGGAGTGCACGCCCTGCGAGCCGGTTGTCAGCACATAGCGGTTTTCATCGTCGCGCCATTCGGCCAGCGCCGCGCGCGGCTCCATGTAATTGCAGACCAGACGGTTGTTGACGAACTCGATGCGCGACACGTGGTCCGCTTTGGCAAAGGCGGCGTCGGACTTTTCCTTGTCACCCACATGATAAAGGAAGGCGCGGTTTGACCCGAGTTCCGGCCAGACCAGCGGCGCGTCTTCCGAAAGCGCTTCGGCGGTTGCCGCAATCGCCTCTTCATCGTCGAAATCGATATCGATCAGTTCTGCGGCATCCTGCGCCTGGGCGCGGCTGTCGGCCACCACGAGCGCCACGGCATCACCGACATACTGCACGCGGTCGCGGCAGAGAATCGGAATGTCACGCGTCGGCGCGCGCGTGCCATCGGGCTGCTTCTGCATCGCGCCGGAGCGCAGATCCTTGAGATGCGCCACATCGGCGCCGGTCAGCACCAGATGAACGCCCGGCGACGCCTGCGCTTCCTCAATCGAGGAAATGGTGAAGGTTGCCTTGGCGACGGGCGAGCGCAGCACATAGAGATGCAGCGTACCCTCGGGCAGGAAATCGTCTGTATAGTGTCCCCGGCCCGTGATGAAGGCCGCATCCTCCTTGCGGCGGACCGAAGCCCCCATGCCGAATTTCGGCGTCATCACAGTCATGCGGAATCCCTTCTGGCCAAAAATTCCTGGCCGATGTTCGGTGAGCTGGCTGGAAACAGTCGAGCGACGTTTGATGCCTTAGTTTTGTCGAGCCGGATGGTTGTGTAAAGAGCCGCAATCCGATTTTGTTGGGCCAGGCGGACGCGGATTTTCCCGCACTGCGCCACAGGTCATGGAAAGAGTGAAGATGCGTACAGAAAGCGGCCAGATTTTTCGTCTCGAAGACTACAAACCCAGCGCCTATCTCATCCCCGGGATTGCGCTCGATTTCGCGCTGGACGCTGACGAAACGCTGGTGACGGCGCGGCTCCGGGTGGAACGGGCCGAGAATGCGCCGGACGATGCGCCGCTGGAACTCGATGGCGATGCGCTGACGCTGGAAGCGCTGAGAATCAACGGAGCCGATGTGCCCGTCTCAAGCTACGAGGCGACGCCCGACAAGCTGACCATCCGGAAACTCCCCGAGGAGCGGGAATTCGAGCTGACTATTGTCACGCGGGTCCTGCCTTCGAGCAACACGACACTGATGGGGCTTTATGTCTCAAGCGGCGTCTTCTGCACGCAGTGCGAGGCGGAAGGGTTTCGCCGGATCACCTATTTCCTCGACCGGCCTGACATCCTGTCGGTCTACACGGTGCGGATGGAAGCCGACCGCAAGGCTGCCCCCCTGCTTCTGTCGAACGGCAACCCGGTCGAGAGCGGCGCGCTTGAGAATGGCAGGCACTTTGCCGTCTGGCACGATCCGTTCCCCAAACCCTCCTACCTGTTTGCGCTGGTGGCGGGCGACCTTGGCGTGGTGACGGACAGCTTCACCACCGCGTCGGGACGCGAGGTCTCGCTCGGCATCTATGTGGAGCACGGCAAGGAAGAACGCGCCGCCTACGCGATGGACGCGCTCAAGCGCTCCATGCGCTGGGACGAGGAGCGCTTCGGCCGGGAATACGATCTCGATGTGTTCAACATCGTGGCCGTGTCGGATTTCAACATGGGGGCGATGGAGAACAAGGGTCTCAACGTCTTCAACGACAAATATGTGCTGGCCGATGCGGAGACCGCCACGGATGTCGATTTCGCCAATATCGAGGCGATCATCGCGCATGAGTATTTCCATAATTGGACAGGCAACAGAATCACTTGCCGGGACTGGTTCCAGCTCTGCCTGAAGGAAGGTCTGACGGTTTTCCGCGACCATGAATTCTCTGCTGACGAGCGGTCGCGCGCGGTCAAGCGCATCGGCGAGGTGCGCGCGCTCCGGGCGCACCAGTTCCCCGAGGATCAGGGACCGCTGGCCCATCCGGTGCGGCCGCGGCGCTATCGCGAGATCAACAATTTCTACACGGCGACCGTCTACGAAAAGGGCTCGGAAGTGGTGCGCATGCTGCGTACCATTCTGGGTGAAGAGGCGTTCCGCGCCGGCATGGACCTCTATTTCGAGCGGCATGACGGGCAGGCCGTGACAATTGAGGATTTTCTAAAAGCCTTCGAGGATGCCTCGGGCCGTGATCTCACCCAGTTCGCGCTCTGGTATCACCAGGCAGGAACCCCGAATGTGGCGCTCTCCTCGCGCTATGACGCCGGGGCGAAGACGCTGACGGTGGAGATCGAGCAGTCCGTTCCGCCAACACCTTCTGAACGCCGCAAGCGGCTGATGCACATCCCCCTCGCCTTTGGCCTTGTCGGGCCGGAAGGTGAAGATCTCGCCTATGAAAGCGCTGAGGGCGCGGTGGTGGAAAACGGCGTCATTCACCTGCGCAAGCGCCGGCATACGATTGTTTTCAAAGGCGTAAATGCGCGGCCAGTGTTCTCGGTTAACCGTGGATTCTCAGCGCCGGTGACGCTTTGCAGCGAGGGCAGAGCCGCCGACCGGCTGTTCCTGGCCCGCCATGACAGCGACCCGTTCTCGCGCTGGCAGGCGCTCACGACGCTCTTCACCGACACGCTGATTGCCGCAAGCAAGGCCGTGCGCGGCGGCAAGGAGCCGGCCTTCGCCGACGATCTCGTGCAGCTGGCGCTGGATCTGGCTGCCGATGCAACGCTGGAAGAGGCCTTCCGCGCACTGGTTCTGACCCTGCCCAGCGAGGCTGACGTGGCGCGTGAAATCGGCCATGACATCGATCCGGACGCCATCCACACGGCCCGCAGGGCGCTGCTTGAGACCATTGCGCAGGCAGGACGGGAGACGTTTGGCGACCTCTATGAGGGACTGCACGACAACGCCCCCTTCTCGCCCGATGCCCACAGCGCCGGACGCCGCGCCCTGCGCAACACGCTGCTGGAATATCTGGTGCTCGGCGAAGGGAACCCTCAGGCCGCACGCCGGCAGTTCGACGATGCCGACAACATGACCGAGCGCGCCGGCGCGCTGACCATTCTGGCGCAGTATTTCCACGACACGGAGGATGGCAGGGCTGCTCTTGCGGCCTTCGAGGAACGCTATCGCGACACGCCGCTGGTGCTCGACAAATGGCTTCAGATCCAGGCCATGATCCCCTCCGAAGGGGCCGTATCGCTGGTGCGGTCGCTGATGGAGCATCCGCATTTCTCGCTCGCCAATCCCAACCGCGTCCGGGCGCTGATCGGCACCTTCTCCATGGCCAACCAGACGGCCTTTCACAGCGCCGATGGCGAAGGCTACCGCCTTGTCGCCGACACGGTGCTGGCGCTGGACGGACAGAACCCGCAGGTGGCGGCAAGGCTGGCCACCGCATTCCGCTCGTGGCGGTCGCTCGAGAAGGGCCGGCGCGAACATGCCCGCGCGCTTCTTGCCGACATGGCGGGACGTGAAAACCTGTCGCGCGATCTTGCGGATATCCTTGAAAGGACACTGGCCTGAGGGGCCGCGTTAATAAGTTTTTTACCATGACATCTGGACAAGGCGAATCACCTTTGATTCCTTATGGATGATTCGGCAGCAGGCGGAGCCGAATCACCGAACTTAACCGAGGAACGAGGGAGCCCGTCGGATGGCGAAGGCAGGGGGTTGGGCTTTGCCCCTGATAGCGGGCATGGCTGCCGGGCCAAAAACCCGACGCGCAAGGCGTATGGGACTGGCCGGCAATGCCAAGATAATCGCTGCTCCGGCATACGAGCGTCTGCTGGCGGTGGAACCGTATCTGCGCCGCTCGATCCCCATTCTGATCATCATCTTTCTGCTGGTGCTGGCCGCAGCGCGCCTTCTCTCGCTGTTCACCTGGCGCGACGACATCGAACGCGATGCGCGGACCATGCTGGCGCTTGCCGCAGATTCGCTTGCCGCAAGCGTGGCCGTGGACACGACCGAGGCCGACCCGACGCACAAAGCACGCATGCTGATCGAGGAAGCGATGCGCCGCGCGGGTTCCGAAGACCAACGCGTTCTGGCCATCACCGACAGCCGTTTCGACGTGATCGCAAGCTCGCCCAACGGGACCGACCTCGTCGGCCGTTCGCTGGAATCCGTGCTGACAGGCGGGCAGCCACTCTTCCTGTTCGGCGCACGCGCCGGCGTGATGAACGTGGAAATCGGCGGCGAGAGCTGGCTGGCCTCGCTCGTGCATGTGCCCGGACAGGATGGATCGGCGATTGCGCTGACCTCGCATGACGCGCTCTTTGCCGACTGGCGGCGCTCCGTCTCGCTGAACGTGACGCTGTTTGCGCTGACGGCGGCGATCCTGATGGTGATCCTCTACGCCTATTTCAGCCAGGCTGCGCGGGCGCAGGCCGCCGACCGCATCTACATGGAGGCCCATCAGCGGGTCGACATGGCCATGGTGCGCGGCAAGTGTGGCCTGTGGGACTGGGACATGGTGCGCGGCAAGATGTTCTGGTCGCGTTCGATGTTCGAGATGCTCGGCTACGAGACCACCGACGACATGCTTTCCTTCGGCGAGGTGGCGGAGATCATCCACCCCGAGGATGGCGATCTGTTTGATCTGGCCAACCGCATCGTGGCGCGCGAGATCGACCATGTGGACCGGGTTTTCCGGATGAAGCGCGCCGATGGCCAGTGGGTCTGGGTGCGCGCCCGCGCGCAGGTTGTCGACCCGAACGCGCCCGAACTGCACCTGATCGGCATTGCCGTGGACGTGACCGAGCAGCGCACGCTGGTGCAGCAGACGGAAGCGGCCGACCAGCGGCTGCGCACGGCAATCGAGAGCATCGGCGAATCCTTCGTTCTGTGGGACTACGCAGAGCGCCTCGTCATGTGCAACACGAAGTACAAGCAGGATCTGGGCGTTGACCAGAGCATGATCGTGGCCGGCGCGCGCCGGCGCGACATTGAGGCCCATGCGCCCGCTTTCCGCTCCGAGCGGAGGCTGGCCATCCCCTCCGGCAATGGCAATGGCGCGACCTATGAGCGCCAGCTCGCAGACGGACGCTGGCTGCAGGTCACCGAGCTGAAGACGCGCGATGGCGGCACCGTGTCGGTGGGCACCGACATTACCCAGCTGAAGCAGCATCAGGGCAAGCTGGTCGACAGCGAACGCCGCCTGATGGCGACCATTCACGATCTGAGCCTTGCGCGCCGCGCCGAGCAGGAGCGCACCCGCGAGCTCAGCGAGCTGAACCGCAAATACATGCGCGAGACCGAGCGCGCCGAGGCGGCCAACCGCGCGAAATCGGAATTCCTGGCCAACATGTCCCATGAGTTGCGCACGCCGCTCAACGCCATCATCGGTTTCTCCGAGGTGATGCAGTCGGGCATGTTCGGCCCGCTCGGCTCCGAGCGCTATGCGGAATATGTTCAGGACATCTGTTCCAGCGGTTCCTACCTGCTGGGCGTGATCAACGACATTCTCGACATGTCGAAGATCGAGGCGGGCCAGTTCTCCGTCGATTGCGAGGAGATCGACCTGTGCCCGCTGATCCGCGAGACGGTGCGGGTGGTGGACCTTCAGGCGGCGGAGAAGTCCATCGACATGAAGATGGATATTCCGGAGACCATGCAGGTTTTCGCAGACCGCCGCGCCATCAAGCAGATCGTCATCAACCTGCTCTCCAACGCGGTGAAGTTCACCGGCGAAGGCGGACACATCTCGCTGCGCGCGCGCAAGGTTGGCCAGGCGGTGACGCTGACCATCGAAGATTCGGGCTGCGGCATTCCGCGCGATGCGCTGAAAAAGCTCGGACGCCCCTTCGAGCAGGTGCAGAACCAGTTCTCCAAGAGCCATACCGGCTCCGGGCTGGGGCTTGCCATCTCCCGCTCGCTGGCGGAGCTGCATGGCGGTGTGCTGAAAATCCGCTCGACCGAAGGCGTCGGCACCATTGTGTCCGTCCGCCTGCCGGCAGGCGAGCGCAAGAAGCCGGCCGTGGCCGCCTGATGACAGTCGTTAGAGGCTGGTTCGCTTAATCCTGTTCAACCGGGCCGATGAGCGCCTCGAAATGCCGGCGCACCCTGCCGGCGGTTTCCTCCACATGGGCGGCGAGAACCGGCAGTTCCGGCAGGTCCGTCTGACGAAGAAGCAGATCGGCAAAGCCCGGCGGCGCTTCGTCCGGGTCAAAGCCGCCTTCGAGGCAAAGCCGCGTGGTCTGCGTGAGCGTCATGTAGAGCGCATGCGCATCGACCAGTTCCTGACGGACCTGCGGCGGACAGAAGCCCTCTGAAAGCGCGGACAGAACCTCGCCGGTTGCCGTGGCCTCCTCGCCCTGTTCCTCGATATTCCCGGTCAGGGCCGCAACCTGAGCGATGAATTCCAGATCGATCAAACCGCCGGGAACCAGCTTCAGATCCCAGATATCGCGGGCCGGCTTTTCCTCTTCGAGCAGGCGACGCATTTCCGCCGCCTCGCCGCGTATCTTCGCGGCATCGCGCGGCAGAGAGAGGATTTCGCCCACCTCCCCTTCAACGCGTTCCATGAGCGACGGGTCGCCGGCGACGGCGCGCGAACGCGTCAGCGCCATATGCTCCCATGTCCACGCCTCGTTGCGCTGGTAACGGGCGAAGGCCTCGATATTGGTGGCGACCGGCCCCTTGTTGCCGGACGGGCGAAGCCGCAGATCGAGTTCGTAAAGCACGCCCTCTGCGGTGGGGGCCGAAACGGCGGCGATCAGCCGCTGGGTAAGCCGCGCATAATATTCTGACGGCGCAAGCTCCTTCTTCCCGTCCGAATAATCCGCATCGGCATCGTGATCGTAGAGCAGGATCAGGTCGATGTCAGAACCGGCGGTCAGCTCACGGCTGCCCAGCTTGCCCATGCCCAGAATGGCGGCGCGCCCGCCGGCGATGCGGCCATGGCGTTCGGCAAAATTGTCGATCACCGCATCAAGCGCGGAGCCAACAGTAAGATCGGCGAGATCGGAGAACGCCTTGCCCGCACGGGACGCATCAATGACGCCGGTGAGAAGCCGGATGCCGATCAGGAATTTCTGCTCGGCGGCGAAGATGCGCAGCCGGTCGAGGATTTCCTCAAAAATCTCGGCTCCGGCCAGAAAAGTGTCCAGCCGCTCGGCGAGATAGGCGCGATCCGGCAGTTCGGAGAGAAGCGCCGGATCGAGCAGACCGTCAAACACGTGCGGTCGCCGCGTGATGATCGCCGCCAGCCTTGGGGCCGCGCCCATGATGCTGACCAGCATGTTGAGCAGCGCCGGGTTGGACTGAAGCAGAGAGAAAAGCTGAATGCCGGCTGGAAGACCCGCAAGGAACGTGTCGAAGCGCAGCAACGCCTCATCGGCGCGCCTTGTGCCGCCAAAGGCCTCGAGAAGCGCCGGCGTCAGCTCGGTCAATCTTTCGCGCGCCTCGGCAGACTGTGTCGCGCGGTAGCGTCCATAGTGCCAGCCACGGATCACACGGCACATGTCGCTTGGCCGCTCGAAACCCAGCTCGCTCAGCGTTTCGAGTGTGCCCGGATCGTCCACATCGCCGGTGAAGACGAGATTGCCGACCCCGCGCGAAAGCTGCGGCGCGGTCTCGAACAGGTCCGCATAATGCTGCTCCACGAGGCGCAGACTTTCGCGGAACGTTTCCGCAAACGACCCGGCGCTGTCAAAGCCCAGCATATGAGCGATGCGCTCCAGCTCGTCATCGTCTTCCGGCAATGTGTGTGTCTGTTCGTCAGCCACCATCTGCAGGGCGTGTTCCACATCCCTGAGGAACCAGTACTGGTGCGTCAGCGCATCGCGCGCTTCATCATCGATCCAGCCGCAGCGGGCAAGCTCCGCCAGCATCGTGACCGTGCGCCGCCCGCGCAGCTCCGGAAATCGCCCGCCGGCAATGAGCTGCTGAGTCTGAACGAAGAACTCGATCTCGCGAATACCGCCACGCCCGAGCTTGACGTTGTGGCCCTTGACCGCGACCTCGCCATGCCCCTTGTGTGCATGGATCTGGCGCTTGATGGAATGCACATCTGCAATCGCCGCATAGTCGAGATATTTGCGCCAGACATAGGGCTGCAACTCCTTGAGGAAGCTCTCGCCGCCTGCGAGATCGCCCGCAATCGGCCGCGCCTTGATCATGGCCGCGCGTTCCCAGTTCTGGCCGCGGCTCTCGTAATAGTGAAGGGCGGCTCCGACCGGGATGGCAAGCGGCGTGGAGCCGGGATCGGGCCGCAGCCGCAGATCGGTGCGGAAGACATAGCCATGCTCAGTGCGGTCCTGAAGGATCCGCACCAGCCGGCGCGTCAGCCGTACGAACAGATCGACAGCCTCATAGGGCTCGGGGATGGCGGGCGCGTGCGGATCGACCAGAACGATCAGGTCGATATCGGATGAGAAGTTGAGTTCATTTGCACCAAGCTTGCCCATGCCCAGAACGATCCAGCCACTGCCGCTGGAGGGTTCGGCGCGATCCGGCAGTTTGAGTTTTCCAGCCCGGTCCGCATCGAGGAGAAGGAAGTCGACGCTGGCGCGGATGCACTTGTCGGCAAGAAGGCTGAGCCGCTCGGTGGTGAGGGCCGTATCGGCGGCATCCGCCAGGCGGCCAACCGCGATCAGGAAATGCGCCTCGGCCTTCAGATCGCGAAGGGCCTTCATGAGGCCGCTCTCGCTCTGCCCCTCTTCAAAGGCGCTCTGCTCGATTGCCTCGAAAAGAACATCCAGCCGCGCGGCAAGCGGCGTGTCGAACAGGGCTTCCAGCGCCTGCGGGTTGCGGCGCGCGAAGTCACGCAGAAATGGCGACAGCCCGAACACGGCCGTGAGAAAATCCGTCAGCGCGGTTTCGCCTGCGAGAAGATCGCCGAACCGTTGGCATTCATTGTCACGGGCGGCCTCAAGCACCATTTCCAGCGCATCGGCAGCCTGCTCGGCGTCGGCGGGTGTCAGCGCCTTGACCGGCGCTCCGAACCACAGGCTCCCATCCGCAACCGCATCACGCCCCATTCCGGTCCCCTCTTCAGTCAGGCATTCTTGCTTGTCCGCCCCCGTCAGGCAGAGGCGTCACGCTTCTTGAAAATCGCTTCCGATTTCCGTTTCGGCGGCTCCGCGGGAAACACCATCGTGACGGCGAGACCGGGCGCGTTATCGGCAAATTCGAGGCGACCACCATGGAATGTCATCACCGCCTTGGCAAGGCTGAGACCGAGGCCGGATCCCGGCTGTGTACGGCTTTCCTCAAGCCGCACGAAACGCTCCGTCACGCGCTGCCGGTCCGCCTCGGATACGCCGGGGCCATTGTCGCGAACCGTCAAGCGGATTTCGTCGCCGACCTTGTCCAGAGAGACCTTCACTGCCGGGCTTTCGCCGGAACCGGCGGAATATTTGATGGCATTGTCGACGATGTTTGAGAGCGCCTGTCCGATCAGCTCGCGGTTGCCCGGCATTTCGAGCGCACCGTTGATCTGCGCTTCAAGCGCAACGCCCTGTTCCTCGGCCAGCGGCTCATAGAGCTCGACCACATCGGCGAGGATCGCGCGCAGATCGATGGTCCCGGTCGCCTCGGCTGAATAGCCGGCCTCAAGGCGCGAGATCATCAGGATTGCATTGAAGGTGCGGATGAGCTGGTCGGATTCGGCAATCGTGCGCTCAAGCGCGGCGCGGTAATCCGCTGTCTCCGGCTTGCCGGCGAGTGCCGCTTCCGCGCGGTTGCGCAGTCTCGTCAGGGGCGTCTTCAGATCATGCGCGATGTTGTCGGAGACCTGGCGCAACCCTTCATTCAGGGCTGCGATGCGGTCGAGCATCTTGTTCAGATTGTCGGAGAGACGGTCGAACTCGTCGCCTGCGCTGGAGACCGGCAGCCGGTGCGACAGATCTCCACCCATGATGCTGCGACTTGCCTCAGACACGCGGTCGATGCGTTTCAGGGCGCGACGGCCGACGAAATACCAGATCAGCAACGCGCCGACACTCATGATTGCAAGCGTCACCACAAGGGCGCGCTGCATCACACTGCGGAATTTTTCGGGCTCTCCCAGGTCACGCCCGACCATGACGATGACCTGATTGGGCAGGCGAAAGACAACGGCCACCGCCTTGTGTTTGGCTTCACTCCCGTTCGGGTCCAGACGCACCTCGCCTTCACCGAAACGGCTGTAGGTGAACGGGCGCTCTGTCCAGCCCATCACATCCAGAACGCCCGGCTGGAGGCTTTCGACATTGCCTGAGAGAATGCGGCCATTGGCGTCTGCGAGCAGATAGAGATTTGCGCCCGGCTGGCGCGCGCGCGATTCAATCACGCGAACAAGGAGCGGCAGCCCACCCCGCCGATAAGAGCGATCAAGGCCGCGCACTTCTTCATTGATGGCATCGCGCGTCTGCCCGACCAGCATGCGGGCGGACAGAGACGTCATGTAGATGACGAGGAAAGAGGCACAGACGGCAAACAGGATGAGATAGAGCGCAGAGAGGCGCGCTGCCGTCGTGTTGAGGATGGAAAGGATGCGCGCCATCAGTCCTTCAGCATGTAGCCGGCGCCGCGCACCGTATGAAGGAGCGGCTTGTCAAAGCCCTTCTCGATCTTGCCGCGCAGGCGCGAGATATGCACGTCGATGACGTTGGTCTGCGGGTCAAAATGATAATCCCAGACATTTTCGAGCAGCATGGTGCGCGTCACCACCTGGCCTGCATGGCGCATCATGTATTCGAGAAGACGGAACTCACGCGGCTGGAGCACAATCTCCTGCCCCGCGCGGCGCACCGTATGCGACAGGCGGTCGAGTTCCAGATCGCCGACCTGGTAGGAGGTCTCGACATCTTTCGCGCCAGCGCGACGGCGCAGCACTTCGATGCGGGCGAGCAGTTCGGAGAAGGCATAGGGTTTGGTGAGGTAATCATCGCCACCGGCGCGCAGACCCGTCACACGGTCGTCCACCTCGCCAAGTGCCGAAAGGATGAGCGCCGGGGTATCATTGCCGCCTTCACGCAGTTCCGTGATGATCGACAGGCCGTCACGGCGCGGCAGCATCCGGTCGACGACAAAAACATCATAGCTGCCGGTATCGGCCATGGAAAAACCGGTATCGCCATCGCGGGCGATGTCTGCCGTGTGTCCGGCTTCGGTAAAAGCGTTCTTCAGATAGTCCGCCGCTTCACGGTCGTCTTCGATAACAAGAATCTTCATACGCCCGTTATACCCCGTTTGCCGATCCAGCGAATTCAGAGAAGACAAACTCCCCCGCAAAGATTGCGGGGGAGATGTGAGGTCTTGTGTGAGGCGATCAGCCCTGGCCGGTTGGCAGGGCAACGAAACGGCTTGCGTCGTCACGCTGGATCTGGATCAGGACGGCCTTGCGACCGGCTTCAACGGCAGCCGCAACGGCTTCCTCGACATCCTTGCCTGACTTCACCGCCTGAGAGTTGACAGTGCGGATGATGTCGCCGGCGCGAATGCCGCGATCATCGGCGGGGCTTCCGGGCTCGACATCCGTGACAACGAGACCGTCACCATCTTCCGCCGGGGTAACCTTGAGGCCGAACTGCGCGTTCACCGCATCCGGCTGCGCGCCACCGCTTGCCGATGCCATTGTTTTGACGCCAGGCATTTCGGCAAGCGTCACCGTGAGGTTCTCGGTCTTGCCGTCGCGCCACACGGTCACCGCCACGTCATTGCCCGGGGCGTAGCCGGCGACAAGCCGTGCAAGCTCCTTGGGCGACGAGACCGGCTTGTCCTCAACGGCGATGATGATGTCGCCAGAGCGGATGCCAGCCTTGGCGGCAGGCTCACCAGCCTGCGCGTCGGCAATCAGCGCACCCTTTTCCTCGTCGAGGCCAACCGATTCAGCGATATCCTTGGTCACGGGCTGAATCTGGACACCGAGCCAGCCGCGCTCCACGGTACCGTCGTCGATCAGGTCTTTGACCACCTGTTTGGCGATGGATGCGGGGATGGCGAAGGCAATGCCCACATTGCCGCCCGAAGGCGAGAAGATTGCCGTGTTCACGCCAACGACTTCACCCGTCAGATTGAAGGCCGGACCACCGGAGTTGCCGCGATTCACGGCAGCGTCGATCTGGATGAAGTCATCGTAAGGACCTGCGCCGATGTCACGACCACGCGCCGATACGATGCCCGCCGTCACGGTGCCGCCGAGACCGAACGGATTACCAACGGCCACGACCCAGTCGCCAACACGCACCTGCGCATCATCGGCGAAGTCGACATAGGTGAACTCGCGCTCTTCATCGACCTTCAGCACGGCAAGATCGGTGCGCGGGTCGGTGCCGACCAGCTTGGCGTCGATCTCGGTGCCGTCATCCATCACAACGGTGAAGCTGCTGCCACCTTCCACCACGTGGTTATTGGTCACCAGATAACCGTCTTCGGAGATGAAGAAGCCGGAACCCTGAGAGACCGGACGTGCACGCTGGCGACGGTCGGGACGGCGGTCCTTCTCATAGCCGCGCTCACCACGCTCGCCGCGGAACTCGCGGAAGAAGCGCTCAAGCGGATGCCCTTCCGGCAGTCCCTCGAAGCCCGGCATGTCGAAGAACGAGCCGCCACGGTCCGATGTGGTCTGGATTTCAGCCTTCACGCGCACGCTCACGACAGCGGGAGAAACCTCTTCCACGATGTCGGCAAAGCTCGGAGCCTGAACCGGCTGCTCGAGGCGAACGGCCTCAGCCATCACCGGCGCGGTTCCGCTCGTCACGACACCAAAGCCGACCGCACCTGCAATCGCAACAGACGCAATCGTGGCCATCAGCCGGCCGCGCCCCTTGCCGATAACGCTCTTGTTTGTCGCGTTGTTGTCAGCATTCTGATGCATGGAATGATATCCTCTTGAAAACATTTCATTTCGGCGCGCCTCGCCGTCTTCGAAGACAGAGATAGTGACCCAAACATTACAGCGCCATTTCCAGCCGATGAATTTTTGGTAATGTTCGCCACGCCTACTCAGTCATGCTTTCACCCTCGCGGACACGCGTATGCACGTGTGCGACGCTCTCCAGGGTCCGGTGAACCGGGCATTTCCCGGCAATCTCTATCAGCTTGTCGCGCAGCTCTTCCGAAATGTCTCCCTCCACATCGATGACCCGTTCAAACCGGTCTATCTTCCCCTGCTCCTTCAGCGCTTCGGAACAGTCAGCGCAATCTTTGGAGTGAATCTTCGCATGCGAGACGTCCACATTGATCCGGCCGAGTGATAGTTTCTTGCGGTCTGCATACATGCGCAGCGTCATGGTCGTGCAGGCGCCAAGCGCGATGGAGAGGAAGTCGTAGGGCGACGGTCCGCTGTCCATCCCGCCATAGCTTTCCGGCTCATCGGCAAACAGCCGATGGCGACCCGCCTGCACTGCGTTCTGAAATTTCCCCTGCCCCGTCTCCATGACACGGACATGCTCGATGGGCGCCTCGCCCTGCGGCTCATCGCCGGTGATGTAGCGCGAGAGCCAGCCGGTCATGACGCTTGCGGCAAACGCGGCATCCTCTTGCCCCGTCAGAAGATGATCGCCGCTGTCCAGCGATACGAAGCTCTTGGGGTGTTTGGCGGCGAGGAAGATCTGCGTGGCGTTCTCGATGCCGACGATCTCATCCAGCGGCGCATGCATGACCAGAAGCGGCTTGTGCATCGCAGCCACGGCATCAAGCAGGGCATGCGAGCGCACATCCTCGACAAACTGATGCTGAACGCGGAACGGGCGGCCGCCGAGGGTGACATCGACCTCGCCTTCCGCTTCGATGCTCTCCGGCGATGCCCCGAGATGCCTGAGAACATGCGCCGTGTCGGAAGGTGCGCCAATGGTGACGACCGCCTTGACGGAAGGAAGACGCGCCGCAATCGAAAGCACGGCAGCACCGCCAAGCGAATGCCCGATCAGGACGCTTGGCGCTTCATAATGCTCTTTCAGGAATTCGGCAGCGCTTAGAAGGTCACCGAGATTGGTCGAGAAGTTTGTGGAGGCAAATTCGCCCTCGCTCGATCCGAGCCCGGTAAAATCGAACCGCAGGACGGCAATGCCACTGCGCGCCAGATCGGCGGCAATCCGGCGCGCCGCCAGCAAATCCTTGGAGCAGGTAAAACAGTGGGCAAACAGCGCATAGGCGCGAACCGGGCCGTTGGGCAGATCGAGACGCGCGGCCAGTTCAGCCCCTGAATGGCCGGGGAAAGCGAGCTTGAGTGTTTTCGCGGTCATGCGCCTACCTTTTGCGTGTGCCTCAATGGATCGTTTCAGGCCGAAGCCAGAGGCTCAAGCTATGGTGAAACGCCCGCAACGCAATGCTTGACGTAGCGAAAACTCAATCACGCTCGTTCAAGATTCGGTCAAGCCGCTCTTTCTCCTCGGCGCTCAGCGCCTGTTGACCCGCGCTGGCCCCGCGACGGCGGGCATTCGCATAAATGATCGCACCGCCGATCAGCAGCAGGAGAAACGGTGCGCCCCAAAGGAGCGCATTGCGATAGCTGAAGCGCGGTTTGAGAAGAACGAACTCGCCATACCGGTCGACCACATAGTCGAGCACTTCCTCATTGCTGTCGCCCGCCTGAAGACGATCACGAACCAGAACGCGCAGATCACGCGCCAGTTCGGCATCGGAATCGTCAATCGACTGATTCTGACAGACCATGCACCGCAGTTCGGTCGACAGATCGCGGGCGCGCGCTTCCAGTGCCGGATCTTCCAGCACCTCGTCGGGTTGCACGGCCGCCACCGGCTGCAGCGACAGGAAGAGTGCGGCCGCAGACACAGCCAGAAGGCTGAATGGCTTGCGCATCATGCCTGTCCGCCCTGTGCCAGAGCGGCTTTCTTGCGGGGCATGGGTGCTCCGATCCGCAGCCTGCGATCAAGCAGCGACACCGTGCCGCCAATCATCATCACGAGCGCGCCAAGCCAGATGAGCGTCACCATCGGCTTCCACCAGATCCGCACGACAATCTTGCCGTTGGGCGTCTGGTCGCCAAGCGAAACATAGAGCTGGCTCACGCCGAGCGTGCGGATGCCCGCCTCCGTGGTCGGCATCTGACGCGCCGTGTAGAAGCGTTTCGACGAAACGATTTCGCCAAGCTGCCTGCCGGTCACGCGCGTCAGGACGAAGCGCGCCTGATCCTCGGTGTAGTTCGGCCCGGTGAAGGGCCTGAAACTGTCGAAGCGCAGATTGTAGCCATGAATTTCCACGACTTCGCCCGGCTCCATGGCGACGATCCGTTCCGTCTCCAGCGTGGTCACCGCCACGATGCCGATGGTGGTGAGGCCAAGCCCCGCATGGGCGAGCGCTGTGCCGAACACCGAACGCGGCAGCCCCTTGAAGCGACTGAAGGCAACCGAAGGCGCAACCTTGCCGAGACCGGACTTGATAACGAGGTCCGTCATTGCCCCCAGCACAAGCCACGCGCCAAGGCCGATGCCCAGCGCAGCCAGAACCGAAGTGCGATCCACCAGAACCAGCGCCAGAAGCGCAACCGCCAGCGCCCCGCCGAAGGCCCAGATGAGCCGCTGCGAGACCGCCCAGAGATCACCGCGCTTCCACGCAAGCAGCGGGCCGAAGGGCACGATTGCAAGCAGAGGAAGGATGAGCGGCCCGAATGTCAGGTTGAAGAAGGGCGCGCCGACGGAGATCTTGTCGCCCGTCACCGCCTCGACCAGAAGCGGATAGAGCGTGCCGATCAGCACCGTGGCCGTCGCCGTGGTCAGTATCAGATTGTTGAGAACGAGCGCCCCTTCGCGCGACACAGGCTGAAAGAGCCCGCCCGACGTCAGCGTCGCCGCCCGCCATGCAAAGAGCGCCAGCGATCCGCCGATGAACAGGACAAGGATGCCCAGAATGAACACGCCGCGCGCAGGGTCCGTCGCGAAGGCGTGGACGGACGTCAGCACGCCGGAGCGCACGAGGAACGTCCCCAGCAGCGAAAGCGAGAAGGTCAGGATCGCCAGCAGCACGGTCCAGATCTTGAGCGCGGAGCGCTTCTCCATCACCAGCGCGGAATGCAATAGCGCGGTGCCGCCCAGCCAGGGCAGAAGCGAAGCGTTTTCCACCGGATCCCAGAACCAGAAGCCGCCCCAGCCCAGCTCGTAATAGGCCCAGTAGGAGCCCATGGCGATGCCGCCCGTCAGGAAGGTCCAGGCGGCCAGCGTCCAGGGACGCACCCAGCGCGCCCAGGCCGCATCGAGCCGGCCTTCGATCAGCGCCGCAATGGCGAAGGAAAACGCAATCGAGAAGCCCACATAGCCGAGATAGAGAAGCGGCGGATGGATGGCGAGCCCGATGTCCTGAAGGATGGGGTTGAGGTCACGGCCTTCAATCGGCGCCGGATCAAGCCGCGCAAACGGATTCGACGTCGCCAGAATGAAAATGATGAATGCGCAGCTGATCGCCCCCTGCACGCCAAGAACATTGGCCCGCAGCGAAAGCGGCAGGTTGCGGCCGAAGAATGCCACCAGCGCACCGAAGAACACGAGGATCAGAACCCATAACAGCATGGAGCCTTCATGGTTGCCCCAGGTGCCGGTGATCTTGAACAGCATCGGCTTGGCCGAATGCGAGTTCTCCCACACATTCAGCACCGAGAAATCCGACTGGATATAGGCCGAGGTCAGCGCCATGAAAGACAGGGCGACCAGCATGAAGCTGGTGATCGCCGCAGGCTCCGCGACCCGCATCAGCGTTTCGTTCCTGAGCTGCGCGCCAATGATCGGCACCGACATCTGGACAAGCGCCAAAGCAAAGGCCAGGACAAGGGCGAAATGACCGAGTTCGATGCTCATTATCCGGTACGCTCCAATCAAGCCGTCTGCGGAGAAACTTCAGTGTAAAGGATCAGCCGCGTTCAATCTTCTTTCCAGACGCCCTTTTCCTTCAGGCTGTCTGCAACTTCCCGCGGCATGTAGTTCTCATCGTGCTTGGCAAGCACCGTATCAGCAACGAAGTTGCGGTTCTGATCGAAGGCGCCTTCGGTCACAACCCCCTGCTCTTCGCGGAAGAGGTCCGGAAGAATGCCGGAATACTGCACCGCCACGGATTCGGTTCCATCCGTCACCGCAAAACGCACATATGTGTCGTCGCCGCGCTGAATGGAGCCCTTCTCCACAAGACCGCCCAGACGTATGCGCTGACCCGCCGCAACCGGCCGTTCTTCAAGGTCGCCCGGCATATAGAAATACGACGTCTGCTCGCCCAGCGCATAGAGTGTGAGCCCTGTGGCGAGCCCCAGAAAACCGATTGCGCCTGCGATGACGGCCAGTCTTTTCTGTTTCCGTGTCACGTCACACCTACTCGCTTTTGATGCCGAGACTATCGGCGAAGGCTTTCAATTCCTGGCTCTCGGGCGCATCGGCCCCAAGGGCTGCCACAGCTCGCTCCAGAGCGGCCTTTGCGTCCTCCGGACGCTTCAGCACGATGTACGAACGAATGAGACGCTGCCATCCATCCATGTCATCCGGGTTTTCCTGCAGCTTGGCGTCGAGGCTCGCAACCATGCCTTCGATCATGTCCTGACGATCAGCCTGGGAGAGTTCGGCTGCCGCAGCCACATCCTCATCGCTTGGACCCGTTGGCGCGGTTTCTGCGCCTGCCACCGATGTGTCACCCGAGCTCAGCAGTGCCTGCCGCGCCGCCACGCGCCACGGCGATTCTCTCGGCAGGTCAGCCAGCATCTCACGCCACATCGCCTGGGCATCTATGGTTTCGCCATCCTGCGCCAGCGCCAGCCCAAGGAAGAAACGCGCCCTCGGCTCCTTCGGGTCAAGCGCAATGGCGGCATTGAAGGCCTCTTCGGCTTCCGCCGTCACCATGCCCTGTGCGCCACCGACAATCGCTTCGCCCAGCGCAGACTGCATCTCAGCACTGTCGCCGGATATGCGCATGATATTGCGCAACGCGGTCTGTGCATCGCCGAAGCGGCCGATCCGCATATAGACCGGAGCCAGAACCTGCCAGCCGCGCGCATCGTCGGGGTTTTCGGCCAGATGGGCTTCCGCCCGCGCCACCAGCTCATCAATCGGGGCATTGGCCGGCTCTTCGGTTGCACGCGCATGAAAGGGCTGCGCCGGCATGTTGGGCGAGCCGGTAAACACGTAGAGCCCCCAACTGACGAGCGGTACGGCCAGAACCGCAATCGCAGCCGTCAGCTGCGTCACCCGTCGACTGGCGTTTCGCTTGCCGGCCTGGCTGTCGGCCGCTTCGGATGCCTTGAGGATGCGCCGGCCGATTTCGGCACGCGCCTGCTCGGCCTCCTGCGGTCCGATGAGACCGCGCTCGGCATCGCGCTCGACTTCATCGAGCTGGTCTCGATAGACCTCGATATCATGAGCGGGGGCATCGTCTGCCTGCCCGTTGCGCACGGCAAAGGGCCGCAATACGGCGAAAGCGGCGACGAAGGTCAAAAAGGCGGCAAGGATCCAGAACAACATGAGCCCTAAATAGCGGTCGGCAAACCCGCTGCCAACTCGATACGCCTGCGGCCATTTGGCAAGTCACGGTCGCGCTGTGCAAACATCTCGCACAAACATGGCAAATACCAGACGTTCAGGAACCGGCACAACCGGTCAGTCAGGCCAGTTGCGCTGTCTTATCAATGTGTTAGCCGAGCAACATCCAGCTGCCATCCTCGTTGCGGCAAGCAGTTCCGCGCGCCTTGCGCGGCCCGCCATTGACCTGAATGACATGGGTATACTGCCGGCAGTCCTGCGAACCGACGCGGTAAGGCTGCGCCGGGCGCACTGTTCCCGCCCGTCCGGACGAGGCATCCTGCCACGAGACATCCTGACCGGCAGGCGTATTTTCAAGCGCCTTGTACTCGGCCTCGATGGCAAGCCGCTTCTGCCGTCGCGACAGGGCGTCACCAAGTTCACCGCCGACGAGCCCGCCGCCCTCCATGCCAAGAATGGCAGAGCTGTCCGCAGGCGTCTGCGTCGCCGCGAACTGATTGGGCTCAAGCTGCGAGCCGGACATGTTGCTGCCGAGGCAGCCCGACAAAACTGCGGAGAACGCTACAGCGAAGATTGGCGCGAGTTTCATTGATCTCGATGATCCCCTGAGACACACTCATCGTTTACGAGCCCCTGATTAGGGCATCGATTTGGCCTAATTTGGACGATCTTCCTTAACAAGCAATTCTATGCTTCGGCCCGTGGCAGCGTAACGACAGCTTTCAGCCCACCAAGAACAGACCGCTCCAGCGCAAGCGTGCCTCCGTATTCTTCCACCAGGTCGGCAACAATCGCAAGGCCCAGCCCTGTTCCCGGCTTGGTTTCATCGAGCCGGCGACCGCGTTTTACTGCGTCGCGCGCCTGCTCTTCGGGAATTCCGGGCCCGTCATCTTCGATCACGATGCGCAGGCCCCGCCCCTCGCCCGGCTCGCCCCCTTCTTCAAGGGTCAGCGCGACCTGGCCTGCGGCCCACTTCATCGCATTCTCCATCAGATTGCCGTTGATCTCCTCCAGATCCTCCCGCTCTCCGGCAAAGACCAGCACCTCGTCGGGCAGTTCCACCTGCAGATCGATGGACGGATTGAGCTTGCTCATCACCCGCGCCATCCGCTCCAGAGAAGCCTGCACCGGTGTCCGAAACACAAGGCTGTCGCGCTGTGCTGCAGCACGCGCACGCTGGAGATAGTGGTCAAGCTGCTGTTGCAGCGCCTTGGCCTGTGCGGTGATCAGCTTGCCGCGCTCGCCGCCCACCGCATCGCCTTCATTCATAAGCACGGCAAGCGGCGTCTTCAGCGAATGCGCCAGATTGCCCACCTGTTTGCGTGAACGTTCGACAATGCGTCTGTTGTTGTCGATCAGCGCATTGGTCTCATCCGCAAGCGCCTCGATCTCTGTGGGGAATGGCCCGGCCAGCCGCTGCGCCGTTCCCGCCCTGATGTCGGAAAGCGCCTGCTGCACGCGGTTCAACGGGCGCAGACCGTAAAGAATGGCGAAGACATTGATCGCCACCATGCCAATGCCGAAAAGCGCGAGATAGCCATAGAGCGTGCGAATGAAGCGGCTGATTTCGTCTTCCAGCTCGCTGCGGTTGCCCATCACGCGAAAGCGCGCAACCTGCCCCTGATCGCCCACCACCAGCTCGGCCTCAACCACCTGGATCGTGTCGCCACCGGGGCCGGTCGTCTTGTAATTGCGTTGAAAGCCCGCATTGAACGGCACCCTGGACGCGTCTGGCGAAGGGATCGGCATCGCCATGGACGGCGAGCGCAGCGCCCGCCCCAGATCATCCGTCACCGGCTCAACCGCCCAGTACCAGCCCGACTGCGGCTGCAGAAAGCGTAGATCATCGAGGTTCGGATTGCCCTGCAACCCGCCATCCTCGGCCACGCCGACAGAACCGATCACATTGTTCAGATAGGCTGACAAAACGCTGTCAAACCCCCGTTCCGAGACCTGTCGGAACAGCGCAGAGATGATGGTGGCGATCACCACCAGCGCTATGATTGCCCAGAAAGAGGAAAACGCGATCACCCGCACCGCAAGCGAGCGGGACAGGATGCGCCTCAGATAGGATTGCTTGTTATGGTCAGCCATCGGGGCGGCCTAACCGGCCCCCGGCTCGCGCAGACGATATCCCATGCCACGCACGGTTTCGATCAGATCCACATCGCCAAGCTTCTTGCGCAACCGTCCGACAAACACTTCGATCGTATTGGAATCCCTGTCGAAATCCTGGTCGTACAGATGCTCGACCAGTTCCGTGCGCGAAACCACCGTATCCTTGTGGTGCATCAGATAGGCCAGCAGCCGGTACTCATGCGACGTCAGCTTCAGCGGAACGCCCCCCACATCCGCCTTCGAGGCTTTCGTATCAAGGCGGACCGGACCACATCGCAGTTCAGACGATGCATGACCCGCCGCGCGCCGGATCAGCGCGCGCAGCCGCGCGAGGACTTCCTCAATGTGAAATGGCTTGGTTACATAATCGTCAGCGCCCGCGTCGATACCGGCAACCTTGTCGCTCCAGCGGTCACGCGCCGTCAGGATCAGGACCGGCATCTTGCGCTCGTCCTGACGCCAGCGCTCCAGAACGCTGATGCCGTCCATCTGCGGCAATCCGATATCAAGAACCACCGCATCGTAGGGCTCGGTGTCTCCGAGGAAATGCCCTTCCTCGCCATCGAACGCCTTGTCGACCACATAGCCGGCATCGGTCAGTGCTTCGCAGATCTGCCGGTTGAGGTCCTTGTCGTCTTCGACAACCAGAATGCGCATCAGCCCCTCGACTTGTCCTGTTTCACGTCATTCAAAGGCCACGCACGGGCAAACGCCTCGCCCGGGCGCGCGGCATCAATTGGCCGGCACCACGAACTCGGCGCGTTTCGGGCGTTCCCCGTTACCACCGGGAATGACCACGACCACCCTGCAGACGGTCTTTCCACCCTGGTCTTCGGCTGTTGCCTGAACCAGTTGCCCGCCATTCTGGGCCGCAACCCGTGAACCGACGGAGTAGCAATCGACGCCCGACTGGGCGGCGGCTGCGGATGGCCAGATCAGCACCGGCAAAAGCGCCAGAGCGACCAGCAAGAAGGGTTTATTTGCACGATGCCAGAACATGCATCCGGTGTAGCCCATACAGCCTGAATAGGAAATGAACGGCTGTGTTATTTTACGGGGCGCTGGGTTTGCGAAGGCGGGTCATTGCCCGCCTTCGCAACTCTTTCTAGGCAATCGTGCTGCGGGCATGAACCCTGCCGAAAATGGCGACCAGCCCAGAAATGGCAGTGATGGCCTGCAACAGCCCTTCAGACACGGCCGAACTGTCGATCTCGCCGACCGGATAGCCGAGCATACTCGCCGCCGTCGCCGCAATCGTGACCACAGACGCCCAGATGGTGCGCGAGAGGTACCATGGTTTGCTTCTGATCATCGTCTTCCTTCCCTTGTTGAATGGTCAAACGGTCACTGCAATGCTGGCCGGGTTTCCCGGTCCGGCCTGAGCGCTGATCTGGCGCACGGTGAAATGGATCGGCCCCGCAGCACCCGGAAAATCGGCAGCCCTCTGCGCCGCCTCATAAACCCACTGGGCTGCCGCTGAGGAAACACTGCGCACCACCGCCCCGCCCTCGCCGGCGATGTCGACACGGTACTGTTCGCTCGCCTCGCCAAGCGGGATGTCCTCGCCCAGCCAGCTGTCACCATCGATGCGACTGCGCCGTATCCAGGAAATGGAAATGTCGCCATTCGGCAACGCCCGCGCCCTGAGATGAACCGGTGCGAGCGGCAGAAGCGCTCTCGTCCCGCCCGATGCGCACATCTGGAAGAAGCGGTCACTGCCAAAATCTTCGCCCGCAGGTCCGATGCGCCACGTCCGCTCAAGACCGATTTCGCCGGCTTGAAGCCCCGCACTCGCCACAGCCTGATCCAGCAGCACGAACCCCGCCCCCGGCGGTGCCCCGGCCCGCATCGCATCCTCTGTGCCCAATTGCCCGCGCAACAGCCCGCTCAGACGCCAGCGGGACGGCGCAATCTCCTCTGCGTCCATGAACTGCAGGATTTCCCAGGCCCCGTTCTGGCTGAAAACGGCAGCGGCATTGGCCCCGTTGAGCAGCCGCGATCGTGAAACCGCTTCAAGAGCACCCGAAAGGAGGTCCACCGTCAGGCTCCGCCCTCTGTCGAGACGGCCAGAGCACACGCCCTCAATCGCCTCCGGCAGGAAACCCATCGTGGCGCGCTTTTCAATGGTCGTCCGGACTTCGAACCCGCTTTCCTCCGGAGAAGAAAACACCACGTGCCGTGTCCAGGGCTGCGCATGGACAGCGATGCGTAGCGCATCCTGTGCGCCCTGCATCCCCGGCTGCCAGGGCAGATCGAGCATAAGCGCAAACGCCGCACTTTCGTTGGCTCCTGCGCCGTCACCGGGCGGCAGCGGAAGCGGTTTTGCCGACGGGGCCGGAATTGCGTGAACCCGCCGCGCCTTCACGCTGCGAAAGGTTCCGTCCTCGATCTCGGTAACGAGGTATCGGGTCTGCCCTGCCGCCTGCGGTATCGTGACGACCGACCCCGGCTCGATCCCGCCTTCGGAAGGCGGCAGGGCGAACTGCGCCTGCTCGCGCGCCGCCCAGTGTCGCAGCAGCCAGCCAGTCGCCTGCGCCTGCGCCTCAGGCGTCGCCAGAACACCCGGAAAGCTCAGGAAATGCGTCTTCTGCCCCTTGGCGCCCACATGCTCGGCCACCGCCGTAGACGCCTGATGATCCTTCATCTCATCGCGATAATCGACATGCAGCCGCGCCGGCAAAGCATGGTCGGGATCACGCACACGCTCAAACACCGGCGCATCGCCCTCGATCACCAGATCGCCGATCTCCTTTGCGTCCTTCACCGCCGCACCGATGGACCGGAACACCAGTTGCCCGGCGCGTTCATGCGCACCGATGCCAAATAGATCCGTAATCGGCTCAAGTGCTGCACGCGCCGTCGAAGGATTGGCCACGACATAGCCGGTCAATGTCCCATCCGCAGACGCCGTCTCGGCGGGCGGCAAATCATGATCGGCCATAATGGCGTTGATCAGATCCTCGACGGCCAGACCACTTGCCCGGCCATTCAGCCAGTGCCCGCAGGACCAGCTCTCGCCATCGCCCCACACATCCCGTCGGGTCGGAAAGACCGGAAACGGACGCGCATCCCACGCCCAGACCGAAGCCGTCTCGGGCGAAACCATCGGTGCGTGATACACGGGCGAAACCGGATTGTGCGCCCCCGCACGCGACCAGTGCGCATAATGCGCCTGCAAAAGACGATGCTGCGCGAGGTCAGACCGTCCGCCACTGGAAAAATAGGGTATCGCCCCTTCCGACGATTTGGCGTCTGGAAACACATTCGGCTGGTTCGGCCCCTTGTCGACGGCAGGACAGCCGATCTCCGTGAAGATGATCGGTTTCGAGGCTGGAACCCATGCCGTCGGCATCGGCTTCTCAGTCCCGCCCAGACGGTCGAAATGCGGATTGGACCACCAACCCACCAGATCCTTGTAACGAAAGACCCAGGGCTTGCCGTAAGCGCCATCCGTTATCGGCGAGCGCCGCCGCGCCGCCCGGTCCGCCTCACTCGCATAATACCAGTCGAACCCTTCACCGGATGCAATGCCGGCCTTCAGCCCCTCAATGTCATACGGCCCCGAAAACCCGTCCGGGTTTGCGCCCGCGTAATCCTCGTCGCGCCAGTCGGACAGGGGCATGTAATTGTCGATGCCGACCGCATCGATCGCATCTTCCGCCCACAGCGCATCGAGATTGAACAGCACATCGCCACTGCCGTCCGCCGGCTGGTAGCCGAAATACTCGCTCCAGTCCGCGCCATAGGTGATGGTCGGCCCGGCCCCCAGCAGGCTGCGCACCTCATTGGCCATCGTCCGCAGACCGTCGACAAACGGAAACTGGCCCATCCCGTCGCGCAGCCGCGTCAGGCCGCGCAGTTCCGAACCGATGAGAAACCCGTCGACACCGCCGGCAGCCGCCGCAAGATGCGCGTAATGCAGGAGAAAGCGTCGATACCCCCAGTCCCCCGGCGCACCATTGAAGGCAATCGTCGCCTCGTCCCGCACATAATCGGCAGGAGCCGCAGCGCCGAGAAGCGCCTGAACCTGCGCGCCCGCCGCTGCCGTCTTATCCGCGCTCGCCGGTTGCCCCGGTGCTGGAAACGAGGTCACGCGCCCCCTCCAGGGATAGGCTGGCTGCCGGGGTCCACCAAACGGGTCCGGCAGATTGTTGTCCGCAGGCACATCCATCATCACGAACGGATAAAGCCAGACCTTCAGCCCCCGCGCCCGGATCGCCCGGATCGCAGCAATCACCGTGTTGTCGGAAGGCGTGCCGCCATAGGCCGCGCCCTCCTCGGTCGAAGACACGATCTGCGCATCGTTTCGTTCGACACCCGATACACACCATTTTGCGCCTTCACCACCGAACAGAAGGCGGGTGAACGTCGCGTGGATGCCCATCATGTCCCAGATCGGCCCCCACGGGTTCGGAAGCGCTTCATTGCCATGGGAGACGACCATGGGCTTGATCTGGCAGTTCCCCGCGCGCAGGTCCGTGCCAAACCACGACACAACCAGCGAGATCGTCTTCAGATTTGGAAACAGCGCCTGCAATTCATCCAGCGACGCCTCAAGATCGCTTTCAGCGGATAGCGCGTTCCGGTTGACCAGAACATGCTGCCCCGGCCGTTCCATAATCTTCACCGCCTGCGGCGAAAGTCCGAATTCGGTCGAACCGGGAATAAGCGCCACAGAACCGATGGACGGGTTCAATGCCCCCACCGGACGCATCACCTCGAACTGAAACTGCGGAATGCGCCGCCCATAATCATCGATCGGCATGCGGTCGATCACCGCATAGGCCGTTCCCCTGTAGGCCGGCGCATTTCCGGCCCCCTGCTTCGCTTCAATGAGCGGATCGGGCATCTGGTCATCGGTCCCGCGATAGATGCGGATGTTGACCTTGCTCTGGTCCACCTCCCGTCCATCCGCCCAGATCCGCCGCACGCCTGCGATTTCGCCTTCGCAAAGGGCAAACGCCACATTGGCGAAGTAATTGTAGGTGGTGACTTTCGGGCCGCCCTTGCCGCCCTGGCGCTCGGTCGTGCTGGTTTCCTCAAAACGGGTCGCCCAGATCAGCGTGCCGCCGGTGCGCACCGTGCCGTAAAGCCTCGGCAGCGGCGCGCCCTCCTCTCCGGAAAACGGACGCGCCGCCGAAAGACGCGGCCCTTCATAATGCTGCCGACCACCGAGCAATGCGCGGTCGACCACATAGCCGGCCAGCGCGCCCGCAGCCGTTCCAAGCGTCACGCCCACAGGGCCGAGAAAGCCGCCGAGAAACGCACCCGCAGCCTGCAGAACAATCGTCGCCATCGGCTCTCACTTTCCAGATTGAACAGTTACAGGCAGGGGAAACGCGAAGACACCGGCGAGCCTTCGCCGCCATTGCGGCACCAGCGCCGAAACGGTCACCGCACCGCCTTCATAGGCATGAACAAACGCATCCTCGCCGCTGAGAATGCCCACATGTTTTGCAGGCAGCCCGCCCCGCCAGCGGAAGAGCACGAGATCGCCCGGCCTGCGCGCTCCGATCTCCTTCTCGGCACAGTGTCTGCGCGCCGCCGCAAGAAGGCGCTCCTCGCGCGAGGCCTCTGCCCAGTCAGCGCTGTAACTGCCCGGATATTCCGGCTCGCAGCCATAAACTTCACGCCACACGCCCCGCAGCAGGCCAAGGCAGTCGCACCCCACGCCCCTGCGGCTTGCCTGATGGCGATAGGGCGTGCCGACCCAGCGCATCGCTTCGCGCAGGATCGCCGCGCGCAGCTCCGCCTCGCATCCGATATGGTGGTGCATCATCTCACCAGCGCCCTTCCATCGAACACGCCCTCTTCATTCACATAGCCGTAAGCCGCGTCGTCTCCCGGCAGATGCGGAAAACCGCGAAAATTCACTCCGTTCGAGAACTTGGCCCTGCAGGTGGAAAACCGCTTGTCACAACCGGCAACGATGCTGAACGCATCGCCTGCCTCGCCGCCAAGTGCCGCTTCGCGCCACAGCGAAAGCCGAACCGCATCCCCCGCCCGGCCGTGCGAGACGATCCGCTCCTTACGCCCCGCATGCGCCCCGCCGGTCCAGGTCAGAACGCCATTGTCGAACCAGCCATCGGAAAAGCTGCCAATGCCATCGACGATGACGACGCCGCCGTCTTCCACGCGCACAAGCGTTCCAGTCCCCGCAAAATGCGCATCCGCAAGGTTGACCTTGCAGGTGCTGTCGCCCAGTTCGGCGTCGCAGTCGCGTCGCACCGTGCGCCCGTTTGGCTGATCAAGCGCCCAGTTCTCGCTTTCCAGCTCGGCAATGAAATGCCCGTCGCGCCGCGTCACCTTGCCGATCACCGCAACCCGCACCCGCCTGAACATTGCCGGATCGCGCCAGTTCACCAGCAGGGTCTCAACCTTCGCGCCGTCATAAAGACCGGAAAGAATATCCTCTTCCGAAATGTCGATGGCCGAGAGCGCCCCTTCCACATCGACGCTGTCGACGGACAGGCCAAAGGACGATTTCGCCTCGCTCGCAGTAAATCCGCTTTCCGGCGCAAACAGCGTTCCGTCGCACAGGAGTTCCCTGTCGTGGTCGGTGAAGCCAAGTACAGTCCCATCGCTTCGGCTCAGCCGCCAGCAATGGCACACGCTTGTCGCTTCCCCCTCAAGATGCGCCGCCAGCGCGTCACCAGTCTGCGTCATGCGAAAATCTCCACCAGCGGTATGGTTGGGATCTGCCCGGCCCTGAAGGCGCTCAGGCTTACCGAGAGCCGCTCCATGTCGAAGCGCACCGGCACATCGAATTCAAAGCCGGCCGTCACAACCGCGCCATCGACCGGCGTTGCCCCCGGCTGAAAGACCACTTCGCCCGTTTCGCCATCCACGGCGTAATCGAGCGAGGTCTGCATCTCTGTTCCGTTCACCGCGACCAGAACGGTCTCCGCCACCGGATGCGTCACCGGGCGCAAGACCGCATCTTCTCCATCGCCATAGGTCTTGGTCAGCGCAAACCGCGCCGTCGCGCCATCACCCGTGCCGACCCTCTGGTCGAGCGCCGATGGCGTCGCCGAAGGCGCACACGACTTCATGTCGAACGGATCACGAAAACGGAAACCGTGCAGCGATCCGCGCCGCGCCTCGAAGAAGGCGAGAACCGCATGCACATCGTCGAGCGAGCGAAGCCCCGTCCCCGCGTCGTAATAGCGCCGCGCCAGCACCTGCCGCGCATTGCGCTGTTCGCGTCCCGAGACCAGTTGCACGATCTCGTTTCGGCGCTCCGGCCCACCCGTCGCGCCGAACGAGATCGCGAGCGGAAACCGCACGTCGTGAAAGCTATTCATGCTGTTTCCTTCCGCGCTCAGAGCGTCCGTGCCCCGCGCGATACGGCGCGGGTCAGCATGCCGGTGATCTGCGCTTCGGACTTGCGAAACGACCCGGCGTCAGGCGTGGACACGTTGAAGACAATGCTGGTCGCCGCGCCGCCGCCACCGCCAGCGCCAGCGGCGACGCCAAGACGGCCATCCGCCCCGCGCTGCAATGGCAGGATCGCCTCCGCGCCAGCCTCGCCCATCAGCCCCACATTGCCGCCCATGGGAAAATAGGTGGGCGAGGAAACAACACCGCCGCTCGCAAACGGCACCACCCCGCCCTTCGCAAAAGGCATGATGCCGCCCAGCACGCTCGAAAACAGCGAGGAACCGAGCGCCGCCAGGGGCTGAAGCGCCTGTGAAAGCGCCATGCTCGCCAGGTTCATGCCGATATTGCGCAGCACATCCTCAAACGACTTGCCGCTCACCACCGCGCTCTTCAGCGCCCCGGTCATCTGCCGGCCAAAACCGTCAGCCAGCTTTTCCAGATCGCCCAGCGCTGCCTCGAAAGGCCTGGTGTCCGCGCGAATTTCAAAGGTCACATCTTCCAAGGC
>MRWG01000650.1_pt1 | contig 32692 bp, 38 predicted proteins | sample 1013341 | NCBI WGS metagenome assembly MRWG01 (sample SAMN06117577, study PRJNA244670) | biofilm metagenome | biome: Water; feature: Cathode Biofilm; material: Biofilm; isolation source: microbial consortium enriched at the cathode of a solar microbial fuel cell | place: USA: District of Columbia ... | reverse complement strand
TGCGTTTCGTGCCGCTTGAGGAGATCGTCGATCCGCGCCTTCTGCTGATCGTCCAGGTTCGCCGCGTCGACGAACGCATGCAATGCCTCGTAGCGCTTGCGGATCTCCTCGACGCCTTTCTTGGAACCCGAGAGGATCGTCTCCTCGCCCTGCTGGTCGATGCGTTCGACCTGGTTGATCAGGTTGGCGTTGCCGCTGTCGCGGAAGGCGGCCCTGAGGTCGGCCGAGGTGCGGCGCAACTGCGCGCTGAGCCCGTCGTCCGTGCCGGCGCCGATTTCGCGTTCGGCATTGAGGAACGTCTGGAACTGCTGGTCGTATTGCACCAGTCCGTCGCGGATGGTCGTGACGTGCTGTGCCAGCGGCTGCGCTTCGGGGTAGCTGAACAGTTCGTCGAGCGCCGCCGATACATCGGCGAGGTCGGCCGAAAAACCGGCCGCGATCTCGGTATCCCGGGTCAGCAAAAACTTGCGCTGGCGTGCCTGCAGGCTGTAGGTGCCGCGCTCCACGGTGTTGGCCAACTCGTCGATCCTGGCCGCGCGCTGCAGGTTCTGGAGCGCCTGATCGAGGCGCTGGTCGACATGGTAGTAAAGCGCGCCGAACGCCGTCGCGGCGATCAGGCAGGCGAGGAAATACAGCCATGAACGTGCGCCGAGGCTCAGTCCGCCCAGAAACGTCTTGTCGCCGAAGCCGGTGCTTGCGGTGTCGTATTCGACCTCGTCGTTGCGCGCTGCGTGGATCGCCATATCGTTCCCTTCGAACCCCGGGAATCGCTTATACCATCCCGGGGCCGCTTTCGCAGCCGCATTTGCAGCCCGATGCCAATCCTGACACTATGCGGCGGAACGATGGCTGGTTTCGATCAGGGATCGGAAATTCCGCAGGAAAATGAGCGACAAGACCGAGAACGTTGCCGACACTCAAGCCCAGGGACCCGTGGTTCGCACGGTGCCCGAAGGCGATGACCGCGAGCGCATGGTGTGCGTCGACTGCGGGTTCATTCACTACGACAATCCGCGCATCGTCGCCGGCGCTGTCTGCACGTGGCAGGACAAGATCCTGCTGTGCCGCCGCGCCATCCAGCCGCGCATCGGTTATTGGACGATTCCCGCGGGCTACCTGGAACTCAACGAGACCATCGACGAGGGCGCCAGGCGCGAGGTCATCGAGGAATCCGGCGCCAGCGTCGAGATGGGCGCGTTCCTCGGCATGTTCGAGATCCCCAGGATTTCGCAAATCTACATGATCTACGAGGCGGCGATGACCGGACCCGAACTGGACCCGGGTCCCGAAAGCTCGGATGCGGCGCTTTTCGACTGGTCGGACATTCCCTGGAACGACCTCGCGTTTCCGAGCGTGACCTGGGCGCTCGAGGTTTATCGCGCGGGCACCGGTCCGAGGTTTGAGATTTTCCGGCATCCCTGAGTTATCCACAGCTTGATCGCGGCAAACCGGAGACGGTTTACCGCCCGTTAACCCTTTCCCCGCTAGCGTTCGATACAGGAAGGGACGGGGTATTCCTATGACGGACGGGGTCAATGTCACAATTGGCGGCGCAGGCGCGGCGAAGCCGGTCCGCAGCCAGTATCAGTCGGAAAGCGTGCGCGAGGTCCGCTCGCGGGCGCAATTTCTCGAACACGAGCAGTCGCCGCAGGAGCAGGCCGGCGTGAAGCGTCTGCGCAGCCTGCTGAATCAGGGCCAGCCGCTCGACCAGAACGCGCCGCGTGGTTATTACCTGAATATCAACGTATAACGGGTGCCGTCATGGGACGGCATCTTGTTCTCCGAGTTTTCCTGCTTCTGGGACTGCTGTGGCCGGGCGCGGCCGCCGCGGCGACGCTCGAGGTCGAGATCGTCGGCCTCGCCAGCGACAAGGGCGATGTCCATGTCGCGCTCTACGACAACCCGGATACGTTCCCGGATTCGAACGGCATGCGGACCAAAACCGAAGTGTTGCCGGAAGGCCGCATTGCCCACGTCACCTTTCGCGATCTGCCGGCCGGCCGTTACGCGGTCGCCGTCTATCACGATGAAAACGGCAACGACGAATTCGACCAGGGCTTTCTCGGTATCCCGCTCGAGGACTACGGGTTCTCCAACGACGCCGCCGTTTTCCTGGGGCCGCCGTCGTTCGGTGACGCCGCTTTCGACGTTACCGAACCGTCGGTCTCGATCAGAATAAACCTCGGAACCTGACGTTCGGTCGGAGTCAGCAGTTGCTGCAACCCTCGCCATCGATGTCGGTGATGACCCGCGCAATCAGCAGCGGGAACGCCGGCAATCCGGCGATGCCCCCGCCGCCACCGTCCTGCGCCAGCACCAGATATTTCCGCTGCTCCTCCTTGGGCGGCGGTGGAGCGTCATCCTTTTTCATTTCATAGACGGTTTCGATCCGCTGCGGCACGGTCACGCCGCGAATCTGCATCGACTGCATGAACGTCTGTGCTTCGTTGGGTCCGAAGGACGTTCCCTTGGGGGCGCAATGATAGCCGAAAATGGCTTTTCTCGGCCGCAACTGGCGGTCCCTGGGGTGGGTATCCCATGTCCCCGAGAAACCGGCGCATTCGCGGCCCGCTTCGACCTGCTTGTAGGGCTGAACCCAGAATTCCGCGATATCGTTCTTGACCAGGAAGGTCTCGCCGAAGTCCAGGGTCTGTCCCTGATTGAAGCGCCACATACGGCTTGAGTCGACGATGAGCTTAGCGAAGTCCAGCACGGTGTTGTAGCCGAACTCGCGCGTCGGACGGGCGTAAAACATCTCTGCCTGACCCTGATCCGAGCGGTACAGGGTATATTCCTCGAGCACGCGCCGGTCGTTGTAGGTCACGCGCGTCGGCGTCGCACCCTTGTATTGCGGGGCTTCCAGCAGGACGAGGTTGCGTTCCTCCGCGAGCTGGCGGAACGTGCCCGTGTTGATCTTGTCCGCGTTCATGACCGAGGCACACCCGCCGAGCGTGCCGGCCACGAGCGTGAGTGCGCATAATATTCCGATCGATTTCATTTGAGACATGTCCTCAGTTTCCTTGCTACCAGCCGGCCCCTGGTCGGCTCAGATATTCTTCCTCGTCCGGCGTCGATGTGCGCCCCAATACCCCGTTCCGGTGTGGAAATCGTCCGTACGCCTCGATCACGTCACGGTGCGCTATGGCATATTTCGTGAAGTCATCATACCCCATTTCCCCGAACAGCCGAACCGCCTCGTTCTGGTCGTCCATGTTCTCCGCGTGCTCGAACGGGAGGTAAAGGAACATGCGGCGATGCGGCGGCGGTTGCCGTTTGTCCATGCCCGCGGCGACCGCTTTTTTCGCCCATTTCAGTGCCAGCGGGTCTGTGGCGTAGGCATCCGGCGTACCGCGATGAATGTTGCGCGGAAACTGGTTGAGAACGATGACGATCGCCAAAAAATCGTCCGACGTTATAACGTCTTCGTCGAATGCGCCGCGTTTCGCCCGGTCGAGCACATCGCCGAAGCGGTCCCGGATTTCGGCGTCCGTTTCCGGCGTCGACTTGAACCAGAACGGTTGCTGAACCTCGGCGTTTTTCGCGTCCAGTCCGCCGAACCAGAATTCCAGAACGGCCGCCGTCACGTCCTGCATGGTGGAGAGTTCATTCATGCAGCTATATATGGCAATGGAACAGCGACGGCGGAAGGGCCTTCCGCTTGACCGCCCGTAAACTTGGCGTGAGCATGCAGCCATGAGGACATCCGCCCTGGCCCTGATCTTCGTGGCCGTCGCCGCCGCAGCCGTGGGTGGGGCATATCTTGCGATTCCCTGGGTCGGCGCCTGGGCGCTGAGCAATTATCTTTCCGCGCGGGGGTTCCCTGACGCCACATTCCACATCGACAGCATAGGCCTGACGCAGGTGACGGTGACGGAAGTAGACCTCGGTGCCGGCAGCGACACCCGCGTCCGGGAACTCAGCGTCAGCTATTCACCCGGTCGGCTTGCAAACGGGGTCATTGACGGCATCCGGATCGAACAGCCGGAGGTGCCGCTTGCGATCGGTGCCGGCGGTGTCGACCCCGGACCGCTCGAAAAGTTGCTGGGCCGGCCTGGCGACGATGCGTCGGCACCTGCCGTGCGTCTGATCGGCCCGGTTACGGTTTCCGCCGGTCTGCTCAGGATCACCACGCCGCTGGGCGACGTGGAAGCCGCGGTCGAGGGTGTTATCCTGCTGACCGACGGGATCGGCACGGATGCAAACCTGCAGTTCGCGCTGCAGCATCCGAAAGCGCGGCTCAGCGGCCGCGCCCGTGGGATTCTCGATCCACAGGATCAGGTGCAGTTTACCATCGACATTCAGAATGCGGCGAGCGACGCGCGCGTGGCGTTCACCGAGATGAAGGGCGCGGTGAACATTTCCGGCACGCTATCCGGCGCCATGGAGGGCGGTGGATCGCTGACGCTGCAGGACGTGGCCGTCGACGGTATCGCACTCGGCAACGTCGATCTGGCGGGGGACGTCGACGGCAAAACGGCAACGGCGGAGTTCCTGCTGGGCGGTGCCGGCACCGGGCTCTCCATGCAGGTGCGTGCCGAAACGGACGACATCTTCGATCCGGCGGCGCAACTGCGGCTTGCCGGGGAAGCGGCGACGGACGGCCTTAAGGGACCGTTCGCCTTGCCGGTGCCGCTGGACGCGGTCGGCGCGCTCGATTTCGACATCGCCGGGTCGCGGCGCGATCTTCAGGCGCTGCCGGCCGGCATCGCAGCAAACGCCGTGCGCGCGGCAGACGGCATTGCCGGCACGGTCTCCATGACGCATCTCGGTCTCACCAACGCGAACGGTGCCAATGCCACCATGAACGGCACGCTTGAGCTTGCCGTCGACAACCGCGGCTGGCGGCTGCGGCCGTCCGGCGATCTCGATCTCGACCTCGATCTGGGACTGCCCGGTCCCGGACAACGTCTCGAACTGTCGCTGTCCGGCGCCGGCGATGTGCCGTTTATGGCCGGCGGGCCGACGGCGGCCGATCCGCTACGCATCGCCACGGATTACCGGGGCGTATTCAACGGCCGGTTCCCGTTCTCCGGCGATGCCGGCGGCACGCTGTGGCCGGCGACCACGGACGGCCTGATGTTCGAAAACGTGGCGCTGCGCTTCGATCCGTGGGAGGTGAAGACAGGCGGCATGGAGATTGTCGCCGAACGCGTGGGCGTCCGCCTTTCCGGCCCGCTCCGGCAACTGGACCTGGACGTTACTGCGGATGTGCGCCTGTCCGGATCGCTATGGCCCGGCGTTTCCGTCAGCGGCGGGCGGACCTCGTTCAGCGCCGACGTTGCGTACGGCCCCGAAGGGATCAGGATTTTCCCACAAGGCTGCACGGTCATTCGCGCCACCGGTATCGCTTTCGATCAGGGAACTCTCAGGCCGGGGCCCTTGTCGGTTTGCCCGCGGACGGACGCCGTTCCCCTCGTGCATGCGGTTACGGGGGCGCAGGGCCTGAAACGGATCGACCTCGCGCTGGTGCTCAACAGCGCCGAGTTCGCGCTCGACGGCGTTGGCCCCTATCCGTTGAACGGCACGCTGCCGCGTTTCGACGGCACCGCCAGCTACGATTCCCGCCGCGGCACTTGGTGGGCGAAGTTCGATGCCGACGGCGGCAATCTCAAGGCGGCCGGTCTCGATTTGGCCGTCACGGGCCTGGACGGCGCGTTCAGTCTGGAGGGGAAGGACACGCTGCTGGGCGCTCGCGCCGACATCAAGACGGCCGATATCGCCGACACCCGGCGGCCCGTGCGCGTGCAGCCGGTCCAACTTGCCGGCAAGGGGCAGTACCGGCCGTCCGCGGCCGGCTTTACGGGGGAAGCCGGATTCCAGGACGGTCCGCGTGCGGAGATCGACGTTCAGTACGATGTTCCCGAGAGCCGGGGCACCGTGAAGATCGATCTGCCGGCGTGGACGTTCGCCGCCGGCGGTCCGCATCCGCAGGATTTTTTCCCCGTCTTGAAAGGGATGGTCACCGACGTTGCGGGCGCCCTCGCGGGGGCGGCGCAGTTCGAATGGAGCGGTGATGCCATGACCTCGACGGCGACGGTTTCGTTGACGGACGTTGCCTTCGGCACGACGCCCGCCGAGGTCAAGGGCGTTAACGGCGTGATCGAGATCGCGGATCTGGTGAACCTGAAAACCGCCACGCCACAGACCTTGACTGTCGGCCTGCTCGACGCCGGGATGCCGCTTTCGGACGGCAGGGTGACGTTCGAACTGCCGGGCGGCAACCGCGCACATATCGTCAATGCAAGCTGGCCGGTGTCCGGCGGGGTGCTGGAAATCAACGATCTCGATGTGCCGTTCGACCGGCCGCCGGACGTGATCGTTGCCGATCTCAAGAACCTGAATGCCGCGCACATCGCCCGTAACATGGAGATCGACGGCCTCGAGGCCGAGGGGCGCCTTGCCGGACGCATACCCGTGCGTATTACCGAGGACGGCCCCGTGATCGACGACGCGCGCATCTGGTCCCTGCACAAGGGGGCGCTCCGGTTCCGCTCGCAAGTGGCGCTGGAAAGCCTCAGGCAAAGCGGCGAAATGGCGGACCTGCTGGCAAACGCGCTCTCGGATTTCCGCTATACCGATCTTCAGATGTCGTTGAACGGGCCGCTCTCCGGAGACATCACCGCGAAGGCGAAGATAAACGGGGCGAACCCGGCCCTTTACGGCGGCAAGCCCATCGAGCTCAACGTCGCGCTGCAAGGAGCCTTGCGGGACCTGCTGCAAAGCGCTAGCGTTATTCAAGACCTTCCGGGGAACATCCGGGACCAGATGCAGGGTCCTTCCGGAAAGCCGCAGGAGGAGTAAACAGACGGAGCGCGACCGATGTCGTACCGTAACATTTGGTCTGTACTCGCCGCGGTGGCCCTGACCATTCCGATCATCGCCTGTGAACCCCGGGTCAAAGTCGAAGCCCCGGATAAACCCATCGTGATCAACCTGAACGTCAAGATCGAGCACGAGGTCCGGGTCCGCGTAGAAAAGGACCTGGATCAGGCGCTTTCGAACAACCCGGCCCTGTTCTAGGACGAGACTCCGATGACCAAACTTTTCCGCCTGATCGCCGTTGCCGTATTGACGCTGGGCCTTTTCGCCATGCAGCCGGCGGCCGCGCAGTCGCTGTCGCTGCAGCAGGCGCAGGCCAAGGGCCTGGTCGGTGAAAAACGCGACGGTTACGTGGGGATCGTCGAGAACGCGCCCGGTGTCGCGCAACTGGTCGATCAGGTGAATTTACAGCGCCGTCAGCTCTACCGGGATATCGCGCGCAAGAACAACATTCCCTTGAATACCGTGGAGCGCCTCGCCGCGGAAAAGGCGATCAGCAAAGCGGCGAGCGGAGAATATGTGCAGGATGCCGGCGGCAATTGGATCCGCAAACAATGACGTCTGACGAGCACTTCCGTCACTGGATGAAGAACGTCCAGGCCGTCGATCTGGGGGAACGTGAGATCATGGACCCGGCGCGCTCGGGCAAACCGGTCGGCCGGATCGTCGCGGACGCCGGCGGTGGGCTCGATTTCGATACCGAACCGGCACGCTATTACAAGCTGCTGCGCGAACTGGCACCGGGCAGGGACGGAACGTGACTTCGTGAGCGATTTGCCTGCCAATCCCTGCGATGCGTCGCTGACCGAGATCGCTGCTGCCATCAAGGCCGGGAAGGTCTCGTCGGGGGAGGTGACGGAAGCCGCCGTCGCGCGCCTCAAGGCCTACAACGGTGCGCTGAACCTCGTCGCCGGTATCGACGAAGGTGATGCCATGCGCCAGGCCAAGGAAGCCGACGCCAACCCGAGGAACCAGCCGCTCGCCGGCGTGCCGCTGGCGCACAAGGATATGTTCTACCGACCGGGCCGGCTCAGCGAGTGCGGCTCCAGGATCCGCAAGGGCTTCATGCCCGACATCCTGTCCGGTGCGCTCGAACGTCTCGACGAGGCCGGTGCGCTCGATATCGCCCGGCTCAACATGGTCGAGTTCGCGCTCGGCGTCACCGGCCACAACGAGATCACCGGCAACGTCCGCAATCCCTGGAACCCGGCGCACGTCACCGGCGGGTCTTCCAGCGGGTCCGGCGTGGCGGTCGCGGCGCGGGCGACGTTCGCCGCGCTCGGCTCCGACACCGGCGGCTCGGTGCGCCTGCCGGCCGCGTGCTGCGGCGTCGTCGGCATGAAGGTCACGATGGGCCGCGTCAGCCGTTTCGGCGCCATGCCGCTGTCGCATACGCTGGACACCGTCGGCCCGCTGACGCGCACGGTCACCGACAATGCGCTTATGCTCTCGGTCATCGCCGGATATGACGCCGACGACGCATCGTCAGCCGACGTGCCGGTCCCGGACTATCTGGGCGGGATCGAGGACGGCGCGAAGGGTCTTCGGATCGGCCTCGCGACCAGCCATTTCATGGACGGCATCTCGGACGAACTGGCCGGCCGGTTCGCCGATGCGGTGGAGGTAATGAAGAGGGGCGGTGCGGAGATCGTCGACGTCGACCTGCCTGACGCGATCGCATCGACCAACGCGCTGACCAGCCTGATCACGGCGACTGAGGGGGCAGCGCTGCATCAGCACTGGATGGAGACGCGCGGCGACGACTACGGCAAGCAGACCTTCGCGCGCTTCGCCGGCGGTTTCGCGACCCCGGCGACGCGCTATATTCAGGCGCTCAACCTGCGGACCAAGGTGCTCACCCAATTCAACGACATGGTGTTCGGCAAGGTCGACGCCCTGATGACGCCGATGATGATCATGGACGTGCCGACCATCGCTGAGACCGACGTCCGCGACGGGCCGGACGCGGCGGCCATGCTGCAACGCGTCGGCCATTGTTCGCGGCCGGTCAACTACCTGGGGCTGCCGGGACTGAGCGTGCCGAGCGGCTTCACGAAAGCGGGGCTGCCGTCGTCGATCCAGTTCGTCGGGCGCCCCTTCGACGAGCAGACGCTCTATCGTCTCGGCCGCGCCTATGAACGCGAAACCGAATGGTTTAAAACGGCCCCGGATCCTGCCGGCTGGGAGACGACGGCGTGACGCAATCGTTTATCGAGATTTCCGGACTGACCAAGAGCTTCGGCAGCAAACACGTGCTCAGGGGCGTCGACCTCGGGGTCGAGGAAGGGGCATCGCTGGTGCTGATCGGCACCTCCGGTTCCGGCAAGACCTTGCTCCTGAAATGCATCCTCGGGCTGATTCCAGTCGACAGGGGCAAGGTGATCGTCAGCGGCAACGACACGGCGAAATACCGTGGCGACAAGCGTGACGCTTTCATTGACCGGACCGGGATGCTGTTTCAGCGCTCCGGCCTCTTCGACAGTCTCAAGACGTGGGAGAATGTAGGGTTCCGCGCCATCCAGTCGGGTGAAAGCGACCGTGAGCAGGTGCGCGAAGCCGCCATCGACAAGCTGGTCATGGTCGGGCTCGATCCGCACGTCGCCGATCTCTCGCCGGCGGAACTGTCAGGGGGCATGCAGAAGCGCGTCGGCATCGCCCGCGCCATCTTCGGCGATCCGGAGATTTTATTGCTGGACGAGCCGACGGCCGGGCTCGACCCGATCATGTCGAACGTCATCAACGACCTGGTTCTCGACCTCGTGCGGCAGCTCGGTTGCACGGCGATCTCCATCGACAGCGACATGGCCGGCGCCGAGCGTCTCGGCGACCGGGTGGCGATGCTGCACGACGGCAAGATCATCTGGCACGGTCCCTCGGACCGGATGACCGGCAGCGGCAACGACTACGTCGATCAGTTCGTGCACAGCCGGGCCGAAGGCCCTATCGACATGCCGGTGACCGCCCCCTGATGGCCGACGTGTTGGCGAGGTTCCCGCGCGTGCCGCTGGCGTTCGCGCCGACGCCGCTGGAACCGTTGCCGAATTTTTCCGAAGTCCTTGGCGGCCAGGAAATCTGGATCAAGCGCGACGACTGCACCGGCTTCGCGCTGGGCGGCAACAAGGTCCGCAAGCTCGAGTTCCTGATGGCGGAAGCACAGGCGAAGGATGCCACGGTCATCGTCACCGCCGGCGGGACGCAATCCAACCATGTACGCCAGACGGCCGCCGCCGCGGCACGGCTCGGCATGAAATGCCACACCGTGCTGGAGCGTGTGCGTACCGGCGACCTTTACGAAACCAACGGGAACGCGTTGCTGGATCAGCTGTTCGGCGCGGTGCCGCGCTTTGTCGACAAGGATGCCGACATGGACGTGGCACTGGCGGCGCTGGCCGACGAACTGACCGCGGCCGGGGAAACCGTCTACGTGGTGCCGGTCGGCGGCTCCAACGCGCTGGGGGCGCTCGGCTATGTCGCCTGCGCCTTCGAACTGGCGACGCAGCTTCGTGAGGCGGAAACCCATCCGGGCCTGATCGTGCACGCGTCCGGCAGCGCCGGGACGCAGGCGGGGTTGCTGGTGGGGCACGCGCTTACCGGTCTCGAGATCGCCGTGATGGGCATGTGCGTCAGCCGCCCGGGCGACGAGCAGCAAAAGAAGGTCGAGGCACTGGTGGCCGGCGTCTGCGATGTCATCGGCCGTCCCGATCTCGCCGACGTGATCGAGGTCAACTGCGACGGCGCCTATGTCGGGCCCGGGTACGGCATCGAGACGCCAGAGATGGCCGACGCCGTCCGCACGCTGGCGCGGACGGAGGGGATATTCCTCGACCCGGTCTATACCGGCAAGGCGATGGCGGGACTTGTCGACTACGCGAAAACCGGCAGGCTCGCCGGTGCCGGCCCGGTGCTGTTTCTGCACACGGGCGGCACGCCGGCGCTGTTCGTCTATCCGGAGATCGCGGACGGGTAGGCGTTACTGTACCGACGAGAACGCCGTCGGCTTCAGGATGTGATTGGAAATGCCTTTCAGGATCGGGCCGTCCTTTTCGCTGTCGGCGCGCGCCTTGATCCATTCCGGATCGGCCTGGAAGGCGTTCCATTTTTCCTCGCGCTCGGCGAGGGATTCCCACTGCAGCATGTAATAGAGGTCATGGTTGTCGGCGCCGATTTCGGTGACCCAGAACCCGGCCTGGCGGATGCCGTGTTGTTCCCACTTCTTGAGGGTGACGTCCTCGAAGCGTTTCAGCAGTGCCGGCATGCGGCCCGGCGCGCAATGGTAGATACGAAGCTCGTAAAGCATGGTGATGTCTCTCCCTAAGATACGCGGGCCGATTAGGCCCGATAGATGTGCCGGAGAGCTTAGTCCGTCGTCCGACGCTGACCAAGACCGCTCAACCGGAAAGCTGAATGACGATCACGCCGGTGACAATCAGGACCGCCGCCAGCCAGCGCTGCCAGCCGAATTTCTCGTCGAGGAATAGGGCGCCGATAATCGCGGCGAACAGCACCGACGTCTCCCGGAGTGCGGTGACGGACGCCAGTGCGCCCTCGACGAAGGCATAAAGTACAAGAGCATACGCGACCTTGCCGAGGATGCCGGCCGTGACCGCCGGTTTCCAGTTGACGGCAATGAAATCGACGAAATCCCAACGCCGGAAGGCAAAAACCCAGATGAAAAACGGAAACCCTTCCAGCGCATGCAGCCAGACGATATAGGCGAAGGCATCGCCCTTGCGGATGCCGATCCCGTCGACCACGGAATAGGCGGCGATGTGCAGTCCGACCAATAAGGCTAGAGCAAACGGCAGGATATTACCCCGATGCCGGAGCGCCTTCTCGAAGCCCATCGACATGATGCCGATGGAAACCAGCGCGATTCCGAACATGGCGACGCCGTTCGGGAATTCGGATGCCCAGATGGCTGCCCCGACCGCGATCATCAGGGGTGCCGCACCGCGCGCCAGCGGGTAGACGAACGACAGATCGCCGACCCGGTAGGCGTTGATGAGCGTCAGGTGATAAGTCGTGTGGATGATCACGCTGGCCGCTATGAACGGCCACGCTTCCGCCGATGGCAGCGGCACGAACCACACGAGCACGCTGCCCAGCACCACGCCCATACCCTGTATGCAGGTCGCCATCAGCAGCCGGTCGCCGGAGAATTTCACGAGCGCGTTCCAGGATGCGTGCGTGATGGCCGCCACCAGGACGATGGCGATAAGGAACGGATCGAGTTGCATGAGAGGTCCCGGCCGCCGCTCAGGCCGCCGGCAATCCCATCAGGGCGCGGGCGAAGGCACGGGCCTCGAACGGACGCAGGTCGTCGATCCCCTCGCCGACGCCGACGGCGTGGACCGGGATCGCGAACTTCTCGGCCAGGCCGATGACCACGCCGCCCCGGGCCGAGCCGTCGAGCTTGGTCATGACGAGTCCGGACACGTGCACCATTTCCTTGAAGGTTTCGACCTGGCTGTGCGCGTTCTGGCCGATGGTGCTGTCCATGACCAGCAGCGTCGTGTGCGGCGCGGTCTCGTCGAGCTTCTTGATGACGCGGATGATCTTTTCCAGTTCCGCCATCAGATCCTTGCGGTTTTGCAGGCGCCCGGCCGTGTCGATCATGACGACGTCGATCCCCTGATCCCTGGCCTGTTCGAGCGCGCCGTAGGCGAGACCGGCGGCGTCCGCGCCGTGCGCGCCGGAAACGACCGGACAGTCGGCCCGTTCGCCCCAGACCTGCAACTGTTCGACGGCGGCGGCCCGGAACGTATCGCCGGCGACCAGCATCACCGACTTGCCTTCGGATTTGAAGCGGTTGGCGAGCTTGCCGATGGTCGTCGTCTTGCCGGACCCGTTGACGCCGCAGACCAGGATCACGTGCGGCTTGTGCGCGCCGTCGATCTCAAGCGGTTGCGCGACGGGATCCAGTACCGTGGCCATCTCGTCGGCCAGGGCTTCCCGCACTTCCTCGTCGGTGACGTCCTTGTCGAACTTGGATTTCGCCAGTGCGTTCACAAGCCTGGCCGACGTGGTCACGCCGATGTCGGATGTGATCAGCACTTCTTCCAGTTCGTCGAGCGCCGCCTGGTCGAGCTTGCGGCCCCGGAACAACGAGCCGATGGACCCCGTGATCTTGTCTGAAGATTTGCCGAGGCCCCGGCGCAGCCGCCCGAGCCAGCCTGTCTGTTCGCCGTCGCTCATGAGAGGCGTTGCACCTGCAACGTGTCGCCGGCGATACCCGTCACGCGGCCGGTGACGATGTCGCCGGCCTCGGCGCCGCCGGTGATCTCCGCCGCCACGTAGTGTTCCGTCAGGCCCCGGCCTTCCTTTTCCACGAGCACGCGGACGTCGCGGCCTGACTGCGCCGCCATGAAATTTCGCAGTGCCGCGTCGCCGGTCTTGCGCAGGCGTTCGGCGCGGGCTTTCCGCTCCGGTACGTCGACGGCCGGCATCTTCGCCGCCGGGGTGCCGTCGCGCTCGGAATAGGGAAAGACATGCAGATGCGTGAGGCCCATTTCGTTGACGGCCGAGAGCGTGTTCTCGAACATCGCGTCCGTTTCCGTCGGGAAGCCGGCGATCAGGTCGGCGCCCAGCACCGCATCGGGCCGTGCGGCACGGGCGCGTTCGGCGACCCGGAACGCGTCATCCCTCAGATGCCGGCGTTTCATCCGTTTCAGCACCATGTCGTCCATGGCCTGCAGGCTCAGGTGCAGATGCGGCATCAGGCGCGGCTCGTGCGCCAGAACCTCGAACAGCGTGCCGTCCATGGCGGCGGGGTCGAGGGAACTCAGCCGCAGGCGTTCGAGCGCCGGCACCTGCACCAGAAGCCTTTTGACGATCTCCCCCAGGCGCGGTTGCCCCGGCAGGTCGGAACCATAAGAGCAGATATCGACACCGGTCAGCACGATTTCCCGGTAGCCTTCGCGGACCAGCGTCCGGGTTTGTTCGACGATGGCGCCCAGCGGCACGGAGCGGTTGTTGCCGCGCGCGAACGGGATGATGCAGAACGTGCAGCGGTGGTCGCAGCCCTGCTGGATCTGCACGAAGGCGCGGGCGCGGCCGTCGAAGCCCTTGACCAGATGCGACGCGGTCTCGCGTACCGTCATGATGTCGGCGACCTTCACTTCCGCGTGCCCGTTGAGGCCGGCGAAGGTCTCAGCCTTCATCTTTTCCTCGTTACCGATGACGTGATCGACCTCGGGCATGCCGGCGAACCCGGCCGGGTTCAGTTGTGCCGCGCAGCCGGTGACGATGATGCGTTTACCCGGATTCCTGCGGCGCGCGCGGCGGATGGTCTGGCGCGCCTGGCGTTCGGCTTCGGCGGTGACGGCGCAGGTGTTGACGATGATCGCGTCGTCGAGATGCGCGCGCCCAGCGTGGTCGCGGATGACTTCGCTCTCGAAGGCGTTGAGGCGGCAGCCCAGGGTGATGACTTCCGGCGCGCTCATTGCGGCGTCCCCATCAGGTCGGGGGTGATGACACCCTCGAAACTGGTGGCGAAGGGGCCGGTTTGGGTGACGCGGCCTTCCGGCGTGTGTTCGACGATCAACGTACCGCCCAGAAGCTCGACCTCGACCTTCGGGCCGGTGAGGCCGCGCCGGTGTGCGTTGACGGCGGTGGCACAGGCGCTGGAGCCGCTGGCGAGCGTAATCCCCGCGCCGCGCTCCCAGACCCGGACGCGGATTTTGGAGGCGGAAAGAACCTGCACCGCCTGCACGTTGGTGCGTTCCGGGAACAGGGGGTGATTTTCGATCTCGGGGCCGAGCATGGCGAGGTCGACGGCGTCGGCGTCGTCGACGAAAAAGCTGGTGTGCGGATTGCCGACGTTGACGCAGGCCGGATTACCAAGGGGGCCGACCGTCAGCTCGACGTGCAGCGTGTCCATTTCGCGCGCCAGCGGGATCGCCTGCCAGTCCGTGCGGACGGGGCCCATGTCGACGGTGACCAGGCCGCCCTCCTCGCGCCAGGTTTCCAGGTTACCCGCCAGCGTTTCGATCACGGCGCGGTCGGTCCCCATTTCGTTCATCAACTGATCGGCGATGCAGCGGGTCGCGTTGCCGCAGGCGCCGACCTCGCCGCCGTCATGGTTGCGGATACGCATGAAGACGTCGGCGGCGCCGTTCGCCGGTGGTTCGAGCACGATGAACTGGTCGCAGCCGACGCCGGTGTGGCGGTCGGCGATGCGCTTGGCTTGCGCGTCGTCGAACGACACCGGACGCGTGCGCGCATCGATCACGACGAAGTCGTTGCCGAGCCCGTGCATCTTCCGAAATGGCAAACCGTTGTTCATGGCGCACGATATAGGTCCGGGAGGGCCCGGAAGTCCATAGCGAAGGTGAAAACCCGTCTAATCGGCGTGCAGGAAATGATGCATGTGAAAGGCGGCCTGCGGCATCTTGTAAATGTATTCCCGCCCGACCGGACAGGCGCGTCGGGCCAGGCACCCGCCGGTCAGACAGTCTTCTCCGGCGATACTGCCGATGTGCGTACGGCAGGCCGGCACGTCGTAGCCGTCGCCAGAGAATGCGCCGACGGGGCATGTCGTCAGGCACGGTTTGTCACGGCACGAAGCGCAGGGTGACGGCGATTTTTCGCCGGTTTCAGGGATTTCCAGGCGTTCTTTGAACAGGAACGCGGCGCGGTACGCGTGCCACATGCCGTATTCCGGATGGATCAGAGGCCCGATGGGTGAGGGCGTGACGTCGTCGGCGGCCTGTGCCCAGCGCTGGAACGGGTAATAGGGCGGGCCGTCGAAGGGAAATACCGCGTCGGCCCCGAAATCGGCGGCAATCGGCGTCAAAACGGTGCGTGTCCAGTCGTCGAGCGGGTGTGGCACATTCGCCATGGCGGTTGAAAAAACACGCCACATTTCGTGTCCTTTATTGCCGATAAGCACGATTGTGCCCATATTCTGTGTCACTGGATCGCCCGGCGCGGGGTGATACGCGCCACGTGTCGAAAGGCCGAAACGGGCGAGTGTGCTATCCAGGTCGGCGGTGATCATGTGAACACCGTGCGACGAAGCCGTTTGGGGGTCAACGGTTACAGGGGGCGGAGAGCATGAGCAATTGATCATCAGTTTTTTCTAATATACTTTTTTGCGGCTTATCACTAGCTGCTTTCCACCTTTCTCTCCGGAGCTTCCGTTCAGTGCCGACGATAAGATTCAAAAAGCTGTCTTTGCACGACCACAACTTTCAGGACCTTATTGACGCCTATCACTACTGGAACGAGAAGAAGGCACAATCAGGAGGTGTCGGTCCGTCGTGGACGGACATCAACCTTCTCGACCTGCCGGCGGAACTGTTGCCTCAGGTTTGTGTCGTCGACGTAAGCGATGCGCCGGCGGACTTCACATACCGGTACTGGGGAACCGCGATCACGAGCATGCATCACTACGACCTTTCCGGGCAGTCCGTCATGGACCTGACGCCGCCGGATTATGCGCAGTGTATCTGGGAGCAGTACAACGAGGTTCTGACGACCCGCGAACCGCAAACGTTCCTGACCGAAGTGCCGTTGGATTCCGGGTTCTACACGTTCTATATCGCGCTTCGCCTGCCGCTTTCGTCGGATGGCGAGACCATCGACAAGATCCTTGCCGCCGAAGAATACGGCAAGGAACGCGATCACCTTAAAAACCTCTTCAACGAACTGGCCTGAGCCGGTATTCCGGGACATCCCGTAAGGCTTGACTTCCGGGCCGTCCGATCATAATTTGCCGCCGATTTCAGGGTAATCGGAAACCCACGCCTCGAGGGGCGCCGCCAATCTGCGAGTTTCGCACGTTGGCGCGAAACGCGTTGTGTGTGTCCGGCCACCCGCAGATACGGGACTAGGCGATGTTTGAAGGCCTGCAGACGAAGCTCGGCGATATCCTTGACGGCCTCAAGAAACGGGGCGCGCTGAAGGAAGCCGATGTCGACGCCGCGCTGCGCGATATCCGTGTCGCGCTGCTGGAGGCCGACGTCGCGCTGCCGGTCGTCAAGACCTTCATCGACGGCGTCCGGGAAAAGGCGGTCGGCCAGGAAGTCCTGCGCTCCGTGCAGCCGGGCCAGCAGGTCGTCAAGGTCGTCAACGATCACCTGGTCGAGATGCTCGGCGGCACAGAGCCGGAAAGCCTCAACACCGAAGTCAGCCCGCCGGCCTGTATTCTGATGGTCGGCCTGCAGGGATCCGGTAAGACGACGACCTCGGCCAAGATCGGTCTTCGCCTCAAGAACCGGGACAAGAAGAAAGTCCTTATGGCGTCGCTCGACATCTACCGCCCGGCGGCGCAGCAACAGTTGCAGCAGCTCGGTCAGCAGACCGATGTCCAGGTGCTGGCGCCAATCTTCGGCGAACAGCCGGTGGCCATCGCCAAGCGCGCCATGCACACGGGCCGCACCGAAGGCTACGACGCGGTGATTCTGGATACCGCGGGCCGGCTCCACATCGATCAGGAACTGATGGGCGAGGTGCAGCAGATTCGCGATGTTGCGAACCCGTCGGAAACCCTGCTGGTGGTCGACGCCATGACCGGTCAGGACGCGGTCAACCTGGCGCGTGAATTCGACGAGAAGGTGGGCATCACCGGTATCGTGCTGACCCGTGTCGACGGCGATGCGCGCGGCGGTGCGGCGCTTTCGATGCGCTCGGTCACCGGCAAGCCGATCAAGCTGCTGGGCACCGGCGAAAAGATGGACGCGCTCGACGCCTTCGATGCCAATCGGATCGCCGGCTCGATCCTCGGCATGGGCGACGTGGTCGGTCTGGTCGAAAAGGCGCAGCAGGTCGTCGAGGAGGAAGAAGCCGAAAAACTCGCCAAGAAAATGATGAAGGGCGAGTTCACGCTTGAGGACATGGTCGATCAGTTCCGCAAGATCCGCCAGATGGGTAGCCTCGACGGTATCCTCGGCATGCTGCCGGGCGCACAGAAGGCCAAGCAGCAGATGGCGGGCGCCAACATCGACGACAGGATGCTGTCGCACCAGGAGGCGATTATCCTGGCGATGACGCCGAAGGAGCGCCGCAACCCGAAAATTCTCAACGGTTCGCGCCGCCGCCGCATCGCGGCCGGTTCCGGCACCACGGTGCAGGAAGTGAACCGCGTGCTGAAACAGCACAAGCAGATGTCACAGATGATGAAGAAAGTCGGCAAAAAAGGGATGGCGGGCATGATGCGCGGCATGCCTGGTGGCGGCTTTCCTCCGATGGGAGGCGGCATGCCTCCCGGCATGAGATAACGGCGCGGCACGAACGGCCGTGGCGTTAAAACTTTAACCGACGATTTAACGACGATTACTGAGAAGGACCAAAAAGCAAATGTCATTGACTATTCGACTTTCCCGCGGCGGGGCCAAGAAGCGCCCTTACTACCGCATCGTTGTCGCCGACTCGCGCCGCGCGCGTGACGGCCGCTTCATCGAACGCGTCGGCTCCTACAACCCGATGGTTGCCAAGGACAGCCCTGACCGCGTCAAGTTCGATGCCGATCGCATCAAGTACTGGCTCGGCGTCGGCGCCAAGCCGTCCGACCGCGTTGCCCGGTTCCTGGCCGACGCCGATATGGGCGAGCGTCCGGTGATTCACGAACAGACCAAGAAGCACCTGCCGAAAGCCAAGGCGCAGGAGCGCATGGCCGAGGCCGAAGAGCGCAAGAAGGCCGCTGCCGAAGCCGCCGCCGCCGCCGAGGCGCCGACCGAAGCGGAAGCCGCCGAGGAAGCCGCTGCTGAAGAGGCGCCGGCCGAAGTAGCCGCTGCCGAGGAAGCGCCGGCCGAGGAAGCCGCTGCCGAAGAGGCCCCGGCGGAGGACGAAGAGAAGAAAGAGGAGGCCTGATCACGGGATCGGTCCAAAGGTCCGCCCATGCCCAAGCGCCTGGAAAATCCCGTCCGCCTCGGCGTCATCGTCGGGGTCCGGGGAATCAAGGGCGAAGTTCGCATCAAGAGCTTCACCGATGATCCGGCCGCGATCGGGGATTACGGTCCCCTCTTCGACAAGACGGGCGAGCGGCGGTTCGATCTGAAGGTCACGGGCACGCAAAAGGGCGTTGTCCTGGCGAGGATCGAGGGGACCAGCGACCGCACGGCGGCGGAAGCGCTCAAGAAGACGGAACTCTTCATCGAGCGCGATCAGTTGCCGGCACCCGAAGAGGACGAGTTCTACCACTCGGATCTCGAAGGGCTGGATGCGGTGACGGTCTCCGGCGAAAGGATCGGTAAAGTGATCGGTGTCTTCGATTTCGGCGCCGGTCCGGTGGTCGAGATTTCCGGTAACGTCATGGTCCCGTTCACGCGGGCGGCGGTGCCGGAGGTGGACATCGGAGGGGCGAAACTGGTGATCGATCCGCCCGACGGGCTGTTCGATCCGCCGGATCGGGAACAAGAAGACGAGAGCGTAGAGGACGAGACGACGTGAACGACCAACAGGCAGACAAGATGTGGCGCGCCCGCGTGCTGACCATCTTCCCGGACATGTTTCCGGGGCCGCTCGGCGTGTCCCTGACGGGACAGGCGCTGACGCGCGGTCTATGGTCGCTGGACGCCGTCGACATCCGCCGCTTCGCCGAGGACAGGCACGCCAGCGTCGATGACGTGCCGTTCGGCGGCGGGCCGGGCATGGTGATGCGGGCCGACGTGCTGGGCCGCGCCATCGAGGCCGCCCGCGACGGCGCGGAGGATCTGCCCCTCGTCTACCTGACACCGCGCGGCAAGCCGCTGACCCAGGAGCGGGTCCGCGAACTCGCCGACGGGCCGGGCCTGATCGCCGTCGCCGGGCGCTTCGAGGGGATCGACGCGCGGGTCATGGAAGCCTATCCGGGCGAGGAAATCTCGCTTGGCGACTTCGTGCTGTCGGGCGGCGAACTGCCGGCCATGACTCTGATCGATGCCTGCGTCCGTCTGCTGCCGGGCGTGATCGGCGCCGAGGAATCTCTTCAGGAGGAAAGTTTCGAGAGCGGCCTGCTGGAATACCCGCACTACACCCGCCCGCGCCAGTGGCACGGGCTGGATGTGCCGGACGTCTTGCTGTCCGGTCATCACGAAAAGGTTCGCGCCTGGCGCCATGCCCAGGCCGAGGAAATTACGCGCGAGCGGCGTCCCGACTTGTGGGAACGCTACGAGCGCGGCAATATTTAAGCCAAGAAGGAAACAAAGCTATGAACATCATCGAACAACTCGAGAAGGAGCAGCAGGAACGCCTCGCCGCCGAGCGGCAGGTTCCGGACTTCGCCCCCGGCGATACGCTCCGTGTCAACGTGAAGGTCGTCGAAGGGACGCGTGAACGTGTCCAGGCATTCGAAGGCATCTGCATCGGACGCAACGGCGCGGGCATCAACGAATCGTTCACGGTCCGCAAGATCTCGTACGGCGAAGGCGTGGAGCGCGTGTTCCCGGTCTTTTCGCCGAGCATCGACAGCATCGACGTGATCCGCCGTGGCGACGTCCGCCGTGCCAAGCTTTACTACCTGCGCGGCCGCCAGGGTAAGTCGGCGCGTATCGCGGAAAAGACCCACGGTTATTCCGCCAAGCTGACCGCCGAGGAAAAGCGTATCGCGCAGGAAGAGAAGCGCGCCCGCGACGCCCAGGCCCGCGAGATCAAGAAGGCCAAGGAAGCCGAAGCCGAGGCGCCCGCGGACGGCAAGGCTACCGACGAATAAGAAACCGGGACCGGACGGTCCCCCAGAACGTTGCCGCCGGGATGGGCCCGGCGGCGGCAACAACGATGTGGAGGGAATGATGGCGCAGCCGAAAACGCTGTTCGACAAGATTTGGGACAGTCACCTGGTCAACGTGCAGGACGACGGAACGTGCCTGCTGTACATCGACCGGCACCTCACCCACGAGGTGACCAGCCCGCAGGCGTTCGAGGGGCTGCGGATGGCCGGCCGCAAGGTGCGCCGCCCGGACCTGACCCTGGCCGTGCCGGATCACAACGTATCGACGACGGAACGCGGCGGCTTCATCGCTGATGATGAAAGCCGTATCCAGATCGAGACCCTGCAGAAGAACTGCAAGGAATTCGGGGTGCAATTGTTCGACGTCACCGACGTGCGCCAGGGCATTGTTCACATCATCGGCCCGGAACAGGGCTTCACGCTGCCCGGCACCACGGTCGTCTGCGGCGACAGCCACACCGCGACGCACGGCGCCTTCGGGGCGTTGGCGTTCGGCATCGGTACCTCCGAGGTCGAACACGTGCTGGCGACGCAGACGCTGCTGCAGAGCCCGCTCAAGAACATGCGCATCTACGTCAACGGCGCGCTGCCCGAAGGCTGCACGGCGAAGGACCTGATTCTCGCCATCATCGGCAAGATCGGCACCGCCGGCGGCACCGGCCACGTGATCGAGTATGCCGGCCAGGCGTTCAAGGACCTGTCGATGGAAGGCCGCATGACGGTCTGCAACATGACCATCGAGGGCGGTGCCCGTGCCGGCCTGATCGCGCCGGACGAGACCACGTTCGAATATCTCAAGGGCCGCCCGATGTCGCCGAAGGGCGCCGCCTGGGAAGCCGCCGTCGAATACTGGAAGACGCTGCCGTCCGACGAGGGCGCCACCTATGACAAGGAAGTCACCCTCGACGTTTCCGAGATCGTGCCGCAGGTCACCTGGGGCACCAGCCCGGAAGACGTGTCGCCGGTTACCGGCACGGTGCCGCGCCCGGAGGATTTCGAGAACCCGGCCAAGCAGGAATCCGCCAAGATGGCGCTCGACTACATGGGCCTCACCGGCGGCATGAAGATGACCGACATCAAGGTCGACAAGGTGTTCGTCGGGTCCTGCACCAACGGCCGGATCGAGGACATCCGTGCCGTCGCCTCGATCGTCAAGGGCCGCAAGGTCGCCGACGGCGTGACCGCGCTGATGGTGCCGGGTTCGGGGCTGGTCAAGGAGCAGGCGGAATCCGAAGGCCTCGACAAGATCCTGATCGAGGCCGGCTGGGAATGGCGCGAGCCGGGCTGCTCGATGTGCCTGGCGATGAACGCCGACCGGCTTGAGCCGGGCGAGCGCTGCGCGTCCACGTCGAACCGCAACTTCAAGGGGCGCCAGGGGCCGAAGGGCCGCACCCATCTGGTAAGCCCCGCCATGGCCGCGGCGGCCGCCGTCACCGGTCACATCGCCGACGTCCGCGACCTGGACTGACCGCGCGGCAAGTAAACACGGAGGATTTGAGAAATGGAAAAATTCGAGAAGCTGACCAGTGCCGCCGCGCCGATGGACATGATCAACATCGATACCGACATGATCATTCCGAAGCAATTCCTGAAAACCATCAAGCGCGCCGGTCTCGGTGTGCATGCTTTCCATGAATACCGCTACGACGACGACGGCAACGAGATCGAGGATTTCGTCCTCAATCAGCCGGCCTACCGCGATGCCAAGATCCTGGTTGCCGGCGACAATTTCGGTTGCGGTTCGTCGCGCGAGCACGCGCCGTGGGCGCTGCTGGATTTCGGGATCAAGTGCGTCATCTCGACGTCGTTCGCCGACATCTTCTACAACAACTGCTTCAAGAACGGCATCCTGCCGATCAAGGTCACGCCGGAGCAGCTCGAGGATCTGATGGACGACGCCAAGCGCGGTGCCAACGCGACGCTGACCGTCGATCTGGAAAGCCAGACCATTGCCGGTCCGGACGGTGGCGAGATCAAGTTCGAGATCGATCCGTTCAAGAAGAAATGCCTGCTCGAAGGCCTGGATGACGTCGGCCTGACGCTGCAGAACAAGGACAAGATCGACAGCTTCGAAAAGGACAAGGACACCAGCCAGGCGTGGCTCAACAGCGCGATGAGCGCGGCTGGGTAATCGCAGCCTTCATCCTTCGAGACGCAGCTTCGCTGCTCCTCAGGATGAGGGACCAACAACTATACGACCTCATCCTGAGGAGGCCGAAGGCCGTCTCGAAGGATGGGATGAAGAAGCGATAGGGGAGAAGAACAAGAATGGCCGCCAACAAGAAGCTGCTGATGCTACCCGGCGACGGGATCGGTCCGGAAGTGATGGGCGAGGTTCGCCGGGTCGTCGAGTGGATGGACAAGCGCCGCCACGTCTCGTTCGACATCGAGGAAGACCTGGTCGGCGGCGCGGCGTATGACGCGCACAAGACCTCGCTCGCCGATGCGACCATGGACAAGGCGATGAACGTCGACGCCGTCATGCTGGGCGCCGTCGGCGGCCCGAAGTGGGACAACGTCGAGCGCGACGCGCGTCCGGAAGCGGGGCTGCTGCGTCTCCGGAAGGAAATGGACCTGTTCGCCAACCTGCGTCCGGCGACGTGCATGCCGGCGCTGGCGGACGCGTCTTCGCTCAAGAACGACGTGGTTTCCGGTCTCGACATCATGATCGTCCGCGAGCTGACCGCCGGCACCTACTTCGGCCAGCCCAAGGGCATGCAGACGTACGAGGGCCAGGAACGCTGTGTCGACACCACGGCCTATACCCGGGACGAGATCGAACGCGTCGTCCGCGCCGCCTTCGAACTGGCGCAGAAGCGCGGCAAGAAGCTGCATTCGGTCGAGAAGGCCAACGTCATGGAAGTCGGCGTGTTCTGGCGCCAGATCGCGACCGAGGTTGCAAAGGACTATCCGGACGTGACGCTCGAGCACATGTACGCCGACAACTGCGCCATGCAGCTCGTCCGCTGGCCCAAGCAGTTCGACGTCATCGTCACCGACAACCTGTTCGGCGATGTGCTCTCCGACTGCGCCGCGATGTGCACGGGCTCGCTCGGCATGCTGCCGTCGGCCTCGCTGGGCGCCGCCGACGAGAGCGGCCGCCGCCGCGCGCTCTACGAGCCGGTGCACGGCTCGGCCCCCGACATCGCCGGCGAGAGCAAGGCCAACCCGCTGGCCACCGTGCTGTCGTTCGCCATGTGCCTCAGGTACTCGTTCGACATGGGTGAGGACGCGGACATGCTGGAAAAGGCCTGCGCCAACGTCCTGGAGGCCGGCTACCGCACCGGCGACATCATGCAGGACGGCATGACGCTGATCTCGACCCAGGAAATGGGCGAGAAGATCTGCGAGGAACTGGACAAGCAGGCGGCCTGATCTCAGGCAGCATTTTCGATCGGGGAACCGGGGCCGCCGCGCCCCGGTTTTTCTTTGCGTATTCTCCGATACCTAAAACGGCTGTATAATCCATGCTCTCTTCCAGGGAGTGACGAAGATGGTGCTGCGTCTTTTGTTCGGCGTGCTGTGTGCCGCCGTGCTTGCGTGCGCGATGCCGGCGTTGGCGGCCGACCGCAACATGCCGGACGCGATCGACCCGGCCAAGCGCTATATGTTCTACATGCACGGGGTTTACGTGGAGCGGCAGGGGCCGCTCGAGGCCTATGAGTATTACCCCATCCTCGACGCCATCGAGGCCGAAGGCTTCGTCGTCATCGGCGAGGCCCGCGGCCTGACCAATATCGGCCGCTATGCCACGGTTGTGGCCAGGCAGGTGCAGACGCTCCTGGATGCCGGCGTGCCTAGCTATCAAATCACCGTTGCCGGTCATTCCAAGGGCGGCATGATTGCGCTCACCGTGGCGGCGATGATCGCCAAACCGGGCGTCAACTATGTGGCGTTCTCGGCCTGCGGCAAGGCGGGCACCGAATACCGCGGTCCCGTCAACAAGCTCATCAAGCAGGATGCGGCCAGGATCGACGGCACGATCCTGGTTGCCTGGGCCGAAGACGACATGACGGCGGGAAACTGCGACGACGCGCTCCGGCTTGGCAAGGCGCAGTGGACCAACAAGCTGTTGCCGGCCGGTCGGGGCGGTAACAGGTTCTTCTACAAGCCGGATCCGGAATGGATGACGCTCCTGTTTGCGCACGCCCGGGGCGAATAGGGCCTATCGTACCAGCGCGAAGATCAGCGGAATGAGGATTGCCGTCGCCAGTCCGTTGAGGCCCATGGCGAGACCGGCAAACGCGCCGGCAACGGCGTTGACCTGAAACGCCCGCGACGTGCCGATCCCGTGCGACGCCACCCCCATGGCGAGGCCGCGTGCCCGCCAGTCCCTGATCCGGGTCAGGTTCAGGACCAGTGGCCCGAAAACCGCCCCGGTGATCCCGGTCAGGATGACGAGCACCGCCGTCAGCGACGGCAGGCCGCCGAGCTGCTCGGCGATGCCCATGGCGATCGGGGCCGTCACCGATTTCGGCGCTATGGACAACAGCGTCTCGGTACTGGCGCCGCCGATCCAGGCGAAGCCGTAGGCGCACCCTGCCGCCGTCGCCGAGCCGATCAGCACTCCGGCCAGCAACGCCGGACCTGATTTCTTGAGCGTTTCGAGCTGCTGATAAAGCGGCACCGCCAGCGCGACGGTCGCCGGGCCGAGCAGAAAGTGCACGAACTGCGCACCCTCGAAATAGTCCCGGTAGGGGATTTCCGTGACCCACAACAACCCGGCGATCAGGGCGATGGCGATCGGCACCGGGTTCAGCAGCGGATGGCGCCCGCTTTTCTCGTAGAGCCAGTCGCCGGCGACATAGGCGCAGAGCGTCAGCGTCAGCCCCGTCAACGGCTTCTGCGCCAGGTAGACCCAGATCTGCGCGAGGTCGGGGGCGGTCATACCTTGTCCTCTTCGCTGAGCGTCGCCTTGCCGAGTTTTTCCATGATCAGCGCGGTGACGGCGATGGCGAGCAGCGTCCCCGGCACGATCGCCAGGAATACCGGCCACCACTCGTCCGCCAGCCTGGGCACGTGCAGCATCACGCCGACGCCGGCAGGCACGAACAGCAGCGCCAGATGGCGCAGCAGACCGCCCGAGGTCTCGGAAAGGCCCTGCGGCAGCCCGCGTTTGACGAGTAGCCCCGCGAACAGGACCGCCATGCCGATCACCGGGCCCGGCACCGGCACGCCCGTCGCCACCTGAACGGTCTCGCCCAGGAGCTGGCAAACGAGGATGAGCGCGAGATAGCGGATGATCATCAGGGCGCCTTATGGGTCCAGTAGCGTATCCAGCTTGCGTATTTCGGAGCTTCGCGTTATGGTCCGCGCGATTTTGGCCGGGATCAACCGCGATTTCCGGCGGATCGAAGGAAATTTGGATGCTGTTTGCGACAACCACCGCGAAAAAGACGACCACCCTGCAATAGCGGGCGGCTTTTTCGCGATTTGATGAAACGGCCCGCTGAGATGCTCGCGGGCCGAAGTCGTATGCAGCCGACGCCCACAGCAATATCGGCGGGTCATGGACGACCTCCAAAGGAGATAATCAAGAGATGGGTTACAAAGTTGCAGTTGTCGGTGCTACGGGGAACGTAGGCCGCGAAATATTGCAGATCATGGCGGATCGCCGCTTCCCGGCCGATGAGGTCGTGGCGCTGGCGTCCGAACGCTCGATCGGCAAGGAAGTGAGCTACGGCGAAGACGAAATCCTGAAGTGCCAGGATCTCGCCAAGTTCGACTTCAAGGGCATCGACATCGTGCTGTCCTCGCCGGGTGCATCGGTGTCGGAGATCTACAGCCCCAAGGCCGCCGCCGCCGGCGCCGTGGTCATAGACAATACGTCGTTCTGGCGCATGGACCCGGACGTGCCGCTGGTGGTGCCGGAAGTGAACCCGGATGCCATCGCCGGATATACCCGCAAGGGCATCATCGCCAACCCGAACTGCTCGACCATCCAGATGGTGGTGGCGATGAAGCCGCTGCACGATCTGGTGCCGATCAACCGCTGCGTGGTGTCCACGTATCAATCGGTTTCGGGCGCCGGCAAGGAAGGCATGGACGAGTTGTTCGCCCAGACCAAGGGTATCTACATGAACCAGCCGACGGAGGAGCACCGCAGCAAGTTCACCAAGCAGATCGCCTTCAACTGCATTCCGCACATCGACAAGTTTATGGACGATGGGTCGACCAAGGAAGAATGGAAGATGGTCGTCGAGACCAAGAAGATCCTCGATCCGGGCATCAAGGTGCACGCGACCTGTGTGCGGGTGCCGGTTTTCGTCGGTCACGGCGAGGCGGTGAACCTGGAATTCGACGGCCCGATCGAAGAGGACGAGGCGCGCCGCGCGCTGCAGGCCCAGCCGGGAATCACGGTTCTGGACGACCGTGCCGACGGCGGTTACGTGACGCAGAAGGAATGCGCCGGCGAGGACGACGTCTATGTCAGCCGCCTCCGCTCCGACCCGACGGTCGAGCACGGTCTGTCGATGTGGGTGGTGTCCGACAACCTGCGCAAGGGTGCCGCGCTCAATACGGTGCAGATCGCCGAAACGCTGGTCGGCCGGTACATGCAAGACGCGGCCTGATTATCCGCTGCCGATTTCGATCATGACGAAACGCCTGCCGCTCCCGCGGTGGGCGTTTCCCATTTCTACTTGGTCTTGACCGGGTCGACGTCGTCGGGGTTGAAGGTGGTGTTGATCTCGTCCTGTTCCATATCCTGCTTCCGGGCGGCCGCCGCCGTCTTCGGGTCAGGCTTCTTGACGGGAGCCCCCTGGCCGCGCCGGTCCGGGCCCTTGAATTCGCTGCGATGGCGGCGCCGGTCGGGACCGAAGAACTCGCCGACGCGGACGAAGCGCCTGGGCCGTTCGATCACGGCTTCGATCCGGCTGAACAGGCCCTTGGGCGATACCGGCTTGATGACGTATTCGGTGACGCCGGCGTCGCGGGCCTTGAACACGTGCTCGCGCTCGCGGAACGCCGTCACCATGATGATGGGCACGAAGGTGTTCGGGCTTTCGGGGCTCTTGCGGATCAGTTGCGTCAGCTTGATGCCGTTGACCGGCGACATCTGCCAGTCGGTGATGACCAGGTCGACGACGTTATTCTGGTAGTAGTTCCATGCGTCTTCACCGTTGTCGAATATATGAACATCGGTGGCGCCGAGGACCCGGAGCATCTTCCGCAGCAAGCTTGCGGTGAAACTCTGATCTTCCACAAGCATGATGGAGATATCGCGCAGATAATCGGACACGGTTGACCCGCTGCTGGTTCAGACCTCAAGAGACCTTATGCTTTCATTTTGGCGGTTGCTGTTCAAGCAATTCGGTGTAAGTACTTTCCACTGAGCCTTTCCTGTTAAAATTCAATGAAATCAATATTTTATCTGGTTCAAGTTCGAGCAGATCACGGTCGCTGGCGTCCCGCACCGCCGCGTCGACGGCAGCCACCGCAGATTGTGCCGCCTCCAGGGCGGGCAGACCCTCGGCGCGCAGGCCGGTAAATGCCGCGCTCAGCATGTCGCCGGTGCCCTTGGCGCGTAGCGGACGTTTCGGAACCGAGATGCCCCATGCTTCCCGTGCCGTCACGAGGACGTTGGCAAGGCTACCGCCGGCTGCCGGCACGGAGGACGCCAGCACCGATTCCGGGCCCAGGGATATCAGGGTCCGGGCGGCGGTAACCGCGTCTTCGACGGTATCCACGCGGGTGCCGCTCAGTAAACTCAGTTCATAACGGTTCGGCAGGACACACGTGCAGGCGGGCAGGGCCGCCTCGCGGAAAAAGTCGACAAGTGCGGCGTCGACGTACGTGCCTTCCGGGTCGTCGCCGAACACCGGATCCAGATACCACGCCGAGATGCGCCCGGAGGTGCGGGCGTCCGTGATGAAATCCAGCAGGGCGCGCCCCTGTGCCGCATTCGCCAGGTATCCGCTGAGGACGTACGGCGGTCCCGCGCATGCATCCATCGCGATGGCGAGGGCGTTTGCAAGCGCATCCGTGGGTGTCACCTGCGGGGTAACCGGTCCGTGCCCGGGGTGATGCGGAAAGGTCACGCTGTCGACGGGATGCGGCGTGGCACCCGTCCACGCCAGCGTCGGCACGGCAACGGCGTTGCCGACGTAACCCGTTTTCACGCGGGATTGCAGGGAGATCACGTCCATCCGCTGACCTTGCCACAGCGCCATTGAGTTTTATAGTTGCGACAATTGTAGCTTATTGCGCCGCACAAAAACGAGACTGGAGACGACCGTGACGAACCCCGCAGCCCGCCCCCGACGCTCCGTTCTGTACATGCCCGGGTCCAACACCCGCGCCATGCAGAAAGGCCGTGAACTGCCCGCCGACGGCCTGATTCTGGACCTCGAGGACTCGGTGGCGCCGGAAGCCAAGGTCGAGGCCCGCGGCCTGATCAAGGCGGCGCTCGACGAGGGCGGTTACGGGTCGCGAGAGATCGCCGTCCGGACCAACGGTTTCGATACCGAATGGGGCCGGGACGACGTCGCCGCCGTCGCGGCTATGCAATGTCATGCCGTGGTGCTGCCGAAGGTCGAAACCGCACGGATGGTGCTGGACGCCGTCGCGATCATGGAAAAGGCCGGCGCACCGGAAGACATGCAGATCTGGTGCATGATGGAAACACCGCTCGGCATCCTGAATGCCAAGGAAATCGCGTTCGCGGATGCGCGCGTCGGCTGTCTCGTGATGGGGACATCGGACCTGCAGAAGGACTTGCGCTGCCGGCATACGGCAGACCGGCTGCCGTTCCTCTATGCGCTGGAGCATTGCATCCTCGCCGCGCGGGCGGCGGGGATCGGCGTGCTCGACGGCGTGCATCTCGATCTTTCCGACGACGAGGGGTTCCGGGCGTCCTGCGTCCAGGGCCGTGAACTCGGCATGGACGGCAAGACCCTGATCCATCCCAAGACGATCGATGCCGCGAACGAGGTGTTCGCGCCGGCGGACGAGGAAGTCGCCTGGGCGCGTAAGATCATCGACGCGCACGCGGAAGCCGCCAAGGCCGGCAAGGGCCTGGTCGTCGTCGACGGCAAGCTGATCGAGAACCTTCACGTCGAGGACGCCAAGCGCGTACTGGCGCTGGCCGATGCCATTGCCGCCGGGAGCACCTGAGATGGCGGGAAAAACGGACCCCGGCAATTATTTCGAGGATTTCACGCTCGGCCAGGTCTTCCGGCACGCAACGCCACGGACCATCACTGACGGTGACATCGCGCTCTATACCGGTCTTTACGGCGGCCGCTTCGCCGTGCAGTCGTCCGCCGAGTTCGCGAAAAGCGTCGGCTACGTCGGGCAGCCTGTCGATGATCTGCTGGCGTTTCATATCGCGTTCGGGAAGACGGTGCCGGAAGTGTCGCTGAACGCGGTCGCCAACCTTGGTTACGCGGAAGGGATTTTCGGCGTGCCGGTTTATGCCGGCGACACGATTACCACCAGATCCGAGGTCATCGGTCTCAAGGAGAACTCCAACGGCAAGACGGGCGTCGTCTACGTGCGGTCGATTGCGACGAAACAGACCGGCGAGACGGTCGTCGACTACAAGCGCTGGGTGATGGTCAACAAGAAGGATGCCGGAACGCCGCCGCCCGAGGCCAGCGTCCCCGAATTGAAAAGCGCGGTCGACGCGGCGGACCTGATGCTGCCCGAGGGAACTGACTTCGGCGCTTACGACAGCACACTTGGCGGCAGCGGCGATCTCTGGGACGACTACGAGGTCGGTGAGAAGATCGATCACGTCGACGGTACCACCGTCGAGGATGCCGAGCACATGCTGGCGACGCGCCTTTACCAGAACACCGCCAAGGTGCACTTCAACCAGCACACCGAATCCCAGGGCCGCTTCGGCCGGCGGCTGATCTACGGCGGGCACGTCATCTCGCTGGCCCGCGCGCTGTCGTTCAACGGCCTGGCGAACGCCTTCAAGATCGCCGCGATCAACGGCGGCCGCCACGTCGCGCCGGTGTTCGCCGGCGACACCGTCTACGCCTGGTCGGAGATCGCGGCCAAGGACGCCCTGCCGGGCCGGGCAGACCTGGGCGCGCTCAGGGTGCGGACGGTCGCGGTCAAGGACCGCGACAGCGGCGATTTCCCCGACAAGGACGGCGAAGGCAAGTATGATGAAAGCGTCGTCCTGGACTTCGACTACACCGTCCTCATGCCCCGCAAATAATAGCGAAGACTAGAAAGAGAAAAGCGGTACCGTGCAGACACGCCAAAAGGAAAGACGATCACTAGTCTTCCTTTTTACTTGAGATGTCTTCGGGGAGCCGATAAAAAGGGAGGCGTCAAGGACGCGACCGGGGGGTCTGCGCTTGATGTTCCCTTCCCCGGGCAGGAAGGCAACACTCCTTGACGCCTCCACTGCTGACCGGGTGAACCGCAGCACTCTCCCCCGACCAGCATTTTCGGTCCTGCCGAAGCGAGCCTTCGCGGAGGAAACCCTAGGAAGGTTTCCGTGTCCCGCGTTGGATCACCCGCGAGCCGCGCCTGTCCAGGCACAGTCGGCGCGACCACAGGGCCGGACGGTCCCGCGACCAGACCGCCCGCCACCGGCGTGTATGCGCAATCCCCTCAATCCGGCCCCCTCGGAACCGGCAGCCCGCATGCCGCATCGTCAGCCAACGGCGCTGGGAGAACACCGTCTGACGAAACGGCCTCCGGGGGAGCCGTCAAGGGCGCCTTGCAACGCCTCTAGCCCACCCCGGTAAGCCGGGCTTCGGAAAAGCACAGCCTCCGGCGAACCGGCCCCCGCTGCGACGCTTCAGTGGGCTTGCACCCATTCGGCAACCGCAGCCAGTACCGGTGGCCCGACGAAACGTCCGACAAGTCGGCCGCTCCGTCACCGGAACCATTGCGGAGGCTAGTGGCCAAGCAACCGTTCCGGCGCTTCTTCGAACCATCAAGAAGTCTGCCGACCACAAATCCGCAACGCAATTTAATTGTGTTTCTCGATGACATTTCTTGTGAATAAAACCGCGGGCTCTCAACAAACTGCAAAATTGTTATCCACAATCTTATCCACAACTGTACGGACGAGTATTGTTGCACTGGAAAATATTGACCTTGAAAAGCCCGCTATGTGAATTGGTTAGCTATTTCGGAAAGAATTCGTTGGTCATTACTGCGGTGCCCCGCGATCGCGCGGCCGGGCATGCCCGGTGGGCGGGACCGGAGCCGTGGGCCGCGTCGCCGGGTGGCGTTGACTTGCTCCGGGGGCGGGTCTAAACACGCTGGACAGCCCGGCGGTCCCGCCGATCCCGCGCCCAGCCGCCGTTTCCAATGCCCTGACGCGTGATTCGCTTTCGGCCGTGTCTATGGGCCGGGGAGAGGAGCCCGTACCTTATGCCGTCCGACGCATCGAGCAAGCCGGCCGCCGCCAGCCGACCGCTGTCGCCGCATCTTCAGATCTACCGCTGGCAGTGGACGATGGCCGGGTCGATCTTCCACCGCTTCACCGGCATCGCGCTCGCGGTGGGCACGCTGTTGCTGGTCTGGTGGCTGGTCGCCGCGGAGACCGGGCCCGCCTATTTCGCCTACGTCCAGTCGCTCCTGGGCGGCTGGTTCGGGCGGCTGTTGCTGTTCGGCTGGTCGATCGCGCTGTTCTATCACCTGTGCAACGGCATCCGGCACCTGTTCTGGGACGCCGGCAAGGGCCTGACGCTGCCCACGGCGCGCGCGACCGCGATGCTCGTGTGGATCGCCACGGCGGTCCTGACGGCGATCGCCTGGATCGTCGCCTACGGCCTGATCTAGAGAGGAAGACGTCAATGAGTTACCGCACGCCGCTCGGCCGCGTCCGCGGCCTCGGCTCGGCCAAGGAAGGCACGGCCCACTGGTGGGCGCAGCGCCTGACGGCCATCGCGCTGGTGCCGCTGATCCTGTGGTTCGTGATCAGCCTGTTGTCCATGATCGGCGCCGACCACGCCGCGGTGAAGGCCTGGCTGGGCCAGCCGCTGCCGGCCGTGCTCGCGGTCCTGCTGATCGTCGCGACCTTTCACCACGCCCAGCTCGGCTTGCAGGTCGTGATCGAAGATTATGTTCACAACGAGGGCGCGAAGCTGACCTTGATCGTCCTGATCAAGTTCGCCGCCGTGGCTCTGGCGGCGCTCGCCGTCTTCGCGGTTCTGAAACTGGCGTTCGGGAGCTGAGGCGGATGGCCAAGGCATACGAGATCACAGACCACGAATACGACGTCATCGTGGTCGGCGCGGGCGGCGCGGGGCT
>MRWG01000649.1_pt1 | contig 32719 bp, 29 predicted proteins | sample 1013341 | NCBI WGS metagenome assembly MRWG01 (sample SAMN06117577, study PRJNA244670) | biofilm metagenome | biome: Water; feature: Cathode Biofilm; material: Biofilm; isolation source: microbial consortium enriched at the cathode of a solar microbial fuel cell | place: USA: District of Columbia ... | reverse complement strand
TCCGTATTCTATCGGAAAGCCTGCCGCCTCGACCCGCCGCAGCGCCTCGTCGAGATCGTCCACCTCGATCGACAGACCGGGCACGGGCGTGCCCGATCCACCTTCGGACATGACGCTGAGCTGAACGCTCATCTGTTCGTCTGCGCCATGGGTGACGATCCAGCCTTGATCCATCAGCGTTTCCAGTCCCAGAACATCGCCATAAAAGCGGCGTGCCGCTTCAGGCCTGTCTGCGGCGATGTTGCTGACGATGCGCTTCACCCTCATGGCGTTTTTCCTCTTGAAGCTCCGTCAATGGTTCAGACCGTCCTTTGTACGTCCGGATGGGCGCACGGCGATCTAGCCTGCCTTTTTGAGGTTCGGCAGGAACACGGTCAACAGACCAAGCAGCGGCAGGTAGGAACAGATCTTGTAGACGAACTCGATGCCCTGACTGTCAGCGACGATGCCGAGAACGGCTGCGCCAAGCCCGCCGAGACCGAAGGCGAAGCCGAAGAACATGCCTGCGACCATGCCCACGCGACCGGGCAGAAGCTCCTGTGCGAAAACCACGATCTGCGGAAAGGCCGATGCGAGGATCAGGCCGATGGCCACGGTCAGGACCGGCGTCCAGAAGAAATTCGCATAGGGCAGGGCCAGCGTGAAGGGCAGCACACCGAGGATCGAGAACCAGATCACCGTCTTTGAGCCGATGCGGTCGCCGACCAGCCCGCCCAGAACCGTGCCGGCCGCAACGGACCCCAGGAAGACGAAGAGCAGGATCTGCGACTGCTGCACCGTCACACCGAACTTCTCGATCAGGAAGAAGGTGTAGTAGCTGGAAATGCCGGCCATATAGACATTCTTGGCGAAGACCAGCGAGACGAGAATGGCGAGCGACATGGCCACCTTGCCTTTTGGCAGAGTGAGCGTTTTTGCTGGCGCTGGACGAGAGGCCGCGCGCTGGCGATAGGCTGCGTACCAGGCGCTGACGCGCCACAGCACGATCATGCCCAGAAGGGCTGCGAGCGAGAACCAGGCGACGCTGGTCTGGCCGCGCGGCACCACGATGAAGGCGGCAAGCAGCGGCCCAATGGCCGTTCCGGCATTGCCGCCCACCTGAAACACGGCCTGTGCAAGCCCGTAGCGCCCGCCAGATGCGAGGCGCGCCACACGCGAGGATTCCGGGTGAAAGATCGCTGATCCGAGGCCGACGAACATCGCGCCCACCAGAAGCAGCGAGTAATTGGCCGCCGTGGCCAGAAGCAGAAGCCCGATAAAGGTCGAACCCATGCCGACTGGCAGCGAATAGGGCATCGGCTTCTTGTCTGTCGTCAGCCCGATGGCTGGCTGAAGCAGCGAAGCGGTGACCTGAAACGCCATGGTCAAAAGACCGATCTGCCAGAAGTCGAGTCCGTAATCCGCTTTTAGCATCGGGTAGATGGCCGCAAGCATCGACTGCATGATGTCGTTGAGCATGTGGCAGAAGCTGACCGCGATGAGCACCGCGAAAGCGGTCTTCTCGGCCTGAACGGGAACGCGATTGGCGGTGGTGTCGGTCACGTCGGAACTCCATGCGAAAAACGCCGTCGGCGAAGCGGCAACCGCTTATACGCCTGTTGCAAATGACCTTCCTTGGTGATTTGGTCTAGTTTTTTCGCAAGTGGGCCAAATGAATCCACCCGACAGAGCCAATAGAATGCCCAGTACCGTCGTCATGAACGGGGATCGCCCGGTCAATGACGAAAAGCGCCGGTCGTGGATCGAGGAGGCGGAAGGCGATCTTGTCGTTGGCGAGATCGAGCAGGCGGCGCATGTTCGGGTGGAAGCGCATCGCCACAGCCGCGGCCAGCTTCTTCATGCGCGCAGCGGCGTTGTTCTGGTCAAGACCGTGTTCGGGCACTGGATGGTGCCGACGGGGCAGGCGATCTGGATTCCGCCCGGCATCGTGCATGCCGTGGACATGGTGACCGATGTGCGCATGCAGTCTGTCTATGTGCTGCCGGAGGCGATTTCCGATCTGCCCGACAGGCCGCGTGTGGTCGGTGTGACCCCGCTGTTGCACAGTCTTCTGGAGGAGGTGGCGCCGCTGCCCCATGTGGCGCAGCCGACCGGGCGCAACGGGCTTATCTACAAGCTCATTCTGCACGAAATTCCGCGCCTGCCGGAATTGCCGCTCGGCCTGCCGTTTCCCGCTGATGCGCGGCTTGCGCGGATGTGCCGGGCCTTTCTCGATGCGCCGGCAAGCCGGGTCACCATTGATGACTGGGCGCGCGACGCGGGCATGAGCCGACGCACTTTCACGCGGCGCTTCAAGCAGGAAGCTGGTGTTAGCCTCTCGGTCTGGCGTCAGCAGGCGAGCCTCTTTGCGGCCTTGCCCAGGCTTGTGAGCGGCGAGCCGGTGACGAGCGTCGCCTATGATCTCGGCTATGACAGTGTCGCCGCCTTCACCACCATGTTCAAACGCATGCTCGGCTCTTCGCCGCGCAACTATCTGAAACTGCCCGAGAGGGAAGACGGGTCCTGACCCCGCGCGCTGCCGCTGGAGCGCCGTGCGTCCATTGGGACGCACAAAGGACGCTCTAACCTATTGAATCGACGCATCGTGTTTTCCGAACATCGATTCCGACTTTCGGGCCGAAGCGCTAGTCCTGCGCCAGTGTCTCGCTGATCTTGCGCATCTGCTCGCCCATGGCCTCGCACTGTTCCGGCGTGGACTGGGCCATGACGCGGTCGATAAGTTCCGTATAGACGGCGAGCGCTTCCATCAGCCGTTCCTCGCCATCGGGCGTCAGGTAGAGCCTGAGAATGCGACGGTCCTTTGCGTCGTTCTCGCGGCGCACGAGCCCCTGGGTTTCAAGCTGCGGCAAAAGCATGGTGATGTTGGAGCGGCCGACCAGAAGCCTGCGCGCCAGATCGTACTGCGACTGACCGGGGTGGCGATACAGATTCATCAGCATGTCGAGCTGCGCGATCTTCAGGCCCAGCGGTTCGAGTGCCTTGCCAAGGGCCCTTACAATGGCCTTTTCTGCGCGCGCGACTGCAACCCATGTACGGAAGCGCGGATTGTCCCAGGGAAGTTCTTGTTTTTTGTTCATGCTTGAACTAACTTTGTTCATGATTGAACATTATCATGGATTGCCGACATGACCGCACTCAATCTGAGGATCTTACGGGGTCTTTTTGGCACAATCGATCATGTCGCGCCAAGCCTCGCAGGTCGTCTTGCCTTCCGGCTCTTCTGCCGTACGCCGAGCCCGCAGAAGCTGACGGAGAAGGAAAAGCGTCTCCTGTCAAAGGCGCAGAATTTCATGAACAGCGCCCGCAGGCACAGTCTCACGACGGAGCACGGCCGTGTTGCGGCTTACGAGTTCACAAACTGGGGCGGGCGTCGCGACGGGCCGACCGTGCTTGTGCTGCATGGCTGGCGTTCGCGCACGGAGCATATGCGCGCCATCATCGAGGCGCTTCTGGAGCGTGGGTTTCGCGTGGTGTCGCTCGATCTCCCGGGACATGGTTCGTCCGGCGGGCGGGTTTTGAACATCCCCAAGGCCGTCGCAGCCGTGCAAAGTGCGGCCCAATGGCTTGGGCCGTTCGACGCAATGGTCGGGCATTCCTTCGGTGGCGCCGTTGCCCTCAATGCGGTGGCCGGGTCCATTGATGGAATACCGCCGGTTCCGGTGCGCAGGCTTGTGATGATCGGCGCACCGAACGCGCTGCCTGATCTTTTCACGCAGTTCGGGCAGTTTCTGAAACTCAGCCCAAAGGCTCAAGACGTGTTTGAAGGGCGGGTTGAGATTATTGCCGGAACGCCGCTTTCCAGTTTCGTCGGGTGCGATCAACTGAGCGCCCTCGATATCCCGACCCTGATTGTCCACGCGCCCGATGACAAGGAGGTTCCTGCCACCGACGCCAGGGCGATGGCAGCAGCAGGGCGGCATGTTTCGGTGACATGGGCGCCGGGGCTCGGTCATCGCCGCATTCTCGCCGATCCGGGGATCGCAGCGCGTGTCGCCGCCTTTGTCGCTACGCGCAAGCTGCGGCGTGAGGATATGCCCCTTATGCGGCCATTAGAGAATCATTTACCAATCCCCAACTGAGCGTGCATTTCCCGACAATTTTATCGATCTGCCCGCGACCGATCCTGTTTGAACTGTTATTTTGGTTGCGATTCATGTTTGGGAAGCGTTTTACGTGCAGGCATCATCGGTTGCGGTCTCTGCCCGCCGCTGGAAGCCTGTCCGCAAATGGCGCTCCTGGAATATAGTTCGGATCTCGGCGGGGTGATCGATGATTTTGAAATCCACACGCAAGACCTGGCTGGCCTGTGCGGCCCTGGCTGTGTTTGCGGGGCATGCGGGGGCAGCACATGCCCAGGGCGACAATCTTTTCGATATGCTGTTCGGTGGCAACAACCGCTCCAGCGCCGCGCGTTCCGCGCCGCCGCCGAAGCCTGTTGAGCCCGCGCCGCAGCGTCGTGTGCCTGCGAAGGCGCCAAAGATCTCCGCGCCTTCCTATTACAATTACAAGCCGGAGAGCCTCGCCCATGTCGAGTTCTCCGAGATCACGCTTCCAGAGGCAGAGGGCGCTTTTCAGCCGACCCTCGAGGGCGTTTCCTTCCGCGAGGCATTGCCGATGCTGGAGGGGATGGAACTCTACGCCGAGAAGGATATCGCGAAGGCGCTGGTCGGCTTCTATTCGAGCAGGCCCGATTTCATCTGGGTTTCCGGATACCAGCCCAATGATCGTGCGCGGCAGGTTCTGCGCGTTCTTTCTGAGGCTTCCAGCTATGGGCTCTCCGACAGCGACTATACGGTCGGCGTGCCGGGCAGCGATTTTTCCTATGATGACATCGCGGCACGCCAGAAAGAACTGATCCGCTTCGAGATGATGCTTTCTGCCCGTGCATTACGCTATGCGCGTGATGCCCATGCGGGCCGCATCAATCCGAACAAGTTATCCGGCTATCACGACTTCGCCAAGAAGCCGATGAACCTGGAACAGTCGCTCGGTTTCATGGCCAACATGGCCGACGCCGATATCTATCTGGAGCGGCAGCATCCGCAGAACGACACTTATCGCAAGCTGCGCGCGGAGCTGGAGATGCTGCGCGGCGCTGCCGAGCGTGAGATCATCGTCGACCCCAAGACGTTTGTTCGCCCGGGCGGAACCAATCCCGAACTGGCAAAGCTGCTCAAGCTCATCGAGCGCGATGCAGATGCCGCTTTTCTGGAAACCCATGGCGCGGCGCTGAAAGAGCATGCCGGCAGTGAGGTTTATGTTCAGGCGCTGGTGCCTGTGGTGAAGGCCGCGCAGGAGGAGAGGGGCCTCAAGCCGGATGGCGTCATCGGGCCGCGCACCGTTGCCGCGATTGCCGGCGTTTCCAAGGCTGCGCGCATCGACAAGGTTCTCTACACGCTGGAGCGTCTGCGCTGGCACCCCTCGGAGCTGGGCGAAACGCGGGTGGTGATCAACGCCGCCTCCTTCAATGTCGATTTCTTCGACAAGGGCGAGCCGCGCATCTCCATGCGCACGGTGGTGGGCCGGTCTGCCAACCAGACCAATTTCTTCCATGACGAGCTGGAGACGGTGGAATTCAACCCCTATTGGGGGGTGCCGCGCTCCATCATCGTCAACGAGATGCTGCCCAAGCTGTGGCGCGATCCGAGCTATCTCGACCGGAACGGCTACGAGGTGATCAACGGTCAGGGGCGCAAGGTCTCGTCGTCCGCCGTCGACTGGGGCCAGTATGGCCGCAATGTGCCCTTCAGCGTCCGTCAGAAGCCGGGCCGCCGCAACGCGCTTGGTGAGTTGAAGATCCTGTTCCCCAACCGGCACGCCATCTACATGCATGACACGCCTTCCAAGAGCCTGTTCCAGCGCGACACACGCGCATTCAGCCATGGTTGCGTGCGTCTGGCCGATCCGCGCGCCATGGCGGCGGCGCTGCTCGATGTTTCCGTCGACGACGTGGCGCGCGCCATTGAGAGCGGTGATCGCAGTCGCCCGACACGGCGCAAGATCGAGCGCAAGATCCCCGTCTATGTCGGTTATTTCACGGCATGGCCGCAGACGGATGGTGTGATCGCCTATCATGGCGATGTCTATGGGCGTGATGAGCGCCTGGGGATTGCGATCGAGAAGGTCACCGATACGCGCTCGCCCAATTCCTGATCGGGAGGATCAGGCGTCGCATTGCGGCAGGGTTTTGCGGCCATCGCTCTTGAGCGGTGGCCGTTTTTGTTTGTCTGACCCAGGGTCCTGCCCCTGGCCAGCAGGCTCGTTAATCGCGCCAGAAAGTCGGCAGCAGCAGGACGACGACCGCAAGGATTTCCAGCCGGCCAAGCAGCATGGTCGCTGAAAGAACCCATTTCGCAAAGTCGCTGAGCGGCGCGAAATTGCCGGATGGTCCGATGGTGGTGCCAAGGCCCGGACCCACATTGGTAAGCGCCGTCAGTGAACCCGTGAGCGAGGTCAGGAAGTCGAGCCCGGTGGCGGCCAGAAGCAGCGTTGCCAGCACCCAGGAGGCAAGGAAGCCGACCACGAACAGAACCACCGAACGCTGCATCTCCACATCCACGATGCGCTTGCCATAGCGCAGGGCGCGCACGGAATGTGGATGGATGAGAAGGCGCAGACCATTGCGCAGCATCGCGCCCAGTATGAGGAAGCGATACGCCTTCACGCCGCCCGAAGTGGAGCCGGAACAGCCGCCGAGGAAGGTCGCGAAGAAGGCGAGCGTCACCGCGAAAGGTCCCCACAGCGTGTAGTCCTCGCTGGCAAAACCCGTTGTGGTGATGATCGACGCGAAGTTGAAGGCTGTGGAGGCGAGAATGTCATCGAAGGGCTGGCCGGTCGTGATCCTGCGTTGAACGGCCAGCACGATGACGATCACCGTCACATAGCCGAGAAACAACCGGATCTGCGGATCGCGCAGCGCGTCGAGCCGTCCGCGAGCGAAGAACAGGACGAGGATCGAGAAGGGCAGGGCCGCCATCAGCATGAAGAATGTGCCGACCCAGAGCACCGTATTGCCCTCAAAATAGCCGAACGAGGCATCATGGGTGGAGAACCCGCCGGTTGCGATGGTGGTCATCGCATGATTGATCGCATCGAAATTGTCCATGCCTGCCGCCGCATAGGACAGCGCGCAGAGCCCCGTCAAAAGGCAGTAGATGCCGACCAGCGCGAACAGAAAGCTGATGAAACGGTCGAAGGGGCGGTTTTCGATGTCGGAGGATTCCACCCGGAAGTAGGAAAACCCGCCGACCTTGAGAAGCGGCAGCAGGAACAGGCCAAGCGCCACAACGCCGATGCCGCCGATCCATTGCAGGATGGAGCGCCAGAGGAGAAGGCCGGGCGGCAGTCCGTCGAGCCCGGAGATCACGGTGGAGCCGGTCGTCGTGATGGCCGAGACGGATTCGAAAACGGCCTCGGCCAGATCGAGCTTGAGCGAGGCGGTGTAGAATGGCAGCGCGCCGACCAGGCCGAGCATCAGCCAGAGAATGACCACCACGAGAAATGTGGACTGGGTGGAGCCACGGGTAAGAGGGGCGCGTGTGGCGGCTGCGATTGTCAGTGCGATTGCGCCTGTCGCCAGTGAGCAGACGACGAAAACCTGCCAGTCATCATTGCCGTAATAGAGATCGACGGCGGCGGGAAGGAGCATCGAAGCGGCCACGTAGACGGCGAAAATGGCCGCTGGATAGGTGGCTGTCCGGATTGTCGATGTTTGCAATGTCTCTACCTCGGTAGGTGCGGGCACCGTTGGTAGAGGAGAAAATGCGTCAGGAAAAGTGGTTTTGGAGAGGGTAGCCATGCATAACCGGCAGGGCTTGCCAGTGAGCAACAGCCCCTGCAAAGCCGGGCGATCAGGGCATTACGCAGAAAAACCCAGCGCTTTCGCTGGCGCCGAATTCGGGATGCGTGTCGATGGTATGGGAGAGCGATGGAATGCTCCAGCGGTCTTCAATCCTGTAGCCAAGAGCCGCAAGCATCTCCAGAAATCCGGCTTCGTTGCGTATCTGATAGGGCACGAGAGCGGGGCCGATGCGCTCCAGCGTCACGAGCGTCTTTCCTTTGCGCAGCGCGACCTTGTTCAACAGAAGGTGCCGGGGCGGAACGCTCAGGCGTCCAAGCAGCTCCGGCAGGGGAACGTTCAGATATTGCAGCAGACCCGACCCCAGAAAGAGGTCACAGGGGCCGCCATCTTCGAGCCGGCTCGTGAAGGTGAGGGCGCTCAGGCCATCCGCCCTGGCGCGTTTCTCACCGGCTTTGACGATGGCGGGCAGGTCGTAGACGGTCCAGTTCAGCCTGTCGATGGAGGGCAGAGACCTGCGGAACGCCCTGAACTTCGTGCCCATATGACCGCCCGCATCGACCACCGTGCCGATGCGGCTCTCAAGTCGGCTGAGCCAAAACAGAAGCGGATAATCCCAGGGAACGAGCTGGCACATGCGCTCGAAGGCCACATCCGCCACCGCGTCGTGATCATAGCCCGCAAGCCCCTGACGCTGCGCGGCGGCAAGCGCTTCATCGAATGAGGCATAGGCGCCGGAAAAGCGCACGGGAAGACCTGTTGCCATGCGCAGACGACCCGCCGCCGTCTTGAAGGGCAGGGCGACCGCGCCCCGGGCTCCCTTGATCCTCTGTTTGATCTGCTCCATCGGCATGTCTGGCCCCTGGTCCCCCTGGTCCCCCTTGTCGCCGCCGGGCCAAAGCCGGTCACGACAAAACATTACCCCCTGCAAAGGGGATGACCGATACGGCAAAACTGATGAATGCTGCGCCAAATAGGCTTAACGCCGGGCCTTACAGCGGGAATCCATACCGCTTTGCGATTGCCCAGATGTCCCGGTTGGTCTCGATCAGCCGGTTGATTGACCCGGTGATGTTGTCGATTTCCGCATCGTCGATGGCGTCCACCTTGCCATATTTCAGCCGGTCGCCGCTGTCGGAAATCCGCATGAGCAGGGTCGAGACATTTTCGCCTGTGTCGTCAAAGGAATAGATGCAGTGGTTGTATTTGTTCCTGAGCTTGGCTTCGCTCATCATCCGGCGCGTAACGCCCAGCACATCCCTGCGAACGGCTTCATCCGTGCGCGATGTCTTGGCCAGTCGCTCCACCAGATCGACCCGCGCGCGCGACGTGTTCAGCGTCAGGAAAATGATCGTGGCCGTTTCCATGTCCACCCGCGCAAGTCCCGCGATCAGGTGGATGAGAAGGCTCTCGGTGTTGGTCCACGTGTAATTGAGCTGCCCCAGCAGTGTGAGTACTTTTCGGAAACGTGGGGTAGCTTCATTCATGGCGAAACGGCTCGCGTCCACCTCGGATAGCTCATTGTCCCTCATGCTATCACCGCACGTTTCAGTCGTCTACTTTCTGTGACCCTTCCTAGTTCTCGCGAAACGCCCGGTTCATGCTGTCCATGATGGGCTTCGAGAGATATTCGAAGAAGGTGCGTTCGGCCGTCTGTATCAGGACTTCGGCCGGCATACCCGGTGTCGGCAGGAATCCGTGAACCCGCGCCAGTTCGCTCGGCGGCAGCCGCACCCGCGCCAGATAGATTTCGCGTTTCTCATCGACCGAGCCGTCGCGCAGCGCGTCGGCCGAAACATAGAACACTTCGCCCGTCAGGACCGGCGTGGTGCGCTGGTTGAGCGCGGTCAGACGCACGGTTGCTTCCTGTCCCACCCGCACGCTGTCGATCTTTGTGCGCGGGATCTGCGTTTCGATGATCAGCGGCACGTCCGAGGGTAAAATCTCTGCAATGCTTTTGCCGCTTTCGATCACGCCGCCGGGCGTGTGGTAGTAGAGCCGCACGACGGTGCCTGCGACAGGCGTGTTGATCGTGGCGCGACGCAGGATGTTTTCTGCCGCGCGCGACTGCTCGCGAACCGCGTCGAGCTCCGCCTCGATACTCTGCAGCTCATCAAGGGCCGCCTGCCGATAGGCGGCGAGCGTCTGGTTGGCCTGCTCTCGATAGCGCTTCATCTGGGCATGTGTTTCATCGACTTCGGCCGAAAGACGCCCGAGCTGGCCATCCGCCTCGGCCATGGCCCGCCGGATGGCGGAGATTTCGGGTTTGCGCATCAGCCCCTGCTCATAGAGCTTCTGCTTGCCGGAATACTCGTCTGTCAGGAAGGCGAGCTGCCGCGTCAGGGCCTCGTGCTGGGCCGTGTAGCCGCGTCCGCGAATTTCCAGCGCGGCGATGTTGTTGTTCAACAGCTCCAGTTCACTGTGGAGCTTGCGCTGCGAGGATTCGAAATTGAGCCGCTGGCTCGCCAGTATTTCCGCAATCTCCGGGTCTGCCATCCGCTCCGTCAGATCGGCGGGGAAGTCGATGCTGGTCTTTTCCTCATATTCAGAAGACAACCGCGCGACGATCGCCACAAGCCGCGCCCGCCGCAGGAAAAGCTGGCGTTCATTGGCAAGGGCTGAGGTCTCGTCCAGCTGCACCAGCGGCTGGCCGGCGGTCACATGATCGCCTTCGGACACCAGAATGTCCTTGATCACGCCGCCTTCCAGATGCTGCACGATCTTGTTTTGACCGGTGGCGACGAAACTGCCCTGTGAGATGACGGCGGCTGCAAGCGGCGCGAAGGCGGCCCATATGCCGAACCCGCCGAAACAGAGAATGAGCAGGATGATGCCGGCAATGCTCTGCTTGCGGATCGAACGCGGCACCTCCGCGTACCACGTCATGTCTTGAAGCTTGGCGATTTCGGTGGAGCTCATGATGGACCTGCCCTTCAGGGAAGCTGGTTGGCGAAGGGACCGTTTTCGAGTTGTCCGGCCTGGTGGGCGGCAAGGGCGCGCAGCACGTCCTCGCGCCGGCCGAACATCGAGATGGTTCCGTTGGTCATCAGCAGGATCTTGTCGACATAGCGCAGCAGCGATGGCCGCTGCGTGATGACGATCATGGTGATCCGGTTTTCCTTGGCGTGTTTGAGTGCGCGGGCAAGCGCGGCGTCGCCGGCGCTGTCGAGATTGGAATTCGGCTCATCCAGAACGATCATGCGTGGATTTCCGAAGAATGCGCGCGCCAGCGCAATGCGCTGCTTCTGCCCGCCCGACAGCGGCGAGCCATCGGCGGCCACGATGGTTTCATAGCCCTGCGGGAAGGTGGCGATCATCTCATGCACGTCGGCCAGGATGGCTGCCTGATAGATTTCCCTGTCGTCCACATCGTCGCGCATGCGCGCGATATTGGCCTTGATCGAGCCGGGGAAGAGCTGAACGTCCTGCGGCAGGTAACCGATATTGTCGCCGAACTGGCGCTGGTCCCAGTTGCGCAGATCCATCAGGTCGAGCCGCACACTGCCCGATGTGGGCAGGATGGAGCCGACCAGCATTTTGCCGAGCGTGGTCTTGCCGGCCCCGGAATTGCCGATGATTGCGAGCGAATCCCCCGGGCGCAGCGAGAAATTGATGCCGTTGAGCACGACCCGTTTTGTTCCCTGCGGCACGTAGAGAACGCGCTCAACATCGAGCCGTCCCTCGGGTTTCGGCAGCACGAGCCGTTCCAGATTGAGCGGGGAGGCCTGCAGGAGCGCCTTGATGCGCCGGTATGCGCCGCGTGAAAGGATGAACTGGTTCCAGCCCTCGATGGAGCCTTCTATGGGCGCGAGCGCGCGACCGGCGATGATCGACGCGGCAATCACCATGCCGCCGGTAATGTATCCCTGGATCGCCAGATAAGCGCCCCAGCCGAGCAGGGCCACCTGCGTCAGGAGGCGGATGGCGCGCGAGGTGGCGGCCGACATGATGTTGCGGTCCTGCGCCTTGACCTGCGCCTTCAGTGATCCGGCCGTGTCCTGCCCCCAGATCTTCACCGCTTCGGGGATCATCGCCAGCGCGTTGATGATCTGCGAATTCCGCGCCATGGAATCCAGATGCATATTGGCCTTGCTCTGATAGACATTGGCCTCGCCGAACGGGGCAGCGGTCGCGCGCTGGTTGATGAAGGCGACGATCATGAGCAGGAAGGCCGACAGCACCACGATGCTGCCGAGATGCGGGTGAACCAGAAAAACGGCGAGAACGAAGATCGGCGTAAACGGGATGTCGAGGAACGACAGAAGCGTGCCCGAAACCAGGAAGGAGCGCAGCTGTTGCAGGTCGCCCAGCGTCTGGTATTCGCGGCCCGTGCCATGCAGCGAAGCGCGCGCTGCCGCACTCAGAATGGGCGCGCCCAGCTGTGCTGCCACCTCAACGGCCGTGCGCATCAGGATGAAGCGCCGGATCGCGTCGAAAATCGCCTGCAGCAACACCGCCCCGATGATCACAATGGTCAGCATGATGAGCGTGTCGGTGGAGCGGCTGGTCAGAACGCGGTCCGAAATCTGGAAGAGATAGACAGGGATCGCGAGCACCAGAATGTTGCTGGCATTGGTGAAAAGCAGAACCATCAGCAGGTTCTTGCGCACCGCGCCCAGTCCGGCGGACAGGCTCTTTGAGAAGTCGACCGGGCCCAGACGGCGATGGAATTTTTCCTTCGTGTCGCCGGACGGCTTGATCTGAGGCGCTTCCTCAGCCGACCGTTGCCTTTGCTCGGCAGGAGCTGTTTTCGCCGCGCTCTTCCTGTCTTCCCGGGGCTTGTTCTGCGGCGCTGCCGCTTCCCGCTGGGCAGTCTTTGCCTGCGGTGTTTCGGAAGCTTTGGGGGCGGCATTATCCGTTGCCCGGTCCTGCTGCGCCTCCCGTTTGGCTGCTTCCTGCGCCATCCGTGCCGCGCGCGCATCGACTTCCCTGAAAATCCGGGAAATCTCCTGATCCACCGAGAGCGTCTGTGGTTTGCTGCGCGGTTCTGCGCGTTGTTCTCTCGGCCGCGCTTCTTCGATCACCCAGGATGATGCATCCTTCGCGTGGGCAGGTTGCTTTGTCGGTTTGTCCAGCATGCGTTTCCCCCCGGTATCCGCTAACCCAGAATGGTCTGCATGACGTCTGCCGAACCCGCATCCGGTGTTGCCGCATCCGGTGCGGAGTGCCCGCCATCCTGTTCGGGAGCCATCAGGTCATCGCTGAGAAATGCCACCGCCTCGTTCACCAGCGCATCGCCGCTTTGCGTGTAGAGACCGGTATCGTCTGAAATGAGCTCGGCCTGGATCAGCAATTCGTCCGAATAGACGTTGCCGCCCGCATAGGTCGTCGCATTGACGCCGCCATCGGTGATCGCCGCCTGGTTGACCAGCGCATTCCCTCCGGTCGACACACTCCAGTCGCCATCGACGTTGGCTTCTGCGCCCGCCTTTGCAAGCGCCACCTGATCGGCATCGCCCAAAACGTTGGTCTGGCTGATATATTGCAGGTCCACCACGTCGCCTGAAATGTAGAGAACCTTGAGGTTCGCCATTCCCGAAAAGTCCTCGCTGGCGAGCAGGGCGCCCGGAGCTGCGCCCGGGCCTGCCTCCAGCTGGTTTGCCGCCTCCAGATAGGACGGCGGCAGCGCCTCGAACGACATGGTGCCGTATTGGGTGATCGAGGCCTCGTTCCAGAGCAGGTTCCCGCTGGTGGAAAGCGAGGCCGGGCCGCTGGTCTCGAACCCTTCGAGCGTTCCCACCAGATCGTCATCAAGCAGGATGTTCGTCTGGCTGATGATGTTGGCGTTGTAGATGTTCCCGCCGATGATGATCAGGTCGTAATAGATGCCCAGTTCGGCCAGCGAGGCGACGTTGACGGTCAGATTCCCGCCCAGTTCAATCACGGTGCCGCCGCCGGTTGCCGACATGACCGTAATATCGTTGTCTTCGACGAAACTGACCTGCTTGACCCAGTTTGCAAGAACAAGGTCGCCATCGATCCGCGACACCAGCCAGTGGGAAGGGAAGTCGGGTTCGCCCTCGCCATTGCCGGCCGTTTCGGGGCGCGGATTGTCGATGGTCTGCATCGTCGCGATGTTGAAGGCTTTTGTCGGCTGCGCCGTGAGCGATTGCCAGCCTTCGAGCGCGCCGCCAACGGCGTCGCTGTCGCTCCAGACATTCAACTGGCTGATGGTGTTGAAATGAACATAGTCGCCGGCAACCGCCAGCACCGGCGCGCCATACCAGTCGTTCACGAGGATGGCTTCGTTGACCAGAAGATTGCCGCCGGCTTCAACCTCAATCTTCGCATGGAGCGAGAAGTCGGTTTCTGCATCGTCATCTTCGCTGGCATTCGCCTTCAGGCCATCAGGCAGGTGGTCTTCAAGAAGCGGCGTTTCCTCAACGGCCTCGCCATTCACATACTGCCCCTCGAGAGCCTCGCTGCGGGCGATGAATATGTCTGCGCCATCGGGCAAATCATCTGCAAAGGCGTCCGCCAGATGCGGCGCGTGCATGATGAAATCGCCGATCTCTTCCGCCGAGCCGGGTTCGTCCAGATGGCTGAAGGGCTGGAATTCGGATGCAGCGCCTATCAGTGCTGCAAGGGCTGCGCCGGGATCGCCGACCTGGCTCATGACCAGACCATGATCACCGATGCTGAGATAATCGTTGTCTTCGAGCCGCGCTTCCTGCTTCACATACCATGCGAGAGAGCCAAGCGGCTGGTATTCGGGAAAGGCGGGGGCTTCGGCCCCGGTTCTGAAGGCGATCGCGTCAGTAGACGGGCCCGCGCCGCCAAAGCCACCGCTCTGGGCGTCGAGCGCCATCGGATTGTGCGCGACCGCTGAAACCACCTTCTCCCTGAACTGATCTGTCGGAGGCGGCGTGTATTCCACCCGCGGGCTGTAGTCCTTCAAAAGGTAGGGGCTGATGATGTTGATGTTTATGTTGAGGAGTTCGTTCTGCTCCGGCGCTCTCTCTTCAAGCGGATCGAACTCCACATAATCCATCCGCATGCGCACTTCTTCGACCGTCTGCGAGAACAGCCCTATGAAGTGGGCGATTGCTTCCGTGGTGGAGTCCAGATGCATGGAGCATTACCTTGCTGCGGGTTTGGCGAGTAACCTCGTGTTCTGCCATCGCCGGTCGACAGCCCCGAAAAAGGATCGGAGGTTTGCGGGTGTCAGGCGAAGGGTGAAAGGCGCAAACCTCCGGTTCCGGCGCCCAGGGGGACAGGGTGCCGGAATTCTCGTTTGCCGTCAGGCGTCGTCTTCGCCGACAACCGTGCTGTTGAGATCGCCGCCGACCACTGTCGTGTCCACGGAGTTTCCAAGCACGTTGGCGCCCATGACGATCTGTTGATTGAAGGCGCTCGTATCCACGATGGCATCGGCAGATGCCTCGGAGATTCCGGTCACATAGCCGTCATCTCCATTGTTGGAGCCCCACATGCCGCCAGCGCCGCCTGCGCCGCCAGCACCTGTGGTTGCGATGCCGCCCATGCCGCCGGCGCCGCCGTTGCCGCCTGAGACCGGTCCGGCCCATGCATCACCGGCGTTTCCGCCGACTGCAGAAGCCCAACCGCCTGCGCCGTCGCCTCCATCACCTCCATTGCCGCCACGGGCAGCGCCGAGGCCCATACCCATGCCCTGACCTGCGCCGAAACCAAGGCCGCCGCCGCCGTCGGCTGCGCCACCGGTGCCACCCATGCCACCCATGCCGCCCATGCCGCCGTCGCCGCCGGTTCCGGTTCCGCCATTGCCGCCGGAGCCTTCAGCACCTGCCGCACCTGTTCCGGTGCCGCCCATGCCGCCAGCGCCTGCTGCGCCGCCATCGCCCCCGGGGGCTGCTGCGGCTGCTGCGGCTGCATCTGCTGCTGCGTCTGCAAAGCCCAGAGCCGCTGCTGCGTCTGCTGCCGCCGCTGCGGAGGCCGCTGCTGCGCCATCGCCGCCATCGCCGGCTTCACCGCCGGTGCCGCCTTCGCCGCCGTCGCCGTCACCGCCGTCGCCGCCGGTGCCTTCACCGCCTTCACCGCCGGTTGCCGTGCCGCCAAGGCCGCCCATGCCGCCAGCACCGCCAGCGCCACCGGCACCACCGGAGCCGCCTTCACCGCCGAGACCGACGCCGACGCCCAGACCACCGAGGCCAAGGCCCGTACCGGTCGCCGTGCCGCCGGAACCGCCGGCTGCGCCATTGCCGTTGCCGCCATAGGCCTTGGCGTCATCGGTCGCGCCGCCATTGGCGTTGCCGCCATCGGCCCAGCCATGAGCGCCAGCGCCGCCGTCAGCGTCTGCATCGCCGCCGCCTTCGCCACCGCCGCCGCCGGCCACGATGCCTTCTTCGGCATAGGCGTCACCGCCCGATGCGTCGCCGTTCTGGTTGAAGTCGGCATTGTTGGAGACGGTCGGGTTCTCAAGCGTGTCATTGTCTACGAGATCATTCACCTGACCGATCACGAAGGCATTGTCATTGCCGCCGCCATTGAGCGAGTCGTTCAGGATGTCCTCGAACGTCATGTCGTCGCCCGGATCGTAGGAAATCTCGCCATCGCGATTGATAAACAGCTGGTCGACCGAACCGCCATCGTAGACATCCACATCTGCAAAGTCGTCATCACTCGGGATGAACCCGTCGAGGCCGACATTCACGGACGTGTTGACGGAGGTGGCCACGGCAGTCGCCACATCGGTGTTGTTCGTGGCGTTGTTGGTGGCCGAGTTCTGCGCCGCATTGCTCGCGGCGTTGGCCGCCTCGTTGGCGGCTTCATTGCCAGCGGCATTTTCTGCCTGATTGCTCGCACCGTTCTGCGCGGCGTTGCCAGCGGTGTTGTTGGCGGCGTTCGTGCCGGTATTGTTGCTGGTGTTGTTCGCATCATTGTCGGCGTTGTTGTCGGCATCATTGCCGGCCGTGTTTTCCGCCGTATTCAGAGCAGTCTGTTCCTGGCCCTGATGCTGCCATTCACCCTGGTGTTGATGCTGGTCCTGATCCTGGTCTTGATCCTGCGACTGGCTGTTCCCAGGCCAACCAGGAAAGAAAACGCCGAAACCGTTTTGTTTGGGCATGATCGTGTCCTCATCCTCAAAATGAGAACCGTGTGGACACGATCACTGTTCATCTCTCAGGTGATATTGTGCTCACACGGTTCTGCTGTTTTGCGGCCATCCGGCCGCCTTTGAAGTGCGGAAACACGTTCGGATGTCGAACGAGATGCACTCCTCCCTCATTCGGACGACCCTGTGTGTCTGAAGCGAATCCCCACCGCCCGCGTCTTTGATGCGACCCGAGATCAGTTCTCGCGGCAGACCTTTCGGAGTTATCCGACGGGAGGGATTGTCGTGCGTGAACCGGCGACTAAAAACCCGCAAATTCGGTGGAGCAGGGCCATTTAAGGCCTCACCATAGGTTCAGCCCCCACCTAAAAATGATTAGAGGCGGGGTAGTAATCTTTGGGGGAAACGCGTCGATTGTGATGCTGAGACGCTGCTTCTGGCGCCGACGCGGCGCGCAAGACCGGGCGGCGATTCGCGGCGGTTCTAGAAGCGGAACGTCCAGTAGAGGCAGGCGAGGGTGGCGATCGTGAAGCCGATGAATGCCAGCGTCCGCAGAAGGACGTTGCGGCGCAGCGTATCGAGCGACAGATGCGCGACGATGATGCCGGCGGCAAAGATGAACTGCCAGTCAATCAGCGTCCACAGCGCTGAATTATTGCCGAAGGCGAAGCGCGCGACCTGTACGCCCACAATGGTTGCCAGAAGCACCAGCGCCGTTGAGTAGACCGGTGTTGTGCCATTGGCGTGAACCACGGCTGCTGCGCGGATGGGGAGGATTGTCACGAGCATGGCTGCGAACGCGTAAAGCGCTGCCAGCGGGATGAAGCTGGCGGCATTGGCCAGACCGTCGAGGCGCTCGATGCCGAGCGTGCCGAAACCGTATCCCTTGATCCGCAGTGCGAAGCTGAGCGCGACAAGAAGGCCCGTCAGTACGGCGACAAGCAAAAAGGCGGATGCGGTGCGGTTCATGATGTTCCTCTTCGGGAATCGGATCGTTCCGTTCCCGAATAGGACGATATTCTGAAGCAGGAAAGCCCGGATGTGGCGCAATCTGCGGCACGTGCGCCTGTCTCAGTGAATGTTTCAGGAATTCGCGGCGTGCCTGCGCTCTTCTCTGCTGCGCCGCCGTTTCTCCACTTCGTTGAGAACATAGCAGGCGTCCTCGGCCTCGGACTGGGTGATGCCGGCAACGATGGTCATGCCGATCACCGCCGGCTCGTTGGTTAAGTTGTCCCAGACGGTCCAGAGGTTTGAAGGGTCGAGGATGGTCTCGTAGCGGTCTTTCAAGTCCCGTCTCCTTCATCGGGTTAAGTCACAATGCTCACCGGCAGAGGCATCGTTGATTCTGATGAAAGAGAGATGAGTAAAAACAATAGGATAATAGTAAAATTTTAAATAGCTGAACGACCTTGGTTCGTTTTCGAAACATCCCGGACCGCCATGGTGCGGTCCGGGACGCCTGTAGCGCGGACCAGCGCCGCCAGTGATGGCGACGCCGGTCCCATGGCTTAGAGCGAAGCTCCGTCAAGGTTCCTGAGCAGGATGTCCCGGTCGGCGACGGAACTGACGCGCACGGTCAGCGACGTGCTTTTCGAGGGCACCTGCGGGGGCAGGGAAACGGCGACGCCGGGCGCGTTCTTCTCGAGCCAGCTCTTGAACCGCGAGAGCTTGTTGGGGCCTTCGATGGGAAAGGTGAAACTGTATTTGAAGCTCACTTTGCATTCCTTCAATTCGCAAAGGATCGCAGACGCGCGCAGCGGGGCTGCGGCATCGTGCTGTGTCCAGATCGTGTTTTGGGTGGAATAATCCTGACGCCGCTCTTGCCTTCGCAGGTAGTGGCGTCAGGCAACTAGCCGGGTTTGCGGCTGCCCTTTGGAAAACGCGGTCTATGACGGTCGTGGGTGAGCATGACTGACATGTCGGACACTGGCGCCCGGAAGTCAAACCCGTGCGCCTTTTTGCCTCAAGCTGGACGGATCACCTTTGGCCGGACGCAGAAAGTGCGGACGTGCCGCTTTCGTCTCCGGCGACCACGACGCAGTCGCGGCCATTCTGCTTTGCCGCATAGAGGGCGGCGTCTGCAGCATTGATCAGATATTCGTAGTCCGGATGGCCCTCATAGGCGGCAACGCCGATGGAAGCCGTGACCTTGATGCTTTCGGTTTCGGCCACGGATATGGGCGTTTTCGTCAGCTCCGTGCGGATGCGCTCCGCCAGTGCATGGGCCTGGCTCTCCGCCGTCTCGACCAGTACGATCAGAAACTCTTCGCCGCCATAGCGAAAGACGAAGTCGGTCGCGCGGACATTGTTGAGGATCGTTTCCGCCGTCTGGCTCAGAACCGCGTCACCGGCCGGATGACCGAAGCGATCATTGACGGTCTTGAAGTGGTCCAGGTCGACCATAAGCACGCTCAGTGGCGTGCCTGCCTTCTTCGACAGGCTGATTTCGCGCCCGAGAACCGTTGGCAGGAAGCGCCGGTTCAGCGTCTGCGTCAGCGGATCGCGCCCGTTCTCAACGCCGGCTGCGAGCTTGAAGAGGTCGTTGAGCAGAAACTTGATTTCGTCGATGCGCCGCTGAAACATCACCAGTGATGCCGGCTGACTGCTCGAAATGTTCGGCAGGATCTCGGTATCCACTTCGCGGATGAGATGCTGGATCTTGTCGAGCAGTGGCGATCCCTGAAACAGCACTGCCGCACGGTGGCGGATCCAGAGGCCGAATGGCGAGGCCGCAAAACTGTTGTGAGACGGCTCGCTCTCATTGCCGAGCATGGACAAGAGCACCGAATGGCTCCATTCCATGAGCGCAGCGCGCTGGGTTTCGCGTTCCAGGTTGATGTCCTGACCGAGCGAGAAGATGCGAAAGGCCTCTTCCGTCTTGGTTCGCCGGTTCGCGCCCGACATGTAGGCCGTGCTCATGAGCCTGATTGCGTAATCCACGACCTCGTTGAACAGGATGATCGCATGGAAGGCGGACGGGCTGTGATTGCCGGCGGTGGCAATCTTGTCTGCGACCTTCGTTTTGATGAGGGTCGTGCCCTCCATAACGAGATTGTTGGGGATGTTCAGGCGGGCGTGCACTTCGCCGATCTCGATCTGCCGGCGCTCAAAAGCCTCAATGTCGGCCAGCGGATCGAATTCCACCAGTGCGAGAAGCCATTTGCGCAGCGAGTGGCGCAGCCTGTACTGCACGACATTGTGGCTGAGAAACTGGGCGCTCTGGGTGTCGCCAAGGAAGACTTCGTAGAAGGCGGCCACCAGCGCGTCGGCCTCCTGATGAACGATACGAACAATCGTGCTGCGAGCCGCCTCGCGTTCGTCTTCACTGGAGGAAAGCCATCCCAGCACTCCGGCCCGACCGTTCATCGCTCAAACCCCCGTCGAATCTTTCGTCGGCTCCCCTTTACGTTGCACCCTGAAGGAATCAAGCGATGATGGGGAGGTGGGACAATCTTGCCCACGTACAGGCCCAATTCCCGTGTTGCCCGACATGCGCATGCAGGTGCTCTGGCAGGACGGTGCGTAAGGTGGCCGCGAGGGGCGCGGAGCCGCTGCTAGTCGGTCCCAGAAGGCCATTCACTCAAGCAGCTGTCTTCTTGTCCGAAAACGCTACGAACCAGATTTTTGAAGACCAACAAGCTCACCAAGCTCGATGACCTGCTGCAAAAACATCTCCAGATCCCCGGTCGTCGTCCTGTGATTGCAGATCGCCACACGCAGACAATGCTTGCCGGAGACTGTCGTGTCCGAAATGGCAGCGATGCCTGCTTCCTGCAGGCGCAGCATGATCTCGACGTTCAGATCTCGCAGCGCGGCCTCCGTCATCCCGCCCGGATCGTAGCGGAAGCAGACGATATTAACGGTCGGCGCCACAATGAGGTCGAGCTTCGCGGCCTCTTCTATGCGTCGCGCCAGATATGCCGCCTGCGCGATGTTCTGATCGATAAGACGGCCGAATTTTTCACTGCCGTGCTCCTTCAGTGTCAGCCAGACCTTCAGGGCGCGGAAGCCGCGGGAGGTTTGTAAATTATAGTCGTGCAGGAACTCACTGGCCGCGATGCCGCGTGTTTTCTCCTCGAGATATTCCGGGTGCAACGCGAAGGTGCCGCGATGGACCGATGCATCCCGGATGATCGCGCAGCCGGCTTCGAAGGGCACATGCAGCCATTTGTGGGGATCGAGAGCAAGTGAATCTGCTTCTCCGATCCCGTCCACGAGCCCGTGGTTTTGCGGAGCAATCGCGATGAGCGCGCCGATACACCCGTCAACATGCAGCCAAAGACCCTCGCGCGTGCAAAGTGTCCTGAGGCCGTTTACGTCGTCTATCGCCCCCGTATTGACCGTGCCGGCGGTGGCGATGACGCAGGCCGGGAGAAAGCCTGCCGCGCGGTCCCGGGCAATACAGTCCGCCAGCGCGTCCAGATTGATCCGGTAGTCGGGACCGGTTGGCACCCGGCACAGGGCGTTGTTGCCGAGACCAAGCAGTTCGACGGCTTTCTGGTGACAGCTATGGACTTGGTCTGAGGCATAGAACCTCAGCGGTTTTTCAAGTTTGGCAACGCCGTTCGCCCGGACATCGCCGCCCGCCATGGCGTTTCTGGCAGCGGTCAGGCCGATGATGTTGGCCATTGACCCGCCACTCACCAGCGTGCCGCTCGCATCGGCGGGGAAGCCCATCAGTGTCTTGAGCCATCCCACCACCTGCCGATCCATCAGGGCCGCCGCGTTGTTGCCACCCCCGAGGTTCGAACCGTCGACCGCAGCGAGGAATTCGGCAAGCGCACCGGTCAGGCTGCCCGAACCCATGAACCACATCCAGAATCGGGGGTGGATGTTGCCCATCGGGTAGGGCATCAGGATTTCCTGCAGCTCCTGATAGAGTTCTGCCGCAGGAGCGGGGTCTTTCGGGAGAGGGGAGGCAAAGGCTTCTCGAACGGCAGGGGGCATTTCCTGCCAGAGCGGGCGGTCACGCACGTTCCTGATATGCGCCACTGCGTCGTCTATCATCTGGTGGCCCAGCTGACGCAGCGCCTCCCAGTCGTTCGGATCCAGAGTTTCTTCGCGGATTTGGCTATTGGCTTGGTCCATTGTGAACACTCCTCGTCGAAGTCACTGACCGTTTTCCGTACCCAACGTCAGGCAGGAGCTTACCACGGTTTTCGGTATGCGTGACTTGCAAGATCCCGGCGTTTGCGGGCAGGGCATGAACGCAGTCGCTGAGTGAACGGATCTTCGGAATCGGGAGCGTGTCGGCTTCAAGGAGCCTGACAGGGAGAATGCGTTCCACGAGCAGGGAAGTCGTGTTTCGCTCTCATGCTTTGCTATGCTGAAAAGTGATGTTTGTCGTGCATTCGCTTCAATGCAATTCCATCAACAAAACCAAGACATCGTCTGGAATGTTGATGGTGGGCGCGGCAGGGATTGAACCTGCGACCCCACCCGTGTGAAGGGTGTGCTCTCCCGCTGAGCTACGCGCCCGTTGACGAAAGCTTCGTCAAGCGAGCCGGGATATAAGGGGCGGGGTGGCCGGGTGTCAAGCGGGCTTTCGAAACTGATTTCAGGATGCCGTGGCGGCGATCAGGCTCTCGGCCATCTCGACAGTCAGTTCGTCGAACCCCGAGATGACGCGGGACGGTTCGAATGCGCTGACATGGCGGTCCGTATAGCCGAAGTCGACTGCAATGACGGGAATGCCGGCCGCCTTGGCCGTGTCGATGTCGGTGCGCGAATCGCCCACCATCACGGCACGCTCCGGGTCGGCCCCGGCCATGGCGATGGTGCGCAAAAGGTGGCCCGGATCGGGCTTGCGCATCGGAAACGTGTCGCCGCCGCAGATTGCCTTGAAATGACCGATCACGCCCAGCGCCTCGAGAAGCGAGAGCGACATGCCTTCAAGCTTGTTGGTGCAAACGGCGGTCGTGTATCCCGCAGCCTGAAAGCGTTCGATGGCTTCGATCGCGCCGGGGAACGGTTTTGAGCGGCCGGGAACATTGGCTGTATAGTGGTCGAGGAAGATGGCCTGCAGCGCGTTGAGCTGGCCTTCCGCAAGATGCCGCTGGCGCAGCGCGAAGGCGCGTTCAATCATCACGCGGCTGCCAAAACCGACAATACGGTTGATGTCTTCGCTTTTCACCGGTTCCATGTCGACGGTTGCAAGGCAGTGGTTGAGGCTGTCGAGCAGGTCGGGTGCCGTATCCACGAGCGTGCCGTCGAGGTCGAAAACGATGATTGGCGCTGACATGTTGTCCCCTTCTTGAATAATCTTGGGATAGCGCGCAGTGCAGGTCTAGGCAAGGTATGCCGCTTATGTGCCTTGCATTGCGGGGAGCGGTAAAACGGGTTAGGAACCGCTCAGAACGGACCGGGGGCTAAATTGTCGGCTGATATGCGTGAATTGAAGATCGAGGCGGCGCGTGCCGCATTGGACCAGGTGCAGGATGGAATGCGTTTGGGAATCGGCACCGGATCGACTGCCGAAGAATTCGTGCGCGTTCTGGCCGAGCGCGTCGCTGGCGGGCTTTCCGTCATCGGTGTGCCAACGTCGGAACGCACGGCTGCGCTCTGTAAAGAACTCGGTGTGCCGCTGACCACGCTGGACGAAACGCCTGAACTCGACCTCACCATCGACGGCGCCGACGAGATCGGCCCGGAACTCGGCCTCATCAAGGGCGGTGGCGGCGCGCTCCTGCGCGAAAAGATCGTGGCTGCTGCCTCGCAGCGCATGATCGTCATCGCAGACAAGACCAAGATGGTCGAATCGCTCGGTCGCTTCCCGCTGCCCATCGAGGTCAACGCGTTTGGTCTGCGCGCCACCGTGGTGGCCATTGAAAAGGTTGCGAAAGAGCTTGGGCTTGAAGGACCGCTTGCGGTTCGTGAGCGCGATGGCAAACCCTTTGTGACCGATGGTGGACATCTCATCGTCGATGCATCTTTTGGCCGCATTCCCGATCCAAGAGCATTGGCAATCGCCTTGAACGCCATACCCGGCGTTGTTGAACATGGCCTGTTTCTCGACCTTGCCGACACCGCCTTCGTGGCGGGAGACGGTCAGGTGCGAACCGTCGGGGCCGCATGAACAAGAATGGAGTGAGAAACACATGAACCTGGCAACCCGCATGCGCCTTGCCGCTGCCTCTGCAGCCGTGGCGATGACGTTCGCATTCGCTCCTGCCAACGCGCAGGACATTTCCGCTTCGCATCTTGCTGCGGCGCGTTCCGCAATCGATGCGATCCACGCGACCGACGATTTCGATGGCGTGCTGCCGCAGGCCGCCGCCGCGCTGAAGTCCGAGCTGATCCGCAAGAACCCGGATCTTGTGGCGCTCATCAACGCCACGGTGGACGAGAAAGCCATCGAGCTTGCAACCCGCCGTGTGGATCTCGAGCGTGAAGCCGCTCAGGCCTATGCCCGCGTGTTCACCGAGCAGGAGCTGACCGAGATCGCGAATTTTTACGATTCGCCCACCGGTCGTAAGCTGATTGAGGACGGTCCAATCGTGACCCGCGAAGTGCTCAAGGCCGGCGAGATCTGGCGTCGCGGCATTGCCCGCGATCTGGCGCAGATGGTCGGCGAGCAGATCCAGGCCGCCGCCCAGGCGACCGGTGGCGGAGCTGCTGCCGGCGAGGGCGAAGCCGCCCCGGCCCAGTAAGCTTTCGATCACGAAACAGTTAGAGCCCGGTCGTCGCACCGGGCTTTTATTCTTGTGCGGCGGTTTCTACCTCTGGATCGCTGCGCGTCCATCCGGACGCACAACGGACGATCTGGACGATCGATGGGGCATCGGAACAACCCGAAAACCGGATGCCACTTTTCGGTCCGATGCTCTGGACCGCTGTAGGATTTTGGCGTCACGCGTTGGCGCCGCATGTTTGCGATAGGGGCGCAATTCGCTTTCGAGACGCGCTCCGCAAGGCCCTGGGGGGCGAGGATCAGAAGATGAGCGAATTCGATTACGATCTCTTTGTCATTGGTGGCGGATCGGGCGGCGTGCGCGCTGCGCGTCTGGCGGCGGGGCTTGGAAAGCGCGTCGCCGTGGCCGAGGAGTACCGTTTCGGCGGCACCTGCGTCATTCGTGGCTGCGTCCCGAAAAAGCTCTATGTCTATGCCTCGCAGTTTCCCGAGCACTTCGAGGATGCCGCCGGTTATGGCTGGACGGTGCCGGAAGCCACTTTCGACTGGAAGACGCTGGTCGCCAACAAGGAACGCGAAATCACGCGGCTTGAAGGGCTTTACCGCAAGGGGCTGGAAAATGCCGGGGCCGAGATCATCGAAGCCCGCGCCACGCTGGTTGATCGCCATACGCTCGATGTTGGCGGCAGGCGCGTGACGGCTGACAAGATCATCATCGCTGTCGGTGGTCGTCCCAACCCGCATCTGGCGCTTCCCGGCCACGAACATTGCATCTTCTCGAATGAAGCCTTCGATCTGGCGGAACTGCCCAGGGCCATCGTCATCGAGGGCGGCGGCTATATCGCCGTCGAGTTCGCCAACATCTTCCATGGCCTGGGCGTCGACACAACGCTCGTTTACCGGGGCAAGGAAATCCTGTCGCGTTTCGATCAGGATCTGCGCCGCGAACTTCACGCCACGATGGAAGCGAAGGGCATCAAGATCCTGTGCCATGACGTGCTGACCGAGATCGAAAAGCGCGGCGAGGGCGATCTTCTGGTGCATCTGAAATCGGGCAAGACAATCGAGGCAAGCCAGGTCATGCTGGCCATTGGCCGTCTGCCCAACACGGAAGGTCTCGGGCTTGAGGCTGCCGGCGTGGAGACGGGCAAGGGCGGCGAGATCCCGGTCGACAATTACTCGCGCACCAATGTCGACAACATCTGGGCGCTGGGCGACGTCACCAACCGCGTGCAGCTCACCCCGGTCGCGATCCACGAGGCCATGTGCTTCATCGAGACCGAGTACCGGAACAACCCGACCGAGGTCGATCATGACATGATCGCCACGGCCGTGTTCTCGCAGCCCGAGATCGGCACTGTGGGCCTCTCCGAAGATGAGGCCGCGAAGCGTTTCGACAGGCTCGAGATCTACCGCGCCAGCTTCCGCCCCATGCGCCACACCCTGTCTGGCCGTCAGGAAAAGATGCTCATGAAGCTCGTTGTCGATGGCGACAGCCGCCGCGTGATCGGCGCTCATGTGATGGGTCCGGATGCCGGCGAGATGGCGCAGCTTCTGGGCATCGCCTTGAAGGCGCGCCTGTCGAAGGACGATTTCGACCGCACCATGGCCGTGCATCCCTCCGCCGCCGAGGAGCTTGTGACCATGTACGCGCCGACCTATCGCGTCGAGAAGGGCGAGCGGGTCGGCTGACATGGACAGGCGTGCGGGTGAAGGCGCTCTGGTCGCCTATTTCGGTTATGGGTCGCTCGTCAATCGCGACACCCACCGCACCGAGATCGTCGACGCGCTGCCTGCGCGCCTGAAAGGCTGGCGACGCCACTGGGTGCGTCGTGACGAAGAAAGCAGCCGCGCGCTTCTGAGCGTGCGGCGCGATCCGGCATCCGTCATCGACGGGCTCCTGGTTATTGACCGGGCGGAAAACCTGCCGGCGGTCGATCTGCGCGAAGAGCGCTATCAGCGCGTGTCGCTTGCGCCAGCAGACCTTGAGCTTTCGGCGGACTTGCCCGCCGATTGCCCGCTTCACGTCTATGAAGCGAACCTGGTTCATGCGCCCGTTCGGCTTGAAATCATCCAATCCTATCTCGACGCCGTGCTTCAGGGATTCCTGCGCGAATATGGCCGTTCCGGCGTCGAGCGCTTCGTCGCCGAAACCGAAGGGTTTGACGCGGAAATTCTTGCTGATCGCAAGACGCCAACCTACCCGCGTGCGGTGGTGCTCAGCGATGAAGAAAAGAGCCTGTTCGATGCAATTTTAATGCAAAAAATCGAATGAAATGCATTTTTCGTGCGCCGGTGTTTCCTGTCCGCCACAATTGCGGGCTAGTATCGGGCGCATCCTTTGGTTAAGGAGATGGCCTTCCAGTATCCGTCTTGGAGTTTTGAGCGGATAGAGGGCATGATCCTATAGCAACTGTCGAGTAAGCAAGATGACGAAGTGGTCGCCGAATTCGTGGAGAAACAAGCCTATCCTGCAGGTTCCGGCTTATCCGGACGCCGCCGCCCTGGCCGAGGTCGAGGCGCGCATGGCCACGTATCCGCCGCTCGTTTTTGCAGGTGAGGCGCGCAAGCTCAAGAAACAGCTCGCTGCCGTGGCCGAGGGCAACGGTTTTCTGCTGCAGGGCGGCGATTGCGCCGAGAGCTTTGCCGAGCATGGCGCGGACAATATCCGCGACTTCTTCCGCGCATTCCTGCAGATGGCCGTCGTCTTAACCTATGCTGGCTCGCAGCCCGTGGTGAAGGTTGGCCGCATTGCCGGTCAGTTCGCCAAGCCGCGCTCCTCCGACAACGAGACCAAGGGTGATGTGGTTCTGCCGAGCTACCGCGGCGACATCATCAATGGCATTGAGTTCGAGGAAAGCTCGCGCATTCCCGATCCGGCGCGCCAGGAAATGGTCTATCGCCAGTCGGCAGCGACCCTGAATCTGCTGCGCGCTTTCGCGCAGGGCGGGTTCGCCAATCTGGACAACGTTCACAAGTGGATGCTGGGCTTCCTGTCCGACAGCCCGCAGGCTGAGCGTTATCAGGAACTGGCCAACCGCATTTCCGAGACGGTCGATTTCATGCGCGCCATCGGCATCACCGGTGAAAGCACGCATGCGCTGCGTGAGACGGATTTCTACACCAGCCATGAGGGCCTGCTTCTCGGTTACGAAGAGGCGCTCACACGCGTCGATTCCACCTCCGGCGACTGGTACGCAACGTCCGGCCACATGATCTGGATCGGCGACCGCACCCGCCAGCCCGACCATGCGCATGTGGAATACTGCCGTGGCATCAAGAACCCGCTCGGCCTCAAATGCGGTCCTTCGCTTTCGCCGGACGGTCTGCTTGAGCTGATCGACATTCTGAACCCGGAAAACGAACCGGGCCGTCTCACCCTGATCGCCCGCTTTGGTGCGGACAAGGTGGGCGACTACCTGCCCAAGCTCATCCGCGCGGTGGAGAAGGAAGGGCGCAAGGTCGTCTGGTCCTGCGATCCGATGCACGGCAACACCGTCACTGCTGCCGGCTACAAGACGCGTCCCTTCGACCGCATTCTCAAGGAGGTTCAGACCTTCTTCGAGGTGCACCGCGCCGAAGGCTCGCATCCGGGCGGTCTGCATGTGGAGATGACCGGCAAGAACGTCACCGAGTGCACGGGCGGCGCGCGCGCCATCCGCGACGAGGAACTGCAGGATCGCTACCACACCCATTGCGACCCGCGTCTCAACGCCGATCAGGCGCTCGAACTGTCTTTCCTGGTGGCTGAACTCCTGAAAAAGGACCGTGAGGCTCTGCCGGCAGACAAGGTCGCCAACGCGTGAAGCTGGCCTGAACCCTGGGTTCAGGCTTTCGCGATGCCTGTTGCGGCGCGCGGCTGATATCATGGTTCCGAAACGGTTCGACTGGTTTCGGAGGGATACCATGACTGAACGACATGACGGATCGTGCCTTTGTGGCGCGGTCCGTTTTCACACTGAGGGCGCGCTGCGTGGCGTCGTCTATTGCCATTGTTCGCAGTGCCGCAAGCAGACCGGGCTCTATTACGCCGCCACCGATGTGGATGTCTGTAACCTTGCCATTGAGGGTGAAGACAGTCTCACCTGGTATGCGGCATCCGGTTTTGCCAAGCGCGGTTTCTGCAAAACCTGCGGCTCTGCGCTTTTCTGGAAGCGGGACGGCGCAGACCGGGTTTCCATCCTTGCCGGCGCGTTCGATCTGCCATCCGGTCTTGCGGCGGAACGTCATATTTTCGTGGCCGGCAAAGGCGATTTCTATGCTATCGCCGACGGGTTGCCGCAGCATGCGCGCGGCAGTCCCGATATTATCGTTGCCGGGAGTGATGCACAGGAATGACCGAATTGCCCGAAACGCTGAGGCTGGATACGCGCCCCGGTCTGCCTGCCGATCTGCGCTATCTCGTGGAAAAATACCCGCGCGAGGTCTGGCCCACCCATCCCAATCTCGGCGAGATGGCGCAGTTCTGGCTGCAACGGCACGACATGTTTCGCGAACTTGGCGGCATGTTGAAGACCAGCATGGGCGATTACAGGGAAGGGCGTCTCGCGCCGCGTGAGTTCGCCGGCTGGTTTGCGCCCCGCCTTCGCTTCTTCCTGCAGCAGCTCAATGGCCACCACCAGATCGAGGATATGCATTACTTTCCGGTCTTTGCCGCTGCGGAGGCGCGGATGAAACACGGCTTCGATCTTCTGGACAGCGATCATCACGTCATCCATGACGCGCTGGAGCGCAATGCGCAGGCAGGAACCGCGTTCCTTCAGGCGCTTCAGGCCGATCAGGATCGCCAGCGATTTGCCGCCGACGCCTATGCGCGCGAGAACGAGGCGCTGCTTGCCATGCTTCTGCGGCATCTGGACGATGAAGAGGATCTGATCATCCCGCTCATTCTCGACCGCAGTGAGGAGGGGCTTGGCGTCAGCCTCTGATCCCCGGCAGCGTGTTGCAAGCAGGGGATGCAAAGGCTAAACGCTTTGAAGTCCAAGCAGTTCTCGCCCATTGAACAGGAACGTCATGGCCCCCAAACCTGCCTCTCCCGATATTCTGCGCATCGCCACCGCCCAGCTCAATCCGGTTGTGGGCGATGTGGCCGGCAATTTAGCAAAGGCGCGTGAAGCACGCGCGGATGCTGCCCGTCATGGCGCCGATCTGGTCCTGTTCACCGAACTGTTCATCGCCGGCTACCCGCCGGAAGATCTGGTTTTGAAGCCTGCCTTCGTTGAAGCGTGCGAGCGCGCGGTGCGGGAACTCGCCGAAGAGACGAAGGACGGCGGCCCCGGTGTCATCATCGGCGTTCCGTTGAAGCGCAAGAGCGGTCTGCACAATGCGGTCATGGTGCTGGATGGCGGCGAGGTGATCGCCGAGCGTTACAAGCTGGACCTGCCCAATTACGGCGAATTTGACGAAAAGCGCGTCTTCCAGCCGGGGCCGGACATGCCGGGACCGGTCAATTTCCGCGGCATTCGCATCGGCATTCCTGTCTGCGAGGACATCTGGGGCGATCTCGATGTGTGCGAGACGCTGGCCGAATCCGGCGCGGAGATGCTTCTGGTGCCCAACGGCTCGCCCTATTATCGGGGTAAAGTCGAGGTGCGCCACCAGGTGGTCATCCGTCAGGTGATCGAGAGCGGCCTGCCGATCCTCTACGCCAACCAGCTTGGCGGTCAGGACGAGCTTGTCTTCGACGGCGCGTCCTTTGCCATTCAGGCCGACAAGTCGCTGGCCTTCCAGATGAGCGAATTCGAAGAGGCCGTTTCCATCTCCGCATGGAAGCGGGATGGCGAGGGGTGGCGCTGCGACGACGGCCCGCTCTCAAAGATCCCGGAGGCCGAAGAGGCTGATTATCGCGCCTGCATGCTGGGCCTGCGCGATTATGTGAACAAGAACGGCTTCAAGAATGTGGTGCTGGGCCTTTCCGGCGGCATCGATTCCGCGATCTGCGCGGCGCTTGCCGTCGATGCGCTGGGCGAGGAGCGGGTGCGCTGCATCATGCTGCCCTATCGCTACACGTCAGAGGAATCGCTCAAGGATGCGCAGGATTGCGCCCGCGCGCTCGGCTGCCGTTATGACATCGTGCCGATCTCAGAGCCGGTCGAGGGCTTTTCGAGTGCGCTTGCCGCGCTCTTCGAGGGCACCAATGAAGGGGTGACGGAGGAGAACCTTCAGAGCCGTACCCGTGGCACCATCCTCATGGCCGTCTCCAACAAGTTCGGCTCCATGGTCGTCACCACCGGCAACAAGTCGGAAATGTCGGTCGGCTACGCGACGCTCTATGGCGACATGAATGGCGGGTTCAATCCCATCAAGGATGTCTACAAGATGCAGGTCTACGCCCTGTCGGCGTGGCGCAACACGACTGTGCCGCCCGGCGCGCTCGGTCCATCCGGCGAGGTCATCCCGCAGAACATCATCGACAAGGCGCCCTCGGCAGAGCTGCGCCCCGACCAGACGGATCAGGATTCCCTGCCGCCCTATCCGGTGCTCGACGATATTCTGGAATGTCTGGTGGAAGGCGAGATGAGCGTCGACGCCATCGTCGCGCGCGGCCATGACCGCGACACGGTGCATCGCATCGAACATCTTCTCTACATTGCCGAGTACAAGCGCCGGCAGGCAGCGCCCGGCGTCAAGATCACGAAGAAGAATTTCGGGCGCGACCGCCGCTATCCGATCACGAACAGATTCAGGGACCGTTCGTAAGGCTCTGTTTCGAAATTGCTTTCTGAATTTTCATGCGGCTCGCACCAGACCGATGCGGGCCGCATTTCTATTCGCAGATTGAGTCCGGGATGAAGTGCAGAGTGCTGTTTCTACTGTCTTTTCCCGTTTCTATCGCTCTCTCTCTCGTTTTCCAGTTCCGCCCGCGTTGAGTAGACCCGGTCCACCAGCCCCCAGTCGCAGGCTTCCTGCGCGGTCATGAAGAAATCGCGGTCGAGCGTGCGCTCCACTTCGTCTTCCGTGCGCCCGCAATGATGCGCATAAAGCCCGATCAGCCGCCGCTTCAGTTTGAGGATATCCTCGGCATGGCGCTGTACGTCGGATGCCTGGCCGCGAAAGCCGCCGGAGGGTTGATGCAGGACGATGCTCGCATTGGCCAGTGCAGCGCGCCGGCCGGCTTCCCCGCCCATCAGGAGGAATGATCCCATGGAGCCGGCAGTGCCCATGCACACGGTCGCCACCGGGCTCTTGATGAAGCGCATCGTGTCGTAGATCGCAAAGCCGCTCGACACCACGCCGCCCGGCGAGTTGATGTAGAATGAGATTTCCCGCTCCGGGTTCTCCGATTCCAGAAACAGAAGCTGCGCGCAGATAAGTGCAGCCGAGTCGTCATTCACTTCGCCATTCAGAAAGATGATCCGCTCCCGCAGGAGCCTTGAAAAGATGTCGAAGGAGCGTTCGCCTTTCGGCGATTGCTCCACCACCATGGGGACGAGCGCCATCGTTTCGCGCATGCGCGATCTCCTTTGTTGTCGATGTCGGTTTGCGTGGGCGTCAGGCGGCGCGCGCCATCGGCACTCCATTGGCATTGGCGGCCATGCGCGGCAACGTGCTGGCGCTGTGCGTCAGACGAAAATGCGTGTGCCCGCCCGGGGCGGGGCTGATCTCGAAGGTGACCAGCGTATCCGGCGCGTCGGTGTTCCGGTCGCGCCAGGCATAGCGAACACGCGAGCAGGGCTCTTCGTCCACCATCTCATAGGCGGGCGATGTCTCGCCGTCGCCGGGTTCGCCAAGCCAGCTTGCCGCCAGTTCGGGAATGGTGAGGGCACGCCAGACCTTCTCCGGCGATGATTCCAGAACATACTCCAGAACGATGTTTTCGTTCGTCTTTTCGTCGTTCGCGTCGCTCACTGGTCCATCTCCCTGAGCAGCGTTTTGAGCCTGTCGACCCGTTCGGGCCAGAAGGCGCGATAGCGAGCGAGCCAGTCGACCACCGGGGCGAGCCCGTCGGGCCGAATGCGGTAGCGCATCTGCCGGCCACTCTTTTCCTCTTCGATCAGGCCCGCGCTGCGCAGCACGGCCAGATGCTGCGAGATCGCCGGCTGTGACATGGCGAGCCCTTCGCGCAGCTCTGTCGCGTTGCGTTCGCCAGCACTCAGCCGTTCCAGCATGTGCCGGCGGGTCGGGTCGGCCAGCGCCTTGAAGATATCCGTTTCTGTCATGCGCAATAGATAAGTCGATTCTTATGTTTTGCGCAAGGGGCTTCTGGCGCATTTCATGGGGCCATCGCGGCCATTGCGATATTTGTGCCTGCGTCTACGAT